>Ga0315277_10000497_pt1 | contig 63242 bp, 51 predicted proteins | sample YL17G05_15_MG_FD_203695 | JGI IMG/M metagenome (GOLD analysis project Ga0315277, IMG submission 203695) | Sediment microbial communities from Yellowstone Lake, YNP, Wyoming, USA - YL17G05_15 | ecosystem: Environmental > Aquatic > Freshwater > Lake > Sediment | place: USA: Wyoming | collected...
TTTTTTTGACATTTTTGTCTATACTTATTATAGCATCCTTACCTTTTCTCCATGAAACTCGTGCCTCAATTCAAGACTGAGTGTATTAAATTACTTGAGCAAAGTAGACTTGACAATTTAGAATACTAGTTTCTATAATGAAAGGAAACCCAGGTTTGCTTCGCATTTTAAGACCAGTCGGCAAGTTTTGGTTTTCTCTATACTCTTGTAATAAGCGGTGAGTAAGTACATTTTCATTACTGGCGGCGTAGTTAGTTCTGTAGGCAAGGGAATTTCGGTAGCGTCTATAGGCAGAATACTAAAGAGCCGTGGCATATCTGTCTCTGTGCAAAAGCTTGATCCCTACCTAAATGTTGACCCGGGGACAATGTCCCCTTACCAGCACGGGGAAGTGTTTGTTACTCAAGATGGTGCCGAGACCGATTTGGATTTAGGCCATTATGAGCGGTTTATTGGAGTGGAACTGACCCAAGCCTCTAATGTCACTTCCGGACAGGTTTATTCTTCGGTCATTGCTCAGGAGAGGCGAGGGGATTTTTTGGGGGGCACAATTCAGGTGGTTCCTCACGTAACCAACGAAACAAAGAGGCGGATAAGAAAAGTAGCCGAAATATCTCAGGCTGAGGTAATTCTCATTGAAGTCGGCGGCACTGTGGGGGATATCGAAGGACAACCGTTCCTCGAAGCTATAAGACAGATGAGGAAAGATGAAGGCAGAGATAACGTGCTATATATTCATGTCACCTTTTTGCCGCATATCGCTGCCACTGATGAACTAAAGACCAAGCCCACTCAACATAGCGTCAACGAGCTGAGAAGAATTGGTATTCAACCCGATGTCATACTGTGTCGCAGCGATAAGGAAATATCAGGAGGGATAAAGGAAAAAATATCGCTATTTTGCGATGTGGATAAAGAAGCTGTTATTCCTTTGGTTACCAGCGAGACTATTTACGAGGTGCCTCTACTGCTTGAGGATGCCGGGTTAGGGGAATTCATAGTTCACCGATTGGGATTAAAGGCTGAGAAGAGCAGTTTAGCAGAATGGCGAGACATGGTAGCCAGACTGAAAGCTCCTAAAGAGCCGGTAATTATTGGATTAGTCGGCAAATATGTGGGGCTCCGAGATGCGTATTACTCTGTGCGCGAAGCATTATGCCATGCAGCACTAGCTCATAAGCGTTCAGTGAAGATAGAATGGTTGGATTCAGAGCAATTGGATGGTACGGCCGATGACAAGCTTGGGCAAGTTCAGGGAATCATTGTTCCCGGGGGCTTTGGTTATCGAGGAATTGAAGGCATGATAAAAGCTGCCAAATTTGCCCGGGAAAGGAAAATCCCTTACTTGGGTCTATGCCTGGGGATGCAAACTATGGTCATTGAACTTGGTCGTTATGTATTCCATACTGACAAAGTAAACTCCACTGAGTTTGATGCTAATTGTGCTTATCCTGTCATAGACCTCCTCCCCGAACAGCATGGCGTGGAGCAGAAGGGAGGAACCATGAGGCTCGGGACTTATCCCTGTCATTTAGTGGCGGGAACAATAGCAGCTCGTAGCTATGGCTCTGAAGTGGTATATGAAAGACATCGCCACCGTTACGAGTTTAACAATCGTTTCGGCCAGGCATTGGAAGAAGCCGGTCTTGTACCTTCTGGGTTATCCCCCGATGGGAGATTAGTGGAGATTAGTGAATTACGGGATCATCCCTGGATGCTTGCCTGCCAATTTCACCCCGAGTTTAAATCTCGCCCCGATTCTCCTCACCCGCTATTCTTAGGGTTTATTGGAGCAGCCAGGGAAACACTTGTTGAAGGCGCTCAAACGACTCTGCCTTTAAATTAGAGAGATGAGGATATTTCTAGACACCGCTAACATAGAACATATCCGCCACGGGGTGCGACTAGGGGTGATTACAGGCGTAACCACCAATCCTAGCCTTGTATCGAGAGAAGGCAAGGTTAATTATCGGAAATTAGTCCAGGAAATCTGCTCCATTGTCCCCGGCCCGGTATCTACCGAAGTGTTAGGCCAGGATTTCCAAACAATGGTGGCTGAGGCCAGAAAAATAGCCAAATGGGCGGACAATGTAGTGGTCAAGATACCAGCTAGCCTGGAAGGAGTGGAAGCTACCTCAGTGCTGGCCAGTGAAAACATAAAGGTGAATTTGACTTTATGCTTCACCTTGAACCAGGCTGTGCTGGGGGCGGCAGCAGGAGCCACTTTCATAAGCCCTTTTGTGGGTAGATTGGATGACATTGGTGAGGATGGTATGAATGTGGTGGCTGACATCGTGGAATACCTTGATTATTATCAACTGCCCACTCAAGTTATCGCTGCCAGCATCAGACATCCCCAACATTGTTTAATGGCAGCTAAGGTTGGTGCCCATATTGCCACGGTGCCCTACGAGGTGTTACTACAAATGATACGACACCCTCTGACAGATATCGGCATTGAGCGTTTCAGAAATGACTGGAAGAAGGTGATGGCGAGGGAGGAATTACTGTAAAAGCCCCCACAAAACAACAAATATAAAAAAACGTTTGGAGAGAGGTTACTATGTCAACTATGGCAGAACTGGAAAGCAAAAATCGGGACGAACTGGAGGCGATGGCTAAGGAGTGTGGCATCGTCGGTTACACTACTTTGAAGAAGCCCGATCTTGTCTACCGCATCTTGCAGGCGGAAGCACAGCAACAGGGAAATATTTTTATAACAGGTGTTCTGGAAACCATCAGCGAGGGCTATGGCTTTTTACGGCAGGATACTTTCCGGCGTGGTGCTAATGATGTGTATGTATCAAATTCCCAGATCCGCCGTTTCAACCTAAGAGACGGCGATGCTGTTTGTGGACAGGCTAGACCACCTAAGGAAGGCGAAAAATATTACAGCTTACTTCGAGTAGACAGTATCAATGGACTTGACCCTGAACTAGGAAAGACACGCCGCAATTTTGGTTCGTTGACGCCTACTTTTCCAAATAAGCTCATCAATCTGGAAACAACGTCAGATGAGTTATCCACTCGCCTAATCAACCTGGTGACACCTATAGGCCGGGGGCAAAGAGGGCTTATTGTATCACCACCTAAAGCAGGCAAGACTGTGCTTCTTCAAAAAATGATCAATGCCATAACTACAAATTACGATGATATTCACCTCATGGTTTGCCTTATTGGAGAAAGACCCGAAGAGGTCACGGACATGAAGAGGTCAGTTAAGGCCGAGGTTATTGCTGCCACCTTCGATGAACCGGTAGAAAGCCAGACTCGGGTGGCGGAATTAGCATTAGAGAGAGCCAAGAGGCTGGTGGAAATGGGCAAGGATGTGGTCATACTCCTCGATGGCATTACCAGACTTACAAGAGCTTACAATTTAGCCTTGCCACCTAGCGGGCGTACCTTATCTGGTGGTATTGATTCAACAGCCCTGCACCCTCCCAAGCGATTCTTCGGTACTGCTCGCAACCTTGATGAGGGGGGGAGTCTGACCATAATTGCTACTTGCCTCGTGGATACCGGCAGCCGTATGGATGACCTCATCTATGAAGAATTTAAGGGAACAGGTAACATGGAACTCCACTTAGACAGAAAGTTATCTGAGCGAAGGATCTTCCCGGCTATAGATATTATGCCTAGCGGCACAAGGAGAGAAGAGCTTTTGCTGGATGAAAATACCTTGAAACAAATATGGCTGCTCAGGCGTGTGATTAATATGATAGATAGCGACTCACCTAATCACGGCGAAGCTACACAAAGGATCCTGGAAAGGCTAGCCAAAACAAAGAATAACGCTGAATTCTTAGCCACTTTGTCCAAAGATATCTAGGGAATATTATTGCCACGATTGCCACTCCGAGTGAAGTGAAGAAACAAAACAATCCCAGCTGGCTGGACAAATTCAAACTGAAGGTCAAAAGAGCCCTGGGTATGAATACTCTCCTCTGTGACAGTTGCAAATGGGACTGGAGAAGTGCTTGTCATCGCCCTGAGCGCCCACACGCTGACTGGTGCCCTGATTACGCGAAGAAGGTGAAATAACTGAATCCCTGGTTACCGTAAGCGTCATGTTTGATATTCAGCCCGAGCGATAGTGAATGGCCTCTAGATTCTTCGTCGCCTGAATCCATTTGAATTCCCCAGAGTGCTATTACTAAACGCTTTCTTACCGCCTGATTGACATTAAAGCTGACACCTTCTAAAATCAAGAGGGTGATTGGTAAGTGACTGGTGACGAACTTAGGCAGGCGTTTCTGAGTTTCTTTCAGAATAGAGGGCATAAGATTATCCCCAGCTCCTCATTGGTGCCTCATAAGGACCCGTCTTTACTGTTGACCAGCGCTGGCATGGTGCAGATTAAGCCATATTACCTAGGATTAGAGACCCCACCTAGCCGGCGCTTAGCTTCTTGCCAGAAGTGCTTTAGAACCACTGACATAGATTTGGTGGGCGACAGCAAACACCTCACTTTCTTCGAAATGCTTGGGAACTTCAGTGTGGGTGATTATTTCAAAAGAGAGACTATTTCTTGGGCCTGGGAGTTCGTCACCGAGCATCTGAAACTGCCCAGGGAGCGGCTGTGGGTTACTATTTATCTCGACGATGACGAAGCATTTGCCTATTGGCGACAGCTAGGGGTCCCTGCGGAGAGGATATTGCGCTTTGGTGAAGACGAGAATTTCTGGGGTCCGGTGGGCGATTCTGGCCCCTGTGGACCGGACAGCGAGATTCACTTTGACCTGGGTGAAGAGTTTGGCTGTGGTAAACCTGAATGTAAGCCCAATTGCGACTGTGGCCGCTTCTGCGAAATATGGAACCTGGTATTTACCCAATACAATCAAGACAAGAGTGGACAACGCACTCCTCTACCCAAACCCAACATTGATACAGGTATGGGACTGGAGAGGACTGTAGCAGCTATCCAGCGCAAGCGATCTCCTTACGAAACGGATTTGTTTTCTCCTTTCGTGGATCGTATTTGCAGGTTGTCTGGGAAAGAATATGGTGGAGACGAGGATACCGACCGCGCCATTAGAATCGTGGCTGAGCATTCACGTGGCATTGCCTTTCTTATCGCGGATGGCGTAATGCCTTCCAATACGGGCAGAGGATACATGCTCAGGCGAATAGTCAGACGGGCCTCAGTTTTCGGAAGGAAGCTGGGCCTGAACGGGGCTTTTCTCAATGAAATGATCGAGCTCGTCGTTGGCACCATGAGCCATATATATCCCGAGCTTGCGGCTAATCACGGCCGGATCAGCAAGGTGGTTAGTGGCGAGGAAGAGAAATTCATCGTTACTCTGGATACCGGCCTGGACTTGGTGGAAAAGCTCATTGGCGAAGCTTTGGCTCAGACAAGTAAGCAGCTAACAGGCGAAGAGATATTCCGACTTTATGATACTTATGGTTTCCCTCCAGAATTGACCGCTGAGATTGCCCGAGAAAACGGCCTATCTATAGACTGGGAAGGTTTCCAGTCTGAAATGGAGAAGCAAAGGGAGAAGGCGAGGGCAGCAACCAAGAGGACATCGACTGGAATAGATGTTGTTATAGCACCGCCTGAAGTTCCTAGCACAAGATTTATTGGCTATCAAAAATACGACTCCAGGTCAAAGGTTCGCGACCTGGTAACTAACCAAAGTTCTGTGCAGAGTGTGGCTGAGGGTGCTGAGGTCGACGTGATACTTGACAAAACTCCTTTCTATGGCGAGATGGGAGGACAAGTGGGTGACACTGGTGAAATCAATAGCCAGAATGTGAAAATAGCCGTCACAAACGCTTTTAGAACTCCTCCGGACGTGATAGTACATAGAGGAAGAGTGGTTAAAGGGAACATATCTGTTAGCGATGAGGTAGAAACCAAAATTGATGTCGCCCATCGGCTGGATATCGCCCGCAATCACACGGCCACCCATCTCCTGCAGGCTGCTTTAAGACAAACACTGGACAGCAGTGTTTATCAAAAAGGCTCGCTAGTAGAGCCTGAAAGGTTTAGATTTGATTTTTCGCATATGGCTTCCATAACTGAGGAAGAGCTCAAGGAAATTCAGAGACGGGTCAATGAATGGATACGCCAGGACATAAAAGTGAAGGCGAAAAGACTCCCTTATGCACAGGCTGTCGCCGAGGGTGCTATTGCCTTATTTGAAGAGAAATATGGAGAAGAGGTTCGAATGCTGGAAATCGGAGAGCCGGCGATAAGCAAAGAGCTCTGTGGTGGCACTCATGTGAGATCCACCGGAGAAATTGGCATATTCCTGATAACCAGTCAAAGCAGCATTGGCACAGGGCTGCATCGTATTGAAGGGGTGACGGGAAGGAAAGCTGAATCTCTAATTGAATCTCGCTTAGCTGCTTTGCAGAGCTTAAGCAAAGAAGTAGAAGGCTCTGTCGAAGAGGTGCCCGGCAAGGTAAAAGTCCTCCTAAGCGAACTGGAAGCAGAGCGTAAGAGAGCATTGTCGCTGGAAAGGGAGCTATCGAACAGAATAGTGGAGGATTTGCTTGGGCGAGCTGAGCAGGTGAGCGGTGTGATAGTTCTCACTGCCAAGGTGACAGCATTTAACATGCCTATCCTCAGGGAAATGGGCGATATGTTGCGAGACAGGTTAAAGAGCGCCATAGTTGTACTGGCTACAGTTTATAATGGTAAGCCTGGCTTTCTAGCGATGGTGACCCCTGACCTGACAGCTAAGGGATTTCATGCAGGCGATATTATTAGCCAAGTAGCCAAGGTTACTGGTGGAGGCGGTGGTGGCAAGGCTGCTATGGCTCAAGCCGGCGGAAAGGATGCAACTAAGATTGATGAAGCTTTCAAATTAGTCAGAAGCATCGTTGCCAGCAAAGTTTCTATTCCATCAGAAGGCATAAATCAATAAACTATACTTTCCTCTCCCTCGGTGGGAAGGGATTAAGGTGAAGGTGAAGTGCGCAGCTTGGGACTAGATGTCGGAGGTGAGAGAACCGGAGTGGCTATAAGTGACCCCCAGGGGATTTTAGCTACTCCGTTAACTGTGATTGCCAGTAAAGATGAAGACGCCCTTATAAATGAGATTCTCAAGCTTGTGGAACAGTACAAGGCAGAGTGCATCGTGGTTGGTTTGCCTCGCCGCTTAAGCGGCGAGCTGGGAAAACAAGCTGGTAAGGTAACAGTTTTCACCGACAGATTGTCATGGCAAGCGAAGCAGAGTAATATCAGCCAGCTTGATATACAGCTATGGGATGAACGACTCTCTACCAAGGCCGCCAAGCGTTTGAAGATGGAGGCTGGAGGCAAAGGAAACAGACTGCGCCCCGGGTCGAAGCGACGGGCCAGGAATCACAGTTTCTCGGCTAAAGCCGGAGTAGATGCGATAGCGGCGGCCTTTATCCTGCAGGGTTTTCTGGATAGCCAGCGCCTGAGCAATAGCGAAGAATCTTAGGCAATGTTGAGATACATTGGACTCATCGGTTATCCTCTTAAGCATTCTATCTCTCCTTATTTCCAGCAGGCGGCTCTGGATTATTATGGCCTTGATGTTCGCTATGAAGCTTGGGAGACAAGTCAAGCCGAACTTCAAGACATAGTGAACAATCTAAGAAAACCTGAAAATATTGGAGCAAACGTAACCGTACCCTATAAAGAGTCGGTTTTGCCTTTATTAGACGAAGTCGACGGTCTGGCAGGTTCCATCGGTGCTGCGAATACGATAATCAAAAGAGATGATAAACTTGTGGGTTTTAATACTGATGCCTCTGGGTTTATCGAGGCGTTAGACAAGGAAGGGCACTTTGACCCTAAAGGGAGGAAGGCGGTCCTCCTGGGTGCTGGTGGGGTCGCCAGGGCAGTGGGCTTTGTCCTGGTACAGAGGAAAATAGCTTCACTGGCCATCACTGATGGTATCTTTGAACGAGCCAGTGCATTGACCGAGAATTTAGTGAAATATAGCAAACGAGCTTCAGCAAGCTCGAGAGATTTGGAGCCGGATGTCACTGTTTTTCAGTGGCAGAATCTAAGCTCAGCCAGAACTTTTGATAACTGCGATTTGATAGTCCATTGCACCACAATAGGAATGAAGGATAGTTCTCAGGAAGGACAATCACCTTTGAGCCTCGAAGTAATTCCTGAGAACGTGCTAGTTTATGACGTGGTATATAACCCCTGGCTAACACCTCTGTTGAGTATAGCGCAAAAAGCAGGGGCTAATGTACTTGGCGGCTTGCACATGTTAGTATATCAGGGAGCGGCTTCGTTCAAGCTATGGACAGGAAAGAAAGCCCCAGTTGACATAATGTTCAATAAGGCTAAAGAAGTATTGCCGGGAGAAAAGAGATGAAAAAAAGAGCAATCATTATCAGCGTGTGCGTATTGGCATTGGTCGCGGCGATACTCATTCCGATTATCCTACTTTGCAGACCGGCAGCAGATAAAATTGCTGTAATCTCACTCAGTGGGACTATTACCACTGGGGACTCTTCATTAGCTTCTGGATCGACAATTACCCCGGGCTTGGTGGGCTATTATTTATCGAAAGCGGAGGCAGATAAGGCAGTCAAGGCGATTGTCCTCCGCATAGAGAGCTCTGGCGGTGAGATAGAGCCTTGCCAGGAAATCTTGTTGGAGATAGAAAGAGCTAAGGCGACAAAAACCATTGTTGTGAGCATGGGGGAAATGGCTGCTTCAGGTGGCTACTATATTTCGACCGCGGCGGACAAGATTGTTGCTCTACCCACTACACAGACGGGGGCCATTGGGGTTATTTCTGCAGCAATAAATGTCGAGGGACTCTTAGAGAAGCTAGGTATCCAGATAGAAATCTTCAAAGGTGGCAAGTATAAGGACATGTATTGGGGATTGAGAGAGCTGACGCCGGAAGAAGAGTCAATCATGCAGCAGATGGTTGATGAGTATTACCGGGGATTTATCGATGTGGTGGCTGAGGGGAGAGGGCTAAGCCAGGAAGAAGTCGAAAATCTGGCTACGGGGCAACTGTACAGTGGTACCAAAGCCAAAGAGTTAGGTCTGGTTGATGAGTTAGGTGATATGGCTACTGCCATAAATTTGGCAGCGGAGCTGGCTGGCATCAAAGCTCCAGTAGTAGAGTATTATAAACAACCTGGATTAATAGGTAGGTTGCTATCCGGACTTGTCAACGCCATACAGACGAGGATATCAGGATTGAGTGCCCAGGATATGATTGTATTGGGAGTCTTAAGCCATAATTATCCCCAACCTTTATTTCTATATCAAAGCTAATGGGACAATTTCGCTTTCTTACGGGTGGAGAATCTCACGGAAAGGGATTGGCAGCCATAGCGGAAGGAATGGTGGCTGACCTTCCTTTGGAAGACGGATACATCCATAAAGAACTCAAGCGCCGCCAGCAGGGCTACGGGCGTGGTCCCCGTATGAAGATCGAAGAAGATAAGGCAGAAATCATGGCCGGCGTTCGCTATGGGCTCACCACAGGTAGCCCCATCGTCCTTTTTATCATCAATCGAGACTGGCAAAACTGGCAGGAACAGTTAAGCGTTTCCCCGATAGAGAAAGAAATCGAGCCTGTAACCTGTCCCCGCCCGGGACATGCCGACCTGGCCGGAGTGACTAAATATGGTCTCAAGGATATCAGGCCGATTATGGAAAGAGCTAGTGCCCGGGAAACAGCCGCCAGAGTGGCTGTGGGAGCCATAGCCCGAAGATTCCTAGAGGAGTTGGGCGTTGTTATTCACAGTCGCACTGTGGCAATTGGGCGACACCGCTGGGAACAAGGCGAAGCAAGCTCTATAGATTGGCAACACATAGAAGCCTCCCCGGTCCGTTGTGCCGATGCCAGAATAGAAAAGGCGATGATGGCAGCCATTGATGAGGCTGAAGCTAATGGAGACACGTTGGGAGGCATTTTTGAGGTGGTTGCTACCGGTATGCCCATCGGCCTGGGCAGCCACGTTAGCTGGGACCGCCGTCTCGATGGCAGGATTGCTCAGGCGATAATGAGCATCAATGCCGTGAAAGGGGTGGAAATCGGAGTGGGATTTGCCTTATCCGGGCTTAAAGGCTCGCAAGCTCATGATGTTATCGAACCCAATCCACGCAGCAAAGCGCAGAAACTCCCCTGGCGACACGCCACCAACCGCGCCGGTGGCATCGAAGGTGGTATGAGCAATGGCGAGGATGTGGTAGTCTGGGCGGTGGTCAAACCTATTGCTACCCTGGCGAGTCCTTTGCCGTCTATAGACCTTAGCAGTGGTGAGATAGCGAAGGCTCATTACGAGCGCAGTGATATTTGTGTTGTGCCGGCCGCCGGGGTAATTGCCGAAGCTATGCTAGCCATCACCCTGGCTGATGCTTGTCTGGACAAATTCGGCGGTGATAACTTGAAAGAGACCCTGGCAAATTACCGCAATTATCTGGGCAATATATCCTGAGTAAGTCTCTAGAGAGGATTAATCCTGGAGGAAAGGATTTCCCCGGCGTTCATCGCCAATAGTGGTGGGTGGTCCATGGCCGGGGTAGACGATGGTTTCATCAGGCAAAACCATAAGTTTTTCATGAATGCTCTTCATCAGACGTTCGTGGCTGCAACCGGGAAAGTCGGTCCTACCAACACCAAGGTTAAATAGAGTATCGCCGCTAAAGACTACTCCGTGACCTGAAAGACAGATCCCACCAGAACTATGGCCTGGAGTATAAAGGACTTCAAAGTGTAAATCGCCTACGTCTATGCGGTCACCGTCTTTGAGTAACCTGTCCGGCCGGGGAGGCGATTTGACAGGAGAGATGCCGAGCGATGTTAGCATACGCATGGGTGAGCTAAGCAATAATCCCTTCTCTGCCTCGTGAATGGCAAACTGGGCATTGGTCTTTTCTTGAACCGCATGAAGGGCACCAATATGGTCTATGTGGGCATGGGTTATCACGATCAAGGATATGGATAATCCCGTTTGCTGCACCGTTTTCAAAATAGTCTCAGCTTCAGCACCGGGGTCAATAATCACTCCTTGCTGAGTTGTAGATGAACCAACGATATAGCAGTTGGCGGCAAAAGAACCGACTGTTAGCATCTTTATGATCATTGCTCTCTTCTTTAGTAATTGCACAGTTAAATCCACAGTATAGCACGACTTTCTGTCAAAGGGAGAATATCGAACTCCTCGTACACTGCCATAAACCGACATGTGTTAAAGCATTCAGCGTTTTCTGCACTGTGCGTAGAGCCAGGTCTATTGGATAAGCTCTATCGCCGCTTGCGTTTCCTCATCTTTCTTGCTCTTTTTGTGAGATATATCCCCATTGGCAACGACACTATACCAAGGATCAACCACCCCGAGACGGCTAGCAAAACCCAGCTGGCAGATTCAAATCCCAGCAGCCAAATGCCATATCCAACACCCCAGGTGAGGCCGATTGCTCCGAGCACGACTAACAATATCCCTGTGCGTTTTCCTGCTTTTTCTATATACAGGCTCGAATAGGCCGCGTACCCACCCACCACAACCAGCCAGGCTCCGGTCCTAATGCCAACAGCAATTCTAAATATGCCTGCTATGATCATAGCCAGACTTAGTCCGAAGAACACCCAGTCTAGTACCATGATCTCTTTTTCACTTTCCTTCATAGTTCCCTTCTTTCCAGCTTTCAGCGGCTGAAGCACTTTGCGATACTGTAGGCTCTGTTGTCAGCCTTGTTAGGCGGGCTCCTTGACTTTCCAAGAGTGTGGGCAAGGTCTGACACGCAATGAACCGAAAAACAACATGAAGTCTCATTTAGTTCAATTATAGCCCAACCATTTCCAAATTCAAGACATTGTCAACGGCCGTGTGATTGAATTACCTTCCGGGGCTCTTGCTTAATCCCTTTCTTTTGTCTGGTGTCGGTCCCAAGTACTGACTTTCACCCATCCTGCTGTAAATTATCGTTTTCAAGAGACCTACCATAATAGGTACTAGATTTAATGGTGAGTCTGGCATCAAGCCGGGGACACGGGTGCACAGTCGAATATATGTGCTGCTACTGAGACTAGATTGGATAGAATTGAAACATTTAGCATTTTAAGGTATTATAACGACTTAGCTGGCTCATTGGCAGAAACCGGAGAATTCCAGCGCAAAGAACGAAGGGAAATTTATGGAACAGAAGGTAAACATTGGCTTAATAGACAAGACTAGAGACACGCTCTCCAATATGGTGCTGGACGCCAGGAAAAAACTGGGGGATTGTTCTTACGTTGACTTGAGGGTTCGGGTGTGGGAAGGGCAGCAGGCGGTTGCCCAGGATGGCATGATGAAATCGAGCATCCGCGATTACGGCCTTTCCTACGGACTGAGAGTTATCGCCGGCAGGACCATGTTAGCGCCGGGATATTTCGGTGAAACTCTGGGGGCGGCGGATGTAGACAACCTGCCGCGCATTGTTCGCGCTGGCTTGCAGCGAGCCTACGGAAGAGCAATTGTTAACTCAAAGATGAAAGTCGAGAGGAAGAGTGGCTGGGGAGCACTGGGGCAGTCGCTGCGGAGCAGCGAACTGGCACCCGTGAAAGCCCGTCAGGATACGATAAAGGGAGTGTTCAAAAGAAACCCGATGGATGTATCTTTGGAGGAAGTGAACGGGCTGGCCCAGGAGGTTTCCAAAGCGGTGGCGGCGTGTGACTCAAGAGTAAAGATCAACGAGGTTTTCATTGACACCTCGATTAACAGAGAGCTTTTTGTGAACTCCGAAGGGGCAAATATAGACCGGACATATGCCTTGACAGCGGGGCTTCCCTGGGTGGCTGCTGTGGGAAATAGCGGCAACCAACAGGCCCACTATGACTGCCTCGGGCATCAACGGGGCTGGGAGATTCTAACCGATGGGATTGAAGAAGGCCTGATCAGATTGAAGCCGTTCATGCAGTTTGCGCTTGACCTGGCTGCTGACAGCGTTTCACTCTCCGAGGCCAGACCCTGCCCATCTTCTGACAAAGATGTGGTAGTGGTAACGGATCCTCACTACAATACACTTCTTGTTCACGAGATCATTGGTCATCCTTCAGAACTTGACAGAGGTCTGAAGCTGGAAACAGCCTATGCCGGCAGAAGCTGGTTCCTGAGAAGTCTCAGTGAGAACATGGTTGGGAAGCAAGTTGCTTCATCTCTTGTATCCGCCTATTCCGATCCTTCGCTGCCAGGCTATGGGCATTACGAATATGACGACGAAGGGACGCCCCCAAGCAGGGTGATACACATAGATAACGGCATATTCCGCGGGTTTATGAACTCAAGGCAGACGGCGTTGATCTTGGGACTGGGTGCAAATGGCCATTACAAGGCGATTGATGCATCGTACGTCCCCTTGATCAGAATGTCCACCACGGTATTCGGAAATGGAGCCCGCGATCCACAGGAGATAATCGGCGAAGTTGACCACGGATATTACTTGTCGGGACATCGTATTCCTTCGATTTCTGAGAGCAGGGAGAATTTCCGAGTTACGGCCAGGAAGGTGTTTGAGATCAGGAATGGCAAACTGGGAGAGATGTTCAGAGACGGCGGTATGATGGCCAACACGAAGGACTACCTGATGTCCGTTGATGCCGTAGGCAACGATTTGAGGATATATCCGATCTTCAACTGCGGGAAGGGACAGCCTATGCAGGTCAAGAAGCTTGGTAATGGTGGCCCGACTATGAGAGCCCGCGCCAGACTTATAGGAGGAAAAGGATGAAGGAACTCAAGGAACTCGAACAATCAGTGCAGGCTGCGATTACCTTTCTGAAAAGTCAACCCGAAGTCAAGTCGGCCCAGGTCTTTGCTTCGGCGAATAGCCGTTTGTGCACCAGACTTAACTATACCTCGCACATCCCATGTAACGGTCTGGAAGAACCGAAGTCAACCGGTGACTATGGAATCGGCATTCACATAGTGATGGATGGCCCTGATGGCAAGAAGACAGGTTTTGGCTCGGAGGAGAGAGACCTATCTGTGGAGGGCGTCAGGCTTGCTTTTGGCAAGGCAAAACAGGGTGCGGTTGTCGATCCTGAGTTCCGATCGCTGCCGCAGCCGCTTGGCCAGAAAAGAAGCCTGTTTAATTACCATGATCCCATGATCATGAGCATTGCCGATGAAGGTTTAGTGGAGGCGGGCTGGAGGATTCTGGATGGGGCTATAGGCTCGTTCTCCGGCTCCGGGACACTGAAACATGCTGCTTCCAGGGGGACACTCGGCGATCTCGGGCTGATTGTGGGCGGTGACCTGACCATGCTTCGGGAAAGAATGGCTGTCGCTTCCTATGAAATGCCAGAGATCCAGAGCGACGAGTCTGCCATTATCACGGCTTATGTCACCGCCATGGTGGAGAAAGGGGATGCTAAGGGCAGTGGTTACTCTGTGCATCTGAGACTAGGTGATCTGAGTGGCGAAGCGGGGAGTGAGGCCGCACGAAATGCAATCAACTCGCTGGACGGCATCCGCGTGCCGTCTGGAGACTACCCAGTTATTCTGGGGCCTCAACCGGTTGGTGAACTCCTGAACGAGCTGATTATTCCTTCCTGCACCACGTCTGCTTTTTATTCCTTGGCATCATGCTTTCTCGGTAAACTGGGTAAACAGATCGCCTCGGACATATTAACGATAATTGACAAAGGCAATGCCCCGGGGCTGGCTGGCTCAAAAGGCGTTACGTGCGAGGGACTACCAACGGGGGAGACTGTCCTGATAAAAGAAGGAGTGCTGAGCGGGCTGTTGAGTGGGTGGTATGAATACCAGAGGATTCTAAACGACCCTAAGGCTAAGGAGAAACTGGGGGTTGCCCCCGCAGATTTCCGACATGCGATGATACCGAGGAACGGTTTTCGATTTGGCCGGGGCGGTGGGAGAAACTTCAACACCTTGCCCGGGGCATCCGCGACCAATATCGTGTTTCAGTCCCCTTCAAGCACCGATCTCAAAGGTCTGATAAGGAAGGTGAAGAAGGGGATAATGGTAGGGAGGCTATGGTACACCTATCCTGTGAATGGCCTGAGGGCTGGGGATTTCACCGGGACGCTCACTGCTGATTCTTATTTCATCGAAGATGGTCAGATCAAGGCGCCCATAAAAGTCAACACCCTGAGAATCAACGACAATATCGGAAATATCCTCATGGGGATTCAAGGGATGACGAGTGATACAAGGCCAACCTTGCTCTGGGCCGCCGACGAGATTGTCTATGCCCCAGTAGGCGTTATGGTGGATAACGTCCATTTCGAAGAGATAGCCGAGTTCATGGAAGGGACCTACTGAGGTTGCTATTATTCTCTCCAGCTAAGTGCCTTCATTGCCACGGTGCTGAGTTCAGTGAAGCGTTGATGCTGAAGAAGAACTCTGTATTATCGTCTGATTCTTCCCGGCGAGGCTCTGCCTGGTGGCGATTCGGAGTGGGCGGGGTAGCTTATGGCTGAGAATCACTTGCGGGGGCGTAAATAACGCGCCATGCCCAGGAATCCGGTGATGATGCCGGCGATTGAACACACCACAGCCAGAAAATTCAAGGGAAACGTGGATTCAATTAGCTTGATGACCATCAGGAAAGGCAGGACGGCACCGATGACGAGCAAGACAAAGGCGATGACCAGTAGCCTTACGGGATTCTCCATTTCAGCTTTCTACTTATAGAGCCAGCACTCCACGAAGTGGTCGGGGCTGGGCTGGAATTCAGGCGGTTGCTCCACATCGCACAGTCCTCGCATGATGTGGGGACAGCGAGGATGGAAGCGGCAGCCAGTGGGGGGGTTAATTAGGCTGGGCGGCTCGCCGGGGGGGATATCCTTGAATCGCTTGGCGTTGTCGGGGTCGGGGTCGGGAATGGCATTGAGCAACGATTGTGTGTAAGGATGGAGCGGATTTTGCACTACTTGCCCGACGTCTGTCTTCTCGACCATCTTGGCTGCATACATGACGAATACACGCTCCGAGAAATAGCGCACCGAGGAAAGGTCGTGAGTGACGTAGATTACGCTCAGGTTGTGTGTCTGCTGTATCCTTCGCATTAACTCGAGGATTTCCACGCGCACTGAGGCGTCAAGCATGGATACCGGCTCGTCGGCGACGATCAGCTTGGGATGGAGAATCATAGCTCTGGCGATTACCAGCCGCTGCTGCTGGCCCCCCGATAGCATGTGGGGATACTTGGGGAGGAAATCGTCAACCGGGATAAGCCTCACCTCATCCATCACTCCCCGAATCCGTTGCTCTTGCTCGTTTGTCTCCATTTTGTTGACGACCAGTGGCTCTTTCAGGATGCTGCTAACGGTCATGAATGGAGCAAGCGCTCCATAGGGGTCCTGCTGGACAAAGCCGACCTGACAGCGCAGCCAGGCCAGGTCATCTTTCCTCTGCCCGTCGATCCTCCTGCCAGCGAAGCTGATTTCACCCCCGGTGGGGTGGGCCAGCCCCAGGATCGTCCGCAGCAGGGTGGTCTTGCCGGAACCACTCTCCCCGACGATTGTGACAGCCTCCCCCACGCCGACGCGAAAGCTTACGCCATCCACCGCTCTCACGGACCCAGCGCGCAAAAAACCCCAGCGCTTCAGTTCAAACCAGGTGCGTAGATCTTTCACCGATAGCAGCGTCTTATCTTCCATCTGTTCAGCCTCGCTCATACAACCAGCACTTCACCTTTGCATCTCCGCACACGAAGAGGGGCGGCTCTTGCTGGCAGCGTTCGAACCGCTTGGGGCAACGAGCGGCAAAGCGACAGCCCTCAGGCGGGTTAAGCAGGCTGGGTGGCTGACCAGCGATGAACTCCGGTTTCTTTTCCATGTGGAGGGTGGGAACGCTTGCCATAAGTTTTCGAGCGTAGGGGTGAAAGGGTTCGCGATAGAAGACGTCCGCCTTACTGTGCTCGACCAATTGCCCGGCATACATGCAGAGAACCTCGTCTGCCAGCTCGCTGGAGGTCGCGATATCATGGGTGATGAGGATGAAGCTCAGGCCTAGCTCCTTCTTTATCTTCTTGAGGGCATTCATAATATTGGCCTGGGTCAGGACGTCCAGTGCGGAAGTCGGTTCGTCAAGTATGACGAGCTCTGGATTGGCTACCAGGGCCATGGCGATAATGGCCCGTTGCCGCATCCCCCCCGATAGCTCGAAGGCATAGCGGCTCAGAAAAGCCGCTGGCACGCCCACGATGGAGAAAACCTCCCGTGCGCGCTCCAGTGTCTTTCGTTTGCCCATACGGTGGTCCAGCAACAGTGGCTCAGTTACCTGACTTCCTACCTTGAGGACCGGGTTCAGGGAGTTCATAGCCGCCTGCGAGACCATTGATATTTTCACCCATCGTACATCGTGGCGGAAGCGCTCCTCGCCAAAGTTCATCACGTCCGTACCATCTAGAAAGACCCTGCCCGTATAGGTGCTGACATTGCGTGGCAGAAGTCTCAGAATTGCCCGCGCCAGTGACGTCTTGCCGCAGCCAGATTCACCAACCACAGCCAGAGACCGACCACGGTCAAGTTCGAAGCTCACATGCTCTACCGCCCGCACCACTCCATTGGTGGCACGGAAGTATAGGCAGACATCCTCGACCTTCAAGAGCGGACCGTTTCTTGTTGTTGAATCGTCGGCCTTGCCGGTGACGGGCTCTGTCTGTGATTTCACGTCTCTTGCTACACCGTCCTCAGTCTGGGATTGAAGATGCGGTCGAGGGAGTAACCAATCATCGAGAAACCGACCCCTAGCAACATAAGTAATAACGCAGGCTCAAGAAACCAGTAGTAGTATCCTTTAAGCAGCCCACCGTTCACAAACGCGTCGTCCAGGACCTTGCCCCACGTGGGCAAGACGGGGTCCCCGAGCCCAAGCACTGCCAGTGTGGCCTCTAGGAAAACAAAGCTGGGGATTATGAGAACAAATTCAGGCAAAAGCGTAGGCGCTATCCTGGGCATAAGGTAACGGAAGATGATGCGGGAATTTTTCGCTCCATAAGCCTGCGCCGCTTCAATGTAGGGCGCTTCCTTGGCCTGGAGGAACATCGCGCGGTAGGTCAACATGGTTGAACCGAAAATGTTCAAAGCAATTACCAACCCCAGCATGGTCCAGATGCTGCGGTCGTAGAGATACCCGACCATGATGAGAACCGGCAGCAAGGGGATGATGAGGTTCACCTGGGTAAGCCACTGAAATACCCTATCCACCTTGCCCCCCAACCAGGTGCCGGTGGCCGACAAAGCGAAGGTGATAAGTTGCGTGCCAACAGCGGCAGCTATTCCAAATATGAGTGCAATTGGTCCTCCCCACAGAAGTGGTATCATGAGGTCTCGCCTGACGTTGTCCGTGCCTGCCAGGCCCCAGACCTGGCCATAGACCACCAGCTTAGAGTCTAGCTTAGTGGTATCGGGAACCTCAGCTGTCAACACGAGCTGGTAATCTCCCTCCAGCGCCTTGCTTTGATCCTGTGGGTCGGCGAACAAACCCGCTTCAGGCAGCTTTCCCAATTGCCTCTGCAGCGCCTGATCTTGAGATATATAGTATGTATCCAAAGTTCCCTTGATTGAGTGGTTATCCTGGAGGACAATCGTCCGCCCATCTGGCGTGCGCCAGGACACATTTGCTGATGGGTAGGCTCCTTGATACGTCGCCGGGATATACAGTCTTAGTTCCTTGGGGAAGCGATCGTAAGTGTACTCGAACGGTAGTGTAATCTCTACCTGCTTCATGCCGTCCCCGGTCGCTGTTTCGGTTTTTGTCCCGCTATCTGCCGTACTCACTATGATTGTCTGCGGCAGCTTATCACTGGTGAACAGGTTGAACCAGACCGGAGCAGCGTTCTTGGGATTATTGTCCCACATACCCCCGCCACCCGCCCACAGCCTTATTGCTTCGCTGTAGGGGATGGCAACCACGGTATGGATTGAGACCCCTACAAAAATAGTGATGACAGCAATCCCTACAGCCAGCGCGGGGTAGCGCTTTAGTCGGCTAGCCTTTTTCAACCAATTCGCCATTTATCGGTTACGTCCTTTGCCCGCCGGCGCCGACGCGCACACGGGGGTCAACAACGGCATAAACGAAATCTAACACGAACACTGTCGCCGCCAGCAGATACCCGAATATCACGGTGATCCCGATGATAACCGGCGTATCAGTCATTTGAATGGCCAGGTAGAACGCGCGGCCCAGGCCCGGCCACTGAAACACCGTTTCCAGGACGATCTGCCCCATCCACATGGTGATGAGCACGAGCAAGAAGTGGGTGATGATGGGAGGCAGGGTGGGCCGCAGCACATAACGCATCTCAATGCCCCGCGAAGAAAGCCCTTTCGCTCGCGCCAGCTCCACGTAGTCTTCGCTGGAGTAGATGAGAAAAAAAGTCCGCCACGAGTAAATGCTGACAAAAATGCTGCTTAACACCACGGCGGTTGCCGGCAGAAGCATGTGCTTGAGCACGCTGGCGGCATAGCCCAGGGTTGTCTCAGGTGCAGGGACATCCACCAATCCTCCCCAGGGCAACACATGAAATCGGGCCGCGAAGATGAGGATCAAAAACAGTCCGTAGAACCAGCCTGGCGCCGCTGAACTGGGCGCCAGTGCGATAGTCGCTTTGTCCAGGAAGCTTCCGTAGCGGCGAGACAGGAACAGCGCCACGAACAACGACACAAAAAACAGAAATAAGTTAGCCGTCCCGAACAGGAGGAGCGTCATCGGCAGCCGCTCCAATATTATTAATCGCACCTGCCGCGACCCGGAATCACTCATCATCTGCTCCGCCCAGCCCAGCTCCAGCGTCAGGGCTCTCCCCAAGTACTGAAGGCTCCGCATGGGGAAGAACGGCTTGTCCATTCCCAGCCGTATAATCTGGGTTTGCACCAGTCCGTCTATTAGCTGCTGGAGCTCCGCTTCGGACAGCCCGTGATAGGCGGGGTTCATATGTACCTGCATGACGATCGCTTCCTTGATCTCCGCCGTGCGTATCTTGTCGAGCTGACCCCCCATGTTGGCTATTATCACGGTCAGGTATATAGCTATGACGACTGCGAACACGAGGAACACCGCCCTCACCAGTGTAAACCTGCCCAGCCTGGAAATAACCTGTCTCATGGGTCTGACTTAGCCCCCTCCAAATTCGCGGTTACTCAAGTCCAGTTCGCCTCTGAGATTTGCCTCTTCTAGCATTTTCTTGGCTGCCTTCCTGTCACTGGTGCTCTGGAGCCTTCGGGGCTTGATCCCGAAAGGACCCACCGCCCAATGAATTGCGCAGGTCCACGTTCAAAGGGTACACCTGCGACAATATACCGTGCATGTTATACCAACGCTTGATCGCTGTCAAGCTCAATTGTTGACTGCCCGGGCATCTTGCTTTTCATCATTGCCATGAGCGAGACTCCTGGCTCATGCTCGGAACAGGGTGGGCAATCCCCCCGATTTGTCATTGCGAGGAGCGTGGCGACGAAGCAATCTCGGTGGCCTTGGCGGGAAATTAGGTTGCCACGCCCCGATGCAATCGGGGCTCGCAATGACGAAAGAGCACCACAGAATAACATAACGGGGGGACCGCTCCTGCCTTGTCAGGGTGGCGGTCCCCCGTTTGTTTCACCTAGCTAACTTGGTTAGTCTAGCTTGGTGATTCGTAGTAATATTTGCCACCTGTATAAGTTGTGCCATTGATGGCCATCATCGCTGCGTAGATGGTGGCATTGGCTGCGGCAAAATTGTAGGCATATGTGGCCTCGGTTGCCGCGAGCAGTGCCGGGTAGCGGTTGATATAGTCTCCACTCTGCGTGCCGACACATGTATATCTCGCGTACGCCAGGCCGCCCCAAATGTCACCGACGATGTGGCTGCGGTCTACCGCCTTGTTCAGCGCTTCGCGAATTGCTGCAAAGGAAAAGGGGTTTAGTTTCCCGGTGGCCGGGAAGAAGGGGCCTACCGGGTTGAACGTAAGCTCGTCGAACAGACCAGCAGACAGATAGTAGTGGACCTTGTCCGGGTTGGCGTCGCACGTGGCCTTAAGCGTAGGGTCAGAGAGACCAGCCGCATAGACATCGAGGTGGTCACCGGCGCCACTCAGCAGCCTGTTAACCGCTGCCGTGTGGTCCGCCTCAATCTCCAGCGTTATCTTATCGCACCAAGCACCTAGGTGCGCAGGACCGGTAGGCGTCGGGCTCATCATAAAGAAGAACTGGCTGCCACTATCCGGATAACTGGTGAATGCATCCAACTCTATAGTTTTGGCCGTGGTGTCCACGTGCTTCAGGTAGTACGGCCCGGTTTCTACCCACATGTTGCCATTTGCAGTATAGAAGTTCTGCAGGTTCTGATACCGGGCTACTGCCACAGTCTGGTTGATGTAGCCACCCAGGAAGCTCTCATAAGGGATGAACCCATAGTTCGGGCTCGATGCGTTGAGAACGTCCTGGCTCAGGTACTGCACCAGTCCCTTTACCGTACCGCTCCCAACAAGGCTCGGTCCAGCGATGAAGCTCATCCACTCGATCGTTTCATTAGTGGCCTTGTTCAGTGAGAACGCCGAAGAGTGGTTTGTTTCAGCCAGTACGCCCAGAGCCACGTTGTCAAAGAGCGACTCACCCTGACCGGACGCTGTGCCCCAGGGGTACCATGAGTTGCTCATTGCGAGAAGCTCGGCGTCCATTAATATCAGGTCGTCGTACGTGGTAACAACCAGGTCGTAACCAGGTGTAGTGAAATTAAACGTCATGCCCTTGAAGTGGGTCATGAAGGCGTTGTATATAGACACCCAGCTGAGGTCATAGATGGCGCTGGCCGGCTTGGCTCGGTCGAACGTCATTATGGCAAAGAGCAGGAAGTCAGCCGCGGAGAGAGTGCTGTTGTCCTGGAGCGGTCGCCCGAAGGTGCCTGTCGGATAGTAGACAACGGTCTTGGTCTTGGCTGTCACGCCCGAACCTGCGGGGATCCAGTCCGTACCATTCCAGTCAGCCCAGGCAGTGGCCGGCACCGAGATTAGACTTGGAGAAGTAGTGAAGTTGCACCAGCTCAGGCTGGTGTTAGCCTGACCTACAGGCAAGCCCGCCTGCACAACCACGTCGGCCTTCGAAGCAACGTGAGGCCAGACCAGGCCATCGCGTACATCATACTCGAAGCCATTATCCATGGTAGCACGCTCAGCGAACATGTCGAACGCCCAGTTTGAACCTGCGACTGGGTTCCATGGCTGATCGAGCAAGTCTTCCAACGCTATCTTCGCCGTGAGGGTACCGTTTACCCCGGCATCCCACGCGGGTTTCAGTGCTCCACCTGTCGAATTCACGAAGCAGATGGTGTGCCCCCACATCGTTGAGCCTTCAATACCACCATAGGCATCAGCTGCCACATCGACATGTGTGCTAAGGGGGGCGAACGAGGCGCGGTCATCCAGAAAGATACGCACCGAGTCCTGCATGGACAACGGCAGCGCCTGGTTGAACAACGTTGCTCGCTCCGTCATGTTGGAGAAGTCGTTCGTCCACAACGCAGTTGCGTTGCCCATAAAATCGGCGGTCGGGGTGTATGCATCCCACAGCGGGCCTCCCGCCCCTAGCGGAGTGTAGAAAAAGCCGAAGTTCGACCCTTCATCCCGCGGGACAGCTGTGTTGATCCAGGCTGCAGTGACGACGTTCCACAGCCCTAGGTTGGGGTCGCCCTGCCAGATGGGGCCTAGCTGGCCGCCGGTGCCGTACTGGGTAGTGACCGTGAAGCCCAGCGCTTCAAGCTGACTCTTCATGTAGTTGCCTATCAGCAACCGGTTATCGTTGTTCCTGATGAGGAACTTCACGGTTACGGCCTGCGGCCCGCCGCCACCACCACAGCCCGGAAGCACCATCGCTATGATGCCTATCAGTGCTATAATAGTCACTATTAGTTTCTTTGCCATGCTTTTCCCTCCTTTTTTGATTTTAGCTATGGTTTAGGTTTCCAAACTGTTTTTCGATAGGCATCACCTCCCTTATTTAGATTTTATTTTTCAGGATACACCACTTATATTAAGATCCTGTTAAGAAAGTTTACAGACAAGAAACTGCTTACAGGTTTTTCCAGAGTCTGCCGGGATCTTAACAAAACCGGCCGAGGTCAGGGACAGACGCTTGTCACCGCTCCCATACTGATTTCCAAAACCAGCGTCACGAATATGAACCTCGTTCTCTCTCGCACTGAAATAATGGTTGAGATTTGGTGCAACTACCCGGATATCATATGTTAACCCACCCTTGAGAATTTGTCAACTGGATATACTCGTTCATACCTATAAAGCTAATTGTTGCTCTGGTTTGGGTTTTTCAATATACTGAGAAGATAACTAAATGAAAGTGGAGAGACGGATAACCAACCTCATTATCACAGGTTTCTCAGGCACCGGTAAATCCCTGGTGGCTAAAGAGGTAGCCCGGAGATTAAATTGGGATTTCCTGGATACCGATGATGAGATAGTTAAACAAACTGGCAAGCCGATCGCCGAGACCTTTCGTCAAGAGGGAGAGGGCAAGTTCCGGGACCTGGAACGCGAGACAATCAGAGAAGCTTGCCAGCAGAAGCGCAGAGTCATAGCTATTGGCGGCGGCGCCATAGTTGACCCGCAAAGTTACGAATTGCTGGCTAAAACAGGGTTAATCGTTTGCCTGGAGGCTAAACCCGAGACAATCTATGGGCGACTATTTCGTGAGGCTGCTTGTAATCCTGGGACTGAAGTTCGCCCCCTTTTAGCTGTTGATAATCCGCTGGAGCGCATCAGGCAGCTCAAGGCCTCCCGCCAGCCTCACTATGCCAAAGCGAATTGGACAATCCATACTGACGGCTTAGGCATCGGCGATGTAGCAGAGGAGGTGATAAGGGCCTGGAAATTGTTTCGCTCGGCTAGTGAGGACACCCCAATTGTCATTGTGAGGCATGAAATGCCGAAGCAATCCCAAGAGTACTTAGCACCGGGATTGCCACGCTCTGCTCGGAATGACATTAAGAAAGCGACTCGCAGTGACAAAGAGGTCGCTTGCCTGGTGGAAACTGCTACTCAAAGCTATCCTGTCTTTGTTGGCTATGGCTTGCTGGACAAACTCGGTGAGAAGATGAAGCAAGCTGCTCTATCTGGCACAGCCACTATAATTAGCGATGAAAACGTCTTCTCTCTTTACGGCAGCAAAGTTGAGGGAATCCTCAAGGACGCCGGTTTTGCAGTTGATTCCTTTTTAGTGCCGCCGGGTGAAGAAACGAAAAGTATGGATTATGCCATCAAGATTTATGATTTCCTTGTCGAGCGTCGAGCGGAGCGGGATGATATTATCGTCGCCCTGGGTGGTGGCATGATAGGCGACCTGGCGGGTTTCGTTGCAGCCACCTTCCTGCGGGGCATGCCCTGGGTGCAAGTGCCGACCAGTCTGGTAGCCATGGTTGATGCCAGCATCGGGGGCAAAGTCGGGGTTAATCATCCTGAGGGGAAAAACCTCATTGGTGCTTTCTATCAGCCCGGGCTGGTTCTAGCTGACCCTCAGACTCTTACCACTCTGCCTCAGCGTGAGCTGACCTCAGGCTGGGCTGAAGTTATTAAGCATGGCATGATTTTAGATAAGGAATTCTTTGAGTTCCTGGAGGGCAATGTTAATAGGCTAACAAAGCTAAAACCAGGGCTAATCACCCAGGCTATTGCCCGTAGCGCTGCTATCAAGGCTCAGGTCGTCAGTCAGGATGAGAAGGAGAGAGAGAGGAAACGCACAATCTTAAATTATGGACATACCATCGCTCATGGTTTGGAGGGGGCTACTAAGTACAAGCGCTTTCTTCACGGCGAAGCGGTAGCCATTGGCATGGTGGGCGCCGCTAAGCTCAGTCAGCGATTGGGTCTTTTGTCTTCAGATGCAGTGGAACACCAGCAATCCCTATTGCAGAAATTCGGTTTGCCCACATCATTGCGAGCCGAAGCTGCGAGCCAAGGGCGTGGCAGGAAGCGAGGCAATCTCAAATTGAGCCTGGCCGGGGTAACCAGAGCCATGGAGCTGGATAAAAAAGTGAGAGGAAAGGCAATTCGCTGGGTGCTGTTACAAGATATCGGCAAAGCAATAATTCGTAGTGATGTGCCTCAGCAGGATGTGTTAGCTGTTCTTCGGGAGCTAGCGGGGCCGTGACCTCTTTATCCAATTGAAAGCAAGCCTTCTTATGGGCTATAATGAGCAGTTTAGAAAAGGAGACTTCCTTGCTCAAAAACCATAACTGCGGGGAACTGAGGGAAAAGCACGCCGGACAAGAAGTAACTTTAGCTGGCTGGGTACACAGGCGCCGCGACCATGGCGGGAAGGTGTTCATTGACCTGCGTGACCGGGAAGGCATAGTTCAGGTAGTGTTCAATCCCCAGATATCACAGGGTGCATACGAGTTAGCTGGTTCGCTCCGTAGCGAGTATGTAATTCAGGTTACTGGAGAAGTTGCCACCCGTCCTGAAGGGACAGAGAACAGCAAATTGGCCACCGGAGATATTGAAGTCATCGCCAAAAAGGCTGTCATCCTTAATCCATCGAAAACGCCACCATTTTACATAAGTGAAGATGAAGAAGTTGAAGAATCACTTTGCCTCAAAAACCGCTACCTGTACCTGAGAAGACCCAGGCTGAAGGACAATCTTCTCTTACGCCATAGGATGACAAAATTCATCCGTGATTTCCTCGACGCCAGGGCCTTTGTTGAAATTGAAACACCCATCCTGATTAAGAGCACGCCAGAGGGGGCTCGGGACTATCTGGTGCCCAGCCGTGTCAATCCTGGCAAGTTTTATGCTCTGCCTCAATCTCCGCAGCAGCTCAAACAGCTTCTCATGGTAGCTGGCTTTGACAAGTATTTCCAGATAGCTCGTTGCTTCAGAGATGAAGATCTCCGGGCAGATCGACAGCCGGAGTTCACCCAACTTGACCTGGAGATGAGCTTCGTTGAAGCGCCGGATATATTACAGATAATGGAAGAGCTTTTTACCTCGCTTGTGAAGACTGTTAAGCCTGATATGCGATTACTGGAACCATTCCCCCACATTTCTTATAAAGAAGCGATGGAGAAGTACGGCACAGATAAACCGGATATCAGGTTTGGCCTGGAGATCAAGGACATATCCGACATCGCTGCTAACACAGACTTTCAGGTTTTCCGCTCATCCCTCGACAACAATGGCAGGGTGAAGGGAATATGCGTCCCCGGTTGTGGCCATTATAATCACCATCAACTCGATGAATTGATAGATTTAGCGAAAGGTTGTGGCGCCCGGGGTTTGATGACCATGGCTTTTACAGGAGATGCAATAACTCTGGATGAAGTCAGGTCGGCGGCTGCGAAATATCTAACCCCTCAGCAATTAGAAGAAATAGCCAGTAGATTCGAGGCAAAGCCCGGGGACCTTCTGCTTATCGTCGCTGATAAACCGGCGGTGATCAGCAAAACCCTTGATGAATTACGCCGCCAGATGGCAGAGCAGCTTAATCTAGCTGATGCTAAGCTATTGGCTTTTGCTTTTGTAGTTGATTTTCCTCTGTTGGAGTGGAGTGAGTCTGAGAGTCGTTGGGAACCCATGCACCACCCGTTTACTGCTCCTCGATGGGAAGACGTGGTGCTTCTCGATAAAGAACCAGCTAAGGTCCGTGGTCAACATTATGACGTCGTGTGCAATGGTTGTGAACTTGGCAGCGGCAGCATCAGGATTCATAAACGCCAATTTCAGGAGAGGATGTTCAGCCTCCTTGGTTATAGCCAGGAAGAAATGGAAAACCGATTTGGATGTCTACTGGAAGCACTGGAATATGGAGCGCCACCACATGGCGGTATTGCCATAGGACTTGACCGCGTAGCGATGCTTCTTGCTAAAGAGCGGAGCATCAGGGAGGTTATCGCCTTCCCGAAAAATCAGAATGCCGTGGACGTCATGTTCGATAGTCCTTCTTATGTTGACAAGCATCAGCTTGACGAGCTAAACCTTAAGCTAAAGCACGAAGTTATTCGCCAAAATGACAAGGAATGAAACATGAAAGTAAGCACAGAAAATGTAGGGAATTGCCAGATAGCTCTTAAGGTAGAGGCTGAAGCCGGTGAGTTAGCCAAATCACTGGACGAGGCTTATCGTCACCTGGTTAATGAGGTATCCATACCTGGTTTCCGCAAAGGAAAGGCACCGCGAGCTATTCTGGTGCAGCACATAGGAAAGAAGAATTTGTTGGATGAGGCATTGGAGCATCTTATACCACAGCTTTATAAACAGGCGATTGAGTCTCAGAAACTTGAACCAATTGCCGGACCACAAATAGAGGTTGCCCAGACTGAGCCTTTGATTTTCAAGGCTATAGTATCTCTCAAACCTGAGGTCAAGCTTGGCGATTACCATGGCATAAAGTTGGAGCCTACCCCAGTAGTAGAGATTTCCGAGGTAAAGGTTGATGCTGCCATGAAAGAGTTCCGGGAAAGACAAGGGGCGTGGGTGCCTGTAGACCGCCCTGTGGAACTGGGTGACCTGGTCACTATGGACATCCAGGCTAATGTGGACGGGAAACCCTGGTTAAATCATAAAGACATATTATATGAGATGGATAAGGATTCACGTTCACCTGTGCCCGGATTTGCCCCTCATTTGCAGGGTGCTGAGAAAAACAAGGAAGAGACTTTCAGCTTAACTATTCCTGATGACTACCCCATTAAAGAAATGCATGGCAAAGAGGGCACCTTCAATGTCACCGTTACCCAAACAAAGGAGAAACAATTGCCACAGCTCAACGATGAACTGGCTAAGGGTGCCGGCTACGATAACCTGGAGGATATGAGGAGAAAAGTGGCTGATGACTTGAAAGTCAAAGCTGAGACCAGGACCCGCCTGGAGTTGAGACAAAAAGCACTCGATGCTCTGGTGGAGATTAGCGATGCAAACTATGCCCCCATTTTGGAGGACGAGGAAATTGCCGAACTTCTTAGAAACGAATCACAGCGCTTGGGCTTCAGAGAGTTGACGGACTACCTGAAGAAAGCTAACAGAAAGGAGGATGAAATCAAACAAGAGGTGCGTCCTATAGCAAAAAAACGGCTTATTCAGAGTCTTGTCCTGGGGAAATTGGCTGAAGAGGAAAAGATTGAAATTAGTTCCTCAGAGGTAGATAATAAGATAGACGAGATTGCCAATGATGCTGAAGATAAGGAAAAAGCAAAGCAGCTCTTCTCACTGCCCCAATTTAGGCAATCAATTGAACAATCTCTGCGTACTCAGAAAACGATGGACCGATTATTGCAAATAGCCATTGCCAATACTGGAAATATGGCAAAGGAGGAATAATGGAAACAAGGTCTCAGGTGATAATTCCTACCGTGACGGAGAGCAGTGCTCGAGGTGAACGTATTTTCGACATATATTCTCTCTTGCTCAGGGAGAGAATCGTGTTTTTGGGCACGCCGATCAACGACCAGATAGCCAATCTTGTTATTGCTCAGCTCCTCTACTTAGAGAGAGAAGACCCGGGAAAGGATATAAATATCTATGTTCATTGTCCCGGTGGCGTTATCAGCGCTGGCTTAGCCATTTACGATACTATGCAGATTCTTCGCTGCCCTATATCCACCATTTGTGTTGGTCTAGCAGCTAGTATGGGCACCGTGCTTCTTTGCGCGGGAACTAAAGGTAAAAGGTATGCTTTACCTAATTCTACTATACATCTGCACCAGGCCGTTGGTGGTGCTCAGGGGCAGGCGGCAGATATTGAAATTGCCGCCAGAGAAATCATGCGGATGCAGGAAACGCTACGGAACATCATAGCCAAGCACACAGGTCAGCCGGTAGAGAAGATTGCCCACGACACCGACAGAGACTTTTATCTTAGCGCTGAACAAGCAGTGGAATACGGCATTATAGACGAGATACTTAGCAAGCCGCCAGCCAAGAAATAGAATTGATACATTACGGTCAACAGTGGCTGGAGTCTGGAGAATATTGACCCGCCCGAATGGTGTTGTCCGTAAGGGCGAGGGCGTCATTGGGTTTTAATCGGTCGGATGATAGTTGGGATGCCAGACTGGATTGGGACAAGTACCGTGCTTTATGCTGCAGGTGAAGCATTCGGTGGGCTGGGCAAAGGAGGGTTAGCCACTATCATCGTCGTTTCCCTAATCGCTATTGTTGCCTTCGTGTGGATCTTCCATGAGACCGGAAGGCGAGAGTAAGTAATCTATACTATCCCAGTTCGGCTGCTTCCTCTCTAACCAGGCGGCGAATCCTTTTATGGATTTCCAAGGCAGGCGTTATATCCTTAGTCCCGTCCAGCCAATGTAACCATCCTCTATCCTTTGTCCCCCCAGCTTTTTCCCTCTCTTTGACCACTCTTTCAACATCCTGGCGGCCGCCTTTCTCCCAGGCTTCCAGAACTACCCACAAATCATATAAGCTTACCGATGCCAGACTCAGAGTGGAACAGGGCAAGGCATATTCGCTAGCATTGAAAGCAATGGCTAGACCACTTGCTTTGTTTACAACCCGAAGCACTTTGAAATCTGTGATGCTATCCCCCACGACCGTCCAACGAGAAAGTGGTTTTCCCATCCTGGTGCTAAAGTTCTCCAATGCCTCTACCTTGCGCCTCCCTCCTACTGGTTTCACCTGGCTTATGATTCTGCCCCAACTTGTTTGAGGCAATTTCTGCCCATAAAAATAGTCCAGATATCCCCTTATTCTGGCATCGTCAGCAAAAGGATTGAGATTCACAACTTCGTGTTCGGTTTGCTCCAACAAGGCAAATTCATCACGTCTTAATAGCTGGCGAATCTGCGTGAGGGGAAAGGAAGTGCAGGCTACATTCTCATTGGGTATGCCCAGTCTCTGTGTGATGGGGAAGGCGTATTGTCCGTAACTGGTACTAATACAAAATGTGTACCATCCCTGAGATTTAAGTTTGGAGATTAATTCAGTTGCACCTGGGGTTAACCCGGCTTTCTGCCCCATAGCTACAATTTGTTGTTCTTCTATTCCGTGAGAAACAAGGAAGGGAATGATGAGAGCAAGTGTATCTCCCGGCTCATAGTCAGGCCGACTTTCTAAAGTCAGCAAATCATCATAACGGCTGATGACTTCGAAAATCTTGCCGCCACGGGGAAATAGCTTCATCAGTTCATAGGCGTTGTCCTGGGGAGCTAAAGGACCTTCGAGGTCAAAGCAAATCAAGTTCATCTCAGAGTTTCCTTCACCTCCTCATCTACCTTGTTACTGAGGTTGTATCCATTGATTAACTTTCCTTGAGCATCAATTGTTCTTCCGTTCTTTATGCTGACCTCACCCCGACTCAGAGATTGCAATGTCAAGGTGATGAGAGGGAATTCTCTGACAAGCTCATGCTGACGAATAAGCCGAAACAGCATGTCTTTGCCTTTCTTTCGCCAATATTCACCAAATGGCGCACCTTTAATAGAGAAGAGGCAGTAGCTAACTGCCGGACCTCTATCCAGTTCAGGAGTAACTAGGTGCATCATTACCCCGGCAGTGTCGGCTTTATTTTGTATTAACGCCCAAATTACTTCCTGCCAGCTACCAGTGGGGCCACCCGGAGGCGCAGGATGAAGATTAATCATATCATATTTCTGGCATAGCTCTGCACTCGTAATAAGCATATAGCCAGCCAGAACACAAAGGTCGGGAGCAAATGGTGCAATCTTCTTATTTACCCCTCTATCGTATTTGATTCGCCACTCCTTTTCTTTTCCGATAGTCTTGAACCTTTTGTGAGATAAACAGACAAGAGGAATGCGGTAATTTCGAACCAGTTCAAAGAACAGGTCGCTTTCTGCTGCTTCGCCGGGTTCTCGGTTGCTAAAAACGAAGCTAATCTTGCCATTGATATAGCCGCTGTGACTCCTATCCTGCACAGCTTGCAAAAGCTGTCGGGCAGCCTCATCTCTACCTGTGGAAAACCAACCAATGTTCAGCAACGGCCGGCTTTACCCTCCTCGCTCCCTGTCATTCTGAGCCCTGCGCTTTTTGTCATTGCGAGTCCCGATTTATCGGGACGAAGCAATATTCTAGCGTTCAGGATAAACTCCGTGAGGAATCTCCAAGTATATGTTTCCTTATCCTGGCCCACGTACTGGCGAAATGAGCTAAGTAGCTAGATTTTTGCCCGGATATTTTGCCTTGGGCTAAAGAAATCAAAAAAGCGTCAGGCCCATCGAATTCAGGCATTTCTACATATGCTCGGCCAATTTCGTTTAAAGTATGGGCATCGCTGCCAGCGCTGGCGGCCTTGCCCCGTTCTTTAGCCAGTTTCACTGCTCTGGCGATGCTATTAGAAAAAGGAGTACGAGAATTAAAAGTTTCGATAATATCAACCCGGGATAGAATTGCCGTCGAGGTTAGTGTGTTAGGATTCCAGGGCAGTGACCTGCCAAATGGATGCGGAATAGCCACCAGACCGCCTTGGCTTCGGATTCGAGATATTGCTTCCTGGGGAGACAACCCCGGGGAAATTTCGTCGCTGAGAAACATCCCCATTATTTCACCCACGGGTGTTAATATCTCCTCAGCGACAATTACTTTGAACGGAGCAATGTCCCTTAACTTTAAGGCGCCGGCAATGGTGTTGTGGTCAGCTACTGCAATGCAATTTATGCCCAGCTTGAGGCAGCGCTCGACTATTTTCTGCAAAGGTGTAAGACAATCTATAGAATAGCAGGTATGAATATGTAAATCAGCTTTTATCAATTAGCTTACCTAAATCTTAGCTAACTTTCTCCAGATATGCCCCGGTGCGGGTATGGACTTTGATGATGTCGCCTGTATTAATGAAAAGAGGAACCTGAATAGTTACTCCCGTTTCTAATTTAGCTGCTTTGGTGCCCGCTGTGGCCCTATCTCCCTTGAAGCCAGGCTCTGTCTCCGTAACCTGAAGCTCTACCGAAGCGGGCAGCTCTATGGTCACTGTATTCCCCTTGCAGGTCTGAATCTCTAGCATCAAGCCCTCTTTTAGATAATTTTTGTTATCTCCTATCTGAGCAGAAGTTAACACAGTCTGCTCATAAGTTTCGTTATCCATGAAGTAATAGAGGTCGCCATCGCTATAAAGGTACTGGACGGGGCGATGTTCCAGAAATACTGTTGCAACTTTATCCCCGGACTGGAAATTCCTCTCGGCGAAATTCCCGGTACGAACACCACGAAGTTTCAACTTAATTACAGGCTGCCTTTGCTGCATCTTAACATGTTGATATTCCAGGATCTGGTATATTTCGCCATCTAGCTCTATGACGACCCCCTTTCTCAATTCTCCGGCATCAATCATTTAGTAACCTCCTGGTCAAACATTCTGCCTCAGCGCTAGTTTTGCTTCCGGTTGCTCAAAAGCCGATAGGTGCTAGGTATCCTTACTTGCCCTGGTAAGCACTCTGGCTTTGCCATTTTCCAAAACTACCATGTCCTCAATTCTAACACCACCTTGTCCCACAAGGTAAATCCCCGGTTCTATGGTAAAAACCATGCCATCTGCAAGTAAATCAGAGGAGCCGAGACCAAGCCTGGGAAATTCATGTACAGCCAGCCCGACACCATGTCCCAGACCGTGTCCGAACTCATCTCCATGGCCAGCTTGCTCAATAATACTTCGAGCCAATCGGTCTGCCTGAGAAGCATCCATGCCTGACTCAACTTCTTCTATGGCGGTGGCCTGTGCCTTGAAAACTATATCATAGATTTCTCGGAATGGTCTGTCTGCTTTACCCAAGAATAGAGTGCGACTAAGGTCGCTACAATAACCACTGATTCTAGCTCCCATATCAATCAGCAGTGGTTCACCAGAGCGAATCATTCTTTCCGTAGGTCGAGCATGAGGCAAAGCTGAATTTGGGCCTGAAGCCACAATGATTTCAAAAGCTATCCCTTCACTGCCTTCTTGACGAAGGATTTTTTCTATCTCCCAGGCTATCTCCTTTTCCCTCATACCCGGACGGATTATGGGCTTTGCCTCTTCAAAGGCGGCATCGGCTAGCTCTACTGCTTTTGTGATAAATCCTAGTTCTTCAGGCGCTTTTGTGGAGCGAAGCTGCTCTACTATGCCAGTGGTGGGAACGAGCTGAAGGTTAATTTGCTTGATCTTTGTGGCCTCGCCGAGCTTGTGATAACCATCATAAGAAATAAAATTTGCCTCGAATCCCAGCCTGTGCCACCCTAAATCAGAGACCAGACCAGGAAGCCAGTCATGCAACTCTTGCTTAATCTGCACAATTTCAAAACCTGGTGACTCTCCCTTAGCTTGTTCCACATAGCGGAAGTCAGTAGCTAAAATAGCATTCTGTCCTGAAATCAGTAGCCATCCGGAGGAGCCAGTAAATCCAGAAAGGTAGCGCAGATTCTCGGGTTGGGAGATCAGGAGAGCATCTAGTTCCCTTTCGCCGATCGACGTTCGCAACCTGCGTAATCGCTTTGTTTTCGAATTTCTCTGCCCCCCTTCCACAATTTTAGCAGTCATGTCGAGTCTCCTTTCATCCATTAAGTTCTCTATCTTGCTCCACTAGCTGATTACAATGCTTCCAGCGCCAACCCCAGCAAGATCTTCCCTCATATTACAGATAAATAAAAACCCCACGTCCGCTAGGACGTGAGGCACACACGCCTCAATCACAAACCCCCACTAAAGCAAATCCCACCACCATTAAACAAAATCTGCAATCTGTCGCTCTTTATGGCCGGGGTCCGGGGATGATGCCATCGTCTTATATCCCGCTCCCCAAATGATTATAGTTCGCCCATGCAATCATGTCAATTTGGAAATGCTGAGCTGTCGACAGCATTGTGAAACAAATCCTTCATATTAATTTCTTAACATTTCTGGTATAACATTAGAGGGGTTGAATAATCTTCAGGAGTCTAGGGATGGCAGGCAAAAAGGTCTTGGTAGTTGATGACGATGTAAAGACTGTGGAGTTGGTCAGGCTCTACTTAGCCCGGGAGGGCTATGAGGTCTTAACTGGTTATGATGGTGCTGAAGCCCTGCGTCTGGCTCGTGAAAGCTACCCCGACCTCATCGTTCTTGACCTTATGCTGCCGGACATCGATGGAGTTGAGGTCTGTCGTACCTTAAGACGTGAATCCGATGTACCAATTATTATGCTCACTGCCAGGACTACTGACCAGGACAAGTTAACGGGCCTGGACCTCGGCGCCGATGACTATATAACCAAACCCTTCAGCCCCAAGGAACTGGCAGCTCGAGTGCGGGCAGTGCTACGGCGTCTCCCCGGAGAGCGTGGCCCCGAAGAGATTAAGCGTGGTGAGCTTAGTATGAATTTTACAACGCATGAGGCGTGGCTTGCTTGCAGGCCGCTGAATTTGACCAGTGTTGAATTTAAATTACTGGGAGTTCTGGCCAAGGAGCCGGGCAGGGTCTTCAGCCGCGCAAACCTAATTGGAGAGGCTCTCGGCTATGATTTTGAAGGTTTCGACCGCACCATCGATGTTCATATACTGAACCTGCGCCGAAAGCTGGAGCCAGACCCCAGCCAGCCCCGATACATAAAGACTATATATGGAGTCGGCTATAAGTTTGTCGGAGGGGAATAGTGATACACCGGTTGTGGTTTCGTCTCTCGGTGACTTTCGCAGTAATAATATTGGTGACGGTAGGCACCATATATGTTTTCGTCAGCGAGCGCATCGCTGTTGAAATGGAATATTACAAGACAATAAGTGCGCAATATCGTTCCAGTCAAATACTATCCAAGCTATATCTTCACTATCTGGACAAGGAAAGCTGGGAGGATGTCCAGTCCGTAGTTGCAGCATTGGGTGTCTCTGGGACACATATTATATTGGTCGCTGCCAACGGAACAATCGTAGGTGATTCAAAAGAACCAGAACTTTTAGGGACGAATTACACTGACTCATCTAACAGTTCTCTTGAGATGTCCTTGCTCAAGGGAGGAGTCAAAGAGATTCTGGGAAAACTCTACATCAGCTCTGACCCAGCGGCAGAACCATATGTTGCTCCATTTCTAAGACTTTCCACGTCAATCAATCGTTCTCTTCTCCTGGGAGGCTCGCTGGCAATCGCCATCGCTTTGATATTGACTTTTGTCCTGTCGCGGAGAATGACGTCACCCATCGGTGCCCTTGCCAAAGCTGCCAGACGATTGGGACGGGGAGACTTGTCCCAGAGGGTTCAATTACAGGGCGAAGGTGAAGTTGCAGCACTGGCTCAAGCCTTTAACACCATGGCTGCTGACCTGGAGCACGCCGAACAATTACGACAAAATATGGTTGCTGATGTTGCTCACGAATTGAGGACCCCTCTTTCTAATATTCAAGGCTATCTGGAGGCAATTCGCGATGGAGTGGTAGAGCCAGATGCCGCTGCTATACGCTCTCTCAATGAAGAGACAGCTCTGCTTTCACGACTGGTTAATGAGCTCCAGGAGTTAAGTCTCGCTGAAGCCGGCGAACTGAAGCTGGTTTATCAGGCGGAAGACATCGCCAAGTTAGTTAAACAGGCAGTGACTCCCTGGCAACCCCAGCTAACAACAAAGGAGATAGCGTTGTCCCTTAACCTGCCTGATAATCTGCCACTGGTTAACATTGACTGGCAACGGGTCAATCAGGTGCTGCATAACCTTCTGGAAAATGCGGTGGCTCACACTCACAAGGGAGGCACTATTAATGTAGCTGCTATAACACAAGGTGATTGGGTAGAGGTTAGCGTATCGGATACTGGCGAAGGCATTCCTGCTGAGGATTTACCTCACATTTTTGAGCGCTTCTACAGAGTGGACAAGTCTCGTGCCAGAGCCACCGGAGGCAGCGGTCTGGGTCTTACTATTGCCAGGCGGCTGGTAGAAGCCCATGGCGGAACAATCACAGTCCAGAGCGAGCTAAGAAAAGGAAGCCGTTTTTCATTCACTCTCCCTATCGCGGAATAGCATTCACCATGCTGCATACGCGATGCTTAGCTAGTGAATATGGCACCAAGCCTTTCCTTTTGTTTGACGTTAGAGTATTATACAAGCTACCTGCTTGGTAAGGATTATATGAATAAGAAGCTATTGATTGGTTTATTAGCTTTGGGTGTGGCAATGATAGTGGTAGGCTTGGTGCTAGTATTTGCGGGCTTGCCTTAGCTTAATCGCTCTTACGATTTTTTAGTCTTTTGGCGCTTCTTCTAAGTTTTTGTCCGAACACCAAACAAGTTACCACTGGACAAACATGGGCATGACTACGTGAACATAATTGTCCACGCCTATAGGGCGGATAGTTCCCGGGCTTGAGGGGGTGGTGAGTTCTAGAGCGACCTGGGCCTGGGAAAGGACAGATAGAACATCGGAAAGATATTTTACATTAAACGCGATTTTCGCCTCTTCTCCATCAGTGAGAGCATCAATTGCACCAACATTGTCTCCAACCTCTTCAGCCTGAGCAGAAACAGTTACCTTTCCCGGAGTAAGTTCACTACCCGGGGTAATTACCAGGCGAACTATGCCGCTGGCATCGCGAGCAAATATGGAGGACATTTTAGTAACCCGCAGAAACTCACTAATGTCTACTACAGCTCGCGTGGTATAGCTTTGAGGAATAACCTGGGAATAATTGGGGAATGAACCTTGAATAAGCTGCGAGATTATCTCAGCATCTTTGAGACGGAAGAGAACCTGGCTCTTTTTCTCGTTTACGGTGATTTCCACGGGTTCCTCTTGCTCACCAATAAGGCGACTTAGTTCACTAAGGGTTCTCGCTGGGATGATCACCGTCGTCTTTTCTTTGACTGGTGAGCTGAGAGTTGTCTTATGAACAGCTAGCCTGAAGCCATCGGCAGCCACCAGGTTGAGTTGCTCACCATCGAATTCAGTGTTAATTCCCGTTAATACCGGGCGGGATTCCTCAGTGGCAGCAGCAAAGGCAACCTGTGCAATCCCTTCCCTGAGGCTAGCTGCCTCAATGGTGGTAGTTATGCCATCGTTTATCTGAGGGATAGGTGGGAAATCCGCGGCATCAATGCCGTTAATATGCGCCTGAAAATGGCCGCTCTTAAGCTCCAGGATGCGACCGTTAGCGGGAAGATTGATTTCAATTAAGTCGTTGGGCAAGGAATTAACGAAGTCGCTGAGCAAGCGAGCAGGCACAGTTATGTCTCCCTTTTGTTTCACTTTGGCACCAATCCAGCACGTGATAGCCATTTCCAAGTTGGTGGCTGCCAGTTTGAGACGCGATTGTTCAGCGGATAAAAGGATATTTTGAGTGATAGGTAAAGTGGATCTCGTGGCTACAGCTCTCCCTACAATGCTTAGCCCCCTATTTAAGTTTTCTTGAAGACAAGATAATTTCATGCAATACCTCCCCCTCTGTATATAATGACAGTATACTATCAACAGGTGTAATAATCAATGATTCTATTTGACATAATACTGAATTCATTAAAGACACGTTATCACCGACTATTATGGTTGAGCGAGCTTACCTTCCTAGCCACAGGTTGATATTTTCAACCTAATAACCCTTCCGATACAAGGCCGTCACGCTGTAATCACCGTCCAGAGAGCTTAGTCATTTTCTTTAGCCTGTCTTTGATTTCTTTGGTCAGCATATCAGGCACAAAACGCCAACACCAGTTTCCCTCGGCTCTGCCTGGAAGATTCATCCTGGCTTCGCTGCCCAATCCCAAAATGTCTTGCATAGGGATGATGGCGGTATCGGCAGGGCACATTAAAGCCAGGCGGATGAAATCCCAATTTATCTCGTGACCATCTGTGCCCAGATACTTCAGGGCGACCTGCTTCTCTCTTTCCCTTTCTTTCCTGCTCTGGGTGCTGTCTTTTACATCTTCCCCCCTGAACCAGCCGATAGTGGTATTGTTGTCATGCGTACCAGTGTACACGACACAGTCTCGTGGATAGTTGTGCGGCCTGTAATCATCAGCTTTGGGATCGCTCCCAAAGGTAAACTGGAGAACTCTCATGCCTGGAAAGCCGAATTGCTCCCTCAGGGCATCCACGTCCGGTGTAATCACTCCCAGGTCCTCAGCAATTATGGGTAGAGCGCCTAACGCGTTCTGTACTGCCTGGAATAGTTCGGCTCCTGGTCCGGGCACCCATCTGCCATTTAGGGCGGTAGTATCTGTTGCCGGAACCTCCCAGTATTTCTCAAAGCCGCGAAAATGGTCCAGCCTGATGATGTCTACCATGTCACGTGTTGCCCGGAAGCGCTCAATCCACCAGGAATAGCCATCCCTGGCTATTACATCCCAGCGATAGAGAGGGTTTCCCCATAACTGGCCTGTCTTGCTGAAGTAGTCCGGTGGCACTCCAGCAACCACGGTTGGTGTCCCACTGTCGTCCAGATAGAACATTTCGGGATGTGACCAAACCTCGGCGCTATTCAGAGCGATAAATATAGGCATATCGCCGATGAACCTGATCCCTCGCTCATTACAATACGTCTTTAGCTCCGCCCACTGTCTAGAAAATTCGTATTGCTGATATTTATGGCAGGAAACCTCATGGGCCAACTTCTTGCTCCAGCGTTCCAGGGATTTCGGGTGACGCCTCCTAATGTCTTCCTCCCAGGTGTTCCAGGCAGCGAGGCCATGAGCCTCGTTCAGTGCCATAAACAGTGAGTAAGTTTCAAGCCAAGAGGCATTGCACTCACAGAAGACCTCCAATCGTTTTCGTTCACCCGCAGCAGCTCTCCTTTGAAAGGCCTGAAAGGACTTTTCCAACAAGGGCCTCTTAAACTTGATAACCAGGTCATAGTCAACTCTGTCTTTAGAGAGTGAAGGTATACCATCCATGTCAGCGGGTTCCAAGAGCTTGTCTTTTACCAGCCTTTCCAGACCTATAAGCAGCGGATTTCCAGCGAAGACCGAAAGACACTGATATGGAGAGTTTCCATAGCCTGTGGAGCCCAGGGGCAAAACTTGCCAGAGACGCTGCCCAGTACCAGCCAGAAAATCCGCAAATTGATAAGCCTCTTTTCCCAAGTCGCCTATCCCGAACCGACCAGGGAGTGAGGTTGGGTGCAATAATATGCCACCTGCTCTAGAAAAGCTCATGCTAACTATCCTCTATATGGGTCACCCAGGTCCGAGACAGAAGAGCTCAGGATTTCCCCGCGCCTCCGATTGTACACGATAGATTGGCATCTTGGAATCTTTGTTTGCATCAGTATACAATATGATATATCAGCAAACAATCCTTGTTGGTGGGAGGGGCTGTCAGGGGAAATAGGGCTTTTGTACTGATGGAGGAGCAGAAATGCCTGAGGATATAGGAACTCTGACTCTGGGCGTTGACCTCGGAGGCAGTAAAATACTGGCGGCGGTAGTTGGCCCACACGGGGAAATAGTTTCGAGTGACGAGAGTATAACGCCTGCCACAAAGGGTCGCGAGGCAATAATGCAATCCATTGTGGACTCGGCAAATCGTGCCCTGGAGCAGGCCGGTGTTGCCCTTTCGGAGATTTGTGCCATAGGCATGGGAGCTGCCGGCATCTCCAATCCTGAAGCAGGCATACTGTTTAGCTCGCCAAATCTACCGGGGTTGCGAAATGTTCTCATGAGAGACATAATGCAAGAAAAGCTGGGCAAGAAGACTTTTCTGATTAATGATGCAAACGCTGCTGCCCTGGGTGAATTCTATTTCGGCGCTGCCCGCGGTGCTCATAACTTCATATATATTACTCTCAGCACTGGCATCGGTGGGGGCATCGTCCTTGATGACAAAATCTATACCGGAGCTATTGGGGCTGCCGGAGAGGTAGGACACATGACCATTGATGACAACGGCCCCATCTGCAACTGCGGAAATAAAGGTTGTTGGGAAATGTTGGCTTCAGCAACAGCCCTGGCCAGAGAGGCCAGACATAGGATTAAAGAAGGAGTCAAGACATCCATCTTGGAATATGCAGAAGGAGACATAGAAAAGGTGACGGCACAGATCATCCATAGCGCTGCCGAGCAAGGTGATCGACTGGCCAAAAAGCTTATCACCCGGACTGGCTATTATGTAGGAGTGGGCCTGGCTAATTTAATAAACATATTCAACCCCGAGTTGATAGTTATCGGCGGTGGTTTATCAAATATCGGCGATATGTTGCTTGAGCCGGCGTTTAAGACGGCTGGAGAGAGAGCGTATAAAGAGGCTTTCCAGGCTGTACGCTTTGCTTCCGCCGAGCTGGGTCGAAATTCCGGGGTGCTAGGCGCTGCAGCCTTTGCCCTCCAAGAGATCACAAAAATCTCTTGTGAGTGAAAGAAATGACATGGTCTACCATGAGGTGATGTGACAAATATATCTATTGGCAAGCTAAGAGGACTCCAGCAATTGGCTGATTCCGAGGGCATGATGACAATGTGTGCTATTGACCACAGAGGGGCTCTTAAACGGGCACTGAACGGGAAAAACCCTGCTGCGGTGGGTTACCAGGATATAGTTGATTTTAAGCTCGACCTCTGTCGGGCGATAGCGCCTTTTGCCAGTGCGATATTGCTTGACCCGGAATATGGAGCCGGTCAAGCTATAGCGGCAGGACTCCTGCCCGCATCTAAAGGGCTTCTCGTCAGCATGGAAAAGACCGGTTATAGTGGCGAGAGTACCGCCAGAATCACTGAGCTTCTGCCCGGCTGGAGTGTGAAAAAGGCGAAGAAAATGGGGGCTTCAGCGGTCAAGCTACTAATCTACTTTAGGCCTGACCTCAAAGATGTTGCCTCAAAACAGCTCGATTTGGTGGCAAGATTAGCCGACCAATGTATTGAAGAGGATATAGCCTTTCTGGTTGAGCCGGTAAGTTATCCCATTGAGGAAGGCGGGGCATCTTCAAAGAAGTTTGCCGAGATAAGGCCCAGTCTGGTAGCCGAAACTGCTCGGCAGATCACTGCCTTGCCTATTGATGTGTTGAAGGCGGAATTTCCAGCAGACATTAAGTTCGAGCAAGATGAAGGAAAGTTACTCAAATTCTGCCGCGAGTTGAATCAGGCATCCCGATTGCCCTGGGTGTTGCTCAGTGCCGGTGTTGACTTCGATTCATTTAAGAAACAAGTAAAGATGGCTTGTAAGGCAGGTGCCTCCGGTTTTCTAGCCGGGCGTGCCCTGTGGCAGGAAGGTGCCCAAATTCAGTCGCGGGATGAGAGAATGAGTTTTTTCCAGAATACGGCTGCGTCAAGGTTGAAGGAGCTGGCTGAGATAGCTGATAGCGATGGTAAGCCCTGGTATTCCCGGCTGGAAGCTGCAAACGGCAAATTCGCCCCGGTGACCGAAGGCTGGTATCAGAGCTACTGATGGGTAATACTCTGGCAAAGGTAGGCGGTAACATAAAACGCTCCAGCTTTTTTGGAAGGCGAACAAAAATAGTGTGCACCCTTGGTCCAGCTAGTGGCTCGACTGCCGTGATTGAGCAATTGATAAAGGCTGGCATGAATGTCGCTAGGTTCAATCTATCCCATGGTACCTACAAGGAACACACCCGTCATATCCAGACTGTGAGGAAGCTATCTCATCGTCTGGCAATGCCTGTTGCCATACTTATAGACTTGCCTGGGCAGAAGTACCGCACGGGCAAGCTAGAAGATGGTCAAGCCAGACTGAAAAAGGGTGCGGAGGTCATACTCACCACAAGGGAGGTAAATGGAAACGATGAGTTGATTCCAGTTAATTCTACTACTCTTTCTCGGGATATAAAGGTAGGAGATAACATACTGCTTGATGATGGTGCCATGCGACTCAAGGTGCTCGATAAGCAAGGCACAGAGATTAGATGTAAGGTCATGCTTGGGGGTGTACTCACCGAGAAGCGAGGAGTAGTGGTGCCCGGGATGCGCATCTCTAGTCCTTTCACTACGGATGCTTTGCGGGAATGTATTCTCTTTGCTGTCGGGCAGCAGCCTGATTACCTGGCTCTCTCCTTTGTCAGTAATGCTAAGGATATAACCAGTGCAAAGGCCATATTATGTGAGAATGATGCAGATATACCGATTATTGCCAAGATTGAAAGGGGTGTGGCAGTTAACGAATTTGACAGTATACTCTTGGCCAGCGAGGGCATAATGGTAGCGCGAGGAGACCTCGGTGTGGACATCCCTCTGGAAAAAGTGCCGCTGGTACAGAAGGAGATTATCAAGAAATGTAACCAAGCAGGCAAGCCAGTGATTACCGCTACTCAAATGCTGGAGTCCATGGTGAATGCTCCCCGGCCAACGCGGGCCGAGGTCACTGATGTAGCTAACGCCATATTTGATGGTACTGATGCTGTCATGCTCTCAGAGGAGACCTCAACAGGGAAATACCCGGTACAGGCAGTAAAGATGATGGGAAAGATTGCCCGTGAGGTAGAAGGCAAACTACCCTACGAGCAAATGCTGGCAGAACATGGCAGATGGCTAGAGCAAAAGACGGATGAATTGATAAGCTATAGCGCCTGCCATACGGCGCAAAGTCTGGGAGCGGTGGCTCTTGTGGCCTTTACTCAGTCTGGCAGCACAGCAGGGCGCGTATCAAAATACAGACCGCGAATGCCCATTCTGGCGATAACCACTGATGCTGTAATTGTAGGGAGATTAATGCTGCGCTGGGGTGTTTACCCCTTTCAAATAACCGGGCCCTCGTCGGTAGAAGAGTTATTTGCAGTGGGAGCTAAGCTTTCTAAAGAACTAGGTCTGGCAGAACCAGGTGATTCGGTAGTGATTACCGGTGGCATTCCGGTTGGGGTAGTTGGCTCCACGAATCTGCTCAAAGTAGAAAAAGTCCAGTAGTCGTGCCAAGGTGAATTTTGCACATTCTGTATGTGGGAGTCTTGCAGCGTGTAATGGAAATTGCTACCTCTTCTCACTGTGAGGATTTAAGAAACACAACAGCCAGGGGCGGCAGCGTGATGGTCAGGGAATAGGGCCGGCCATGCAAGGGAATCAGCGTTGTTTCCACCCCACCTAAATTGCCTTGACCGCTGCCTCCATATTCCCGGGCATCACTGTTTAGTAGCTCTCTCCAGAGTCCTGGCTGTGGCACTCCGATTCTATAATTGAAATGGGTCTCGGGGGTAAAATTACACACGGCTGCAATAACGTCATAGCGAGACCGCCCCTTGCGAATGAGACTAACCACGCTGTGCTCAACATCATTACAGTCAATCCATTCGAAGCCTGCCTGTTCAAAGTCCAATTCGTAGAGAGCTGGCTGTCCCTGATACACACGGTTTAAGTCGCTGACCCACTGCTGGAGACCGGAATGGGGCAAGTATTGAAGCAGGTGCCATTCCAGGCTCTCATCGTGTATCCACTCCCGCCACTGGCCAAATTCCCCCCCCATAAATAGGAGCTTTTTCCCGGGCTGGGCATACATATATCCCAGAAGGAGCCTCAAGTTGGCGAACTTTTGCCAGTCGTCTCCCGGCATCTTTCCCAAGAGTGAACCTTTACCATGTGTTACCTCATCGTGAGAAAGCGGCAGAACGAAGTTCTCGAAAAAAGCGTATAACAGGCGAAAGGTCAGGTTGTTATGGTGGTATTTTCGATGTATGGGATCCCTGGTTATGTATTCGAGGGTATCATGCATCCAGCCCATGTCCCACTTCAGGCCGAAGCCTAGACCTCCGACATAAGTCGGGCGGGATACCATGGGCCAGGCGGTGGATTCTTCGGCAATAGTTTGCACATCAGGTTTCTCCTGGTAGATCGCTTCATTTAAGCGTCGCAAGAAAGCAATTGCCTCCAGGTTTTCACGTCCTCCGTACTGATTGGGGATCCAGTCACCCTCTTTACGACCATAGTCCAGATAGAGCATGGAGGCCACCGCATCCACACGCAAACCATCGACGTGGTATTTGTCCAGCCAGAATAGTGCGTTGCTCAGAAGAAAGCTCCTGACTTCTTGTCGACCATGGTTGAAAATAAGACTGTTCCAGTCAGGATGAATGCCCTGTCTCGGGTCACCGTGCTCGTAGAGATGTGTTCCATCGAAATATCCCAGTCCGTGTTCATCATTGGGAAAATGAGAAGGTACCCAGTCGAGGATTACACCTATTTCATGCTGGTGTAGATAGTCAACGAGGTACATGAAATCCTCCGGGGTACCGTAGCGGCTCGTCGGGGCAAAGTATCCTGTGCTCTGATAGCCCCAGGAGCCATAGAATGGGTGCTCCATTACCGGGAGAAACTCGACATGGGTAAATCCTATACGCTTCAGGTACTCAGCCAGCCTGGGAGCCAGTTCCCGGTAGCTAAGGTAGCGATTTCCTTCTTCGGGCACCCGCTGCCAGGAACCCAGATGCACCTCGTAGATGGAGACGGGAGCATCAAGAGCATTGTGAGTAGGTCGTTTCTCCATCCATGCCTGGTCTCCCCAGCTATAATTCAAATCCCAGACAATGGAGGCTGTTTTGGGAGGCGTTTCGTTATAGAAGGCAAATGGGTCGGCTTTCTTCACACAATAGCCGCGGTGATGAGAGACGAGGTAATACTTGTAGATTGCGCCCTTAGCCATACCAGGGATAAATCCTTCCCAGACACCGGATTGCCCTTTTGAGCACAGGGGATGGCTTGACTTATCCCAACCGTTGAAGTCACCCATGACAGAGACCTGCTTGGCATTAGGTGCCCACACGGCAAAATAGGTTCCCTCCACTCCATCCACCGTTAAGGGATGGGCTCCAAGCTTCTCATAAAGCCGATAATGAGACCCTTCGTTGAAGAGAAAAAGGTCGTCATTGCTCAGCATACTCATGTCGTAGCGCACTGAGTGAGCATCTATCTTGTCTATTGAGGACGATACTTCCCTTTTTTTGCCCTTTCCCTCTGTCATTTCTAGATAATGTCTCCTGTCTGACCTGCATTTCGCGCTCGCAGATAAATCTCCTCGTATTTTCCGCCCGAGGATTTCCAAGAGAAATCTAGCTTCATATTGTGTCTCATCAGGTTTTCCCACCCCTCCCGGTGATAGAAGCTGTCCTCGGCTCTTTTTATTGCCTCCAGCATTTCCAGGGCAGTAGAATTTTGAAATACAAAGCCATTCCCATTTCCTTCAGCCACATCCTTCACTGTATCAGCTAGGCCTCCGGTATGTCGCACCACAGGAATAGCACCATAGCGCATAGCTATTAACTGCCCCAATCCACAGGGCTCAAAACGGGAAGGCATGAGGAATATGTCTGAGCCGCCATAGATAAGACGAGCCAAGCGTTCATCATTGGCAATGAATACGGAGACGCGCTCAGGATACTTTAGTGCCGCTTCGGCAAGCAGTTTATGGTAATGCTCCCTTCCCTGGCCGAGAATAACTAGCTGGGCTTTTGTTTCAACGATGAATTGGTCGATAGCCTGGAGCAGCAAGTCGATCCCCTTTTGTTCCTCAAGACGAGATACCATACCAAACAAAGGGATGTCAGAGCTTTCTGGCAGCCCGCTCTTTTTTTGCAAGGCAAGTTTGTTCTTACCTCTTCTTTCTATCGTAGTGGAATCGTAGTTCCTTTCCAAATAATGGTCGCTAGCCGGGTTGTATTCATCACAATCAATGCCATTGACTATGCCATGAAGCTGATTGCGACGATGGTTTAGTAATTGCTCCAAGCCCTCACCATATTGAGGTGTCAATATCTCTGAGGCATAGGTAGGGCTGACGGTGGTCACAAGGTCAGCTAGAAGAACTCCCTGGCTCATGAAGCTTAGCGACGGCCTGGGAGCGCTAACCGGGGTATATTCCTGCCATACAGAGGAAAGCCCCGAGTCCAGAAAGAATTGTTGGTCGAAGGAGCCTTGATAAGCCAGGTTGTGAATGGTAAATATGCAAGGCAGCTTCATCTTTGCTTTCTTAAGCCACAAAGGAACTAAGGCGGTATGCCAGTCATGACAATGAATAATATCGGCATGAAGATCAAGCTGGGAAATGATGGTGGGGATACTCAGCGAAAAAAAGAGGAATCGTTTTAATTCGTCCTTGGTATAGATCTCCTCGGTTCCAAAGTAATGGTCGTTTTCCACCAAGTATACCGGTATTCTCTTTTTTAATCTGGCCATTTTCAGGGCTACTTGCTCATGATGCCCCATAAAGCTGGCAACAAAATTCCCTCTCCGAACGTCTTGGACGGGGGCTTTTATGCTACCGTATCTAGGCAATATCAAACATGGGTCATGTCCCAAGTCTTGGAGAGCTATGGCTAGAGAGCTTGTGACATCTGCCAACCCACCTACCTTGGCAAAGGGAAAAGCCTCAGAGGCAATAAACAGGATTTTCATTGTTGAGTTCAGGCTTTGTGGACCTTTGCTCCTCCTACAGAACTACCACTGGGAATAATGAGAGTTGAAAAATCGCTCTCCTTTACCCCAGGGTCAATTTTGCAGTTTCGCCCGACTCTCAATCCCGGGGGTAGTCTTGCCCCCTCGCCGATTACGGTGATGCCACAATTTAGATAATCGGGTTCGTCCTTATTGGGAGTATAGTCCTCGCTACAGCCAATCCAGCATCCTGGGCCAATGTAACATTCCTTATCAATAATGGAGCGGTGCACAATAGCGTCTTGAGCGATAGTAGTATCATGAAAAATTATAGAGTCCATGACGTGAGCGCCCTCCTCCACGTAAACATGGGGAGAAAGCACCGAATTAAACACGTTGCCGTTTATAATACAGCCATTGCTGACAAGGCTTCTGTTTATTTGAGCCCTTGGTCCTAGTTTTACCGGGGGCATGTCCACTGAAAGTGTTCTTACCCCGGTCTCAGGATCGTAGAGATTAAACGGGGGCAAGTCAACAACGAGGTCCATATTGGCTTGCCAGTAGGCTTCAATTGTGCCGACATCACGCCAGTAGCCTTGATATTTATAGCCATAAATCTGGTATTTGGCTATGGCATCCGGTATGATCTGGCTGCCAAAATCTTGTAAGCCGCGGCGATGAGCATCTTCCAGAACCTTGAAGAGGATATCCTTGTTAAAGACGTAAATGCCCATGGAAGCCAAGTTGCTTTTTGGTTGCGATGGCTTTTCTTCAAAGGCAACCACCCTATCATTATCCAAAGTAACGATACCAAAACGATTGGCTTCAGCTATAGGCACTTCTGTGATTGCTATGGTAATATCAGCTCGCTGTTGGCGATGAAACTTAATCATCTCTTCATAATGCATGGTGTAAACGTGGTCTCCCGAGAGGACGAGAACCTCGTCAACACGGCTATCCAGTATGAATTGCAGGTTGTGGTAAACGGCCTCGGCGGTGCCTTTATACCAGTGCATCTCTCCATTGGTGCTTACAAAAGGATAGAGTAGAGTGATTCCCCCGATTACACGATCGAGGTCCCAGGGTTTGCCCACACCTATATGGCGTGCTAACGAGCGAGGATTATATTGTGGTATAACAGCTACTGAGTTGATCCCGGAGTTAACACAATTGCTTAAGACAAAGTCGATTATACGGTATTTACCCGCGAAGGGGACTGCTGGCTTGGCACGCTCTTGTGCCAACACACTTAGTCTTTTTCCTTCTCCACCAGCAAGAACCACGGCCAATACCTTTTTCATCTACGCGTTATCTCATCCCACCAAATCATAGATTTTGCGGGGTAAAACAAATTGGTTATACACATTTCCTAAACAGCCTCAGAATCATTTTAACCGCTCGGGAGCGCTATGTCTAATTCCACTCAGTTGAGGTCTATTTCGAGGTCAGTTTTGCTTGCGAGCCGCTGGTATATACATTTGCTCGATATATTCCCTCAACATCCGCCGTGTGCAGAAGCGAGGTGCGATTGAGTCAATTGCCTCTCTGACCATGTGTACCCAGCCATGGGGCACCCCATTCCTGTCTCGTTGGTAGTAGAGAGGTACAATTTCCTCTTCCAGCAGGCGGTAGAGTGCCGCGGCATCTGATTTATCTTCCTCCGTTCGGTCATATGTTTCGACCTCATCTCCAATAGCCCAGCCATTAGTGCCATTATGGCCTTCGTACCACCAGCCATCTCGAACGCTGAGATGCGGAACACCATTTACTGCTGCTTTCATGCCGCTAGTGCCGGAAGCTTCATAAAGGCGGCGAGGCGTATTCAACCACACATCTACTCCCTGAATCAGATAGTGAGCCATATGTATATCGTAATCCTCAACAAAAGCTATTCGTCCCTGGAATTCACGGTCCGTAGCCAAAACGTATACGTCGTGAAGGAGTTGCTTGGAAGGAAGGTCAGCGGGGTGAGATTTGCCAGCGAAGATTATCTGGACTGGATGCCATCTATCAGTGACAATCCGCTTGAGACGTTCTACGTCATGGAAGATTAGCTCCGGCCGCTTATATGCGGTAAAACGGCGGACAAAGCCGATGGTCAGAACATCCTGGTCGAGCAGAGAGCCCATAGCCAGCACCTGCATGGCCTTGCATTCACGTTCAGTAGAACATTGCCTTGCTCGCTCTATCATGGCGCCGATAAGTTTACGTTTAAGAATTTGATGCACTGCCCAGAGTTCCTCGTCAGGGATATTGAGCACAAGTTCTCGAAGGCTGCTATCATCATATCTTTTTGACACATCCTGCCCCAAATGCTTCTCGTAGAGGTAACGCATCTCCCTGGCAACCCAGGTAGGCAGGTGAATTCCGTTAGTAATATGGGAGATAGGCACATCATCTTCTTTAACTTCGGGCCAGAGTCCATGCCACATCCTTCGGGCAATTTTCCCGTGAATTTCGCTAACGGCATTGCGATGCTCAGCCATCTTTAATCCAAGCACAGTCATATTGAAGGCTTGGTCGCTTGTGCCATCCTGTCGTCCCAGTTCCAGGAATGTTTCTCGGTTGATTCCCAGAGACTCCCAATAACTATGAAAATATCTCTCCATAAGCGGGATGGGAAAGATATCAGTCCCCGCGGGGACCGGCGTATGGGTCGTGAAAACTGTGCTTGCCCGCACTTTTGAGAGGGCTTCGGCGAAGGTGGCACCTTTTTCTATTTCCTCCCTGACACGCTCCAACATCATAAAGGCACAGTGGCCTTCGTTGGCATGCCATACTGAGGGTTTGATGCCCAGGGCTCGTAACGCACGCACCCCACCAATTCCCAGTACAATCTCTTGCTGGATGCGCTGCTCCTGGTCTGCAGCGTAGAGACGAGCACATAGCTGTTGGTCCTGAGGCATATTTCCTTCAACATCACAGCATAGTAGATAAAGGTTGCTCCGGCCCGACCGTACCTGCCACACTCCAATACAGAAAGGCCTATCACCTAGCTTCAGCCGAATCAGCGGGCCGCACCACTTAGAACGATGGACCGGATTGATGGGGTTGATAGGCGCTTCATCAAAATCCAATTGCCTATAAACTTCCTCTTGCCAGCCCTCAGCGGAAATATGTTGGTGAAAATAACCCTGGGGATACATGAAGCCAACCCCAATCAAAGGTAGCCCAAGATCGCTTGCTTCCTTGCATGTATCGCCGGCCAAAACTCCCAGCCCTCCAGCATATATGGGAAGGGAGTTATGTATGGCAAATTCCATTGAGAAGTAGGCAACAGGGCCATCTAAGACATTGGGATACTTGGCGGAAAACCAGCTATCCTTATCTGACATCTCAGCATCGAAAGCCGACATCACAGAGTCATATAGATTAAGAAAAATAGGGTCAGTAGCAGCCGCTGCCAACTTGTCTGTGCTGATCTCACGTAGTTGCTTAACCGGGTTATGCCCACTCAGCCGCCACAGGGGATAGTCTAGAGCCCGGAACAAGTCACGCGCCTGGAGGTGCCAGCTCCACCACAAATTATTAGCTAGCTCCTCCAGGCGGCCTATTCGTTCAGGTATTCTCAATCCGGATAACATGCTTCCCCGAAATATCTTGCCCAGGACTCTTTCTTCATCTAATGCAAAAGAGTGTCGACAATTCCTTCTAGTTGGTCGGTTATTATAACAGAACACCGCTTGTGTTATCATGCAGGCAAGAAATGCTTCCTCGCGGTCAGTTCACGGCCGGGTTGTTACATACGCCCAACTACAAAACTGTCGTAAGGACTACACCACACACTCGGTGGTGTAGGATTTCTTTGCATTCTGCGACTCCTACTGATTCTGATTCGAGCATTGTTGTGGTATAATGTAAAGATATTATCAAGTTAGGAGGAGGGTGAGCATGGTTAAGATTGCCAAAGTTAGCAAGGAAGAAGCAAGGAGATTGTTAGGGGATGTGCCGGATGACAAACGCTTCTGGTGCCATGATGGTAAAGTTATTAGGAACCTCAGGGAGCTCAGAAAAGCTTTAAATGACATGAGTGATGAAACTTTTCATTATCATTTGGGTGGGGGCAAAAACGATTTCATTAAGTGGATTAGAGAGGTGGTGGGGGATAATAAGCTGGCAGAGGCACTTGGTGAAACTAGGTCTCGTATGCAGGCCAGCCAGGCAGTGGCAGAGAGAACTTCCTTTCTTGAGCATAAGACATAAGAGAGTTTTGAGACTTCATTAAAGGCGTGTCTTGGTGGAGACTTAAAGCAATCCGGGGGGTCTCGCGCTTTCGTCTTTTAATGGTGGACACCACTGCCCATGGTAGGGAGATTTGCCCTTCGATTACTATTGCGAAAATAGCTTATCTTCCAGTTTATTTCTAATATCCCTGGCAGCAACAGCGCGGCGATAGTATTCTCGTTTTGTCTCCTCACTCACCCCGCTTTTGTTTATAGCCCGGTAAGCGTTAACCACAGTCCGCCATTGGTCGAGCAATCCCATGTGGATGAGGTTGATGTCCCACATAGGGCGATTGCTGGCCCACCACATCTGGCAACTGTGCTCAGCCCGATCCAGAAGTCCCCGAGCAATGGTAGCAGAGCGCCGGCTTTCCTCATTATCAGCACACTCCAGTGCCTTATTGACCAACTCAATGCACATGTTTAAGTGTCCCCACTGAAGGTGGTGCACCTCATTCTTTTTGTCTTGCCACAAGGGATAATAATTGCCGTCTTTCATATCATCGGCTGTGGTGCTCCAGGAGGATGGGCTGGGCTCTATCGTTTGCCCCTGAGGAAAGAGGGCGAGAAGTTGGCTGATGGTGACCATCCGGATTTTAGTGGCGGCTTCGCCGTTGGTCAGCAAGGAGACGTGTTGCCCAGCTAACACCGTAGCTTGTTCAACCTCTTCAAGAGGCTCTGCAGATGGTCCTAGCTCCTCGTAGACTTTGGCCAGGAATATCCTTTCCCAACCCTGGATGTGATGGCCATAGGTTTCAGCGTCCATAGCCGTGACCACATAGATATTTTCTCTTTTACCCTGCCACTGCTCAAGATGAGCAATAAATTCTTTTGCTTCTACATTTCGAAAACTTATCCTATTGCTAAGCACATCGTCTCGGAAGAAGACCGCTACTTCGTGTCCATCACATTTTACTCGATAAATAATATCTACGGGCCACTCTGCCGGACAGGCAATACCACCTAGAATAATCCAGTGATAACCTGACTTGATAATAGGTCGCAAAATATCGTGACTGTAACACATCTCCGGGGGAAAGAATCCTTGGGGTGCATACGCCGTTCCAAAGAAGCGGCGATTGGTCTGTGAGTTCAGGTCTATCTGCCTTTTTACTTCCTCCCTGGGTATCAAAGGGAGAATAGGATGGTACTTGCCAGTTCCGGTGAATTCAATCTGGCCCATCGCAGCAAGGTTTCTAAAGCCCTCGATTATATCTTTGTGGCCGCAGTCCATCAGCATATCAGTCAGAACCCCGTTGAAGTTTATGGTTAGCCGAGCGTTAGGATACTCCTCAAAAACATGCAGTAGAGGGCGATAAGATTCATTACATATTTTCTTTAGCACCGACGGCACTTGGGTCGGCGGCTGATAGAAATGCAGTAGCTGAGCCCAGTAGATCATATATGCCTCCGAGTGAAAATCTTATCCAGGTAATTCAAAGAACGTAGCCCCGACGGATTGGGGCTTATTCTAACATACACTTGGGTCGTGGTGTAATCCTCGAATCTGGGCTCACAGTCTGTTGACAACTGCGATGGGGAATGTTATAAATCTCACTGCGAGCATTGACCAGCGGTAGGAGATGCCCCATGTGGGGAGCCGAAGGGGCAAGAGACCGGGCATTAGTTAGGGGTCTTGAAACTCTCAGGCAAAAGGACTACCGCAGGTGGGAATCCCTGGAGAGGCCTCAACATGAGGTCACCAAAGGTGTAAGTCCGGAAATAGCGATCGGACAATCTCTCAGGTAAAAGGACAGGGGCAATCTGTGTCGTACAGATTGCCCTTTGTTATTGGGCAGGAAGGCAAGATTGTTAAGCAGCGCTTTTTTGCAGGAGACACGACAGTGCGAATATTGAAAAAGACCCCCCTTAACAAGGTACACCATGACCTGAAAGCCAGGATGGTGGATTTTGCTGGCTGGGAGCTGCCTGTGTGGTTCACATCTATTCTGGAGGAACACAAGGCAGTTCGGTCTGGAGCAGGTATATTTGATGTGTCTGACATGGGCAGAGTCTGGGTCAGTGGAAAGAAGGCAGGGCTCTTGCTCGATAAGGTGTTGACCAGGTCAGTCCAGCGGTTAGAGATAGGTTCCTCTCAGCTGTGTCTCCTGTGTCTGGAGAATGGAGGCATTCTAGATGATTTGTGGACTTATCGCGTGGCAACTGATCAATATCTGTTGGTCTGGAACGCCGGTAATATGGAGCAGAAGCTTGATTGGCTAGTTCGTTGGTCGGAATCAGACTCTGATATCATGATTGACAATGCCACGGCTGATACCGTTATGGTGGCTGTGCAAGGTCCGATTGTTTGCCAACTAGAGAATTTGAAGGGCGTCTGCCATCTACGTCGTTTTGGCCACACCTCGACGAAGATAGGAGGACTGGATGTCTTTGTGGCCAGAACGGGTTACACGGGGGAGGATGGTTTCGAGATTATTGGCCGCGCAGCAAATGCACTACCCTTATGGGAATCGTTTATGGAACAGGCCGTGAAGCCTTGTGGCTTGGGGGCGCGCGATACTCTGCGATTGGAAGCCGGCATGGTGTTGTCCGGCCAGGATATGGATGCCGGCACAAATCCTTTTGAGGCTGACCTGACGTGGTTAGTGGATTTTGACAAGGGCGAGTTTGTTGGCAGGAAATCTCTGCTTGATATCAAGCGCCAGGGCATCAGGCGTAAGCTCATTGGCTTTCGAATGGAAGGGCGGGAGATAACTCGTTCAGGCTACTCAATTCTGAACTCAAATAAAGAAGTGGGCAAGGTCACCAGCGGCGGATATGCGCCAACTCTGGGTGTTAGCATCGGTCTGGGCTACGTTCCCATTGAGCTATCAAGCATCGGTGCCAGAATTGAGATAATGATTCGTGACAACCTGGTGCCGGCACACATAGTTGACAAGAGATTCTATAAGAGAGGAGGATAGGATGAACCCAAAAGGATACAAGTACACACGAGAACATGAATGGATCTGTCCCGAATCAGGGAGCAAGTGCAAGGTGGGGCTGACCGATTACGCCCAGACTCAGTTGGGAGACATTGTGTTTTTGGACTTGCCAGCTCCGGGCACTCAAGTGCAGCAGTTTCAGAAGATGGGCGAGATAGAGTCAGTCAAGGCAGTTACCGACTTCTTCTCGCCGGCTAGTGGCAAGGTATTGGAGATCAACAAGAAGGCTGTTGATGAACCCAAGCTGGTTAACGAGAACCCATATGGGACTGGCTGGCTGATCAGGTTAGAATTGAGCAAGTTGTCAGAGCTTGATGCCTTGATGAACAGTGATGATTATGACAAATACGTGGCGTCAATCTCTGGAGAAAGCTGAGCACAAAGGAAGGATCAACGCAATGCCATCACCTTATTTGCCAAACACCGATGCTGACCGCCGTGCTATGCTGCAGGAGATCGGAGTCAGCTCAGTGGAGGAGTTATTTCGGGACATACCTGAAAGGTTTCGCCATGCCCATTTCAATTTGCCTCCTCCTCTCTCCGAACTCGAGCTCAGAAGAGAGCTCCGTCAACTGACAGGCCGCAATGCGAGTCTGGATGATTACGCGTGTTTTCTAGGTGCTGGCAGTTACCATCACTTCGTTCCCTCCGTAGTTGACCATATTATCGGCAGAAGCGAGTTCTACACTGCGTACACTCCGTATCAGGCCGAAGTCAGTCAGGGCACACTGCAATCGGTTTATGAGTACCAGTCACTCGTCTGTCAACTCACCGGCATGGACGTGAGCAACGCCGGAATGTATGATGGCAGCACTGCTGCCGCTGAAGCAGCAGTAATGGCATGTGTAATGACCAAGAAGGATAAGGTTGCCGTTTTGACCACAGTAAACCCGACATATCGTGATGTAATAGCTACATATGTCAGGGGTCGAAACCTTGCAATAGAAACGATAGAGCCAAGCTCAAGCCTGTCTTTGGACTATGCCTGCCTAGTAGTTCAGCAGCCCAACTTCTTCGGCTATCTTGAAGAGATGGAGGCGCATGCTCGGAGGGCTCATGATGTTGGGGCGATGTTCATTGCCATATTCGACCCTATTTCTGTGGGGCTGTTCAAGCCACCAGGGGATTACGGAGCAAACATTGCTGTGGCTGAGGGACAGCCATTAGGCATCCCGCTGTGTTTTGGCGGCCCCTACCTGGGCATATTTGCTTGTCAAAAGGAATATGTGCGCCATATGCCAGGTAGACTTGTCGGCAGAACGGTAGATGTCGAAGGCAAACCGGGATACGTCATGACCATGGTGACGCGTGAGCAATACATCCGAAGAGAAAAAGCTATATCAAATATCTGCACCAGCGAGGCTCTGATGGCTCTGACAGCAGCCGTGTATCTGGCCCTAGTCGGGAAGAGAGGGCTCAGGCAAGTTGCTGAGCTATGCTACCACAAGGCCCACTACGCTGCCCAGGCATTACATAAGCTCAAGGGATATTCGCTGGTTTTCAAGAAGCCTTTCTTCAAGGAATTTGTCATTCGTTGCCCATTGCCGCCTTCCAAGATCAACGAAGTGCTCTTCCAGGAGGGGATAATCGGTGGTCTGGACATAAGCCATATGATAGACAATGGTATGCTGCTCTGTGTTACAGAGATGAACACTAAACAAGAGATTGAGAGGTTAGTAGAGATTCTGAGGGCATTGTAGGAGAGTGAACAAATGAGTAAGCAGTATTTGCTGCCTGACATTAGCAAGCCGGACAAGATTGGCTGCAGCCTGCCGGAGTTGGATGTCCCTCCAGCGGAGTTACCGCCAGACGAGCTACTTCGCCAGGAACTCGAGCTACCCGAAGTAAGCGAGAGTGAGCTCGTGAGGTATTTCATAGCTCTGAGCAAGCTGAATTACGGAGTCGACACGGGATTCTATCCTCTAGGGAGCTGCACTATGAAATACAACCCAAAATGGCACGAGGATATCCCCAGACTTCCGGGTTTTGCTGCAATTCACCCCTTGCAGTCAGAAGAGACTGTCCAGGGAGCGCTGCAGCTCATTTTTGAGTTACAGCAGTATCTAGCTGAGATCACTGGTATGGATGCCGTCAACGTGATCCCTATGGCGGGAGCACACGGTGAGCTTGCCAGCCAACTGATGATAAAGGCATATCATCAGGGCAGAGGGGATAGAACCCGAAAGAAGATCCTCTTAACCGATTCATCTCACGGAACAAATCCGGCCACTTCCTCCATGTGCGGGTTTGAGATAGGCGTGGTTTCTACCGATAGAGGAGGTAACGTAGATATGAAGAGTCTGGATGCCATGGTAAATGACAAAGTGGCTGCCCTGACACTAACTCTGCCGACTACGTTGGGCCTGTTTGACCCGCAAATAGCTGAGATAAGTGAACTCGTTCATGAAAGAGGCGGGTTGCTGTGGGGCGACGGGGCTAACCTCAATAGTCTGGTCGGATACGTGAGGTTTGGAGACATGGGTTTTGATTGTGTCATGGTGAATCTCCACAAGACCTTCAGCACTCCCCACGGCGGTGGCGGGCCAGGTGCCGGGCCCGTCTGCACGAAGGATAAACTGGCTGACTTCCTGCCCTCGCCCTTGGTGGTTAAGGACGGCGGGAAGTATAGATTTGTCTTGCCAGCCAAATCTATTGGGAGGATAGGTGGTTTCTACGGAAACTTCGGCGTCATAGTCAAGGCTTATGCCTACATCCGTTCTCTGGGGGTCGAAGGATTAAAACGGGTATCTGAGGACGCAGTCATTAATGCTAACTACCTTAAGGAGAAGTTGAAACCTCATTACCACCTCCCGTACGATCGACCATGCATGCATGAGGTTGTGTTTTCGCACAAAAAGCAAGCGGCCAAAGGTGTTCAAGCAATGGATATCGCCAAGCGTTTGCTCGATTACGGAATTCATCCTCCGACCGTCTATTTCCCTTTGATTGTCGACGGGGCGCTCATGATAGAGCCTACTGAGACCGAGAGCAAGGCCACGCTGGACGAGTTCGTTGAGGCTATGATTGAAATAGCCAGGGAGGCAAATGAAAATCCCGAGATCTTGCATAGTGCCCCCCATAACACACCTGTCAAGCGCCTGGACAGCGCGAGAGCCGTTAGACAGCCAGACTTGCGCTGGCATATGAGTGGGCAAGACACTGGGGACTGAGTTTCCCCTATTTCATTGCGGGGTTGAGACACAGGCAACTATGCCTAGGACAGAATTTTGCAGTCGAAGAGTTGTGTGAACCAAAAATGTCGGTGATGCCACACGATATTAAGTAAGGAGTATCCAGTTTGAATCAGAAGGACATAGTGGTAATAGGTGGCGGACCCGGTGGGTATGTTGCGGCCATTCATGCTGCCCACCTGGGAGCCGAAGTGGCTGTGATTGAGAAAGATAGACTGGGCGGCACCTGTCTCAACCGAGGTTGTATCCCCACAAAAGCTCTTGTCAGGAGCATCGAGGTTCTCCTGGAAGCAAAAAGGGCAGACGAATTTGGGCTAGAGATTGGCAGCGTCAAGGCGAATTTGTCCCAGATCATGTCTCGCAAGAGACAGATAGTTGATAAGCTGGTGTCTGGAGTAGAACAGCTAATGAAAGCAAACAAGATAAGTGTATATCATGGCGCTGGTCACATCGTATCTCCACGCCTCGTTAGAGTGAATACTGAGGCCATAGCTGCCAAGAAGATTATCATTGCTACCGGCTCCGAGTCAGCCCTGCTTTCTATCACCGGTGTGGATCTGCCAGGAGTTCTCACTACGGATGACATCCTTGAGTTGAAGGAACTACCCGAGAGTCTTGTGGTCATCGGCGGAAGCCACGTTGGCGTTGAATTCGCCAGCATCTTTAATGCCTTAGGGACAAAGGTGACCATTGTGAAGAGACGTCCCCTGCAGCTGGAACCTGTCGACGAGGAGATTGGGCGACGTTTTGCCCAGCTCTTGCCCAGGCAAGGCATCGAGGTCACAACTGGTGCTGCCGTAAGGGCAATCAAAAGAGAGGGAGCGTTTCTCAGAGTGGTGTGGGATACCCCGGAGGGTGAACGGGGAGTGGACGGACAGATGATCCTTATGGCCACAGGGCGCCGACCTTACAGCGAGGGGCTTGGCCTGTCACAGCTCGGGATGAATGTGGATGGAGGAGCCATCAAGGTGAATGAGTATCTTGAAACGAATATAGAGGGTGTCTATGCAATCGGGGATGTCCTGGGACAGCATATGCTAGCTCATGTTGCCTCCTATGAGGGAGAAGTCGCTGCTGAGAACGCTCTGGACCATAGGCGGCGGGTAGACTACCGCGCTGTGCCAACTTGTGTCTTTGCTTATCCCGAGATAGCTGGTGTGGGCATCACTGAGAAAGAAGCAAAGGATCGGAACATTCCTCACAAGGTGAGCAAATTCCCATTCGCTGCCTGCGGCCGTGCTGTCGCTATCGGCGAGACCACCGGTATGGTTAAGATGATCTGCGATGCAAATAGTGGCAAGGTCTTGGGTGTGCATATCATGGGACCTAATGCTGGTGACCTTATCGCTGAAGGTGCCCTTGCCATACAACTGGGGGCAACTGCCGAGGACATTGCCCATACCATCCATGCTCATCCCACTTTGCCTGAGGCAGTGCATGAGACAGCGATGGGATTGCTAAATGGCGCGATCCATTTTCAAAGAGTATAAAAATACGTTGATGGATACCCTTTCCACTGGAATTTCCGGCGACCCTGGCATTCCTGATGGGACTCGTGTGCCACCTAGAAGAGAATGCCTTTTCAGCTACTTAGGACTGGTTCCCTACGAACTTGCCTTAAGGCTACAACAGATGTTGTCGTCAGCCAGGGCTGAAGGTTACGTTCCCGATATCCTGCTACTGCTCCAGCATCCCCCAGTGGTCACCACAGGACGATTCAGAGGGAAAGAAGACATGATTGTTCCTCCGGACATGCTGACGCGCGAAGGTATTGCCATCTTTCGTACTAATCGAGGTGGCAGTGTCACCTATCACGGTCCGGGCCAGCTCATAGGCTATCCCATTCTTGACCTCAAGGAGAATGGTCTGGGGGTGCGCCATTACATCTGGAGTTTGGAAGCTGTCATCATAAGGCTTCTGCTACTTCTTGGCATCCAGGGCCAGCGGGTTGCAGGGTATCCTGGCGTCTGGGTAGGTGATAGAAAGATCTGTTCCATAGGTGTAAACGTCAGCCGCCACATTACCACGCATGGCTTTGCCCTGAATGTAAACAATGAGTTGCGCTATTTTCAATACATAAGACCCTGTGGCTTGGGAAGTGGAGTGATGACTTCCGTCTCCGAATTATTGGGGCATTGTGTCGACTTGGAGACCGTCGTGACAACCGCAATTCACTGTTTCTCGGACACATTTGGTTTGACCTGTGAGCAGGGAGATGACATATGTCTGGCTATACTCGGCGCCCTGAGTGGCTGAAGATAAGTCCTCTCGACCCGGATATCCTATCCCCTATGAGGAAGCTCGCTCTTGATCTAAAGCTGCACACCATCTGCGAAAGTGCGCATTGCCCCAACCGCCCCGAGTGTTTCAGTCAAGGTACTGCTACCTTCATGATACTGGGCAGTACCTGTACCCGCAGGTGCACCTTTTGTGGAGTAAGAAAGGGGAGGCCCCGGAGTCCCGACCCTCAAGAGGCACAGAATATTGTGGCTGCAGTCAGCAGACTGAGACTCCGCTATGTGGTCATTACCTCTGTAACCAGGGACGACCTTCCCGACGGCGGTGCTTCCCAGTTTGCGGAAACCATCAGAGCTATTCATACCCATGACTCGGAAATCGCGGTCGAAGTCCTCATCCCTGATTTCGGAGGCTCGTCGCCGTCTCTGGAGAACGTAATATCTGCCCGGCCGGCTGTACTTAATCATAATCTGGAGACTGTGCCCAGGCTTTATCCCCAGGTTCGCCCCCAGGCACAGTATCGACGGTCGCTCGAGATTCTGCGTGCAGCCAGGCTGCTTGACGCCAAACTCCTGACCAAGTCTGGAATTATGCTGGGGCTAGGTGAATCAAGGCAGGAGGTAATTGAAGTGATGGCCAGTCTCAGGCAGGCTGGCTGTGATGTTCTGACCATAGGTCAGTATTTACCACCTTCACTTGACCATCAGAAGTTGGTCAGATATGTCCATCCTGAAGAGTTTGTCGAATATCGTAGTATTGGGATAGATATGGGATTCGTCTCAGTCTTTTCTGGGCCACTGGTGCGTAGCTCTTTTCATGCTGCTGAAACGTATCTCCTAGCTAACCGAAGAGCTGTCCAATAGTTCAGAACAGTCTCATGTTAGGAATAGAGCGCCTCCAGGGTCATCTACGCCAAGCGTAACCACCAGTTAAGATAGAACCATTTGTAGAATACAATAGACGGCTACCCTGATAGCCTTCGCTTTTCGAGTCGCCAGAATCGCTCAGCGGTGTTCCCAGGTTCCCCGTGAAATCCACGCGGGGAAGTCACAGTTTCTCTGGCATGAAAGAGAAACAAAGCGAGTTCTTGTCCGGGCACTAGCTTGTCCTCCCAAACTCGTTGTCTAGCTGGCGGGAGCTTAGATGAATCATGGTTGGCCGGCCATGGGGACAGGTGCGGGGTTGCTTGGTTTGCTCTAGCTGCCTTATTAACTCCCGCATTTCTTCATTGCTTAGCTGCTGTCCTGCTCTGATAGCACCATGGCAGGCTAAAGACTGGGCTATCTTTTCCTCCCAGGGATTAGGACTTTCTTTGCTGGCGAGACTATCAAGCAGTGCACCTATCATCTCAATCATATTCGCGTTGGCCACCAGTGCCGGTATGGCGCGTATCAGATAGCTTCTATTCCCGAAAGACTCAATTGCAAAACCAAATTCAGCCAGAAACTCTTTGCTAGCTCTCAGAGTTTCTTCCTCTCTGGGACTAAATTCTATGGTCATCGGCTGGAGTAATCCCTGAACTTCAACTTCCTTTTCCGCCCATTGCGCGAGAGTTCGGTCATAAAGTATGCGCTCATGCGCAGCGTGCTGGTCGATGAGATAGAGGCCGTCAGGTCCTTCGGCGATAATATAGGTGTTGACTAGCTGCCCCAGTACCCGCAGAAGTGGTAATTCCAGAGTCGGCAACTGGGCAACAACAAAAGCTGGCTCGTTGTCCCTTATCATGCGGGGGCTCTGCCACTGTCCTGAGCTGACTGAAAAGAGCACAGCTTTCGAGCTGGCTACAGGAGTCCTGGCTAATGCCCCCTCTATGGCTTTCTGTACGATGACAAAAACAGCTTGTTCATGGCAGAATTTTATCTGGGCTTTGGCAGGATGGATGTTGACGTCAAGGTCCTCAGGCGGCAGGGAGATATTGATGACCGCAATGGGATGCCGGCCATCCATAAGTAAGCCGCGATAGCCTTCCTCGGTGGCCCGAGTTAGCAAGGGACTGTGCACCCACCTACGATTGACGAAGAAGCTGAGATGATTGCGATTAGAACGGGCTAGGGCAGGTGGGCTTGTCAGGCCATTTACTTTGGCCAGGCCGTCCCTCTGTTCCGCATTTAGCATCCTTTGCGCTAGCTCGGAACCATATATCTGGCTTACCACCTCGCGCAAGTCGCCATTGCCCGTAGTGTGCAGGCTGTCGCGCTTGTCGAGAACCAGGTTGAACTTAACCTCGGGGAAAGCCAGAGCGTACTGACTTACCAAATGCGCGATGTGGCTGTTTTCGGTATTTGACGATTTGAGAAACTTAAGTCGTGCCGGGAAATAGCGAAACAATCGGCGCACGCTCACGGTAGTGCCTTGGGGCCTGGCTCGGCTCTCTTTGCGGACCACTTCCCCTTCTCTCAAATACATATAGCTGCCTACGGTCTCTGAGGAAGTTTGAGTGGAAATTTCTACTTCCCCGACAGCGGCAATACTGGCCAAGGCTTCGCCCCTAAAGCCCAGGCTGGAGATTTTCTCCAAGTCATCCAAGTTGCCAATCTTGCTCGTGGCATATCTGTGAAAGGCAAGCTCTAGCTCCGAGGCTGGTATACCTGTCCCGTTATCGTTCACCTTGATTAACTCGACTCCACCACCTTGGCCTTCTACGACAATCTGAGTGGCTCCAGCATCGAGGGAATTCTCTACCAGCTCCTTGACCACCGAGGCCGGTCTCTCAACCACCTCACCGGCAGCAATCTTGGAGATTACCTCAGGCGCTAAAACTTTAATAGACATCTACAATTCAGGTTACACGGTTGCGTGTATTTTGTCAATGGACTATGGGGGAAAATCGAAATCCTTCTCGATTTTTTCTAGCGGTGCTAGGCTGGCCAGAAGTTTCTTGACCCCCGCCCCTTCAAAGACTACCGTCAGTTCCTGATCATCCTTGGCAGGACTGCAATTCATCACTATGCCAGGGCCAAATTTGCTGTGGCGAACATGGTCACCGACCTTTAGCCTTAGAGTACTGAGAGGCCGAGCTGAAGGTTGGGAATCTCGATTGAAACGGGGACTAGCTACGGGAGTCGGGTTCTCTTCCCATAGTACTCTTGCACTTATTAAGTGGGGTGAGATGTCTTGGAGGAAACGAGACGGTGGGTTTGCCGTGCTGCCGCCAAATAAGGTCCGACGGTAACTGCGCAAAAGGTAAAGTCGTTTCTTAGCTCTGGTTATTCCCACATAGCAAAGACGACGCTCTTCTTCCATTTGTTCCGGGTCATCGAACGATTTCCTGTGCGGGAGAATTCCTTCCTCCAGACCAACAATAAAAACTGCGGAGAACTCCAATCCTTTAGCTTGATGCAAGGTAATCAGAGTTACAGCATCAGTTTTCTCATCCAGTTCGTCTATATCCGATACCAGGCTTACTTTCTCCAAAAATGCAGTCAGAGCCTCTTCAATATTGAGTTCATTATATTCGCTGGCAACATTGCGCAGCTCCGTTATGTTCTCCCATCTCTCTTCCCCATCCTCCTTGTCCAGAATATATTTTCTATATCCGGTATGCTCCAGTATCTCATCCACCAGGCCGGAAAGGCTTAGCTCATGGCTCGAGGTAGTGAGTTTAGCCATAAGGGCATCAAATCCGGCCATAGCCTGGACAATGCGTAAGGGAATAGATTGCTTCGCTTCGCCGGCAATAACATTGCGACTTACCTGTTTCGAAGCCTCGAAAAGGGAGGTATCATGAGCCTTTGCCCAGGATTGAAGCGTGTTAACGGTCTTTTGTCCAATGCCTCTGCCGGGCACATTTATAATTCGAGTCAGACTGACATTGTCTTGTGGATTATGGATGACTCTGAGGTAAGCGATAACATCTTTAACCTCTTGCCTCTGGTAGAAGCGAGTGCCACCAACAAGCTTATAAGGCACACCGTACCTCAGGAAAGCCTCTTCCAAGGCTCGTGATTGAGCATTAACCCGATACATGACGGCGCAGTCTTTAAGGGATATTGGTTCCTGACCAATCAGTTTCTCAATCTCGTTGACCACAGACTGGGCTTCTTCGTCGGCACTGTAACTTTCGATAACGATTACCAAAGCTCCGTCTTCGTTTTCCGTCCATAGCTTCTTAGGCTTGCGCAGCACATTGGCCGAGATGACGTCTGAAGCTACCTCTAAGATTGTCTTAGTGGAGCGATAGTTCTGCTCCAAAAACACCACTTTGGCTTCGGGGTAATCCCTCTCAAAGCTCAGAATATTACGTAAATCAGCAAATCTCCAGGAATAAATAGATTGGTCAGGGTCGCCAACTACACACAGATTCCGGTATCTTCCTGCTAGCTGACTCATCAGCTCATATTGGGCGATGTTGGTGTCCTGAAATTCGTCAACCAGAATATGAACATACTTCGACTGGTATCTTTTGAGGACGTGAGGATGGTCCCGGAATAGCTGCGCCGTTTTCATCAGCAAGTCATCGAAATCCACAGCTTGACCTCGGCCAAGCAATTCCTGGTACCTCTGATACACCCTGTGAACTATTTCCTCAAAATAGCTATTAACCCACTGGAC
>Ga0315277_10000499_pt1 | contig 63193 bp, 66 predicted proteins | sample YL17G05_15_MG_FD_203695 | JGI IMG/M metagenome (GOLD analysis project Ga0315277, IMG submission 203695) | Sediment microbial communities from Yellowstone Lake, YNP, Wyoming, USA - YL17G05_15 | ecosystem: Environmental > Aquatic > Freshwater > Lake > Sediment | place: USA: Wyoming | collected...
TTTTTTGAGCCACGATTTTAAACTATTATCAATGTCTATATTGCCATCAATAAGTTTTTTAAGCATAAACCAATAATACCAATCAGTCAGCGAAGAAGGTTTACTTTTTAGCAAAGGTTTATATATTCCAACAGGCTTTAATTTAATAGAATACATTTGAAGCAGGATTGCCAGATGGTAAGCAAGTTTAAATGACCTAATATATCCTGCTTGGGCAGAATTCTTAATATAATCAATAGTCGCCTGAGATTTATCTTGTTTTCCCAATCCTTTCAGTGTCTTTAAGGCGCAATAAGTATCTTCAAGACCAGGAGGGACTAATAAGGCGTCACTATAACCACCCTCAGGATGTCTTAAAGCGATAACGAATTTATATATTGATTGATATACTGCTTTATTTTTCATATAAAACTTAGAATAATTTATTCTATCAAAGAACAAGTTTCCAGTCTAATTATAAAATCCAGTTAAATAAATAGCCTATTATAATAATGCCGATGATTGTAATGGCAAAAAATATGCCCAGTAACCGCCACCCCATAGCCTTTTTAAGAATCAATCCTTCAGGAATGGATATAGTAACAATTGCCGTCATAAAAGCCAAAGCAGTGCCAAGAGGTACTCCTTTTCCAACCAGGGCTTCCATAATCGGAATAACGCTAACGGAATTGGAATAAAGTGGAGCACCCAAAAGAACTGCCAAGGGAACTGCCCACCACGCTTTCGTTGACAGGTATTTTTCAACTATGCTCGCTGGAACAAATCCATGAATCAGAGCACCAATACCTACTCCTAAAACAACGTAAGGAAAAACGTTTCTTGTGATACTCATAGCATCTTGCCACAGATGATTAAGAAGCTTAGCAAAAGATAAAGAAGCATTATTGTTTTCAGATTCAACTTCTTTTCTGGATTTAAATTTGAGTAACTCTGGTTTAACATATTTTTCCATATGTAATCTTTGGATAAGCATCCCGCCTAAAATACTCACTATAATACCAGTCACGTTATATAAAACCGTTACTTTCATGCCAAACATCGCAGGAAACAGATAGAGTGAAGATTCGTTTACTAAGGGTGAAGCGATAAGAAATGTAAACGTTACACCCAAAGGAATACCAGCCCCCACGAAACCAATGAAAAGCGGTATTGAAGAACAGGAACAAAAAGGTGTAACTACGCCCAAAAGAGCTGCAAATAAATAGTCGAGTCCAAACCAACGCTTTTTTGTAAGCAAATCTCGCACTTTCTCCATTGGAAAGAAATAGCGAGTAATCGCCATAATATAGTTGATAACAATCAAAAGCATCCCAATTTTAATAGTGTCGTAGACAAAAAAATTGACCGCACTACCAAGATACGTACCTTTACCAATCCCAAACCACCTATAAGTTGCAAGGTCGGCAAATAATTGTATTGGTTTGAAAATATCCATATTTACTGTTATTTATCTTTTTTCTGAATCAGGCTTTTTATTTTTTCAACATCAGGGACAAATCCAGTCGTCACCGGCTTGCCGTCAATAGCTAAAACCGGACTACTCATTACTCCCATCTCCACAATCTTGGAAATATCGGTAATGTACTCAACTTCTGCTTCAATGCCCAGTTCCTGTACTGCCTGCTTAGTTAGCTCATATAATCTCTTACAGGTTTGGCAACCTGAACCTAAGACTTGGATTTTGATGTTATTTTTCTCCATAAGATTGCAAAAAATTAGTTAATAATGAGTTTAATTTATTTATCTCTTTTTTATTAAGCCAGTAAATAACCTTGAGACCTTCCTTACGAGAGTTTATAAGACCGGCTTCCTTAAGGATTTTGAGATGGTGAGAGGCAAGATTCTGTGTAATGCCCAAATACTGCCAGATATCACAGACACATCTCTCGCCGCTCTTTAATAAACAGAAGATTTTAAGGCGATTTTCTTCAGCTATAACATTTAAGAAATCAACGGTTTTGTTGATTCTCTTCAAATTTTTTTTATTGGCACAGTATCGTGTTTTCATACTATATCAATTTATATTGATATAGTATCAAAATAAAAAATAGCTGTCAAGGACAACTCTGTTCTGGAATATTTCTTCATACAAAACAAATTCCACCATTAAGGTGGGATTCTTGCTCTCCCTGATAGGCGATGTTAGAACCTGTCTGGCAACTGTTTAGCTTAAGATAACAGGTTCAATTAGTGAGTAATTTTAACCATTATTAGTAATACCTTTCTGAGGAAACCATCCAAATTTAGTAGGAACTTTTTGATAACTTTTAGTATAGGGTTTGATATCTAAGACAGGAGTGCCATCAATCATATCTATCTCTTTAACCTTTAAAATATTCCTTTTCCGCTTCATTAACTCAACAACAGTTATGCCTATAGGGTTTGGTCTATCGGGATGTTTTGTGGCAAATACTCCACGCAATTTATTAGGGTGATAAATTGGTCTTACTTTAAGAGAACGAAAAGAGGACTTATGCATCCAGAAGATAACAACGATATGAGAAAAACCATCGATATCATTCAAGCCTTCGCCGTATTCTTTAAAAATCTCTATCTCGCCAATATTTTCACCTGTTTTAGATTTAATGGCCTCTTCTTTTGTTTTAAGACTAGAGTGAACAATACCTATGGGTTTTAGTTTATATAAATTTTTCATTATGAATGAACTATCGTCTTTAAAATTAAATTACCCAAAAGCTTACTAATAACAATAACCAATAAAGCAACTATCAAATGCCAAACTATTTCTAAAAATGGATTTGTTTTCTTACTTTTTGCAATTAAATAGCTTAAGATAGCGAGTAAAACCAATCCCCAAATAGATGAAACAATAAGGGCGGCGTGCGAAGGAAATAATAAAACAATTAAAACGAAAGTGAACGCAAGAAATAACCTTACTATAAAATTTCCATAGGTATATGAATTGATATCTTCTTTGGAAGCTCCTTCTGATTCTTTATAGATATGGATACCTAATGAGTCGGAAATATTATCTGCGACCGCAATAATTAAAAGACCAGTAACTATACTTGTTTTTGCGGCCTCTCCTTGAGTCAGTCCTGCAATTAGCCCCATACTGGTGGTAATTGCTGCCGTAGCGCCAATACTAAATTTATTTATGTTTACCATCTTACTCAATCTTATCAAAAAACCGCCTGATTGGCGATTTTGGCGGCTCCCAGACGGGACTCGAACCTTCCATTTAGAACAGGGCTAAAATCTTTTCGGTGTCAGAATCCCTTTTAATTAGAAAGTATGTTTTATTGCGATCAAAATATCTTTGGTATCCTTTTAGGCTTTTTCTTCCGTTTATTCCCAGCCAAAGACTCTTTCGGTGGGGTTCTATAGTATATGGGCATTGATTAGAGCCCGTCCAATAGACCAGTCTCCTCTTAGTATATTCTTCTTTAATAGTCGGGTCGGAGGATTTTAAATGTTGTCTTAACTCCTGAAATTCTTTCCTAACTTCTCCGTCCACTATTTTGTTTTTAAGATAGGCAAGCGTATATTTCCCCTCTACCTTGTGTCTATTCCTTGATTTTGGCGTGCCGTCTTTGTTTAAGAAGTTCTGGTAGGTATTAGCCCTTTTGTTGATTTCTTCTCTCGGAAGAACGCTAGTGGTCACAAATATACTGAATTTATCCGCATCTGTTGTATTGTGGCGACAATCCATTCTTCGGTTTCGTCAGAACCTTTTGGAGAAGGTAAGATTTCATTAAAAAGAATACCTGAAGGATAATTTATCATTTCTTGAGACAATTGCGGCTGAGCATTGTTCTCATTCTCTTTCTCAGCTAGATTTTCCTGGATTTCTATTTTTGGTTCTTCAAGCTTCGTTTTTTCCCCATTGCTTATTGTTATTTGTTGACTGTTAATTGCCTTGGGCGTACCGCCAGAATCTTGGCTTGTCTGCCAATTCGTGGCAATACTACCCGAAACTAAAGCGCTCTTTCTTTCCATTGTCTGTTTTGTATTGTTATCACCCCCAAACCAACTAGAAGAAGAATCAATTTGATCTATTAAATTACTCAAACCATCATAAAGCTCTAGCTTTTCTCCGTTATTACCCAAAGCTCCAGTATAAATTTGATCGGCTGAAACAGTTGGTAAGGTGTTATCATCAGTTCTTTCTAAAAGATAAAAGCTATTAGCAGGAATTGTACCTCCTAAATTAATTTTTGGAGTTCCATCAGCGGCTTTAAGCGTCCAACCATCAAGACTTAAAGACGAGTTGGTATTATTATATAATTCAATCCATTCATCATTATAAGAGACCGAAGTTCCCATCCAAGCAATTTCATTAATAACCACATCTAAAGGATTTGCGGCGAAACAGAAAGAAGTAGAAAGGAATAAAAAAAGCGTCAAAAACGCCAGATATAGATATATTTTTCTCATATCAATCTTTTCTGGTTGTCGAATTTTTTAAAGTGTTTATAAGCCAGGGTGGTTGCTATTCTGCCTTTTGAGGTTCTTTCAATAAAACCAAGCTGCATTAAATAGGGCTCATAAATATCCATAATCGTGTCTTCTTCTTCGTAAGCAGCGGCTCCTATTGCCTGAAGTCCGACTGGACCGCCATTGAATTTTTTAATTATTACTTCCAGTATTCGACGATCCCCTGATTCCAAGCCAAACTCATCTATTTCCAGAAAATCTAAAGCTTTTTTGGCGATTTCTTTTGTAACTATCCCCTTTCCTTCAACTTGGGCAAAATCCCTTGTTCTTTTTAAAAGCCGGTTTGCCACTCTGGGAGTGAAACGAGACCTTTTGGCAATAATCGTAATAGCTTCCGGCTCTATTTCGACGCTTAAAATATTGCCTGATCTTTGAATAATTTTTTCAATATCAGAAATCTCATAAAAATTTAATTGGAAAGTTGCTCCGAAACGGGATCTTAAAGGAGAACTCAAAAGAGCAAGCCGAGTTGTGGCTCCAATCAAAGTAAAACGGGGAACTTCTAACTCCAAAGTTCTGGCCATTGGGCCCTTGCCTAAAATCAGATTCAGTCTGAAATCTTCCATTGCTGAATAAAGATACTCTTCACAGACTTTATTTAATCTGTGGCACTCATCAATAAAAAGGATTTCGCCTTCGGACAGATTAGTTAGGATAGCGACTAAGTCTCCGGCTTTTTCAATTGCTGGTCCTGAAACGACCCTGATATTTTTCCCGATTTCTTGAGCAATAAGAAAAGCCAGGGTTGTTTTTCCTAAACCGCTGTTGCCATAAAACAAAAGGTGCTCTGGTGGTTCGTTCCTTTTCTTCGCTGCTTCTATAATAATCTTTAAATTCTTTTTCACCTTATCTTGGCCGACAAATTCATCCCAACTTTTGGGCCGTAAAGTCAAATCGAGAGTTTTGTCTTCCTGATTCTCAATAGGGGATGTAGCTCTTGACAAATTATTCATAATTTGCTAGAATATTATATAATCCGAGAACTGGGGGTTGGAATCTTTCTCAGTCGGATAATCTGGCTCCGGCTGGATTACTCCTCAGAAAGGTTCTAAACTTTGTTTCTAACAACTAAAGCTCTGCCCCCAGTTCTCGGGTTATTCGTTTACTCTGTTAGAAAGCCCGAGATTGTCTGTCTTTAGAATAGGTAGTTATATAAAAATTTCTTTATACTTTATAATAGAGCTTATTCGACTTCACCAGCCACTCTTTCTATTTCGTCTAAAGTAGTAATTCCTTCTAAAACTTTTATTAAACCATCCTGCTGCATTAAAACCATGCCTTTTTTGATGGCCAAGTCTCTCATAGCTACTATTGAAGGAGAGGTTAAGATAAACCTTTCCATTTCGTCATCTACTAAAAAGGTTTCATAAATCCCTACCCTACCCCGGTAACCTGTTGAGTTACAATCAGAACATCCTACAGCTTGAGGAATCTTAAAATTCTTATCAAAGAAAGACGGCGGTAGGATTTCTTTTTTAATATTGGCTAGGCCTTTTTTTATTTTCTCTCGGGCTTTTGGAGGAGCTAAAATAAATTTGACGCATTTTTTGCAAACTTTTCTTGGTAGTCTCTGGGCAACTATCATATTAATTGCTGGAGAGATGGAAACGGGACGAACCCCTAAATCAACCAGTCTGGCCACGGCACCAGCAGCATCATTGGTATGCAAAGTAGAAAATACCAAGTGGCCGGTCAGAGCAGCCTGGAGAGCAATTTCGGCTGTTTCAAGATCTCTGATTTCACCTACCAAGATGACATCCGGATCTTGTCTCATTAAAGCTTTTAATCCGTTAGCAAAGTTATACCCCTTTGCCGGATCAACCTGAGTTTGAGAAAGTCCTTGGATGTGATATTCAATTGGATCCTCAATAGTTATTATTTTAATCTCGGAACTATTAATTTTTTTCAAAACTGCATAGAGAGTAGTTGTTTTACCTGAACCTGTGGGACCGGTGACTATAATCATGCCATTTGGCCTTTGAATTTCTCGATTAAATATTTCAACCAAATCCTTTCTCAGACCTAAGGCCTCAAGTTGAATCAGGTTTTTGGGATTTAAAGTCCTCAGCACAATTGATTCTCCGCTTTCAGCCGGCAAGGTTGAAACCCTGATTTCAATTACCGTGTCTCCCATTAAAATAGTGAACCGACCATCTTGGGGTCGATTAGTTACATTAAATTTTAAACCAGAAAGAAGTTTCACTCTGGAAAGAAGCGCCTTATAAAGTTTTGGCTCAAAAAATAACACGTCCTGCAAAACACCATCAATCCTCACTCTTAATTTTGCCCGTTCTTCTTCGGGTTCAATATGGACATCTGAAGCATTAAGAGAAACAGTCCCTCCCAGGATAATACCTAAAAGCTCAGTCGTATTTGCTTTTAAAAATTCCTCAATTTTTTTCCTGAACCCAGCTAAATTCACAACCTCCTTAAAAAGAGTGGTCGGTACCTTCACTTCGCCGGTAATTTTTCCTTTTTCCATTTCCATAAAGTTAAAAAATCTTTTACAATATAAATAGAACTTTTTTTAGTTTATATTATTTTGAAAAAATGGTCAAATTTTAATTCTACGAAATACGAATTTTTACGAAAATACGAAAACGACAACTTCACTCGCTGAGGAAATTAAAACTTTATGAAGATTATAACTAACAGCTCTGCCCAAACGAAGAAATTAGGGGCAGATTTCGCAAAAAAAATAATGCGCAAAAAGAACAAAAAGGCCCTTGTTTTGGGTTTAAAAGGAGATTTGGGAAGCGGAAAAACCACTTTTTTACAGGGATTTGCAAAAGGATTAGGTATAAAACAAAAAGTTTTGAGCCCCACCTTTTTGATAATGAAGAAACTTAAAAGAACTGGTTCCAATTTCTTTTACCATTTTGATTGTTACAGAGTCCGGAAGCCAAAAGAAATCTTAAGTTTGGGTTTTAAAGAAATTATTTCTAACCCCGAAAATATCATTGGTATTGAATGGGCGGATCGGGTCAAAAAAATTCTTCCTAAAAATACGGTTTGGATCGGATTTGAATTTGTAGATAGAAACAAAAGAAAAGTTCAAATAAGAAACAAAGTTTTTAGATTTTTAAGATCGTAACTAAACAAGTATGAAAGACGAAAAGAAACGATTAATCATCATTGACGGAAATGCCCTAGTCCACCGGGCTTATCATGCTCTGCCGCCCTTGTCTACTAAAAAAGGGGAAATAGTAAATGCAGTCTACGGATTTTTATTGATTTTCTTTAGGGCAATCAAAGATTTTCAACCAGATTTTGTGGCTGCTACTTTTGACTTGCCCGCGCCGACTTTCAGACATAAGAAGTTTAAAGAATATAAAGCCACAAGAAAGCGAGCTCCGGACGAACTCTATGATCAGTTGCCGAAAGTAAAAGAGATTCTGAAAAATTTTAATGTACCTGTTTTTGAAAAAGAGGGTTTTGAAGCCGATGACATCATAGGAACAATCGCCAATCTCGTTCACCAAAAACAAATCTCTCCTGAAGTCGAGACAATAATCTTAAGCGGGGACCTTGATACTTTACAGCTCATTAATACCACCACAAAAGTTTACACTTTTAGAAAAGGACTAAAAGACACTGTCTTATATGATGAAAAGGCGGTCAAGGAAAAATACGATGGCTTAGTCCCAGAGCAACTTACTGATTTTAAAGCCTTAAAAGGAGATTCATCAGATAATATACCCGGGGTTCCCGGCATCGGCGACAAAACAGCCATAGCTTTAATAAAAGAATTTAAAAATCTGGAAAATTTATATAAAGAGATAGAAGAAATAAAAACCTTACCTAAAAAGGAGGAAAAAGTTTTAAGTCCGAAAATCTTAACCCTGCTTAAGGAATACAAAGAACAGGCCTTTTTCAATAAAACCCTGACAGAAATAAATAAAAACGTTCCAATAGAATTTAACATTGAAGCATCTCGATGGGGCGATTACAATAAAGAAACAATTGCCCAACTTTTAAAGGACTACGAATTTTATAGCCTAATTGATAGGTTGCCTCAGACTAGCAGGGGTAAAAAAGAAAAAAATTTGACTCTAGAAATGGAAAAACCGGTAGGAATCTTAGAGCAAATTGAAAATTTTTATAAAGACGGCCTTTTTTCAAAAAAGGTTTATGAAATTGAAAAAAATTTGATTCCGGTTATTAATAAAATAGAAAAAAACGGAATAAAAGTGGATCTTAATTCTTTGAAAGGCCTGTCAGAAAAATTAGAGGTAAAGGTGAAAAAACTAGAAACGAATATTCATAAATTAGCCGGCACTGGATTTAATGTCAATTCGCACCAACAGCTTTCGGAGGTAATTTTCCAAAAATTAAAAATATCTCCTAAAGGATTAAAAAAAACGCCGGGCGGGGTAATCTCCACTTCTTCTCCAGAATTAGAAAAGCTAAAAAGCGAACACGAGATAATTAATTTAGTTTTGGAGTATCGCGAATTATTTAAATTGAAATCCGGTTTCGTCGATGCTCTGCCAAATTGGATTAATCAAAAAGACGAGAGAATCCACCCTCAATTCGATCAACTAGGCACAGTGACCGGCAGACTTTCCTGCTCTAATCCTAATTTGCAAAACATTCCCATAAAAGGAGAGTTGGGCAAGGAAATCAGGAAGTGCTTTTGGCCGGAAAAAAATTTCAAATTTCTTTCGGCTGATTATTCGCAAATGGAACTAAGAATAGCCGCCTCAATCGCTAAAGATGAAAATATGATTCAGTTTTTTAAAAAGGGTAAAGATATCCACAAAATAACGGCCTCGAAAATATTCAATGTTCCTGAAGAAAAAGTAGATGAAGAAATGAGATCTGTGGCGAAAACCTTAAATTTCGGAGTTTTGTATGGCATGGGCGTCTACGGCTTTGCTGAAAGCGCTAAAGTTTCAAGAAAAGAAGCAAAATTATTTATAGAAGGGTATTTTAAAAACTTTAAAGGAATCGCTCGATATGTTGAAGATTCTATAAAAGAAGTAAAAAAGAATGGTTTTGTGGAAACCCTCTTCGGTAGAAAAAGATTTATTCCGGAGATAAGCTCCCTGGACCCAAGATTACAAAGATCTGCCGAAAGAATGGCGATTAACCATCCAATTCAAGGGACAGCAGCCGATATTATTAAAATAACAATGATCGAGTGCGATAAAATCATAGCGCCGCAAGAAAATGAGGTAAGAATGGTTCTCCAAGTACACGACGAGCTATTATTTGAATTGACTGAAGAAAAAATCCTAGAATTGGCTGCAAAGATTAAAAAAACTATGGAAGGGATCATAAAGCTAGACGCTCCCCTAAAGGTAGACTTGGAAATCGGAAAAAATTGGGGAGAGTTGGAAAAACTAGACAAATAGCTTCGTTGTTTTAAAAATGGCGGTATTTGCAATTTTTATATTTGCAACTTGCTGGAGATTTTAGCTGTGTTAAAATAGATAAAAGTTATGCCCGGTAGAGGAATTTTAAAAATCCTTACTGGGTTAATCAAGAAATTTCGAAGAAATTTCTATTCGAAATTCTCCTATTGGGTATGGAAAAAAATATTCTAGAAGAAGAAACGGAAAAGAATAAAATTCTGAAAGAAATCAGGCCAACTATTTTTACTCGAAAACTGACCATAATCGTTTTAATAATAGTGGCACTTGTCCTGCAATTTTTGCTTAAAATTTTTAACCGTCCAGTAATCTTTATCATACTGCTTTTCTGGCTTCTGACGACTTATTTTTTTTCTTGGATAATTAAAAAACAAACTACTCGGCAAAAAATAGAGAATACCCATTTCGGATATTTTGCCTTTGAGCTTATTTTAATAACCCTCATGATTCACTTCATCGGGGGAATCGAATGGATGGGCGCTGTTTTTTATATATTTACCCTTATCTATGCCAATATTTTTCTATCAAGATTCACAGGGTTACTCATAACCTTCGCCGCTTTAGTTTTCTATACCGGCCTGGTATTTTTTGAATACTTTAAGATTATTCCTCACTATGAAATCTTTCTCTTCTCCGGTCTTTATACGAATTTTTACTACGTGATGACTACTTTAATCGCGCCCGTTTGGGGAGTTTTCATCCTTATATCTCTTGCTACGGGCATTTTTGCTGACAGATTAAAAGAAAGAACTAGAGAATTGGAAGAAATAAAATCCACCCTAGAAACCAAGGTAAAAGAAAGAACTTGGGAGCTAGAAGAAGAACGAGCAAGTTTAGAAGAAAAGGTACAAATAAGAACTGAGGAGCTAAGAGAATTGGTCGAAAAGCAAGAAAAAATAGTCGCCGAAAGAACAGAAGAACTGCAAGAAAAAGTTCAAGACCTGGAAAGATTTAACAAACTAGCTGTTGGACGAGAACTAAAAATGATTGAGCTGAAAAATACAATAAAAAAACTGGAGGGAAAAGGTATAAAAGGGGAATAAAAATTTTATACTATGATGCCTACAGGAAAAAATAATGAGAAAAATAAAAATCCGGTCCTTTCCGAGGTTCATACCAAGGACTTGTTTAATTTTTTACCACTGCCGGTATGTTTAGTAAACTCTTCGGAAATTATTCTGGAAACTAACCCAGAATTTTGTAAAATAACTAACTACAAGCAAGAAGAAATTATTGGTAAAACAATTGACCTCGTCTTTGAAGAAAAGAAGCTTAAGAAGATATTTGAAGAAACCATGGATAAGGGTTTCGTCCAGGGGAAAAAAATTAATATTTTTACGAAAGAAAAAAATAGATTGCCGGTTAGCGTTTTTGCTAGACTACTGAAAGCTAAGGAGAAAGAAGTTATAGGATATTTTGTTGGTCTGTTCGATTTAAGCGGTATCCAAAAAACAGAAGAAGAAATTAAAAATACTCGGCTTGCCCTTTTAAATATGTTAGAGGATACTGAAAAAGAAAGAGGAAGGGCCGAAGAAGAAAAAAATAAAACCCTGGCAATTATCAGCAATTTTACTGATGGCCTTGTAGTATTTAGTAGGGAAAATAAAGTCTCCCTCATCAGTCCGCAAGCTAAGAGTTTTCTCGGTGTAGAAGAAAAAGAAATAATGGGAAAACACATATCCGAACTGAATAATATCTCAGATCTGAAATTGTTAGTAAATCTAGTGGGTGAAGAAATTAAAAAAAATTTCCGAGAGGAGCTTACTTTAAAAGAAGGAAAATTAGTTCTGGAAGTAACGACTGCTCCATTTTTTCAGGGGAAAGACAGGCTGGGAACTCTGGTTATATTGCATAACATCACCAGAGAAAAATTAATCGAAAAAATGAAAACAGAATTTGTTTCCCTTTCCGCTCACCAGTTAAGAACTCCTCTGTCGGCAATTAAATGGATGCTGAAATTATTTCTTGAAGGAGATATAGGACAGGTTAATAAGGAACAAAAAGATTTTCTAGAAAAGATTTACAAGTCTAATGAAAGAATGATTTCCTTAATAAATGATCTTTTGAATGTCACCAGAATTGAGGAAGGAAGGTATGTTTATCAATCGCTATTCTATGACATCGGGGAGGTTACTCAATCCGTAATTGATCTATTCAGAGAAGAAACAAAATTAAAAAATATAAAAATTGAATTCAAAAAGCCCGAAGATCTGCCTAAAATCTTAATGGATGAAGAGAAAATAAAATTGGTGATTGAAAACTTTATTGATAATGCCATAAAATACACTTTTCCCGGCGGCAAAGTGACAGTTAGTATATTTCGTGATACAAATGAAATAGGAGTTAAAGTTCAAGACACCGGAGTGGGAATTCCTAAAGACCAGCAGTCAAGAGTTTTCTCAAGGTTTTTTCGCGGATCAAATGTCGTAAGATTAGACACCGAAGGGTCTGGTCTTGGCTTATTCCTTGCTAAAAATATCATTGATGCACATGGCGGGGAAATCGGCTTTGAATCTGAAAGCGGTAAGGGCTCAGCGTTTTTCTTCACCCTGCCATTAAAAACCACAAGGATTAAATAGTATGCCAAAAATTTTACTAATTGAAGACGAAGAGATTATGAGTGAACTGCTGGAAAAAAAACTTTCCCAAGAAGGATACGAAGTGCTAGTAGCCAGAGACGGTGAAGAAGGCTTGAGATTGATGAGAGAAAACTGGCCAAGCCTTGTTTTGCTAGATATTATCCTGCCAAAGATGGGAGGGTTCGAGGTTTTGGCCGAAATGAATAAAAACCCGTCTCTTAAAAAGATACCGGTTATTATTATTTCAAACTCCGGGCAACCGGTTGAGCTTAGTAAGGCTATAAGATTCGGAGTAAAAGATTGGCTAATTAAAACTGAATTTGAGCCCCAGGAACTAATTGATAAAGTAGTAAAACAAATCGGTAGATAACCAATTTTTTAATAATTAATCTATAAACCTATGCCAAAAACTATTCTCGTTGTCGAGGACGATACAATATTAAGAGATTTGATATCTCAAAAACTCAAAAAAGATAACTATGAGATAGTTGAAGCAATTGATGGAGAGGAAGGATTAAAAAAAGCGAAGGAAGAAAAACCGGACATCATTTTACTTGATCTTATTTTACCGGGAATTGATGGATTTGGAGTTCTGGAGCAGATTAAAAAGGACCCGGAAATAGCCAAAATCCCGGTGGTTATATTATCTAATCTAGGCCAAAAAGAAGAAATTGAAAAAGGAATGAGCCTGGGAGCAACCGACTTTTTAATAAAAGCTCACTTTACTCTAAGTGAGATTGTCGTTAAGATAAAAAAAATTTTAGAATAATAATTTTAAAAATATGCCCAGTAGAGGAATTTCGAACAGCTCCACTGGGCTAAATTTGAATTTCGAAGAAATTCAAATTCGAAATTCTCCTACTGGGTATGCCTCACAAAATTTTAGTTGTAGAGGACGACAAATTTGTAAGAGAATTAATATCCCAGAAACTCACTGAGGAAAAGTTTGGAGTTTCTGCAGCAAAAAGCGGAGAAGAAGGAGTGGAAAAAATTGAATCTGAAATGCCAGATTTGATCCTGCTCGATCTTATCTTGCCAGGGATAGACGGCTTCGAAGTTCTATCAAGAATAAGGAAAAATCCGAAAACCGAAAAGATTCCAGTAATCGTCCTCTCGAACCTTGGCGAGAAAGGAGATGTTGATCGAGGAATCAAGTTGGGAGCAAATGATTACCTTATCAAGGCTCATTTCACTCCAAAAGAAATCGTTGAAAAGGTAAGAACTATTTTGAAATAAAATGCCCGAGCTCCCGGAAGTGGAAACAATTGTCAGAGATTTAAAAAAGAAGGTCCTGGGAAGGACCTTTCTTAATGTTTGGACGGATTTTCCAAAGCTCATTAAAAAACCAAAGAATTTCGAAGAATTCAAAAAAGAAATTAAAGGAAAAGAAATTAAAAACATCCAAAGAAGAGCTAAAAATATTATATTTAAGCTAAGCAATAACTACTCTCTTTTAGTACACCAGAAAATGACTGGTCATCTGCTTTTTGGAAAATGGAAAACAGAAAACGGGAAATGGATTTCAACTATCCCGGGTCCCTTACGGAACGATCCGATGAACAGATTCCTTCATTTAGTGTTCACTCTTGATAACGGCCGGCAATTGGCCTTATCTGACTTAAGAAAATTTGCCAAAGTTGAACTATGGAAAACAAATGAGCTAGAAAATTCTGAAGGAATAAAAAGCTTGGGGCCGGAGCCGTTAGAAAAAGATTTTACTTTTGAAAAATTTAAAAAAGCTCTAGGGAAAAAGAAAAAAGGAAGAATAAAGCAGATTTTAATGGACCGGGCAGTGATTTCAGGAATCGGCAATATATATTCTGACGAAATTTTATTTGAGGCCAGAATTCATCCGCTCCAGGATATTTCAAAACTATCCGATGAAAAATTGAAAAAAATTTATAAAGCCACAAAAAAAATATTGCCCTTGGCAATAAAACTCGGCGGTGAATCGATTTCTGATTACAGAAGACCTTCCGGAGAAAAAGGGTTTTATGATAAAGCGCGAAAAGTATATCGTAAAGAAGGAGAAAAATGCCCGGTTTGCGGTGGAATAGTAAAAAGAGTTAAAATAGGTGGCAGATCAGCACACTATTGTCCAAAATGTCAAAAATTATCGTAGCCGAAGTTCAAATCCCCTAGACGACCCTGACAAAAATCGCCAATGAGGCGGTTTTTTGGTAGAATAGAGGAATAATAATTAACTCCAAACTATGCCATTCATTGCACAAGGTAAAACTAATTGGAAGTTTCTTTTAATTGTAATTATTTTAGCTATTATTGTTGGAGGAGGAATTTGGATTTATAAACATACATTTTGTTTAGATTGTGTCGGTGGACCTCCAATTAAACCTCCAGAGAAAAAAGTTATAATTACCACCGATAAAACAGAATATGAATTAGGAGAAACAGTAGGAATAACTATAAAGAACAATTCTTCTATAAGAAATTTTATAGATTATCCGATTATTGAAAATTTAGTTAATAACCAATGGATACCGAGTGGTAGCGTAGTTTGGCCAGGATGTTGGGTAACTGGTGGATTAGTTTACCTTCCTTTAGAATCCAATTCATCAAACTCGTATCGATGGGACCAGAAAATAAAATGGTGCAGCTCTGATATGAAAGACTTAAATACATATTCAAAAGAAGTTTTATCGGGAACATACAGAGTTAAAAGCAGAATGATAACCAGAACCAAAAGCGAGGCAGAAGACCCCAATAATATTTCAGGGCAACCAGCCGAAACAATCTACTCCAAAGAATTCACGATTAAAGAGAAATACGAAACCGCCGATTGGAAGACTTATAGTAATAAAGAGTACGGATTTGAGGTGAAGTATCCGCAAGGCCTAGAAATAACTGAAGGTAAACCAGCAGGAATACCTACTGTTGATTTTAGCAATCCAGTCATTGGTGGGGTAGTTTTCAGCATCTCTATTTTTCCTGATTCAAACTCCTTATCGTTATCATTTGGTTCCGATTGGAAAAAACAAGGAGAATTATCTATTGATGGACATCAAGCATCTGAATTAACAGCGACTCATCTATCGGGGAGTAAAATTTTTACTTCAACTGTATATTTGATAACAGATAAAAATACAGCTGTTGATTTTGAAGACCCTAATTTTAGCAAAATAAGTCAAGAGGAATTAAACCAGATACTTTCTACTTTTAAGTTTATTGAAAGTTATACGGCTTGCGGATGTGGTTGTTGTGGAGGTGTAGAGCCGACGTTAAAATGCCTTTACCACTCAAAAGGAGATGATATCCAGAAAATTATTGAAGAAGATAAGCAAGCTGCCCAAAATCCACTTTGTCCTCAAATGGGATGTAGTCATCCGATTAAATACATCTATTGTGACTAAAAAACAGGTGCGAACATTGTACGCCAGGGGACCCAACGCTATTTTGTTATAACTTGCCCATCGCTGGGCAGTTTTTTAAGAGGTATTGACACGGCTTCATGAATTTTATAATATATAATTACTATGAACACTACCCCTGCTTCGGCAAGGGTAGTTTTTTATTTGAAATTAGTTTATAATTATTTTACATGGATGTTTCTAAAAATAAAAAAGAAAGAGCCGCTGTTTATATAGACGGGAGTAATTTCTATAATTATTTAAAAGACGAAGAGGTAAATTTTCCCAAAGGAACTAAGTTTGATTTTAAAGCTTTTGTTGATTCCCTTGTTGGAAGTGAAAGAGAATGTGTTTCAAAAAGATACTATACAGGTGTTTTTAGAAATATTGATGGAAGTCAGAAAAGTAAGGAGTTGGTAAAGGGACAACAAAAATTTTTCACAAATATTCAGAAAGATGGTTTTATAATTAAACGGGGCAGAATTATGCCGCTTGGAAATGTATATAAAGAAAAGGGAACTGATGTTAAGATTTCTGTAGATTTAATTGTTGGAGCGGTTGATAACCTGTACGATACGGTTATTTTGGTAAGCTCGGATACAGATTTGATTCCTGCTATTCGTTATATTAAATATAAGAAGAAAAAACTGGAGTATGTCGGTTTTGCTCATGCTCCATCTTTAGGAATGCAAAAATATGCTGATTTTTCTATACTTTTATTACCTAAAGATATAGAAAAATTTAAGGAGAAAACCTTGTTATAACTTCACTAAATAGACTCTAGTATCATCCATCAGACGACCTCTAAACCGCCCGAGAGTTTTTCTCTCAGGCTTTTGTTGTATAATTGATTAATATGATTATTTTTCTTTACGGCAAGGACACATTCAGATCTTCCCAAAAATTAAAGGAAATTATTGAACATTATAAAAAAATACACAAAAGCGGGTTGAATTTTAGGTCTATTGATTTGAGTGAAGAGAGCTTTCAGGAATTTAAAGATGATGCCAAAAATATTTCGATGTTTGACGAGAAAAAACTGATTGTCTTAAAAAACGCCTACGGTAATAAAAATTTCCAAGAAGATTTTTTAAAAAATAGCAAATACTTTATAACTTCCGATGATGTTTTCCTTTTTTTTGAGGAAGAAAGTCCAGAAAGTAATAAATTTTTTAATTTTTTGAAAAAAAAGGCTAAAGCTCAAGAATTCAAAATCTTTAAAGGACTTCAGCTAAAGAATTGGGTAAAGAAAGAATTCCAAAAATATGAAACCGAAATTGAAACAAGCGCCTTGGATGAACTAATCGAATTTGTTGGTAATGACCTTTGGCAAATGGAAAATGAAATAAAAAAACTGGTGAGTTTTAAAGAAAAGGGATTTGTAAGAAAAGAAGATGTTGGGATTTTGGTCAAGCCAAAAATTGAAACTGATATTTTTGAGACAATCGACGCGATATCTTCAAGAAATAAAAAAAGAGCTTTAGAATTATTGCATCAACATCTGGAAAAAGGGGATTCTCCTCTCTATCTTCTTTCAATGATCAATTTTCAATTTCGTAATCTCTTAATAATAAAAGATCTAGTTGAAAAAGGCAGACCTTATTATACTTTTCAGGAAACAACCGGCCTCCACCCGTTTGTTATTAAGAAAAGCTACGGCCAAGCCCAAAGATTTAATCTTTCCGAACTAAAAAAGATCTACCAGAAGATTTTTCGGGTAGATCTAGATATTAAAACAGGAAAACTAGACCCCCAAGCCGCACTCGACTTTTTTATTGCCGAGATCTAGGTTATTTTTTTACTTTATTAATCAGATTTAATATTCTTGATTTTTTCCTGGAAGCTGTATTTTTCTTTATAATTCCCTTTTTTGCAGCTTTATCCAGAGCTTGATAAATCTTAGCTATTAACGATTTCGCTTCTTCAACCTTCTTTTGAGAAACTAAACCTCTTACCTCCTTTAAGAGGATTTTTATTTTATCTCTGTAAACTATATTCCTTGCTTTTCGTCTAATACTCTGACGAAGAGCTTTTTTTGCAGATTTTGTGATTGCCATTGTGTTTTTAGTCTACCAAAATTTTAATTTTTTTTCAACTCTTTTATCAATCCTTCGATTTCTTCAGGGTTGATCCTGAACGAAGTTGAAGGATCAAGTCTCTGATCTCGGCTGCTCTTTCAAAATCTAAATTACGGGCAGCTTCTTTCATTTCTTTTTCCAGAAGTTTTTTATCTCTAACCATCCAAAACTCGGAAGCTATAATTTTTTCTTTCCTGGCAAAGGGCCATTCCCTGATTTCTTTTACAATTGGGCTCGGTGTAATCTTATTAATTTTATTATATTTTTCCTGAATTTTCCTTCTTCTTTTTACTTCTTTTATGGCTGCTGCCATAGATTTAGTAATCTTATCGGCATACAAAATAACGTGACCATTAATATGCCGAGCAGCCCTACCCATAGTCTGGATTAAGGTTGTTTCTGACCTTAAAAATCCTTCTTTATCAGCATCTAGAATAGCTACCAAAGCCACTTCCGGTAAGTCCAATCCTTCTCTTAAAAGATTAATACCTACTAGCACATCAAATTTTCCCAATCTTAAGTTTTTTAATATCTCCGGCCTCTCTAGAGTTTTAACCTCCGAATGCAACCACTGGCAAGAAACGCCCTCTTCGTTTAAATAATCAGCTAATGCTTCAGCTAATCTTTTAGTTAAAGTTAAAACTAAAATTCTTTCTTTAACTTCAGCTCTTTTTTTAACTTCTGAAATTAAATCTTTGACTTGGTTTTTAGTTGGCCTTATTTCGATTGACGGTTCCAGCAAGCCGGTAGGCCTTATTAGCTGCTCAACTATATATTTTTTCCCGGCTTTTTTCTTTTCTTCTTCCCCCGGCGTGGCTGAAATATATACTACTTGGTTTATTTTTCTTTCAAATTCTTCATAAGTTAAGGGTCGGTTGTCGATCGCCGACGGAAGCCTGAAACCATATTCGATAAGAGTTTTTTTTCTAGCTCTATCCTGGTTTGCCATGGCGTGAAGTTGCGACAAAGTTTGATGCGATTCATCAATAAATAAAAGAAGGTCTTTAGGAAAATAATCTATTAAAGTAAAAGGTGGGTCTCCTGGATTCCTAAATTCAAGGTGTCTTGAATAGTTCTCTACTCCGTGGCAGTAGCCAGTTTCCTTTAGCATCTCCAAATCGTAATTAGTTCTTTGTTCTAGCCTTTGAGCTTCCAGTAATTTTTTTTCTTTTTTCAGATTTTTTATTTGATTTTGTAATTCCAGCTTTATATTTTCAATAGCAATGCCTATTTTTTCTTGAGGCGTAACCCAGAAATGAGCCGGGAATAACCTATATTTTGTATTTATTAATTCATATTTTGGAGCTAGAAGTGCTTGCGATAGTGATATTTTTTCTATCTCGTCTCCAAAAAACTCTATCTTCAATATTCCCTGACCGGTAACCAGAGAAATTTCAATGATGCCTCCCCTTACTCTAAAAGTCCCGGGTTTTAAATCGGTATCATTCCGCTGATATTGGAGCGAAACAAGATTCCTTAAAAAATCCTTTCTTTTTATTTTCTGACCAGAACTGATTTCTAGAGAAACTTTCTGATAATCCTCGGGGGAACCAATATTATATATTGAAGAAACCGAAGCAACAACAATAACATCCTGCCTATTTAACAAATCCTGGGTAGCGGCATGCCTTAATCTGTCCAGCTCTTCATTAATTTTTGCATCCTTTTCTATATAAGTGTCTGACTGAGGAATATAGGCCTCGGGCTGATAGTAGTCGTAATAAGAGACGAAATAGTGAACTGCATTTTCCGGAAAAAATTCCTTAAACTCTTGGTAGGTCTGGGCAGCTAAAGTTTTATTATGACTGATTAGCAAAACTGGCTTTTTGATTTTGGCAATGATATTAGACGCAACAAAAGTCTTGCCAGCTCCGGTAACTCCCAGAAGGACATTGTGTTTGGCTCCTAGCTTTAAGTTCTTAACTAACCTTTCAATGGCTTGGGGCTGATCGCCAGTTGGTTTGAATGGTGAATGTAATTTGAACATAATTCTGGCTCTAAAATTGCTTCGCAATTTTAGAGCCTGCATGATATACTAATTATATGATAGCTTATTTGGAAGGAAAAATACTATTAAAAAAGGAAAAATTCATCATTCTGAATGTAAACAACATTGGTTACAAAGTTTTCCTTTCTCAAAAAACACTAGCTAAAATAGCACAGGAGGGCGAAAACCTCAAGTTGTTTTGTTTCCCCAATATCAGAGAAAATGCTCAGGATTTATATGGCTTTTTATCTTTTGAGGAATTAGAATTCTTTAACTTATTAAATGATATTCCTAGCATCGGACCAAAAGCAGCCTTGGAAGTGGCTTCTCTAGGACCTCTAGAAAGACTTAGAGAGGCGATTGAAAAAGGAGATGAGAAGGTCCTTGAAGGTATATCGATGATAGGAAAAAAGAAAGCTCAGATGATTATTTTGGAACTCTCGAGAAAAATAAAAAAAATTCCAGCTAAAAAAGCGGCTGAGGAACCAGAAGATGAAGCTTTAGAAGCTTTAATCAATCTTGGTTTTCCGCAACAAAAAGCAAAATCAGTCCTATCTAGGATTCCAAAAAACAAAAACCAAGGAGAAAGAATAAAAGAAGCTTTAAGAACATTAGGAAAATCATCCTAAAATGATTAAATCTTTGCGTAAAATTGTGCCCCAATTTCTGATAAATTGGTATCATTTTTTACTATCATTTTTAGGAGCTTTTTTTTATCAATCTCCTTCAAAAAAACTAATCGTTATCGGAGTTACTGGAACTAACGGAAAAACAACAGTAGTTGATTTGACGACAAAGATATTTGAAGAAAGAGGAGAAAAAGTTGCTTCTTTGTCTTCGGTTAGGTTTAAAATTGGAGAAAAAGAATGGCCAAATATCTTAAAAATGACTATGCCCGGCCGCTTTATGGTTCAAGAATTTTTAAAAGAGGCCCTAGATTCGGGTTGCCACTACGCAATTCTGGAAGTGACTTCTGAGGGCATAAAACAACACCGCCACCGGTTTATTAACTTCGATGTGGCGGCCATAACCAATCTGACACCAGAACACATAGAAGCTCATGGCTCTTTTGAAAAGTATCGCGAAGCAAAAATAAAACTTTTCGAGGCAACAAAAAAAATCCATATTTTTAATTTGGATGATGAAAATGCCAAATATTTCTGGCAATTTCCAGCCAAATTGAAGATTGGTTATGGAATAAATCTAACCCAAGATCTGAAAGTTTCCGAAATTGTGAAAGCTGAAAATCCTATAGCCTCTGAAAAAAGAGTGGAGTTTAGTATCGAGGGTCAAAACTTTAAAGTTAATCTACTGGGATTTTTTAATATTTATAATTGCCTGACAGCGATATCAATCGCTAAATCCCAAAAAATTCCTCTGGAAACCTGCAAAAAAGCTCTAGAAAAAGTAAAAGGAATTCCGGGCAGAATGGAGGAGGTAATTTCTAAACCTTTTAAGGTCTTTGTTGATTATGCTTTTACCCCTAATGCCTTAGAAAAAGTTTACCAAACAATAAAAAATAATTTCAAGCCAAAAAAAATGATCTGCGTTTTAGGAGCTGCTGGCGGCGGACGGGACAAGTGGAAAAGACCTGTTTTAGGAAAACTGGCAGCTGATAACTGCGATGAGATTATCGTCACTAATGAAGATCCTTACGACGAGGATCCTTTGGAAATAATAAACCAGGTAGCCAAAGAAACTGCAGGCAAAGCAAAAAAAATACTAGATAGAAGGGAAGCAATAAAAAACGCTTTAAAAACAGCTTCTGACGGAGATATCGTGGTGATTACTGGTAAAGGTAGTGAAACTAGTATAGCTGAAAAAGATCGAAAAATACCATGGGATGACAGAAAAGTAATAAGGGAAGAATTTGAAAAAATAAAACTATGAAAGAATACGAAATTTTAGAACACAAAGCTGATTTAAAAATCAGAGCTTTTGGAAAAACAGAAGAAGAATTGTTTTTTAATACATTAAAAGGAATGACAGAAAGCTTAAAGCCAGAAGTGGGTGAAGTTCCAGTAGAAAGAAAAATAAAAATAAGTTCCCCTGATTTGGGAGCTCTTTTGATTGATTTCTTGAGTGAAGTTTTATATCTAATTCAAACCAACAAAGAAATCTATACTAATATTAATTTTAAAAAATTAACCGATCCTTCGACGAGCTCAGGACAAGTAGCTGAATTAGATGCAGAAATAACTGGCCAAAAAGTAGAAAGATTTGGCGAAGACATAAAAGCTGTCACTTACCACGATTTAGATATTCATCAAAATGCCGACGGCTCTTGGGAAGCGACGGTTTTGTTTGATGTTTAAATTTGACAATTCTTCATTTTTAAGTTAATTAAAAGTACTGAACATTTACAATCAAAAGGTAGAGAAGGTGATAGAAACGAACAAGAAGGTTTGTAAGGTTGAGTATATAAACAAAATTGCTCAGAATCTCAGGCAAATCAAAACAGAACAACTAAAAAAACTCTTACGAGTGAGTAAGGGCTGTAGAAGAATTATGTTGGTCGGAGAAGGACGATCTGGCTATGGCTTACTAATAGGAATAAAAGGTAGCGATAAGCGCACTTTCCACGAAGACGATAGCGGCTGGCATTGGTCAAATCCAGTAGAGGCAGTGAAAGAATTTGAACAAAAAAGAGGCAAAACACTAATTTTGATAAACTCCGGAAGTGGTACAACAACCTCACCAAAAGAAACAGCAGTGGAGCTAAGAGATTTCATTAACAAAGCTAAGGAAACAAGGAGCCAAAAAATCATCATTGCTACAGTGACTTCACATCCGGAGGCTATAATAGCTCAAATGAGCGACGTGGTGCTAGAACTAAAAGGCAGAGAAGATGGAAAAGAGGAACCAAGCCCTCTTGAATCAGGAATTATAGGCGATCAGTTCGAGCTAGCAAGTATGGTTCTATTTCGAATGATCAAAGAAGCGATAAATAAAAAGTTAAACGCGGAAGAGGTCATGATCAGAATAGAAAAAGAAATGGAAACTCTTGGTAAATTAATTGACGACTATCTCGTCTCCCAAAACTACAGTGAACTAATAAAAGAAACAGCTAGCAGGGAAAGAATAGTTATTGGCGGTCGTGGACCAGACAAGAAAGTAGGCGAAATAACAATCATAAGACTTCTGCACTTAAATCGAATGGTAAATAGGGAAGCCTGGCCAACAGGACCATTGACCCCACCACCAAAACTCGGCGACATTCTTGTGCCAATCTCTTTTAGTGGCGAAACTAAATCCACTCTAGAATGGGTCAGCACTTACAAAAAGGCAGGCGGAATTATCTTTCCAATCGTAGGCACAGCAAACTCTACTCTTTCAAAAGAAAATGGTTATGTCATTGAAGGCTCTAGAGATGATTTCTATGTAAGAACGGTATTCATTCTTAGTCCATTAGCTGGCGGAATAATGGAAGCATTCAGAACGCATGGAACTGAAATACCCGAAAAGATGATAAGGGTCTTAAGTCACAGTAAAACAGAATAAACTATTTTCCAAAGCGCAAACGCGCTTTTTTTATTAATAAAATCTTTAAAAAATAAAATATAATAAGGGACGGAGTGGACAAATATCGAAAATTTAGTTAAAATCAAAGACGCCATGCAAAAGCAAGATTTTCAGAAAATTAACGATTTCTTATGGGAATTGCCCAAATCTTTTAGGCAGGATATGAAAGTACCGGCTCAAGTTTATGTTTCAGAAAAGATGCTGGAAGATGTTTTTAGAGACAGGTCGCTTTCTCAACTAGTGAACGTCTGTTGCCTGCCAGGAATCTTAAAGTATGGTATTGCGATGCCTGATTGCCATGAAGGCTATGCCTCCCCTATTGGCGGGGTAGCAGCTATTTCAGAAGAGGAAGGAATTATTTCACCAGGAATGCAAGGGTATGATATTAATTGCGGAATGAAACTTTTAAAATCAAATTATAAAGAAGGAGAAATAAAATCTCAACTGGATAAACTAGCAACTGAAATCCAAAAAGGAGTCCCTTCCGGTCTGGGAAAGGGGAGAAAAATAAAATTAGACTATTCTTCCTTAGATAGACTTTTGGAGGGTGGCATAAAATATCTTACTGAAAAAGGCTATGCCGAAAAAGAAGATATGGAAAACTGTGAAGCCAAAGGATACATGGAATGGGCTGATGCCTCAACTGTTTCCTCGCATGCCAAAGAAAGAGGAAGAGACCAAGTCGGAACCCTAGGTTCTGGCAATCACTTTCTGGAAATTCAAAAAGTAGCGGAAATTTTTGATGAAAACGTAGCAGAAAATTTTGGATTATTTAAAGACCAAGTAGTAATTATGATTCACTGCGGCTCCCGAGGCCTTGGCCATCAAGTTGCTACTGACTATATAAGAGAATTCATAGGACTAATGTCAAAATACAAGATAAGAGTCCCTGACCGTGAATTTGCCTGCGTGCCTTTTAATTCTCCTGACGGCCAAAGAGCGATGGCTGCCTCTGCCTGCGCTGCGAATTACGCCTGGGCCAACCGCCAAATGATTGCTTTTTTTGTCAGAAACGCCTGGAAATCGGTCTTGGGAGAAAAAGATTCTTCTCTGGTTTCGCTTTATGATGTGGCTCATAATATAATTAAAAAAGAAAAATATAATATCGATGGTAAAGAAACAAAGGTTATTATGCATAGAAAAGGAGCGACCAGGGCTTTCCCAGCAGGCAATCTTGAAATTCCCGAAAAATACAGAGAGGTCGGCCAACCAGTTTTAATTCCTGGCTCTATGGGCACTGCTTCTTATATTTTAGTCGGACAAAAAACCGGAGAAACAGCTTTTTATTCAACCTGCCACGGCGCAGGAAGAACAATGTCGCGGCATGAAGCAATGAGAAGAATTTCAGGCGAAGAGGTGGTAAGAAGCTTGAAAGCAAAAGGAATTATTTGTAAGTGTTGGTCCTTGGGTGGAATTGCCGAAGAAGCACCAATGGCTTATAAAGACATCGATGAAGTAGTCAGCGTAGTACATAATGCTGGCCTATCTAAAAAAGTGGCTAAATTAGTTCCTTTGGCAGTCTTAAAGGGAGAGTAGATTTTTAGCTGGATTTAAAAATGCAGAATACGAAAATGCCAAAATCAATTCGAAAATACATTCGTAGAGAAAAATCCCGAATCCGACGGGAAGTTTTAGATGCGAAAGAACAGAAAAAATTAATTGACGAACTCTACCAAAAAATTTTAAAAAGTAATAAAATAAAGGAGCCGGTTTCAGAGAGTAAAAATAAAGGTATTAAAGTCACTAAAAATGAAACCGATCTTTCTAAAGAAGTAAAAAAAGATGAAAACAAAAGAAATTTACAATCTAGCGATAGAGATGGGGGAAAAAGCTGATTTCCGGGGAATAGCAGCATTAAAAAAAACATTGGAAAGGAAAAAACAAAAATTCGAAAGTCTATCTAAAAAAGATAAAACAGATTTTGATGTTGAAACTCTAGAAAATCCTTATTCAGATTCCAGAATCTTGAATATTGCCAAAGACAAGGAAATAAAAAAAATTCTTGTTGGAATCGATATCGATTCGGCAGAAGTATTGCTGGCAAAAGAAATAGGCGACATAGACTTGATTATTTCTCATCATCCCTTAGGAAGGGCCTTAGCTACTTTATCTGAAGTTATGGAGCTTCAGTGCGATGTCTTAAATCAGTACGGAGTTCCAATAAACATTGCTGAAGGTTTAATGCGAGAAAAAATATCCGAAGTAGCAAGGGGATTAAACAGAGTTAATCATCAAAAAACTGTTGATGCAGCAAAAATTCTTGGCTTTAACTTAATATGTCTGCACACAGCTTGCGATAATTTAGCCGCTAAATTTTTAAAAGAAAAGGTTGAAAAAGCAAAAAACATAACAACACTTGAAAATTTATTAGACCTTTTAAAAGAAATACCTGAATATAAAGAAGCAATTAAAATTGGCGCGGGGCCCAGACTTTTTGTCGGGAGTAAAGAAAACCGGTGCGGCAAAATCGCCATAACTGAAATCACCGGCGGCACAGAAGGATCTCCAAAACTTTATGAAAAAATGGCTATTGCCGGAATTGGAACAATAATCGGAATGCATGTAGACGAGGAACATAAAAAAGAAGCTGAAGCCGCCAATATAAATGTGGTAATTTCTGGCCACATGAGTTCTGATTCTTTAGGAATGAATTTGTTTTTAGATAAACTCGAAAAGAAAGGAATAAAAATAGTTCCTTGCTCAGGATTAATTCGGGTAAAACGAAATTAAATTATTAAAAGTTTTATCAAAAAACTGGCTAACAGCCAGTTTTTTGATAAAATTAAGTTATGCGAACAGGAATTACCACCATACCATTGGATTATGGAAAATGCCCTCCTTGGCTTTTTTTAAGGATGAAAAAATTGGGTCGGGCAATAACCGAAGTCATTGTCGAGGAGTTTGGAGTTGAGGAATTTTTGAAACGGCTTTCTGACCCAATTTGGTTCCAGTCTTTAGGATGCGTTTTGGGATTTGACTGGAATTCTTCAGGCTTAACGACAACTGTTCTGGGGGCACTTAAAGCTGCATTATTCGAAGTACAAGACAGGTTTGGAGTTTATGTTTGCGGAGGAAAAGGCAAAACCTCACGAAAAACTCCGGAAGAAATTAAAACTTATGGGTTATCCCGTGGATTTCAATTCGCTGATAAATTAGTATACGCATCCAAAACGGCGGCCAAAGTTGATTCTGCTTTAATCCAGGCCGGCTACCAAATTTATCACCACAATTTTCTCTTCACAAAAAATGGCAACTGGATAGTAATCCAGCAAGGAATGAATACCCAAAATCAAACCGCCAGAAGATATCACTGGCTCTCAACTGGCGTCAAGGACTTTACCGAAGAACCGCACTCTGGAATAATCTCAGTCTTTAGAGGAAAACCTCTTAATCTTACGGCAAAAGAAAGCAAGGAAAACAAAACGGTTTCTACAGAATTAATCAATGAGGAACCGAAAACATTTTTAAAAGACATTGGTCTTATTTTGGAAAAATCAGATTCTTTAACAAAACAAAAAAGATTGCCAGGATTTGCTGAAATTACTTTAAATAATCTGGAATTTCACTGGCATCCTGTTGCAGATGAAAAATTTAACTTAAAAAGGTTAAAAAAGACAGTAGAAAGAGCCCATTTTCTAAAACCTAAAAATTTTGAAGAATTATTAACCACAAAAGAGGTGGGCCCAAGAACAATCAGAGCCTTGTCTCTTGTTTCAGAAATAATTTATGGAGCCAAGCCTTCTTACAATGATCCGGCCAGGTACTCTTTTGCCCATGGCGGAAAAGACGGCACTCCCTACCCTGTTTCAAAATTGACTTATGATAAAACTTTAGAAATTATTGAAAAAGGAATTAAAAAAAGTGAGGTTTCCATTCGAGAAAAAGCTGAGGCTCAAAAAAGATTAGTAAAAAATTTCATCATAAAATAAAAAGGCTGCAAATTATTGAAAAATATGGACGAAAAAATACAAAGGGAAAATTATTTTCCTAAAAATCCCCTGAGAATTCTTTTTTTTGAAACTTTCCTATTTTCTCTGACTTTTATTTTGGGGATTAGTACTGCATATAGGCTATCCAAAATCGTAAACATTCCAAAGATAGAAGCTACCCCTTCTTTCTATGCCCAATTTATTCTGACCACTGTTTTTATTGTTTTAATAATTCTCCTAATTATAAAATTTGTAAAATCGAGCTTAAAGAAAAAAGTCTTGCTGAAAACTCTTTTTCTTCTAGCAATTGCTTTTGGTAGTCTTATTTTTTTTGAAACCTGGCTAGGCGAACCATGGGCATTATTGTTAGTCGCCATACTAGTTTTTGGTTGGTTAAAAAAACCTGTTATCTTTCTTCATGATTTTCTTTTAGTTTCGGGTACGGCCGGTATCGGCAGTGTTGCAGGCGCAGAGTTAAAACCCCTAACCGTGGTTTATTTGCTGATAATCTTTTCTATTTATGACTTTATCGCTGTCTATAAAACGAGGCATATGATAAAAATGGCTAAAGCAATGAGTGAAGTTGGAGCTATGCCCGGCCTGATACTACCATCTAATATTTCTGGTTTCAGAGCACCATTGTCAAACATTAATTCCAAAGAGAGATCTTTAATTTTAGGAAGTGGCGACATAGCTTTCCCCTTATTTTTATCGATTTCTTTAATAGAAGAGGGAATTTTAAAATCTATAACGGTCGCTTTTTTTGCTTTATTAGGTCTAGTAGCTAGTTTCTGGATTTTCTTTCGCCAAAAAGAACGAAAAGCGATTCCAGCCTTACCACCAATCGCTTTATTTTCAATAATTGGATATCTAATTACTCTGCTTTTTAAAAGTTGACATGCTTTTTTAGATTAGCTATCATCAAAAAGCATCATTGTAAATTGAACATGGAGGTGAAAAGAATGGAAACGAAAGAACCGCTTGTTTATATCGATGGTAAATTCTACCCAAAATCCCAGGCCAAGGTTTCAGTATTTGATCACGGTTTACTCTACGGCGATGGGGTGTTCGAAGGAATCCGGGCCTATAACGGTTCAGTTTTCAGGTTAATAGAACATGTCGAGAGACTATACCGATCGGCCAAAATGATAATGCTCGCTATCCCGATAGAAGAAGACAAAATGGAACAGATAGTACTGCAAACTCTGCTAAAAAATAACTTGCGAGAATCATACATTCGATTGATAGTTACCAGAGGCGTAGGCGATCTAGGAATAAACCCGAAGAAATGTCCTAAACCGACAATAATCTGCATAACCGACACCATATCTCTGATGGAAGGAAAGGAAGAAAACGGAATCACAGCGATGATACCCTGGGTTAGAAGAAATCCGGTTGATACAACTTCTCACGAAATAAAATCTCTCAACTATCTCAACAGCATTCTGGCGAAAATTGAAGCAAATATCGCTGGAGTTGACGAAGCTATCTGCCTAGATAAGTCTGGATTTGCCTCTGAAGGAGCGGGAGAAAACCTTTTTGAGATCAATGGTGATCTCGAATTGATCACTCCTCCGACCTGTACCGGCGCATTAGAAGGAATAACTGCCAAAGCAGTGATAAAAATCGCGGAAAAACTCTCGCACAAAGTGATAATAAGAAACATTACGCCCTTCGAACTATTCACTGCTAAAGAAATATTCCTGACAGGCACTGCGGTTGAGATTGCACCCGTCGTTAAGATAAATGGGAGATTGATATTCGGCGGCAGACCTGGTCCAACAACCAAAAGCCTGATGAAAGAATTTAAGAAACTAGTTAGAGATCCGAAAGAAGGAACTCCTATCTATAAATAAGGATTCGGATAGAAACCTCAAAAATAAAGTGCCCAGTTTTGGGCATTTTTTTTATTTACCCTGTTAAATAATTCCGATTTGGCAGAATTGCCCTTTGGGCATTTAACAGGGTGAAAAAATCTAAAACACTCTAAATTCTGAAAATTATTTTTCTATCTAAATTAAATTGGCCTGATTAGAAGGAAAGGTAATTACTCTTTTTATATTTTCTTCTCCGGTCAGAAATTTCATAATCCTTCCTATCCCGAAGCCGCAACCTGAATGAGGAACACTTTTTTCTTTTATCCTTTCAAAATACCAAGCAAAATCATTTAATTCGCCACCCTTTGCCTGAAGTCTTTTGAACATGCGTGAATTCTCTAGTCTCCATTTCAATTCTTCAAATTTATGAACTCTCTGAGCTGCTCCCACTGCTTCTCCCCCAAACGGTAAAATCAAATCAGCCGATAATACCCTAGCTGGATTTTCCGGATCAGGAATCATGTTGAAAAATTTCTCAACCGCAATTTCTTTTCCGTGGTCATATAAAGGATTGGGAAACCGAGTAATAAATAGTGGCTGGTTTTGAAATTTTCTTACTAGCTTCTGCTCATTTCTTGAAGATATGTCATCGCCAAAAGAAAGATCCAGTATTTTTATTGCTTCATCATAAGTGATTCTGGGAAAGGGAATTTTTATCTTTTCTAATCTCCTCAAATTAGTTCCGCTGGTTTTAAAGCTCTTCCCCCTTCTAGGCTGTAATTCTAAAACATCTTTTAGAGCCGCGAATATCGTTCTCTCAATGTTTTCCAACAGAGAATCGAAACCTCCGGCAAACTCAATCTCAAGCATTGTAAATTCAGTCAGGTGTCGATTATCATTTCCTGCCTCTGCTCTGAAACTTGGACCTATCGCGTAAACTTTTTCCAGATAGGGAGTTAAAGCCTCCAGGAAAAGTTGGGCAGTCTGGGATAAATAAGCGCGGCAAGGATTCTTCGGATTGAACCATCTATTATTCCCATTCACTCCAACCTCAAAGAGAGTATCGATGTTTTCGCAAGCACCTGAGGCCCTAACGATTTTGGGCGGAAAGATTTCGAAAAAACCAGCTTCTTCTAGCCAGTCTCGCATTGATTTTATTACCTGTCCTTCTAATTTAGCTACCGTAACTTTTTCTTTCATTTTTAGTTCACCCTGCTAAATGTTCCCCGAGCAATTTCGCTAAAGCGGATTTAACAGGGCAAAAAAAATCGCCCTTTCGGGCTTTATTTTCGACCTTTAATGAATATATTAATTTTTGCTTTTTTGGACACATTTTTTTTAATTTTACTCAGGTAGAGAAGCTTGTCAAGTGCAAAAGTTATATTTCTTTCAGCATATAAGTGTCTTTTAGTTTATAACCTAATTTGCGATAGTAATTTCTTACTCCTACTCCGGAAATCACCGCGATTTTTTTAAGCTTTAATTCTTTTTTAGTTATTTTTTCTGCTATTTTTATCAGTCCCTTGCCCAATCCCTTATGTTGAGGAGCTGTTTTATTCTCTAAGATAGGAACTACTCGACCATAAGTCTGCAGTTCTCTTATAATGGCTGAATTTTTAAGAACAGGAGGAAATCCTTCTTTGGAAAAAACTCTTAATCTTAAAAAGCTAAATAATTTATCTCTCCTTTTGTTTTCGAAACTTAAAAATATTTCCTTGCCTCCAGAAGACGCATAATCCTCTCGGAAAAGATAAATCTTTTCTCTTGGATTATAGTTTTCTTTCACTTCCCTGCATCTGATGCAGTGACAAGTCTTTTTTTCTCTTTTCATTTTGTCCAAGACAACCTCTCTTAAATTAGAAGTCTTGCAACCTCCTTTGATTTTTGGGCTTGGTATATCGCGAAACAATCTCGCCACTCTCACCCAGTAAGGCAGGTTTTCTTTTATTTTTACCAAAAGACTGATTAAGTTTTTGTCAGAGTAGGGTTTGTATTTACCTTTCTTCCAAATTTCAAAGAGCTCTGAGCCTTCGCAAACCAAACAAGGATAAATTTTTAGCCAATCAGGTTGAAAATCAGGGTTTCCAAAAATTTCTTTAAAACATTCCAAATCTTTTTCGCAATTTGAACCAGGTAAGTTCGGCATCATCTGATAAAGAACCTTAAATCCTGCATCTTTTAAAAGCTTTGTTGCTTCAACAACTTCTTTTTTTCCGTGTCCTCTTTTACATTTTTTCAAAACATCATCAAATATTGTCTGAACTCCTAATTCAACCATTGTTACTCCGAATTTTCTTAAATTTAAAATCTCCTCTTTATTGATTAGGTTCGGCCTGGTTTCTATACTGGCACCAATTATTCTCTGTTTTGAGCTCTCGTTTATTTTTTGTTCTTTTTCTAAAACTTCCCACCCATTTTTTTTATTTAAAATATTCTTCCTTTTATTCGCAGCGGCAAAACAATTAGACAAAAACCAAATTTTGTATTCTTGGGGGTAGACTGAAAAACTACCCCCTATAATTCTTAACTCAATTTTATCTGTAGGATGACCTTGTTTTCCTAAGCTTGCTAATCTTGTTTTAACTTGCAAATAAGGATCGAATTTTAGCCTTTTCGCCCTCTCCGCTGCTGGTTCGCCGGAAACATAACTTTTCGGAAAACCTTTTTCAGTCGGGCAAAAAATACATTTTCCTGGACAAAAATAGGGTTTCGTCAAAACCGAAACAGTAACTACTCCGGAAAGACTTCTGATTTTTCTCTTTTTCAATAAATTTTCTAAAGTTTCTGATTTTTTTATCCTTTTGTTTTTTAGCAATCTATGGTATGTTTTTAGTAGTTCGACGTTAGAAGGACAACCTATTCCTTTCTCTTTGGCTATTTTCCTTCTAAAAGATGCTAAATCAGCCTCGTCTCTAACCGGTTTTTTAAACACTTTTTCAATTTTTGACTCCAAATCTTTCATGGATAGAAAATACGCTGAATATTTATTAGTAAAAACTAGACAAGATTATAACCTAATTGCCGATGATTTTTCAAGCACCAGAGATGAAACTTGGGATGAAATGTTTTTTTTATTTGAGAACTACTTAAAATCGGGAGATAAGGTTTTGGATTTAGGATGCGGAAACGGCAGATGGTTTAAATTATTTAAAACCTATAATTTAGATTACATCGGAGTGGATAGTTCTGCAAAACTCATTGATATTGCCAAAAAGAACAATCCGGAAGCGAAGTTTCAACTCGAGGAAAGCTTGCATCTCTCTTTTCCTGATAATTATTTTGATAAAGTCTACAGCATCGCTGTATTTCATCATCTACCTTCTAAAGAATTCAGACTAAATTTCTTAGAAGAAGCCAAAAGAGTTTTAAAACCGGGTGGAATTCTAGTTTTAACAGTCTGGAAATTTCATAACACAAAAGAAATCTATCTGCTTATTAAATATACCATTTTAAAATTGCTGGGAAAATCAAAATTGGATTTCAGAGACATTCTTGAACCCTGGGGAAAGAAAACCGAAAGATATTATCATTGTTTTTCTGAAGCAGAACTGATTAATTTAATAAAAGAATCCGGCTTTAGAATAAAAGAAGGTGGTATAATAAAAAATAAAGAGGGTAACCGCCGGAATCTTTACATAGTGGCGCAGAAGTAGAAGTTCTAAACAAAACCTAGGAAAGGTTTTCGTCGAGCTCGATAAAATTCCTTACAAAGATTTTACATAAGCCCCTGTAGCTCAATGGACAGAGCATCAGCCTCCGGAGCTGGAAATGGCTGTTCGAGTCAGCCCAGGGGCACAAAACTCTTGACATTAGTCTTTGCTTTTGTAGAATAGAAAACGAGGGGGTGCGAGATATATTCTCTAAGGACAAGTGAGTTTAATAAGGGAGGCAAAAGATGCATCCTCACCTATGTCCAAGTGAGCAAGAAAGATTAAGCCAAGCTTGTTAAGCCCATTTCTCCCTCACTAAAAACGGGAACTAAACTTCCCGTTTTTAGTTTTAAAAATATATTAAAAACCTCTATTGATAAAAAATATAATCTTGCGTTTGGATTTCTAACGGAGTAAAATAGAATTATGAAAGACAAATTTGAAATCGCCGTATCTGGAGCTGCTCAAATCGGACATTGTTGCACAGGTATTGAAAAAATCTGCGCTGAAGTAGGAAAAGAAATCGCTCTCCAAAATTGTAACCTAGTGACAGGCGCCACAAGTGGTATTCCTTATTTAGTTGCTAAAGGCTTTAAAAAAGCTGGTGGCTTCAGTATAGGCTTTTCTCCAGCGGCATCAGAAACTGCCCATTTAAAAACCTACAAGCTTCCAATAGACGTGTTTGACGTTATGATTTATACCGGCGCCGATTACGCTGGCAGAAATATAATTATGACCAGAGCAGCTGATGGAGTAATTATCATCTGCGGTCGTATGGGTACTTTGCACGAATTTGCAACTGCTTTTGAACTCAAGAAACCGGTTGGGGTTCTAGAAGGAACGGGGGGAACAGCTGATAGAATCAGATCTATAGCCACTGGTCCGCATCGTGGCAAATGGAGAATTGTTTATGAAAAAAACCCAAAAAGATTAATTGAAAAATTAATAAAAGAAATAAAAAAAGATAAAGGTCGGAATCATAAACTTCTAAAATAGAAATCCTGGACTAGCGTTCGAGACACTTACGTGTCTTCAAAATTTTGCAAAGCAAAATTTTAGGATTTATATATTTAGTTGCTTAATCTTCAACTAATTATAATAAAATGCCAAACGGAGAAGAAGGCAAACTAATAGGTAGGATTTCTCACTACTTTTCAAAAATCGGGGTAGCTGTTATTGATCTTTCTAACTCCCTAAAAGTCGGTAACACAATCAGAATAGCTGGTGGAGAAACTGAATTTACTCAAACAGTCGAGTCAATGCAATCCGAACACGAAAACATTCAAGAAGCTAAAGCCGGCGACTCGGTAGGGATTAAAGTGAATCAAAAAGTTAGAGAAGACTACAAAGTTTACATACTCTAAAAAATTAGAACCGGAGCCTTTTATCCTAAATTTGGTTTTAAATAAAAACCTTGTTATTTCATAATTTAGAAATTATTTTCCAATTATTCTTAGCCAGCATTTTTGGCGGATTTGTAGGTATCGAAAGAGAATATAAAGGCAAGGAGGCTGGTTTTAGAACCTACACTTTAGTTTCCTTAGGCGCGGCATTATTCACTATAATCTCTGTAGAAAGCTTTATTCCTTATCTAGGCGTTGCAGGAATTGATATTGATCCATCAAGGATAGTCGGTCAGATTGTCTTGGGCATTGGATTTCTAGGTGCAGGTTTAATCATTTTTCGCCAATCTCATATTGAAGGACTGACAACTGCCGCCGGCCTTTGGGTGACAGCAGGTATTGGGACAGCAATAGGATTTCATCTTTATTTTCCTGCTATTTTTGTTTCTTTTTTCACTATCTTGATTTTAGCCGGTCTAGGAATAATTGAAGAAAAATTATTCCGAAAAAAGAATAAAAACGAAGAGGTAGAAAAACAATAATATGCCAGCTAAAAAATTCTTTCTAGCCTTAGCTGTTTTAATGGGAACAATAGTGGGGGCTGGAATTTTTGGACTGCCTTTTGTAATATCAAAAAGCGGCGTAATTCCCGGCTTTTTTTATTTTTTTGTATTGGGTTTTGCTGTACTTATTTTGCATTTAATGCTTGGGGAAACCGTTTTGAGAACCGAGGGTAAAATGAGACTTAGTGGTTACTCAGAGAAATATCTTGGCAGAAACGGAAAATTTGTAGTTACTATCTCGATGATTATCGGAATAACCAGCAGCCTTTTGGCTTACATTATACTTGGCGGAAATTTTCTCAAAATAATATTCTCTCCTGTTTCTAATCTGTCTCCTTTTTATTTCGGCCTAATTTTTTGGGTAATTTTAATATATTTTGTTTTCAAAGGCATGAAGGTAATCGCTCCCGCTGCTGTTTTCACCAATATCGCCTTCTTTGTTATTATCTTTGTCGTTATTTCTGTCCTTTTGCCAGATTTCAGCATTAAAAATTTTAGCCTCATTAATCCCGGCAATATTTTTTTGCCTTATGGAATAATAATGTTTTCTTTAACCGGGTTTGCGGCTATACCAGAAATAACTGATATTTTAAAAAGCCCTGAAGAAAAGAAGGTTTTCAAAAAAGTGATAATAATCGCTTCCTTTATCTCGATAGTCTTGTATCTTATTTTTTCTTTAGGGGTAGTGGGAGTCAGTAATGCTAAAACCTCAGAAGAGGCTCTTTCTGGCTTAGTTCCTTTTTTAGGAAAGAAAATAATAATCTTGGGAGCATTGTTCGGAATTATAACCATAGCTGATTCATTTTTGATAATGTGCCTCTATTTCAGGAACACCTTGATTTATGATTACCACTTTCCAAAGACCTTGGCCTCAGCTACTGCCTCTTTTCTGCCATTGCTTTTATTTTTAAAGTTTCGGGATTTTACCCAAGTGGTCGGATTTGCCGGTACGATTTTAGGGACAATTGAAGGAATAATAATCTTACTGATTTTCAGAAAAGCCAAAAAATTAGGCGACAGAACGCCGGAATACAGCTTAAATATCCCCGACTACTTCATTTATCTCCTGATTATTATTTTCATCTTAGGAATGTCTTTTCAATTATTTTATTCAAAAAATATCTAAAAAAATGGTGGAAATTGACGGCTCTTTTGGTGAAGCTGGAGGGCAAATTTTAAGAACCGCGTTATCCCTTTCAGTTCTCACTAAAAAACCTTGCCACATCTTTAATATAAGAAAATCTAGACCAAAACCCGGCCTAGCTATTCAGCACTTAACAACTGTCCAAGCTTTAACTCAGCTTTGTGATGGGAAAATTGAGGGTGACTTTCTAGGTTCAGAAGAAATTAGATTTTACCCACAAGAAATTCAGACTAAAAACCTGCATTTAAAAATAGATACAGCCGGAAGCATAACACTAATTTCAGAAGCTTTGATTTTGCCTGGATTATTTGTTTCTTCTCCTATCCAAATAAAATTCACTGGTGGCGCAACCGACACTTTCTTTTCACCAACCTTTGATCATTTTCAATATGTTTTTTTGAAAATCCTAGAGAAAATTGGCGGGAAAATAGGAACTGATATAATTAGGCGTGGTTATTATCCGGAAGGCGGAGCAGAGGTTGGATTAAAAATTTTCCCTTCCAAATTAAAAAATTTTAACCTGACTGAAAAAGGCGCACTTAAAAAAATTCTAGTTATTTCTGGCGCCTCAGAAATTTTAAAAGGAAAAAAGGTAGCGGAAAGACAAGTGGCTGGAACAAGAGAAGTTTTGGGAAAATTAAAATTGCCAACCGAAGAAAAAATAGAATATTACCAAACTCAGTGTCCAGGAAGCCAGATCTGTCTAATAGCAGAATTTGAAAATACAGTAATTGGAACCGATAATTTGGGAAAAATAAGAAAAAGAGCAGAGGATGTTGGTAAAGAAGCGGCATTGGAACTGCTAAAAGAAGAAAAGTCTCAATCTTGCCTTGACAAACACTTGGCTAACCAAATTTTGCCTTTTATGGCCTTAACTTCTGGGATATCTCAGGTTACTGTTTCCGAACTAACCGAGCATTGTAAAACTAATATTTGGGTAATCGAAAAATTTTTAGAAGGCCAATTCGAAATAAAAGAAGATTTAATTTCCTGGAAACCAAAATAGAAAATGTAAATTAACCCAAAACCCGCCCTCGGGCGGGTTTTGGGTTAATAATTTCCTAACTAAAATCCTATAATTTCTGGTTGAAAATTTTGGTTAATTTTAAATTCAACTGGTACCACTTCTTTTATTTTAGCGTTTTTAATTATTACCTTTAGCATCAATCCTTTCATAGTCTCCTCAGAAAAATTTTGGTCAAAAATAAAATTACCCAAAGAATAAGCAATATATCCTTCCTTGTATTTCTCAACCGGTTCAATAACGTGGGGGTGATGGCCAATAACTAAATCAGCACCGGAATCAATAGCAAATTGAGCCAGTGTTTTTTGTTCCAAATTAGGGGATGGTTTATACTCATCGCCAAAATGCATAGAGACTGTCACAACATCAGCTTTTTGTTTTGCCTCTTTTATGCTTTTTTCTAACTTTCCTTTTTCTAAAAAAGCTATGCCCGATCTATCATTTTTAGCTTCCCAAGAAGGGGAACCTAAATTAGTAAAAGCCAAAAAGGCAATTTTTGTGCCATTAATTTCTTTTATTATCGGCGAATAAGCCTCGGCCTCATTTAATCCTCCGCCAACATATTCAATTCCAGATTCTTTAAGCCGAGAAAAAGTATCTTCCATTGCTTTTCTGCTGTAATCAAACATATGATTATTGGCGACCGATAAAACATCAAAACCGGCAAAAACTAAACCATCAACTGCTTTGGGATCCATTCGGAAGGAATAAATACTGCCGACTTTCTGCCCCTTATCAGAAATGGGGCCTTCCAAATTGCCGAAGGCTATATCGGCTTTTTGCAATTCGTCCGCAATTTTCAAAAAAGGAAACCGAAAATCGTTGTTGCCGTTTTTTTTAATTTGCTGCTCTACTCCCCTATCAAGCATTATGTCGCCGACGAAAACCAAAGTCAGCTGTTTCTTTTTTTGAAACAAAGGCTGGCTGATAGATGCTTTGAGATATAAAGAACTAACTTCTGTATTTAAAGCAAAGAGTTTGTTAAAAAATAAAATGGCTGATAAAAAAAGCGTTACCAGTATAAAATGAAAGAGGCAGTTTTTAATATTTAATTTTCCCATGCAATTTCATTCTATCAAGGCTGAATTAAAAACAAAAACCGCCCGGCCGTAAGGCATAGGGCGGTTTTTGTTTTTAGCGGCTGAATTGCGCTTTCCTGTTTTTGTGACACTCACGACAATAAATCGGTCTGTCGGGAGATGGTTCAAAAGGCAGTTCAGTTATTTCAACTCCGCATTCTGAACATTTCCAATTTCCCTTAAACATCGGGCGAGGCTGAAAACTTCTTTGCCCTTCGTCAGCATTTTTAAAATCCATAATTATGCCTTAAATTCTACTTTTTGAATTCTAGGCGATTAAACTAAAAGCGACCTTTTTAGACTTATAAGCCGCTCTCCGGGAAAATCCCGGGACTCACTTAACTTGGGCCTTACTAATTGTTTTAAAATTATGAAGACTTACTTTAAGCTATTTCGACTTATTGGTCTGGTTATATAATACCGCACCCAAATTTAAAAGTCAATACTTTTTGCCAGTTTCTTGATATAATAATCCAATGGATCTTGTTTTAACATCTAATGTCAAAAATCTCTTAGAAAGATATAAAATTCGGCCATTCAAAGGATTTGGCCAAAATTTTTTGGTTAATAAAGACGTTTTAAATAAAATCGTAGCGGCAGCCGATATTGGTCCTGAAGACATAATTCTGGAAATTGGCCCAGGGATAGGAACGCTAACACAGGAATTAGCAAAAAAAGCTAAAAAAGTGGTTGCCGTCGAAAAAGACGGAAAACTGGTCGAGATACTAAAAGAAACACTGAAAGAATTTAAAAATACTAGGGTTATCCAAGGGGATATATTAAAAACTGGAAATTTAAATTTAAAAAATTACAAAGTAGTTGCCAATTTGCCTTATAATATTACGTCGCCAGTTATCAGGAAATTTTTAGAGTCTAAAAATCCGCCAAGAGAAATGACCTTGATGATCCAAAAAGAGGTAGCTCAAAGAATCTGTGCCAAACCTCCTGATATGAACCTGTTAGCAGTCTCGGTCCAGTTTTATTCAGAACCTAAAATTTTATTTTATGTTTCTAAAAATAACTTCTGGCCTAGACCAAAGGTTGATGGGGCTATCCTTCGGATATCACAAATTTGCACAAATTTACCACGAATTGATACAAATCTGTTTTTCAAAATTGTAAAAGCCGGCTTCTCTCAACCAAGAAAACAGATTGTAAATAATTTGTCAAAGGTGTTAAAATTAGACAAAGAAAAGGTGAAGTCTTGGCTTAAAAGAAATAGGATGAGTTTTACTCAGAGAGCTGAAACTTTAGATATAAAAGATTGGGTAAAGTTAACAAAAGCCCTTTAACTTATAAATTCGAAATTTATTTAAATTTATATTATACTGAAGTAAACATGGTAAATTATAGAAATATTTTTATCATTCTTCTCTTTGCAAGTCTTTTAATTATCCCTTTGGTTACCCTTGGATTCACCTGCAGAGGACTTGAAGTCGAAATTCCCGGACTAACCGCAACTTGCCTTCCGGCTCTACCAGATTATATAGTCGCTATCTTCAATTTTGCCCTTATGAGTATAGGGATTATCTGTCTTGGAGCATTTATCTATGGTGGTTTCAGCTACCTAACTTCGGCTGGTTCGCCCTCGGCTATGAATGACGCTAAAGATCGCATTTTTTCGGCTTTATTAGGTTTGATTATTTTGTTTAGCGCTTGGTTAATTTTACATACCATTAATCCGGAGTTAGTACTCCTAGACACTCTAATTCCAATAAAATGCTCTGATGTCGCCCCTTGTCCTCCGGGCCAGGATTGCGTAGGCGGAATTTGCAGCACCTTTCCAGGAGGAACACCGCCTAGCTCGCCAACTTGTTCTTCGGGTTATTCTACCCCTGGCGACTGCACAAGGCAAAGAGACCCAACAACCGGTAATAGTATCTGTGACTGGTGTCCTGCTTGTTCTGGAAAACAAGTAAATAAATGGGTAAAAGATTCATGCGTTCAAGCAGGAACAAGCTGTGAATATAGTTGCCAGTCAGGTTATTGTGGAGCAACAAGCGCACATTGCTTGGCAGACTGTTTAAGTTATACAACTGAATCCGCCTGCACTAGTGATACTTGGTGTATATGGTGCGATGCTTGTAAAGGAAATATGGCAAATAGTACGATAATTAACCCACCTGGGTATCAAGGAAAAGATACGTGTGTTAGTCCTTATCTTATTATAAGCCATGCGTGTCTTTATTTGCTTGTGCCGGGATTTTGCGGAATGTAAGTTGCCAACAATATGGGCTATCGAATTAATTCTTGGCAAAGTTTCAAAACTAAGAAGGTGGTCGCTGCCAGTTGTTAAAATTAAATAGACATTAAAGAAAGATGATTTTTAGTGAACGTTTAAAAAAAATTCAAAGTTTGCCCTTAATCAAGCGGAAAATTATTTTCTGGGTAGTAATAATTGTTTTTGGGTTAATTATAATATCTCTCTATATTATAAACATCCGTCATACAATAAAGACTTTTTCAATTGAAAAATCCCTGCAAGAATTAAAATTACCCGAAATAAAAAAAGAGCTGGAAAAATTCGATAGCGAAAGAAAGGTAAAAGAAATTAAAGAAAATATTAAATAGAAAAAACAATTAGAGAAAGAAGGTGGAAAAAATAAAAAACAAGAGAACCAAGATATCTATTAGAAACTGGAATTTAGCAAAACCTTATAATAAATAAAATGAACCAAAAGATTAAAAATTATCTCTCAATTTTTAATAAACCAAATAAAAAGTGGGGGATTTTAGCTCTTTTATCCTTTATTATTTTTGTTGGGTGCTTACTTTCTCAACCAGCCTTTGCCCAATCCACATGTCTTAATCAACCGCCCGGCGGCTTGGGTTGCAACTTTTGGTCGGACCCAGTGGCATACGCGGGCTGTAAGGCAGCGGAATTCATTTTAAGCGCATTGATCAAACTTGCTGTATTACTCTTTCTCGGACTTCCTCTTATTATAAGTGCTTTGGTCGCCGGAATTATGTGTCTGGTTTTGGGCTGGATTCTCAGCGCTGATTTTATATCTCTAAAATTTACCAATAACGCCTTTGTAAATATTGGTCTGTCTATAACGAAAAATTTCGCTAACATGGGCTTTATTCTTTTCCTGGTTGTTATAGCTCTAGCGACAGTTTTAAGAATTGAGGAGTACAAGGCCAAAAAAACTTTACCAACCTTAATCCTTATCGCTTTGCTTGTGAATTTCAGCCCAGTTTTTTGCGGAGTCATTATTGATTTCTCAAATATTGTAATGAAATTTTTCACAGACAACATAAGCGGATTGACTGGTTTTTCAAATTTTTTAATGAACTCATTCACGGCTATGTGGAATTCTCTTGTTGCAACCGGGTTTGATATCTGGGCAAATATAGGTGCCGCCATGCAGGTTTTAGTTATGGTAATTTTTAATTTTTATACTGCATATGTTTTTATTCTCTTTTGTGCTCTTTTTATAGTGAGATACGTCATGCTTTGGATTTTAGTTATTCTCTCGCCAATTGCTTTTGTTTCCTATATTTTGCCGATAACCAGAGGGGGTGGAAGTCTTCTAAGCTGGAGGAAGTGGTGGGAACAACTTATTGCCTGGTCATTGATTGGAATAATAGCCGGGTTCTTCATTTATTTGGGCTTTACGATGATTTCTATGATTAATAATAATTTCAGCTTTATTAGTCAGCCAACAAGTGCAAATCTGAATTGTGCAGGTGGTCTTGGTCTAATGAATAATGTCCTGCCCTATCTTATTCCTTTAGTTTTATTACATATTGCCTATATAGAATTAAAAAGAACCCAAGCCATGTTTGCCGGAGAAGTTATCAGTGCAACAGAAAAAGTAACAAAAGGAGCGGCCATGGCAGGAGCTATGATCGCTACAACCGGTTTAGCAGGAGCATTAAGAGCAATGCCGCAGGTTTCAGAACGCGAAGCAAGCCTTAGAAGAGGACTAGAAAGAATTCCGGGGGTCGGTCGAATGGTAGGAGGCCCAGGAGCTTATGACGCGTCAATGAAAAAGCAAACCGAAAAAGAAAAAAAGAAACTGGAAGGGAGAGATTCCGATGCGCTACATGAAATTGTTGAACAAAGACCATTAGGACTTGAAGGCAGACACAAAAGAGCAGCAGCTATGGAGTTATTGGGTGAGAAAGGAAGACTTAGAGATGAAGAAGAAAGATATATACAAGAAGCCGAACGTTTTGGTGCTGACATGAAACCAATCATACAAGCTAGACCAGAATGGGCGCATCATACTATACAAAGAGACGATACGGGAAATATAGTGCAACGAACACCCCAAGAAGCGGCTGCGCAAGTAATCAGTAGAATGGATCCAGGAGAAGCTAGAAAAAAAATCCAAGCAGACTCTCTACAACTTCCTGAAGTTTTTTATGAAATGAATTTACGACAAATAGAGGAGATGGGAAGAAGAGGAACTGAGGCACAAAAAAGAGCTCTTGTAACACTTATTAGAACTAATACTGAGATATTTGATGAATTCAATCGCTTAACAGTAGATGCGCAAGCGTTCCGAATTGCAGGGATGCAAGAAGATGCTGATAGATTACAAGAACAAGCAGATAGGTTGGGTGAGAAAATTGTTGAGATAGAAGATAATCCTGATTTTCACTAAATTTAAATTATATTTTAAAAAATTATGAAATCTGAAGCTGGTCAATACAAAGAAATAATTTTCCCAGAAAATTCATCTGACGTCATATTGAAAATTCTTGAGAGATATGGGTTAAAGGAAACAAATCAGGAAATGATTAAAAAATTGAGCAAAAAAGAGAAGACTATCAGGGGAACAGTTGCCGAACTTATTAAAAAAATTGCTCAGGAAGAAATCCCTTCTAAAGACTTTTCGCCTACTCTGTCTGAACGTTTGGGTGTTTCTAAAAAAATAGCGGATGATTTGGCAAAGGATGCGGAAAAAGAGATTCTTGTTTTTGTAAAAAGAATCCCAAAGGAAGAACAAAAAGAACGAATTAAGAAAGGATTGATAGAAAGAGAGAGGACTACGTCAAGAACAGAATTACCTAAAAAAATCAAAGATGAACTCCCTACTTCTACCAAAGAACTGCCCAGCAAACCTCAAATAAAAGATGATTATCGGGAACCAATTGAATAAGAATAAAAAAAGGGGTTAAAATTGGCGAGAATGTTTACCCCTTATAGTTTATGTTTTTTCCGAATTTCAGACACCCTTTGTCTTATCTTTTCTGAACTCATCTTTTTTCCTTTTTTTCTTTTTTCTCCGTCTTCTTCGTCTTTATCTTTCTCTTCCTCTGTCTTCTTTGTCTTTTCTTTTGATTCTTTTCCATCTTTTTCCGGTGGGTTTCCTTCCGGCATTCTTGCTTTAACAGCTAAGAATTCAAGTGCAGCTTTTTCTAATTGTCCTATTGTGCCTTCTAATCCTCCGCTAGCACCCTGTACTCTGATATCAACAAAAGATTTCCCTTCAATAGCAAGCTTTCTCTGGAGCAAGTCAAGGTTTCTTTCTATGATTTCTTTATGTTTTTCAATGAAAGTCTTTGGATCCTTTTTGAACGCCCTCTGTATTGTTTTTATCGGAGTCCCAGTCTCTTGATGAATCATTGCAATTAGTGTTCCAACTGTCTCGGATGCTCTTGCTTCAGCTCCTATTTCCAGCTTTCTTTGAGCAGCTTTCGCTAGCATTTCAGTAGTGCTCTCTGCGGCTAATGCCTCTTGATAGATAGGCGGCAAAGCAACGTCATATATTCCAATTTCCTTTTCGTCAACTTGAATTCCCCATTCGTCTCTGAGTACAGTTGTTATGGCGCGATCATTTCCTATTTCTGTCCAAATGTCCTCTCTTGACAAACGGAGAAATTCTCTCAGGTTTTTGGTGCGACCAAATTGCCTAAGCGTTGGTTCAAGCTCTGTCAGGGCATTTTCTATCCAGTTATTGGGTGATTTGAAGACTGTTTTGCCGGGATTTATTGACCGCAGCCCAATCAGCCATTCAATATCAGGAAACTGACCATCTTGTGTCTCCATCTTCATGCTCTTTCTCCAATAACGATCGGGCCTAAGACTGACATAGTTGGCAATTTTTTCACGAAATTGTGGCACTTTTTTCCCTTGCATCTCCTCTACACTATGCCATCGTAGATTGTATTCGTATTCTTTGTCCCATGGCGTACCTAGCCAGATTCGCAAGCCGCCCCAAAAGGTTTTATTTGTGGGCGCTCCTGTTCCTATTGGAACAACGTTTCCTTCTAAATCTAGTTGGTATCCTACCCATTGGATGAAGATTTTGACCACTCCTCCAAACCGTGTTATTAGCTTTGCCGTTCCTTCTTGGACCATTGTGAATCTCACGAATATCAAGCACGATAAGGCAAACCAGATCCAGCCAAGCGATATCCCTAGTATTACTGCCAACAAGACTTCTACTATGTTAAGCCACATCATCCATCCAATTCTTCGCATTATTTTCTCGTCTTTTTTCTCATCTTTTCTATCAGTCATTTTTCATTCCTCCTTTTCCATATTTAGTTTTTTTAGAGCTATGTTAATTATAATATATATATATTTTCTGTCAATATCTATTCAAACTTTCCTCTAATTGGTAAAATAAAAAGAAGATGGATTTTATAGTTCCAAAATTTATTGACAGAGAGCCAAAAATAATGGGGCCCTTCACCTTTAAGCAGTTTTTGTATTTACTGATCCCGGCTGTTATCTGTTTTTTCCTTTATTTCTTTATTGGGAAAAAAAACCCGACACTATTTATCTTCCTTGCCGTCGTTTTAATGGGCTTAGGGTTCGCTATTGCCCTGCTTAGAATTAAAGGGCTTCCCTTGCCAGTATTTTTAAAGAATTTTTTCGATTTTTCGCTATCGTCTAAAATCTTTATCTGGAGAAGAAAAATGACAGCCCCTAAAATACAGAAAATCCAAAAAGTGGAAGAAAAAGTAGAAACTCAATCATTTAAAACTTCGGGCAGAAGTCATCTTCAAAAAATATCAGTTGATCTCGAAACAAGAAAAAAATAGATATTTTTATTTAGCATTATTAATTTTAAATTATTAATTTATTCATGGCAGGAACACGGACACAACAATTTGTGGAAATTGACCAGATAAAAGAAGGGGTTATCATTTTAAAAGACAAATCCCTCAGAGGAATTTTACTGGTTTCTTCTATAAACTTTGCTTTAAAATCAGAAGAAGAACAAAATGCAATTTTATATCAGTTTCAGAATTTCTTAAACTCCCTGGATTTTTCTTGCCAAATAGTTGTCCAATCAAGAAGATTAAATATCACCGGCTATTTAGATACTTTAAAGGATCTTGCGGAAAAACAGCAAAACGAACTTCTTAAAACTCAAACTACGGGTTATATACAATTCATTGAGGAAATGATAAAAGGCGGGACAATTATGAAAAAAACCTTCTTAGTCGTTGTTCCTTTCTTCCTGCCGCCTCTTGAATCTAAAGATCAGAAAAAATCGTCTGCCTCACAAGGCACTACTTTAACAGAAACCGTTTTTCAAAGACATAAATTCCAATTATGGCAAAGAATGGAGTTCGTTGCTCTTGGTTTAAAAAGATGCGGCCTTCAGGCGGTTCCTTTGATCACTCCTGAAATAATTGAAGTTTTCTGGGGCCTCCATCATCCAAAAGAGGCAGAGTTCGGTTATTATCCTGAGTTTCCTCCCGAGATGACTCAATAATAAAGATAATTTTTATTAACCATCTATGGCATTCTCGTTTTTTAAGAAAAAAGAAATTCAACTGCCTGATAAAATATTTGAATCCGAATTAGTTAAAATATCTGACATTATATCGCCAGCAGCTATTGAGATATCCAATAATTACATAAGACTTGGCGAGAGAATAGCTAAAACTTTTTTTGCATTCTCTTACCCCCGCTATCTGAGTACCGCCTGGCTTTCTCCTATTATAAACTCCGACATCCCTATGGATATCTCTTTTTTTATTCATCCAGTAGAAACCGGCTTGATTTTAAGACAATTAATGAAGAGGGTGACAGAGGTACAGTCCGAAATTATAGAAAGAGAAGAAAAAGGATTGATCAGAGATCCGGTTTTGGAAACAGGGTATAGAGATTTGGAAAGCTTAAGAGATAAGCTCCAGACTGCTCAAGAAAGAATGTTCCAGTTCGGCCTTTATTTTACTGTCTATACTGATAATGAAAAAGAAATGAGAGACATAGAAACCAATCTAAGGTCTATCCTAGAATCGAGGTTGATTTATATAAAGCCTGCTCTATTTCAGCAAAGAGAAGGCTTTATTTCCACCTCGCCTTATGGCTTAGATAGGTTGGATATTCACACGCCAATGAATACAGAGCCGCTTTCTTCTGTTTTTCCTTTTGTTTCTTTCAATTTAAGCTCAAGTGAAGGAATAATGTACGGAATAAATAAGCATGATAATTCTCTAATTTTATTTGACAGATTCTCTCTAGAAAACGCAAATGAAGTCTTGTTTTCTAAGGCCGGTTCTGGTAAGTCGTATGCCGTAAAACTAGAAACCCTGCGTTATTTGATGTTCGGCGTAGACGCCATTATTATTGATCCGGAAAATGAGTACAAATACCTCTCTGATGCCGTCGGAGGATCTTTCTTTAAAATCTCTTTATCCTCTCCTCACCATATGAATCCTTTTGAGTTGCCTCTTCCAAGAGAAGATGAGCAGGCAGAAGAAATATTAAGGTCAAATATAATAAATCTAGTTGGGCTTTTAAGAATTATGCTGGGAGGATTAACCCCAGAAGAAGATGCTATTATCGACCGGGCTCTAACTGAAACTTACGCCGCCAAAGATATCACCATAGATTCTGATCCAGCCACCTGGAAGGACAATCTTCCTTTAATGGAAGACTTAGAAACGGTTTTGGAAGGCATGGAAGGCTCGGGGTCTCTGGTCAAACGTCTGCAGAAATTTACCAAAGGCGCTTATGCTTCTTTCTTCAATCAGTATTCTAATATCTCAATGGATAACCAAATGATTGTTTTTGGAATCAGAGATATGGAAGAAGAGTTAAAACCTATGGCGCTGTATATCGTTTTAAGGTATATCTGGAAGACAATCAGATCTTCTTTGAAAAAAAGAATTCTAGTAGTTGATGAAGCCTGGTGGCTGATGCAGACAGAAGACGGAGCTTCGTTCTTGTATGGGATGGCAAAGAGAGGCAGAAAATACTGGTTGGGAGTGACAACCGTCACCCAAGATGTAGGAGATTTTATGAAATCCTCTTATGGGCAACCGATTATCACCAACTCTTCTCTGCAGATATTATTTAAACAATCCCCGGCCACTATTGATATTGTCCAAAAAGCCTTTAATTTAACCGAAGAAGAAAAATATTTATTATTAGAGTCTGAAGTAGGGGAAGGAGTGTTTTTAGCCGGCCAAAAACATGTGGCTATTAAAGTAGTAGCTTCTTACGTAGAGGACCAGCTGATCACCACTTCTCCCGAAGAAATATTAAAAATAGAAAAGGCAAAAAAAGAGTTGAGAGCGAAAGGAGAGCCCTCTGAACCAGTTTTATAAAGATTGCTTGAGTAATAAAATCAAAAAACTGCTAAATGCAGTTTTTTGATTAAGGATAAGGTTTTATAACCAATCTTCTCTCTGGTTCCTCGCCCACACTTTCCGTTGTTACATTACCCCTCTCAGCTAGCTCCATGTGAATAATTCTTCTTTCATAAGCGGGCATAGCTGGTAGAGCTTTTTCTTTTTTTATCAAAGCAACCTCATCAGCAACTGACCTAGCCATCTCTTTAAGATATTCTATCTTTTTCTTTTTGTAATCATTAATGTCTAGATCAAGGAAAAATTTCTCTTCTATTTTTTTTCTTAAAATTACAGATAAGAGATGCTGAATATCAAGTAAAGTTTGCCCCTGTTCTCCAATTAAAATCTGGGGTTCTTTTACTCTAATATCAAAAAAAACCGTATCTTCTTTCTGCTGAAAAGATTCTGTCTCGACCTCAATAGTCATCTTCCTTAAAAAATCTTCAATCTCTTTTTTAATTTTATCTAAATCATTTCTGCTTAGCATAGGAATTTAAAATAACGTATTGTTGAATTATAGAAAAAATTGTTGTTGTCAGCCAATAAAGACCGATGGCGGAGGGTATGTTAAAAAGCATGACAGCTATCAACGCGGGAAGAAAATAAAGCGTCTGTTTTTGTACCATAGCTGAAAATTTGTCTACTTCTTCTCCTCTTTTGGTGGGGGGCGTCATCATTTTTACCTGGAAAAACTGTAAAATTCCGCACAAAATCGCCAAAATCCAATTTGGTTTATCAAGACTTATTAAACCCAAAAAAACTGGATTTATTGATTCTGGTTTTGGGATGAAACTATAGACATTAACCATCTCTGCCACGCTTAATCCTTTCCAAAATACCCTATAAAGGGCATATAATATCGGCAACTGGATTACTAACGGAAGGAGAGCGGAAAAAGGATTAATTTTGGTTTCTTTATATAGGTCGAGCGTTGCTTGCATCATCTTTTCTTTATCGTCTTTGTATTTTTTTTGAATCTCCTTTATTTTGGGTTGAATATCCTGAAAAGCCTTTTGGGATTTTACTGACGTTGCACCAAGCGGGTAAAGAACAACCCTAATTAAGATAGTTAATAAAATTATTGCAATTCCAAAATCATGCCCAGGCACGTACTGATAAAATAAAATCAGTATATTAAATAAAGGTTGATAAAAGATCGTGCTGAATAAAGACATCTTTTAATTTTGAAATAAATTAGATTTTTTAAATATCGTGTCTAATATATCTTCTAGCTCCCAAAAGTCTTTTTTTTCCAAACCGGGATTGGTTATGAAAACAACATCGAATCCCTTTTTAATTTTTGGCATTCTTGCTCTTACCATTGCTCTTAATCTTCTTTTCATCTTGTTTCTAAGCGTGGCCTTCTTTGAGACTTTCTGAGAAACTATAAAACCAAAGCGGCTTTTTTTAGAATTATTATTTACTACCCTCAAAAATAAAAAGTCTTCTTTAAATTTAGTTCCTCTTTTGAATACTTTATCGAAATCGCTCTTTTTTTTAAGACGGTTTTCTTTAGTCAACACCAGAGTTTAAAATTAAAGTTATTAATAAGGGAAAATTGTTTCTCCTCTTGATTGTATAATTATTTTTATTAAACGGTTAGCTTCCATCGTCCTTTTTCCCTTCGTCTTTTCAAAGTCCGCCTACCTCCTCTAGTTCTTTTTCTTTTCAAAAAACCGTGGACGTTTTGTCTTTTTCTTTTTTTGGGGTTATAAGTAAATGACATATGGTTTATATTAATCAAAACGAATAATAAAGTCAACTCCACTAGAAAACATTTTATGTCTTTGTAAATAAAAAATTGTTTTATTTTTATCGTTTTCCCTACTGAAGTAAATTCACAGTTTTTACCCACTTTATTAACAAAAATAGGGCGTTTAACCTTGATTTTACTTACTATTTGCTTATATTATAATTAGAGTATTAATGAATTTTTAATAAAGCAGGAAGGCTTTAATGACTATGACCCAAGAAGAAATTTGGCAATCGGTTTTGGCCCAAATTCAATTAAACATTTCTCGAGCTAATTTTGCAACCTGGTTTAAAGACACGAAGGTTCTTGAAATAAAAGAAGGGGAAGCAACAATATTGGTTCCTAATTCTTTCGCTAAAGAGTGGCTCGAAAACAAATATCATAAGTCCATTTTTAAAATTTTGCACAACTTAAATGAAGAAATTAAAGAAATAAAATATATAGTAAACAAGACGGAAAGTAAAAATGCGGTTAGAACTCCACTATTAGTAGACACTGCCCAACTTGAGTTTCAAGAATTCAAAGTGGACAAAGAAACTAGTCTTAACCCTCGCTATATGTTTGAAAATTTCGTGGTTGGTCCATTTAACGAACTAGCTCAGGCAGCGGCTTTGGCTGTTTCAAAAAAACCAGGATCGGTTTATAATCCCTTATTTATATATGGGGGAGTAGGGCTCGGAAAAACTCATTTACTCCAAGCGATCGGAAACGAAATTTTAAAGAATTCAACTGTAAAAAAAATAAAATATACCTCTTCTGAGAAATTTACCTCAGGCGTTGTGTCCGCAATTAGAAATCATGATATGGAGAATTTTAAAACAAGATACCAAGAAATCGATATTTTAATTATTGATGACATCCAATTCTTGGCAGGTAAAGAAAAAACGCAGGAAGAGTTTTTCCATATTTTTAATAGTCTCTACGAAAAAAACAAGCAGATAATTCTCTCTTCTGACCGTCCGCCAAAATCCATTTCCGCTCTAGCTGAAAGATTAAGGTCGCGCTTTGAGGGAGGCATGATTGCAGATATAGGATATCCTGATTTCGAAACTAGAATGGCCATATTAAAAGCTAAGGCAGAGGAAAGAAAAATCGTTCTCCCTGAAAACGTGTTTGAATACTTGGCCTCTAATATTCAAAGAAACATTAGAGAGCTGGAAGGAGCGTTAAATAGATTGGTTATATATCAAAAAATGAATAAGCAGTCTCCGGATTTAGAGACTATTAAATCTCTACTGAAAAATATCCTATTCTCCCCCGTTAAGATAGTGACACCAAAAAGGATAATAGAGGCCGTGGCCGAATTTTATGATTTAAAAGAAAAAGATTTATTGGATGCTTGTAGAAAAAAAGAAATCGTTAGGCCGCGTCAAATCGCCATGTATTTATTCAGAGAAGAGCTAAAAAGTTCTTTCCCTTTTATTGGAAGGAAATTCGGAGGGAAGGATCATACTACAGCCATATATGCCTGTGAAAAAGTCCGCCAAGAACTAGAAAAAAACCAAACCTTAGCTGAGGAAATAAACTTAATAAGACAGAAGATTTTCTGTTAATAACTTCTGAAAAAAAACGTAAAATAATTTTTCACCTTTTCCCACTATTTCTTTTAACTAATTCATTTTCTTTAAATTATCCATAAAAGTTATTCAATATTTTAATTAATAATAATAAAAAATGAAATTAACTATATTACAAGAGAATTTAAAAAAGGGGTTAAATATTATTAACCGCGTCGCACCGAAATCATTAAGTCTACCTATTTTGAATAATCTTTTAATAAAAACAGAGAAGAATTTTTTAAATTTAGCAACTACCGATCTAGAAATAGGAATTAAATGGTGGGCACTAGCTAAAATAGAAAAAGAAGGCAAAACAACAGTTCCAATAAAAACTTTCACTAACTTTATTAACCTTTTACCAAACAAACCAGTTGATTTATATTTAGATAATAACGACTTAATTGTGGAATGCCAAAACTATCGTACTAAAATAAAAACGTTTTCTGCCGACGATTTTCCTATTATTCCTAAAATGGAAGAAGAAAACCCTGTTATTATTAATAGTTTAGATTTTTGCCAAAGTTTATCTCAAATTGTTGATATAGCTCAACTTTCTAGCGCTAGGCCGGAAATTTCAGGCGTCTATTTTGTGTTTCAAAAGAAAATAATAAAAATGGTAGCAACTGATAGTTTTAGGCTCGGAGAAAAAAAATTATTAGTGGAAAAATTAGAAAAAGAAGGAGCAGTAATCCTGCCCCAAAAAACATCTAGAGAGATAGTTAATATTTTTGGCGAAAAAGAGGGAGAATTACAGATATATCTCTCACCAAACCAGGTTTTATTTAGTTCTTCTATGGCCGAAACCGACCATCCAGAGATTCAACTCATTTCAAGAAGCATTGAAGGGGAGTACCCGAATTATGAAAATATTATACCGAAAGAATATAAAACCTCGCTTATATTAGAAAAAAACGACTTCTTAAATCAGATAAAAGCGGCCAGTATTTTTAGTGGAAAAATCAGTGAAGTAAAACTGAAAGTTGATCCAAAAAAAGAAGGCATAGAAATACTAAGCCAGAGTCCGGAATTAGGTGAATACCGGTCGTTTTCTCCAGGAAAAGTAAGGGGTGAAAAAGGCGAGGTTTCTTTTAATCATCGCTTTCTTATTGACGGCATTCTTAATATAAAAGGAGACAATTTAAGTTTCGAAATAAATGGTGCCGATGGCCCAGCGGCTTTAAAGCCTACTAGTGATCAGAATTATATTTACATCGTTATGCCAATGAAAATGGATTAGTGTTTTCTGTGTTTTCATCTATTAGTAGAGTTATTAAGAGGCAAGTAAAAGATTAAGGCTATAAGAATAAATTTTACTAACAGAAATCTCCTAGACCATAAAAATATATTAAATAAAATTAACTTGAGTTTTACTCAAGTTAATTTTAAAGATAGTTCTTTTTCTAAAAACAATAAACCTTGAGCCCATACTTTAAGAAGAAAAGCAGGCGTCTAAAAAGAAATTAACCTTTCTATTGTTAGGGATTTGGTGTTCCTGGGTTAATTTTTGGTGTTGGTTTTTGGAAACTTTCTTTTGGAAATTTTAATAGGGCAACATCCATAAAAGATCTCCAGATAGGACCGGCCAGAACAACTCCCGGCTCTTTTTGCATTAGAGAGCTGTCATTATTTCCCGTCCATACTCCTACCACTAAAGAAGGAGTGTAGCCAATTATCCAACCATCTTTAAATCCTTCAGTGGTACCAGTTTTGGCCGCAACTTCGAATTGGTCAAAATGCATAATAGATTTATTTCCGAATATTGGAGCCCTGGCCGTGTTGTCTGAGAGTATGTTATTTATCAACCTAGCCACCTCTGCTTCCAGGACCCGTTGCTGGTCTTTTTTATTTTCTTTAATAATATTTCCTTCAGCGTCTGTAATTTCGAGTATAGAATTGGGCGGAACCTTCAATCCATCCTGAGCGAAGACCCCATAAGCTGACACCATATCTAAGAGTTTTACTTCCCAACCCCCCAAAACTATAGAAGGGCCATAAGGGGGTTTTAGAGTAGTGATTCCTAATAATTTAGCGGTTTTTATACTGTCTGGTTCTTCCCCTGATCTAAAGACAGCTTCTGAGTCGGCTAAATTTAATAAAACCTTAACCGAGGGGACATTTAGTGATTGGGCAAGGGCCTGTCTTAAAGTAACTGGCCCTCTAAATTTGCCATCGTAATTTTGAGGGATATAGTCTTTGCCCCCCCAATTACCGAAATTCGTTTGCTCATCAATTACAATATAATTGTCATCAAAGCCTTTTTCAAAGGCGGTCGCGTATATAAAAGGCTTGAATGCCGAGCCTGGTTGGCGTCCTAAAAGGGCGACGTTGGGCTGAGGTTCGAAAAGGCAATTTTTACCAGGAATACATCCTTCTGGGTAAGGTTTTCCAAAAAAATCCTTTGAGCCAACCATAGCCAGGATTTGGCCAGTTTTAGGATCAATTGCAGCCAGGGAGGCGTTAAAATCCCTATATTTTTCGTTATTTTTTGCTCCTTGTTCAACTGCTTTTTCCGCGGCCTGTTGTAAGTCCCAGTCAAGAGAAGTTAAGACTTTCAGCCCCTTCTCTTTTAAAAATTCTTCACCATATTCTGATTCTAGTTGGTCTTTAATATACATAACAAAATGGGGAGCTTTTATTGGCTGTAAGACTTCAGCAAATTTAATTTCTTCCTTTTTTGCGTTTTCAGCCTCCTCTTTGGTAATGTAGCCAAGGATTTCCATTCTGTCTAAAACATAATTTTTCCTTTCCAATAGATCAGTCTTATGCTCTCCGTACGGAGACAAATAACTGGGCGCCTGGATTAGCGCGGTTAGAGTGGCCGCTTCGGCTAAAGAAATTTCTGAAACAGACTTTTTAAAATAAGTTTGGCTAGCCGCTTCCGCTCCATAAGTATTTTGGCCGAATGGTATCTGATTTAAATACCACTCAAGAATCTGGTCTTTTGAATAACGACGATCTAGTTCTAGAGCAAGGACGATCTCTCTTGTTTTCCTTTCGGCACTTTTCTCAGGAGTTAAAAAAGTAGATCTGATTAATTGCTGGGGTATGGTAGAACCACCATAAACAGCCCTCCCGATTTTTAAATCAGAAAGTATGGCTCTAATAATTCCTTTTAGGTCAACGCCAAAATGATGGTAAAAATTGGCGTCTTCTGTTGCGATAACAGCATTCTTTAATTTGTCTGGTACAGTGCTCAAAGGAACAACCGTTCTTTTTTCTTCGCCATAAATTTCATAAAGCAATACTTTACCAGTCCGGTCATAAATCTTCGTAGACTGAGCGAGTTGCCGTTCGGTAAACTTTTCGGGTCTTGGGAAATCTTTTGCATAATAAATGAAAAGGGAGGCAGCGAGAATAATAAATGTCAAAAATAAAAACCCAAAAATTTTCAGGAAAAGAAAAAAATATCTCCTTTTGTTCTTAGGGAGAAGGGATTTTGGCGGATAGGTTTTTCTATAATATTTTCTTTTTGGCATAATCGATGCATTCTAGTATTTTAGTCTGCTAAATTATCCTAGAAGTATAATATCATACTTTATTTATTCTTTAAAATATGTTAAATTTAAAAAATGTCAAAAAGCTTAGATAGTAAAATTGAAGAAATTCTAACCAGAGGCGTAGAAGAGATTATCCCAAACAAGAACGGCTTAAAAGAATTGCTCAAGAAGAAAAAGGTTCGGCTTTATCTCGGAGTTGACCCAACCAGTCCTAAAATACATCTCGGGCACTTGGTGCCATTAAAAAAACTCAAGCAATTTCAAGAGTTGGGACACGAGGTAATCTTGCTTTTTGGTACTTTTACGGCTCAGATTGGAGACCCTTCAGGAAGAGATGAGGCAAGAAAGCCGCTTTCCATAAAGCAGGTAAAAGACAATATGAGGACCTATAAAGAGCAAGTGTCAAAAATTATTGATCTCTCAAATATTCAGATAGAGTATAACGCTGACTGGCTGGCTAAAATCGCCTTTCCGGAGCTTGTCAGAGTTGCTTCTAATTTTACGGTCAGCCGTCTATTAGAGAGAGATATGTTTCAGAAACGCTTAAAAGAAAAAAAGGAAGTTTGGGTCAACGAACTTCTCTATCCTTTAATGCAGGGATACGACTCGGTGGCTATGGATGTTGATTTAGAGATCGGGGCTACTGACCAGACTTTCAATATGTTAGTAGGCAGAAAGTTGCAGAGAATATTTAATAAAAAAGAAAAATTCATTCTTACTACCCCAATACTTTTGGGTCTAGATGGCAGGAAAATGAGTAAAACCTTCGGCAACACGGTTGATATCACTGATTCTCCGAACGATATCTATGGGAAAATCATGTCTTTAACTGATAGTCTGATAGTGCCATATTTTGAGCTGGTTACCAACGCTTCACTTGAAAATATTAAAGAAATAAAAAACGCACTATTAAATAAAAAGATTAATCCGCGGGACGCTAAGGCAATATTGGCCCGGCAAATCGTCAGTATGTTGTACGGGCAAAAAATCGCCAAAGAAGCAGAAGAATATTTTGACAAAGTCTTCAAGGAGAAGAGAATGCCTTCTGGGATTCCGGAAATAAAAATAAAAGAAGCTGATATTAATATATTAAAATTGCTGGTTAGATTAAAATTAGTTTCGTCAACATCAGAAGCCAGGAGACTGGTTTTCCAAAAAGGAGTAAAAATAGACGGTATTGCGCAAGAAGATTGGAAAAAAGTAATTAGTGTCCGAAAAGGGTTAGTAATACAGATAGGAAAAAGGAAATTTATAAAAATAGTTTAAATTTAAAGCCCCCGTAATCGGGGGCTTTAAATTTACAGCAACTTTTATAAATTTTATTCCTCTTCCCATTTTTCCTCTGGCTCGTCTGGCTCAAGAAATTCATCATCATCTGAATCAGCGTCTTTTTTGTCGTCTTTTTCGTCATCCTCATCGTCGTTCAGGAAAGTATCAAATGATTCATCATCTTGATAAGGCATGATTTCGCTTTTACTTACTTTATTTTTTAACAAAGTAAGAATTTATTAAATCGATTGTCTTTTTACGACCTTTTAGATGGTTTGCCCGCGGAATTCAGTGGGCTTTTTAAATCTTAAGGCCATTATAAGCAACCAAAGAAGCTTGTCAAGGTTATTTTATTCCCAGAGCGCAACAAATTGCTATTCCAAGGGCATCAGCTGCGTCGTCAGGAGAGGGAGCTTCGTCTAAACAGAGCAAAACTTTTATCATTTCCTGCACCTGTCTTTTTTCTGCCCTGCCATAGCCAGTTATCGTCATTTTTACCTGGAGGGGGGTGAACTCAAAGACTGGGAGTTTCTTTTTTGCCGCAGTTAAGAGTATTACTCCTTTGGCTTGAGAAACAGGAATGACGGTTTTAAGATTTTTAAAGAAATAGATGCTTTCCACTGCCAGGGCTTCCGGCCGATATTTATCTATTAATTTACTTAACTCTGTATTAAGCTTGCGTAATCTTTCAGCTGCTGTTGATGAAGGATCTGTTTTTATAAGACCGTAACTGATGCAGGAAAATTTCTTTGCACTTTTTTCATTTTTTTTTGCTTTTGAGACAGAACTTTTAGCAGCCGATTTTAAAAAAGGGGCTTCTATTACCCCATAACCAGTTGTTGCTGTGCCAGGATCTATGCCGATTATTTTCATAATCTACTAAAAGTGATTATAGTTTTAAGAAGAAAGGTTGGAGTAAATTTCTTGAACATCTTCATTTTCGTCAAGGGCTTCAAAAATTTTTTGACAGACTATTTTATCCTTTTCGTTGATATCAATCATTTCTTTAGGCACCCAATCTAAAGATGCAGTCTCAATTTTGATACCTTGCGCTTCAATTTTTTTCTTAACTTCCTCTAAATCTTCTATTTTCGTGTAGACATCGAGTAATTCTTCATGCCAAAAAATATCTTCAGCTCCTGCTTCAATTGCTATTAGTTCGAGATTTTCCTTATTGAATCCTTCCTGATTAGTAATTAAGGATATTGTCACAACTCCTTTTCTATTGAAAAGCCATTGGACAGAACCAGTAGCAGCTAATTTTCCTCCACTCTGGCCGAGGATTTTTTTTATCTCATTAAGAGTTCTGTTTTTATTATCTGTGATGCCTTCAATAATAATAGCTATTTTTCCTGGGCCAAAGGCCTCAAAAATAAACTCTTCAAGTTTTACTCCTTCTAACTCTCCAGCCCCCTTCTTTATAGATCTCTCAATATTGTCAGTGGGCATATTTATCTCACGCGCTTTTTCAATAGTTATTCTTAATTTTGAGTTCATAGTTGGGTCCTTACCGTCTTTTGCAGCAATAGATATCATTCTGGCTAATTTCGAAAAAGCCATACCTCTTTTTGCGTCGGCTAGTCCTTTTTTATGTTTTATTCCTGCCCAGTGGCTGTGACCTGACATATTATTGTTTATTTTAGATATAAATTCTTTTTTTGGCAATCAATACAGAATCTGGCTTCAGGACAAATTTCGAGCCTCTTTAAATTAACTGGCTTTTTGCATTTTTCGCAAATTCCGTATTTCCCCTTTTCTATTTTCCTTAAAGCAAAATCGATGTTCCTTAGTTTTATCTCCAGGGCGTACTCAACGGGTAATTTAGCTTCGTATTCTTCAACTTCTTCAGCTGCTTTTTCCAACTTCGCGCTTCCTATTTCGCCGTCAAAATAAGGGAAAAGAGTGTCCCAATTTCCTTTTAATTTACTGTCCTCTTTTGAAAAATTTTTTAATTCTTTTTCAATCAATGTTCTTTCTTCTGTCAGCCGTTTTTTGTTTTTTTGTATAGTTCTTTTTGAGATTATGCTCATAATAGTCAAGTTACGGCCTATTTCTTAAGTAAAAATACCAAACTAAAAAGAAAACTAAGCCAGCTAATAATAAGAGCATTACCAAGAATATTAGAACTCTTATCAAAAGTTTTCTTGATGTGGATTGTTTTTTTGGAATAGCTGAGGGAGCAAGACTTTCCTCAACGGGTACTTGCTGGTAAGGAACAGGGCTTTCTTCGGGAGCATCTTCAGATCCGATCCTTTCTAGAAATTTTCTTCTTTGATTTTCTTCAGGGCCGAATTTTTCTCTTCCAACCTCTTTTTTTCTTATTTTTTCTCTCTCCGTCCAAATTTTTTTCAGCGCTTCTTGTTTTTTTTCTTCTGTAGTTTTCCTTATCTCTTCTTCTCGGATTATCCACGATTCTGTATTGTTTGTCTTTACTGTTATTGGCACTCTCTCTGCTGTTCTAAGTGGTCTCCCGAGTGTGGCGGATATCTCTTCAATCCTTCCTTTAATTACCCCTTCTCTTTTTATAAGCGCCTGGTATTCTAAGTTGATTTTGGTTAGGAGATCTTTTATTTTATTCTTTTCAGTTTCCCAATACCATTTTTTTGTTTCAGCCTCTTTTCTTTCTCTTTCTTTCTGCCACCTTTCTTTTTCAACTAGTCTTTTTTCTGAAGCAGTTTTCGCGTCCCCTTCCTTTTTTTCAATTTCGGTTATTTTTTCTTCGACTTCTTGTTCGCGAAGCAAAAGTCCCGCCAAAGCGTTTTCTGTCTCAATACGTTTTTGCTTGACCTCGTCCAGCTTTATTTTTAGTGGTGCAGATTCTTTTTGAATTTCCAATAGTTTCTCTCCTAATTCGCTCGCTTCTTTTTCTAAGATTATCTCTTTTTCTCGTTTTGAAATTTCATCAATTCGGTTTCGTAGTTTGGATTCTTTGGCTGAAATTTGTTGGTTCTTTAGGTTTATTGATTTGATTTCTTCTTCTATCTTTTCTATGAGTTCTTCGGCCTTCCATCTCTCGTTCTCTATTTTTTCTCTTTCTTCCTCTGCTTGCCATCTTTCTTTCTCAATTGTCGCTTTCTCTTGGGTAGAAGTGCTCCCTCTTTCTCTGGTCTCTATTTCTCTTTGTTTGGTTTCTATTTCGTCTTCTCTGAGCTTAATTGGTTCTAGTTCTTTCTCAAGTTGGCTAATTTTTACTAGTTTTTGATTTTTCTCATTTATTAAAGGGCCTTTCTGTTTTGACAGCAAAAGAAGTTCTTTTTCTATTCCAAGCCTTTCTTCTCTTAGTTCTCTTTCTTCTTCGTTCGGCGTCATCTCTTCATGGCTAATTTCTTCTAGGACTGGCTCTTCTATCTCCGGCCGTGTCCATTTTTCTTTAATCATTTTGGGCTCTCGAAATCTTTCTAGCTCTTCCGGCTCTTTTTTTTCTTCTGCTAATCGCCTCTGTTCTAATTCAAGGCGAGCTCGCCTTGCGCCTTCTGCTCTTTTTCTTTCTTCTTCTATTCTCTTTCTTTCCTCTATTAATTTATTTTTTTCTAATTTCTCCTTGCCTTCTTCTGTTTTTAAAACAGAAATTCTCTCTCTTTCTAGGCGAGATTCCTCTTCTTTAAGGCGGGCGATATCCTTTTCCATTGTTCTAATATCTTCCCTCTTTAGAAATCTTTTTCGCAGCGTAGTTTCGTCTGCCATAGTTTATTTTATAAATAAATTAGAAGCTATTTAAAAAATTTCTTGACTCTATCTTTCAGTCGGTCTTTGCTTTTTGTAAGCCTCGGGCTGTGCTTCTTTTAGAGACAGATTTATTCTGCCCTGCTCATCAATAGATATTACCTTTACAGGAACAATGTCGCCGAGCTTAACTACGTCTTCAACTTTTTCTACTCTCCAGGGAGCAAGCTGGGAAATATGGACTAGACCTTCTTGGCCTGGCAAAATTTCAACAAAAGCCCCAAAATTCAGGATCCTTTTTACTCTTCCCTGAAAAATCTCACCAACTTTTACTTCTCTAGTTATGTTTTTTATCCAGCTAATGGCTTTTTTGGCCGCTTCTTCTTTTTCGGCGATGACGAAAATCAAGCCCGTCGGTTCAATGTCAATAGCCACTCCAGTCTCTCCAATAATTTCATTTATAATCTTTCCGCCTGGGCCAACCACCTCTCTTATTTTATCTGGATTAATTTGAAGAGTGTATATTCTTGGGGCAAAGGGTGAGAGTTGCGGTCTCGGCCTTGGTAAAACCTCGTTGATTTTATTTAGGATCTGGATTCTAGATTTTTTGGCTAATTCTAAGGCCTCCTTTAAGATTTTTTCATCTATTCCTCTAATTTTAACATCCATTTGAATGGCTGTAATGCCCTTTTTAGTGCCTGCCGCTTTAAAATCCATATCACCGTGATGATCTTCAGGCCCCTGGATATCGGCTAAAATTTTATAATTTCCTTTCCCGTCTTGCATTAAGCCAAGAGCAATGCCAGCAGCCGAGTTTTTAATTGGGACGCCTGCGTCCATCAAGGCTAGAGAAGAACTACATATGGAAGCCATGGAACTTGAACCATTAGAAGAAACTATTTCTGTAACTACTCTTATTGTATAAGGAAATTCTTCAAAACTAGGAATTAATGGTAATAATGCTTTTTCCGCTAACACACCATGCCCAATTTCTCTTCTTCCCGGACCGCGCATTGGTTTTATCTCTCCTGTGGAATAGGGAGGAAAGTTGTAATGGTGCATAAATCTTTTTTTACCGGCAATTTCCATTCCTTCAAGGATCTGTTGGTCGCCAGGCGCGCCTAAAGTTAAAATCGATAAAGCCTTTGTCTCGCCTCTACAGAAGAGTCCTGAGCCGTGAGTTCTGGGTAGGAGACCAGCTTCGCAACTTAGCGTCCTGAGTTCTTCGAGTTTTCTTCCATCAGGTCTTTTTTCATATTTAATTATGTTTTCGTGAACCAACCTGTTGATTTCTTTGTCCAATAAATCCAGGGCATATTTTATTTTTCCTTCTTCAGAGTATTGTTCCGAAACAAAAAGATTGAGCTCTTCTTTAACTTTATCTAAATTATCTGCTCTTTTTGATTTATCTTTTTGATAAATAGCTTTTTCTAGTCGTTCTTTTAAAAATTCTTTGACTTCTTTTTCGAGCTTGAGGTCAGGCAAGGAAGTCTCAATCGGTAATTTATTTTTCCCGACTTCTGACTTGATCTTTTCTTGGAAATCAATTAATTCTTTTAGAGGTTTTTTAGCAAATTCAAATGATTCCAAAATAGATTTTTCCTCTATTTCTTCAGCATTAGACTCAATCATGTTAATAAGCAGTTTGTCATTTTCTAGACATCCTGAAAAAACGATTTCTAAGTCAGTCTTATCTCTTTCTTCATAAGTTGGATTTAAAATCCATTCGTTGTTTAATCTAGCGATTCTGACCGCTCCTATTGGTCCTGACCAAGGTATGTCCGATATAGCCAGGGAGAGGGAGGTGGCGATTAACCCTAAAATATCGGCATCGTTTTCTCCGTCCCAGGAGAGGACTGTTGTTACTGCTTGAACTTCGCGGCCAAGGTTTTCGGGGAAGAGGGGCCGAATAGCTCTATCAATCAGGCGTGAGTTGCATATGGCTTTATCCGAAGGCCGGGTCTCTCTTTTTATGTATCTTGGTCCTCTGATTTTTCCTGCCGCATAATACCTTTCTTCATAATCGACAGTCAGGGGAAAAAAATCAAACCCTTCGCGTTTTTGGGCCGACATAACAGCCGTAGCCATGACCATAGTGTCCCCGTAGCGGACTAAAACATTACCATTGGCTTGTTCGGCTAGGTCAGAGACTTCCAAAGTCAACTCGCGGTTCCCGATTTTTAATTTAAATTTTTTATCAGTCATAATTATTTTTTGAGTAAATATTTTTCCAAATTTTCTTCCAGGTCAATGAATTCGTCAGCAGCTTCCTTTAGTTTTAAAGAGGTCGATCTCCCAAAAGCAATGACCTCGACTCTTTTTCCCTGGTTTTTCAGATAATCCACTAGGGGAATAAAATCTCCGTCACCGGAGACTAAGACTAAAGCATCAACGCCAGGTGCTATTCTGATAGCGTCAATCACTATTCCTACGTCCCAATCAGCTTTTTTTAATCCTCCGTAGAATTCCTGAAGATCTTTTACTCTTGTTTCAATTCCCAACTTTGCCAAGGCTTCAAAAAAAGGTTTTTCTTCGCCTGTTTTTGTTCTGATGACATAAGCAAATGTTCTAATTAAGCTTCTTTGACTCACTGCTAGTTTTAATATTTCTTTGAAATTAACCCTTGCTTTGTATAAATTTTTTGCCGAGTGGTAGAGGTTTTGAACGTCAATTAAAACCCCGACTCTTTGGCCGATGTGTTTGATGATCATAAATATTAATTAAAAATTAATAAAAAACAGTTCTTTGCCACTTAGTATTTTTAAACAAAATATCTTTTTTATTTCTTAGCGCCCATTTTTTTCAGCAGAGCATTATATCTTTTTACGTCCGCATCTTTCAGGCATTTTAATAGTCTCCTTCTTCTGGCCACCATTTTTAAAAGCCCCCTCTTTGAATGGTTGTCTTTGGGATGCTTCTTCAGATGGGAAACCAATTTTTTTATTGCTTCATTCAATAAAGCAATCTGGACTTCAAAAGAGCCGGTGTCTGTTTCGTGGACTTTGTGCTTTTTGATTAATTTTTCTTTTTCCTCGTTAGACAGCATTTTATTTTTATATCTTACAATAAATTTTAGAAAATAAAAAGCCAATTTTCGGCTTTGGGTGCCCCCAGGAGGACTCGAAGAGTTGCCCGAAGGATATTCCCTCGCTACGCTCGGAATTCGGGGAGGGGTTTCTCGCTACCCTGGAAGCAAAATAAATTTTGCAGTCTCTAAAGAGACATCAAAATTCGTATGCCCCCAGGAGGACTCGAACCTCCAACTCACAGCTTAAGAGGCTGTTACTCTAACCAATTGAGTTATGGGGGCTAAAGACAAGGTCTTGTCTTTAGCGGGCAATTTAGGTTTTGCTTGCAAAAACGTTAAGAATTGCCCAGGGGCACAAAACAAAAACTTGTTTTGTGCGAATAATTTAATTAGATACTACCACTAGTTATTAAAATTGTCCAGAATAGGCAATTTTAAACAGGACTTCTTGCTTAGATTATAAAACAATATCATCCTGCCTAAAAAATTTCAGGATTTTCAAAAGAGAAGAAAAACTTTTTAGTTCGTTTAGGGACTATAAGAAATCTAAGTCTTTAAGTTAATGGCAACCCCATCCAAAAGTTATCTTCGAGATAATAAAGGTATCGTAGTTATCCACTAGATTAAGGTATTACATTATATTTTGCGTTCCCGGTTCCTGAAGTACCGCCAGCGCCAGTAGCTGATACTGAAATATCATAAGGTTCTACTGAAGCGCCAGCAGGCGAGGTAACTGTATAAGTAGTAGAGGAGTCAGTAGTTTGGGGAGCGACATTTACAATAGCTTTACTCAGAGTGCAGGAGGAGGAGGGCCAGCCAGCTGGACAAACAGGTGGCGTAAGAAAGAAGTTAAAGTTACGAGCAGCACAAGCTGCAGCGTCATCATTGTTTTTGACATAGACCGTGTAAATTATGGGAGTTCCGGGAGTTCCAGGCGCGGCGAGAGGGTCAAGAGTTACTGA
>Ga0315277_10000500_pt1 | contig 63175 bp, 49 predicted proteins | sample YL17G05_15_MG_FD_203695 | JGI IMG/M metagenome (GOLD analysis project Ga0315277, IMG submission 203695) | Sediment microbial communities from Yellowstone Lake, YNP, Wyoming, USA - YL17G05_15 | ecosystem: Environmental > Aquatic > Freshwater > Lake > Sediment | place: USA: Wyoming | collected...
AGTTCATTATCGCTGAGTTTTATCACTTGTTTCCTTGTTGGCTGGTGTCTTCAAATTTTTCTTCTTCTTGCAATTATATCTTCTGTTTTTATTTTTCTGCTTTTAAGCAGAGTCGTATATATTTACATTGATTCCAATAAAGTCTTGGCAGAATCGATTTGTAAATTGCTCTTAGGATTTTCCAAGTGGGCCTGTATAGTTGCGACCTCTTTATTTTTTTATATATTATTAAATACCTTGAATCCCCTTCCCTTCACTTTAGGCTATCAAATATTTAATGTGAGTTTAGCCAGTTCTCTATTCATAGGTTTCAGTTGTGCATTTTCCAAAGCGTTCAGAGATGCATTTGTGAAAATAATCACAAGTCGAATTTTTCTTACAATAGTAACCGCGCTTTTAGGGGTTGGCACTGCAGTTCTTATTTCGGTATATGCGAACAATTTATTTTTAGGACTAAATATAGCTGTTCTAATTATTTTATTCTGTTGGAAGGCAATTTTTTCACAGAAACTGTGGGGAAATTACTTCATCATCGGAGTTCCGATTGTAATAGGGGTGCTTTTTTATAAGTTAATTTATGATTTTACGGTAAATGTCCTGAATCCCGTTTATTTTGATAATCTATATGCAATATCCTATTCCATGGCGATAAGTACTCTGATTTTCTTCTTATTCTCTTATACCTTTTGGAAATTCAAATCAAATTTAAAGTTCGGTTTCTTACTTACGGCAACCCTTCTCTTCATGCTGCCAATAATATACAATTTTTATTACCAGTTTCATCCGCTCTCAATGACCTTTACTGAGTTTATTTTAGGCATATTGCCCTGGTTAATCAGTATAGTTCTAATAAGCAATGTTGGACTTTCATATTACTTTAAGAAGCAATCTCCGATATTCTACTTAATTCTTTTAGGAGGATTATTTCTATTTTTCACCTTGATTGCGTTTAATTGTCTATATGTCACCCTTGATTTGTCTATTCGATTAATTTCGAGTTTATTTGCGGCAGGTGGTCTTTCATTTTTTATTTTCTCTGTATTTGCAAGATACTTCAAAGTGCTAACGGAAAAATATACGGCAATTGCCTTAGGCATCTCTGTTATTTCGGGGTCAATCGCGGTCGGGAATCTGCTGTATTTATATCAAGGGGTAGATATTTTAATCAGTATTGGGTTAGCCATTGATTTTGGGGTCTTCTTCTATTACCTGAGTCTAGTATGCTATTTTTGGGAGTTTTCAAAGAGAATTTGGGAAAAGGGCTGGTTTATTTGGATTGCAATTCCCGTTGTTAATGCATTCATCATTTTCCTAAGTTTCTTACCGCTTGGTACGGAGTTCATCATTTTTGGGATTTTCCTGGCAATTGCTGTTGGCAACATGTTATTTTTACCAATTGTCTTTTACCGATGGCGTGCGAATTTCCGATTGAGTTGGTTTATCATTTGGGCCGAATTCATTCCCCTATCATTTTCGACCGCCTATTATTTTTGGTTCAAAGATATTTTGGGGTCAGCGCTTTTCACAATAGGATTGATAACGATCCTATTGGCAACGCTCATTTATATCATTAGAATTTGGAAGGTCTCGGCTATCCTTTGGACGGGATTGAGCATCGGAAATGGTGTGTTATTCTTCATAACGGGCTTAGGAGTTGTGGAACCCATTGCGTTGGTGGGTATATCTTTAGTGATCGGGGGGTTGCAAGCAGCAGCTCTCACAATCTTCCCGAATATTCCGAAAAAGTATGGAACCTATATTTGGATGCCCGTTTCAGGAGGCATTACCACCCTTGCGGTTTATTTCGCGCAAGCAGGTCATTTTGATATTATCCTAACGGTTTTATTTGCCGGTCTCATCTTTTTATTAAGTCTCTACCCACTAATCCTCTTCGGAGTCGATAAGAAAAAGGTATACAGAATTATCGGTTATGGATTCTGTCCTCTTGTTCCATTATTTACTTATTTTCTCTTATATAATACATTGGCAATAACCATAATGGATAACTTTTCAAGGGGATGGCTTTCTGCTTCAATTTCGCTGATCCTTACTGGATTTATTCTTTTAAGTATGCACAAATTTGATGTATTAAAGCGAGAATATTGGGGGATTTCCTGGGCAATTCTAAGCGCATCTATTACTGCCCTATTTGGTTGGTTTGGATTCTATATTTTCCACATATTAGATAATGCAGTAACGCTCTCCTTATGTTTTCTGATATTTGAAATAATTTTGATTCCAGCATTAGTTAAATTTTGGAAACTCCTTGGAGAAGCGATTATCATAACGATCTCATTTCTTTTAGGAATTCTTGTCAGTATTTTATTTGGACTTGCGCTGGGCCTTCTTTTTTCGGCGATTTTTCTGCAATTTCAAAAACTATTAAAAGACACATTACAAAAAATTCAGGAGTTATTAGTCGCTGCAGGAATATTTTTCTTCCTGTTTTGGGTGTTTCAAATCTTCATAGAGGTATTTATTGCCTTTTTGATAGCCTTTTATATAGTAATGTTCTATCCTTTCTTCCTAAGTATAATAAAAAAGCAATGGCTAATTGCAACTCTTTTTTGGATAGGCTTAATCGTTGTTCCTGTCGCCGCAGGAGTTTGGTTTGCGCTAGACATCTACTCGGAAGTAGATCTTTTTAATTCCATCCTATTGGTTTTGTGTACTATTTTTTCTTTAGGTTTAGTCCTTCCAGCATTTCGAAAAATATCCAAAAAGTATATCGCAATTCTATGGATGGCACTTGGAGGGACGCTTTCAATATATTTGTATGGCCCATTTGTTTCGGTTGTTTTAGCACCGTTTCCAACAGTAATGATATTGATAATGTTCTCGACTTTATTTTTTATAACGCTGCCTTGGTTTGGCATCTCATCCCAATTGTATGGCATTGGGGGAACAGTATTAAGTTTAGAGGCTACTTTATTAGCCTTCAATTACATCTATATCGGCACTTCAGAGGACCTATCTCTGACTTCACTATACGCCCTTCTTATTGAAGCAGGTATTCTAATATGCTTTACACTAACATGGAAGAAATGGACAATTTCAATGTTGGTTTGGTATTCAATATCGATCCTTCTGGGTATCCTCTATGGATATCATACATTCCTTATTTTTGGGGGTTTAACAGGGACAGGATATATGATAGGGGTATTAATAGCGGGAAGTTTGATAGGTCTTGCGTTATTTTCTTCTAAATTGAGCATAAATGAGAGATTTTTTTCGTATTTGATATTTATCATAACGTTAACGGCTAGTATTTCCTATTTTAGCAGCTTGATTATTTTTGTTGGGGAAAGTAGTTCGCTGTATATTACATCCTTCATATGTTTCCTTTTTTCTTCCTTATTATTACTGTTCTATCAAGGGGCTAGGAGTTTAATACAGGAGCAATCTTTTCTAGGTCGGGTTTATAAGGCTTCTTTTTGGGGCTTTTTAAGTATTTTCAATGTTTCTACTGTCATTTTACTATTTTGGTGCTTTTTCTTTGTATTTTCCTTTAGTTTTGAATTAAGCTTTATTATTAGCATCACTTTATGCTACAGCTTCTTCTTAATTTCAAAGACGCTTCGCACGAAATTGGGAAGATATTTACCATATTTTTATATGATTTTACCCATATTCTTGGGCGGAACGGTATATTCAGGTGTTTATTTCGTAGCTGCCTCTCTTGATTTCTTGCTTATCCTTTATATTTCACTTCTAGTGGTGTTTATTGTATATTGGGGATTAAAAGCTTCAGAGGCAATTACTTGGCGGATTCACGAATACCTTTGGGCACTTTCTCCAATTCCATTGGTGATCTACGTTGGTAATTTGATAAACCTGTATTATCTGGATCTAACTCTAGCAATTTCAAGCGGGTTTCTCATCTATGCAGGCTTGCTATTACCCCTTTTCATTACCTTTACAAATGAAAGGTATTTAGATTATCTTTGGTTGATTCTTACCATTTCACTTACCGTGACCTTACAGTTGGGTATGATGCAACTTGCAAAAATGAGCGTTTATTTGCCTGAAGATGTTGCGTCATCCCTATGTCTTGCGCTGACTATAGGGTTAGGGGTTGCAATCTGCCGGGCCTTCTGGCAAAAATCCTATAAATTAGTTAAAATTTTATATCTATCCCTAACAATTATTGCTTCTCTTACTATCTATTTCGCTCTAGTGAATATCTTAAAATTAACTATCATGGATGGACTCCTTCTGTCGCTTTTGATATGGGGTAATTCGATTGGAATTTTTGCAGTTTTCCCAGAAATGAACTGGCACCTATATAGCGCTATATGGATTTGCATATCTGCTTGTTTCTCGTTTGTGGGTGGGTATTTTATTGGCACTATTGCTAGTGCAGCGCCCTCGGCTTTGCTACCAGCTTTAATGGTTGGATTGATAATCCTTTCGCTGCTATGGATTAAACCGCCTCTTGCGCCGCCGACCTTCAATATACGAAAATTTCTTTACCCGATAATCGTTATTGCCACCAATATTAGCTTAGGGTGGGTGATTATCGTGCCCTGGGGATTGGATGTTGTCATCGGTATCCTTATTCCCTTGCTTATCGGGATTCAATTTCTTTTGATATTATCTCTAAAAAATATTATTGAAAAGAGGTACTGGAAACAAATCTATCTCTTAACACCCATTATTGCGGGTATATTAAGTGTATTCATATTTTATTCCTATAACCTCATAGATCCTTATCTAAATGCGATCATTCCCATTTTGATTGGATTAGTGCTAACCTTTCCACTTGTGGTGAACTACAATCCTTTTCGATTCTTGACATTTAATTGCAAACTTTTATTTGTGGGTATTGCGGGAGTCATGTGGCTGTTCACTTTTCTAATTTTCGGGTATGTTCCATTTATTGTTGAGCAAAGCTTCCTCAAAGGGTTAATAGCGACCGTAGTATTTATCTTGGTAATTTATTCAATTCTCCCCAAGGCATATGAATTCACGGAATTTACCTATCTCTATCTTTCGATTGGGTTATCGGCAGGGCTCTCAATCATTATTTTCTTATTTATCGGCGAAGCCGCATTGTGGCAAAAAATCATTTTAATTCTCATTCTTTCTGCGGGTGCAGTGTGCTTAGGGACGTATAAGATTATGGCGAAAAAAGCAGAAACTAAACCAGAATTAAGTATCTGGCGGCTGGTGCTTTTGATTGGAGGCTTTATTGCTATTATTGCATTCACAATCCTGTTATTCGCTTTTCTTGTCACGATTTAAAAGGAGAATGAGTTTCTTAAGTTTTAAATTAAAAGGAAATTAATAATGTTTTAATTTCCTAAAAAAAATTATAAACAATTAACTTTTAGATCTTGTTGAAAAAAGATATTCCGAAATCCCATCGCCTTCTTTACCTTCACAAGTGTATATGACGATCTGTTCAAAGATTTCGGTGAAGCCTCTTTCCGATGGGAGAGGGAGGCGTAGGTTGAATACTGTCTTTGATTGTAAGGTTCTTTTTGTGCCATTTTTATCGGTTAAAGTAAAGGTGGAGGAGACGGGAGTCTTACTGTCCTTCTTGGTTTTAGTTTTAACATCAACGCCAGTTAGGGGAATATTTCCGTCCTTAGAGGAAATAAATCCCCCCTGAGGGGTTTTCCCGAGGACATTAGATCTTACGAAAACAATGGTCTCATCTTCGAACTGTGCTGCGCCCCAATTCCAACTATCAATATTGACCCAATCTCGGGTGCCCCAACTATGATCACGATTGCCAAGACAGTTAATTGCTCGATTTTCACCTGTATTTTTCACGACCAAGGTGCCTGTTACATTCATTGCTTGCTCATAATGGTGTTGGGCTGCGACATTAAGCAACTCAACGCCATACTTTTTCAGTGATGTGAGGGGGTCTTCGACTTCCATGAAATTAAAAACCGGAAATCGTGCATCGTAAATCACATTTAATTTAACGTTTCTATCCTCAAACTTAAGTTGCCACTGTTTCATTGGCTTAACACAGATATATTGTAACCGTTTGTTGAATTCTAAATTGACAGGCAGTTCTTCAAGCGGGATTTCTTTGAAATAAGTGTTGATTTTTCCATCTATTACCAAAATGAATAATATTCGAGATCGCTTCTGCCCCATTTCAAATGAGAAGCGTGAGATACAATAAACCTTATTCAGGCGATCTACAAAATTAAAATACCAACTTTCATTATGGTGGAGAGGAAATGTTCCAAAATTGTGAATAAATTCATCTTTATCAGTGATTTCAATTCCATTGTCAAGGTACCTTAATGTATTTGGGTCAATTTCGACTCCTTTTTCTTTTAGGTATTTTATTATTTTCTCTTTCACAAAGATTCCTCTAATCGTTTAATTCTATGATTCGTCGATTTGTATCGAGGAGAATTTTATACTTTTAGGTAGTTCTACTTGAACTTGTGCTGGTTTTGGTTTTAGGTTTACCTTCAAAGTATCTTCCTCTAAATTGGCTTCAATGAGAATTCTTCTGTCTTTATCCAGTAATTCATAAGTGGCTTTCCCTGAATCATCAGGATAAATCTTTAATATTAAGAGATCATTTGCTATTTCATCGGTACATTGGACTTCTGGACCGAGCGGGAGGATGGTGCCAGCGCGGATAAAGAGGGGAATGGTGTCAAGATTACAGGTCCGTGAGATCCACTGCGGACCAGTCAGTCGCTCGCCGCTCCAATAATCATACCACATGCCTTCGGGTAAATATACCATTCTTGTATTGTTTTTCGTCAGAATGGGTGCGATCAACAGATTTCGGCCGCAGAGGAATTGGTCCTCAATATTAAAGGTTGTGGGATCGTTTTGAAACTCAATAACCAGATGGCGCAGCATAGGGAGACCCTGTTTTGCTGCTATTTGCGATTCACCGTAAAGGTAGGGGATTAATTGATAGCGAAAGTTGAGGTATTTCCGAACGAGTTCCTGGGTAGCAGGCTCATAATTCCAGGGTTCTCGAAAGCGGGGTCCCATGCCATGATAGCGCATATGGGATTGAAAGATGGTCAATTGGGTCCAACGAACATAGAGGTCATCGGTGGGAGTTCCAATGAACCCGCCAGTATCCTGGCTCCAAAAAGTGAAACCGGAAAGCCCCAGACTCAAACCGCCACGGAGTGAGCAGAGAAGGTTTTCAAAGTTGGAGGAGTTATCGCCAGACCAGTGGACGGGATAACGTTGGGACCCTGCATAGGCGCTTCGAGCCCAAATAATTCCTTCTCCACAGGTCTTTTCGGTGATTTCAAAGGCAGCCTTGGTATATAACAGCGAATAGAGATTGTGCATTTGGCGACCCGTGTATTTCATGAACTTCATTGGAGGTTCAATGCCTTCTCCGAAATCAGTTTTAATAACAGAGGCTCCTAATTCAAACAGGTGTTTGAGTTTTTCTTGATACCACGCGACGCCCTCAGGTCTGGAGAAGTCAATGGGAGTCGCGGCGTAAATCACCATAAATTGGAAGGGAGCATTGTTTTTGGCAAGCGCATGCCTTTTTTCTGCCTCTTTATAGATGTCGGTCTGCTTAATGACATAAGGCGCTTGCCATAGAGAAACCCGAAAGCCGAGCGACCGCAAATCGGTAAACATCTGCTTAGGATCGGGAAATTTTTGCTTGCCGAATTGCCAATCACATTTCCAATCTTCATCAAACCAGTTCGTATCGATATGAATCACGTCACAAGGGAATTTCAGCGTTCGGAGTTTCCTCGCAACTTCAAGCACTTCCGCTTGACTGGAATAACTAATCCGGGACATCCACACGCCAAATGAGAATTTTGGAGGGATTGCAGCTTTTCCAGTTAATTGCGTGTAATTATCCAAAATCTGTTTGATGGAGCCTTGAAAGAAGAAGTAATCAACCGAAGTCCCCTCAATAGCGATTTGGATCTTAGCATAATCGCGAGAGCCTACCCAGAAAGTGATTGGGCGACTTTCATTAATAAAAACACCATAGCCGCGGGTGCTCAAGAAAAAGGGAATATTTTTATAGGTACGGCCGGAGGTATTCCCAGAACCCTCGAAATTCCATAACCCAATGGTTTTTCCAATTTTATTTAGAGGCCCGTACTGCTCGCCTAAACCGTATATCGCCTCTCCAGGATATAACACGAAAGACTCGACCCCAAACCAATCTGGATTTTTCTTATCCTTGATAAATCCGAGGGGAAATGCATCCATTGCGTTTGGGAAATTCGATTTGGCTTTTCCGCCTGACTCGGTTATTAATTGCCCATCAGAATCAAATATATCTATTCGAAATTGGGCTTTGTAAATCTCTAGCCGGAGTTTGGAGGTTGAAATGATATACTTGTCTGATTTTTCCTCGAGCTGTACTTCCAAAGGAGATTCTTGAAGGTCGTTAATAATCATAGGTGTATTATTCTCCGGAACGGTTGATCCTTCAGCCAAGCGGAGACGGTAGATATTAGCTCGAAGGAAATCTAATTGCAGAAGGAGCTCGCTAGGCTTGCCTGTAGGCTTCATTTCAAGGTCCTTCATTGAAATATAACTCAAGGATTTAAGTGTAAAAAGGTTGTATGCTTTTGCTATAAATCGAAATGAATTATTCACACGGTCTTTCAACTCAACTTCAAAGATTAACTTTGAGTTCTTGCGAAACAATTTGGAAATAGCGTTGAACATATTGTTTATAGGAGTACCCTTCACATCGAGGGGATGATCGGTATATCCGAAATATACATTTGGTTCTAAATCACACAGTTTATGTTTTAGAAATGGATATCTTAGCCGATTTTTCAGATAAATTCCTAATAGCTTCCACAAGGTTATCTTTTCCATACAACCATCCTACCCGGATTTATTTTTGTATCTATAATTTTATTTTTCCCTTTAGATTTTTTCGATAGAATGGAAAATGTCGGGATCATTCGATTTTGATACTTGATCATTTCTCATGTAGTTCTCATTTACAGATGGTATACTATATTTCTAAAATAGCCGGAGGATGATTTTTGTCGGTGACCTTCAATTATCCCGCCTCTGATCCCCGTTTTTATAGTCTAGGGCTATCTAATTTTTTTGAGTAAATACATTCTGACGTTAAATAAATTGGCTTATAAGCCCGCCAGAGAATATTGATTCATCACGATTACGCCATATACTCCCTCTTTTTTTCTTTTTTTCCTCGGTTGAAGCCGACAAATTAGGGGATCACTCCTACTTTGCTTTTGCAAAAAAAAAGGTCTTGAATCAACCCATCTCTGTAAAATTTTTGACTCACAAGGATTGTAGGTTATATCTTTAATGCTGAAAATTTTTAAATTGGTTATATATTGTTCCTAAAGACATTTTAATAGAAAATTAACTAGGCGTTAAAATTGACGAATGACAATGAGAAACGTCAAAACGAGGAGTTTACGGTTACTCCTTGGGAAGTTAAAGGAATCGTCGATTATGAACGATTAATAACGGAGTTTGGAACAGAGAAGATCACGGATGAGATCCTAGATTTAATAAAAAAGCATACAGGCGAACTTCACCCATTATTACTACGCAAAATCTTTTTTTCGCATCGGGATTTGAAATGGTTATTCGAGGAATATGACAAAGGGAATAAGTTTTTCCTCTATACGGGGAGAGGACCATCAGGCGATACGCATTTAGGGCATTTGATGCCGTGGATTTTCACGAAATGGCTTCAGGATAAGTTTGGTTGCGATCTATGGTTCCAGATGACGGATGATGAGAAGTTCTATTTTAAGGAAGAATTGAGTTTGGAAGATACACACAAATTCGCCTACGAAAATGCGCTGGACGTGATCGCCTTAGGGTTTGACCCCAAGAAAACCTTTATTTTTTCCGATATTGATATCTCAGGGCATCTATATCCCCTCGCCGCGCAGGTCGCAAAACGAATCACCTTCTCGACCGTGAAAGCCACCTTCGGCCTACAAAATGAATCCAATTTAGGCCAAATATTTTTCACCAGTATGCAAGCAGTCCCATCCTTTTTACCCTCCGTGCTTAAAAAACGAAATATCCCGTGTCTCATTCCCCATGCAATAGACCAGGATCCGCATTTTCGAGTCGCTCGTGACGTGATTCCTAAAATGGGATATTATAAACCAGCTGCAATTCACTGCATATTTCTACCTGGGCTTAAAGAGGGGGGTAAAATGAGTGCGTCCATAAAAGAATCAGCCATATTCACAACAGATTCAGCCGCAGTGGTTAAGAAGAAAATAATGAATGCTTTTACAGGCGGTAAAGCGACGGCAGAGGAGCAGCGGCGGCTAGGAGCTGATCCAGAGGTCTGCAGCGTCTACAAATACTATTTCTGCTTATTTACATGGGATTCCAAGGAGCTGGATAATCTCCGGAAAGATTGTATTTCGGGTAATATCCTCTGTGGGGATTGTAAAAAGATCCTCTTGAAAAAAATGATCGCCTTCTTGGAGGAGCATCAGCGGAAGCGCGAACAAGCGAAAAAGCAGCTAGACAAGTTTTTGGTGACCAATGAGCGACTTAGTTCAGGAGAATTTGAGGATTAGAAAGGAGGAAGTATATGTTCACCATATCGGAAGTTATAGGACCGTATAAATTCGTGAAGAGAGTTAATAAATATACGGGAGTTGTGATGAAGGAAACCGCACCTGAAACTGTTTTTATTGCAAACACGGGCAAATTAACGGAGTTGTTAGTAAAAGACGCGCCAGTGTATATTAAGGAGGCAGAGAAAAATCCCAAGAGAAAGACCCAATATGACTTGATCGCCGTTGAACATGCAAAAAATATTGTATGCATTGATACACGGGTCCCGAATTGGATTTTTGAGGACCATCTGAAAGCTAGTAAATTAAAAGAGCTGAAGGGCTACGAAATCAAGAAACGCGAGTATAAAATTGCCAATTCCAAATTTGACTATTATCTCGAGAATAAAGGAGAGAAATGCCTCGCGGAATTAAAGTTATGTACTTTAGTGCAAAACCAGAAGATGTATTTTCCAGATGCGGTAAGCTCAAGGTCATCGAAGCATCTCACTGATTTGGTCAGTGCCAAAAAACAAGGATACAGAACTGTTGTCTACTTTGTCGGGCTAAGAGGTGATCCCACATCCTTTAGCCCAAATAAGGAACTAGATCCGGAATTTGGCAAAGCATTTGAGCACGCCTTAAAAGAATCCGTTGAAATTATTGCTTTGAGGACTGCAATCAAAAGCGAAAACCGAAATTTAGTATTTGGCGATTTGGAATCTGTGCCTATAAAGACCTAACCAAAAGTTATTTTTGTTATTTTTTTTACATTCAGGAAAGCAGTTCCACGGCGTCGTGCCCCGTTATTCCTTCCTTTACACCGAGATTCCTAGCGAGTTTGGTCACACCTACAATTTTAGCATTCAATAAATCAGCACAGGTGATTAAAGGGCGTTCAATGCTCCCACGAGCTATTGCAATAACTTGTTCATGTTCTTCCATCAGTTTTACATCAAAAGCGCCGCATCCAACCATCCCATTATTACAAATTATTGCAACCCATTGCCCAGTCGCCCAATTAGCCTCTATTCCCCGTGCATAAGTCTTTTTCGTTGGAATCGGAATTTTTATACTTTTCACATTTGACGAGACTTTCATATGGTAAATTCCCTCTTGCTTTCCTAGCTAGACTCTATTGAAAATTTCAGCAGCCTTTGTGGTGATTATAGAATAAAAAATTATTATTTTAGATTATTAATGATAGATTTGAGAGTATCTTGCTGATTTTTCATGATATTCGATATCGTCTGAACAAATTGTTGCTGTTTTTGTAATTTATCCTGTAAATCTATTTTTTTAAGTTGCGCGTCGTCCCCAATTGTATTGAGTTCTTGGGTACAGGCTATCAATTTCTGGAGTTTTTCTATGAGAGTCTTGAAATCAGCCTGGATCTTAGGTTCAAGAGTTTCATAATCCTTTTTGATTTGCATTTTCGTTCTTGCCATTTTTGTCGCTCACTATCGTCTTTTATATTACTTCAAATTTCCTTTTTATACGTTTGCCTCTTATTTCCTTCGTTTTAATCATTCAGGTAAAGATTTTGAAAAGAGATTAAATTATAATTAAAAAAAACAAGTTTAAATGTATAATTAGCCCATTTTCCGAATGATATCTAGCGCATTGTCATGCATTTGTTTGGTGACATTTGATAGCGTCTGGAATAATTGTTGCTGTTTTTGTAAGGCATTTTGCAGGTCAATATTTGCAAGTTGGTTCTCTTGTTTACCATCACCTGCGGATTTGAGTTCTTGCGTGTAGGATTCCAGTTGCGCGAGTTTTCTTGAGAGATTTGTAATGTCCGATTGGGTTTTAAGTATGAGACTTTTTAGTTCCTTAAAACTTGGTTTTTGTAATGTACTAGTATTAGTATCTTGGTATGATTTTAGGAGAGTTGAGAACGTTTGAATATATTGTTGGTACTTTTGTGTGGCTTCTTGAAGTGTTGCCTGTGGAGCTGTTCCTACTGCGGTTATACCGGTATTGGCACCTGGGGAAAAGGCTTTCAATTTATTGACGTTTCCTGTAAGACTTCTTGCGTCCGAATCGATCTTGGGGAAAATTGTATTTGTTTCAATTATAATTTGTTTTATTGTTCTTTTGGACATTTTTTCACCTTCAGCCTAAGTTCCGGATGATAATTTGCGAAGTTTCATGCATTTTTTTGAGGGTATCTGACATCATCCGGCATAATTGTTCCTGTTTTTGAAAGGCATTTTGGAGGTCAACATTTACACGTTGTTTATCAGCACCTGCAGATTTGAGTTCTTGCGTGCAGGATTCCAGTTGCGCGAGTTCTCTTGAGAAATTTTTAATATCCGATTTGATTTTAGGTATAAGATTATTTAGGTCCTTATTATTTGGGTTTTGGGGTGTAGTATTAAAAGCATTAGTATATCGGTATGATTCTTGGAGAGTTGAGAACGCTTGAATACATTGTTGGTACTTTTGTGTGGCTGCTTGAAGTTTTACCTGTGAAGCTGGTCCTCCTGAGTTATTGGCGCCTTGGGAAAAGGCTTTCAAATTTTTGACTTTTTCTGTAAGACTTTTTGAGTCCGAATCGATTTTGGGGAAAATGGTATTTATATCATTTTTAATTTGTTTTTTGGTTCTTATGGACATTTTTTCACCTTATAATCCTCTTAGTCCCTCTTTCAAATTAGAAATATTTAAAGGTATTTTTCAGGTGGGAGTTGGCTATACTTTGTAGAATATTTCCGCATCGCTGGTCTTGTACTCGCCAGTCCCCTTGATTTTATAAGCGAGTTCCACTTTTTTACCGGGGAGAATCACCTCAAATTTCCATTCCAGCATCGTTTTAGCGTCAATTTTACGGGATTCGGCTTCGGGATTGGAACTCAATAACTGAAAGTTCTCGGGTATCAAATCGGTGATAACCGCGTTTTCAATCGGTGTATTTCCCCGATTTTTGTAGACCATCGCAATTTCAAATTCGCCGTCTTCCGCGCCGGGCAATACAGATTTGCCTATGGTTAATTTCCGGCGCCGGTGGGTCACTTTAATCTCGGAATTTTTGACCATTGCAGAACTGATTTCTAGAGGCGCACCTGGAGGGGAAGTATTGAGTGTGAGAGTGATAGGAAAGGCATAAACCTTTTCGGGAGGAGGTTTAACGGCGGTAATAGAGTATAGAAGTTCTAGCTTAGATCCTTTTGTTAGGACCCCGATACTATCTTGCAAATGGAGGAATTCGATGGCGAGCTGGTGCGGTTCGTCGGGTTCGTCTGTATCAGGCTCTTTTTGAATATTGACCTCAAGTTTTTGTTTTTGCGGAGTTAAGGGGTTTCCATTCAGGAAAAGTTTAAGTTCATCCGAAGAAGGAGGCTTGAAATTTTCAGGGATGCTCTCTTTTATCTTTAACTCACTGATTCCAGCATCACCTTCACTTGTGATCAGGGTTTTTACATCGACGGCGGTATCCAAGTAGGATGCAATCTCAGAAAGGCTGTAGGTTTTTTCACAAGTTGCCCAGAGAAGTGGTAATTCAATTTCATCGATGAATATATTTGCGGTGAAGGATTTCGTGGTAACTGGAATTATTTTGAATTTGACTCGTTTCCCAAACGTGGGAATTTCCGTGGAAACGAGGTCCCATTCTTTAGAAACCCACTCTTCTTCATTGGGCTGAATAACTTCGTTGATTGCACGAAAAACGGTTTCATTCTGGGCGGTATTAATATCCCCCGCATAGATTTCAGCATTTTCCAGAAGAATCGGAAATTCAGATTTATTTTCAAAAATAAAGCGACAGCTCCAATTATTCGGGAGTTGCTCTTTCTCATCTTTTTCAATATAATACATATTATTGCTGATTGAAGTGATATCCTTAACCAGAAGATTGGTATAGAGATTATTTTCTGTGCTGAATTTAATTTCAATCGGGCCTGTCTTGAGGGCGTCTAGTTTCTTGGGAAGGACCTTCACTTGCACTTTCAAAGTTATTGATTGAGCTGGCTTGAGGGAGAGCCCCTCCCAAATGAGTGATTGATCTTGCATTCGGATTTTAGTGTCCGGGGGAATTTTACTCAGGACTTTCAAATCTGTGAATATCTTCGGAAAGGTTTTAGTGAGCGTCAAGTGGGTTATCGCATGGTCGGCGGGATTTTCGAGGAAGAAGGTGAATTCCACCATGGAGGCTTGATTAAAAATTAGGGTATGAATTTCTTCGGACCCTTTAATAAAGGTATTAATATGCTCGCGAAAGTTGAGGGGAATTTTTTCAGTGCTTTTCACTTCATAGGCATGTTCGGATGTGTTCCCCGGGTTCAATTCATTGATATGAAGGGTATCTTCCTTCAATGAGGTTTCTTCAGTTTTCTCTAAGAACAGATTTATATCCCAAATCCGATCTTTCTTCCCCGTGTTCCTTAAAATAAGTTTTCCAGTGATTTTTGCATCCTGAATCGTTTGCTCATGATCTAGTTTGAAGTCTGCATGTTCCATGAGTTGCACAATGAAATTGCTTTGGATGCCGTCCGGCTTTGTTTTAATAACTGAAACTTGAGGTTCTTCAATTGCTTCGGGCTCCTCGGCGGAGGCTTGGATCACTTCGGGTTCTTCAGAATCGGCTTCCTCATTTATTGAGGCGTGTGCGTCTTGAGTTTCAGTAGGTTGAGCTAGAGGTTCAGCTTCCTCTACTTCTTCAGCACTGTCCGGTAATACTTCTTCCTTAATTGCTGGCTGCGGAGGCAATACCTTAGCTCTACGTTGGGGCGCAATAATGGCAGGTTCCTCAGAAGAGGCTGCCTCAGCTGGTTCAATTGGCTCGCTCGATTGAGCGCCTTCTATTGAAGCAGGCGAGTCACCAGCAAAATTAAAATTAGGCTTATCGTAATTTTCAAGTGTTTTGAATAGGACGGAGAGGCTTGCTTCTATTTTTGCATTTTTTATTTCATATTCGCCCTTTTCGAAAGCATTTCTGATATAAGTCTTTATTGACTTGTTTGACTTATCAAACGTCTTCAAAACTTCATTATATTCCTTCTCGAACGTTTTATATGTGATCTGCGAATCGATGACGAGAATTCCTTCGACGATTTCAATGGTCCCGAACGAGAAGACGAAAACGTTCATTTTTCAGCCTCAAGATATCTACCAATTAAACATTATCCCCAATTTTTAAAGTTTGTATATTTCAATTGAGTCCTTCAAGTCAAATCAACGAGTTTCACAAGACGTTCCACTGATTTTTGCAAAAATTGGTCATCAGTTAAGGTCAGTTCAATTGCTTTCCGGGGACAAGCTTCAACACAGCGCCCGCAACCGCGGCACATATTGGTATCGATTCTTGCGCGGTCGTTGATAATGTGGATGGCTTCTAGATAACATTTTTTTGCACAGGTGCCGCAGCCAACACAGCGATCGGTCACTTTCACTTCGACTCCCGGCATTTTGGTATAGTATTGGGAGATCTGGGGAGACATATTTTTAAGGCCACCGCTAATACAGCAGCAGGGACAGCAGTTACAGATGGTGAGTAGTTTTTTCTCATCAATACCTAACCATAGGGAATCCAGCTTATTCTTCCCTACCATATGAACTAAACCGAGTTCACGACATCTTTTCAAATAGGCGAGAGCCTCCGGTTTTGAAACCAGTCGCCCCCACTTTGGATTAATTTGCGTGACAGCTTCACCGAGAAAAAGGCAACCGACATCTTGCGGGTAATCCTTACACTTATTGGAGGTGCGACATATGCAAAAATTCATTATCCACCGGTAGTTGGCCTGTTCCACCAAGGCCTCCGCCACCTTGGAGGGTAAAACCAATGAACCTTGTAAATCGACAGATTGATTAATATTAATGACGTGATCCTTCGGCAGACATATAATTGAGTCCCCTTCGAATCCCGTTCGCTTGATGAATTGCCCGATAAACGGGAACTTGGTCATTATTGCCATATATTTTCTTTGTCTATAGACGACTTGCAAGAGTTTTAGAAACCAGGTAGGACGTGCCATAAAAATTCCTTTCCTATCACCTTTTCAATCATTTTTCAATATCTTTTTTTTGTAAATATGTGACACAGACTTTTAACGCATTTTCGAACGCGCACCGCATATTTCGATTATTCCAATCGGTGCCATACTCATTGCAGGGGCGCCGTTCTTTATTGATGATCGAAATATTATCGCGATCGGAGTGGTAATAATAGAGATAATGACCGTAATAGAGCCCCACCATCGCAGCAGCTCGCAGCCCGCCTGTAACCAGCCCAGAGGCATCGGTTCCGCCCGAAACCCATGGCTGATCGAGGATTTTATAGTTGAGTTTTAACTCTTTCGCACAGTCTGCTAAGAGATTGTAAGTTTTCGCATCAAAATCAATCCGGGTGGAGGACTCTCGTTTGAATATTCTAAGCAATTCAGGATCGCCCATTGTGTCCATTACGACACAGGTGGTGTCAATCTGATTATACTCGGCGGCATGGGTTTTAGCGAATGCGATGGAGCCCCGATCGCCGATCTCTTCGCACCCAACTAAAGCGATTACAACCTCGGTATTTTTCGGGAACATCTCGGGATATTTTACCTTCCAATCTTTCAGCACCTTTGCGACGCACGCGCTGACCGCCACCGCGGATAAATTATCGAGCGCACCTGGAACGCCATCCTTGCTTAAAAAGAAGAAAAAGGCGGTGAAATACGGGATCGACCCTAAAATTAGGAGAAGGTCAGTTTTAAAAAATTGGGGGTCGGTCATTACGTAATTGAAGAGCATTAAATTGTAACTCAGGGAGTAGGCGATGAAACCAAAAAGTAAGAGCATAGTATAGGGAGAAATTTTACTGAATGCCCCAAAAAGCACCTTTTCCCGGGTTTTCTCACTCAGGAGTTTCGCGGAGATGGGTACAAGAGCTAAGAAGACAAGGGAAAGTCCGATAGGCAATAGGATAGCCACCCAATTGAAAAATGAAATAACATCAGGGAGAGGGCCCGTAAGTGAAAAAATTACTTGAATTGTAAAGAGTATAGGAAAAATGAATAGTGAACCCAGACCTCCTACGATGAAATAAACGTAGCCCTCATGAGTATATTGGAGAAGATTAAATCGCCGGGCACTATCAATGTGACCCACGTAGACTACGCGTTTTTTAACTTCCCCAATTGGTTTGATCGTCCCAACAATATTTTGCGATTTTTTTTGCTTATAAAAGGGATAAATCTTCGGCGACCACTCTTCGCACTTTAAATATTGGTAATATACGTTGAGGAGGCTGAAAATGGCGATTCCCAAGGCAACTAAGGGGAAAAGTATCGGATTAAAGGGAGTGAGAAGAAAAATAAGCGCAGAAAGCATGGTGAGTAAGGAACATCTTCGGGGCCACCCCTGAACCCCTAGTTGAGGATAAGCACCAAACTCCTCAACTTTTACCTCATCGCAATACGGTTTTAGTTCTTCCGCTAAGAGAAGGGCTCCCTTTTTCTCTGCAGGACTACATGGCGGGCGAGGACCTGCTTCTTTTATGACTTTATCTATCAAATCGTACATAAAATCCGAATTTTCCTTTGAATCGACCACGTATTCGTTTGCCACAATAAGCACCAGTCCAGTTTTATGATTTAAATGATGAAATTTGGTTCATAAAAATCTATTTTCTTACTTAATTAAATTAAAGAAGTGCCAACAATTTTCGGATCCAATGGATCTCCAAGTAATTTCAGGATTGTCGGGACAATATCGGTGCTTTTTGAGTAGGAGAGAGTCTTCTGGGGAATAGAAGGACCTGAAATTAATAACGGAACAGTAATAGCAGCATGCAAGCCGATATCATGCCCATAAATATGATTATTCTTAGTCACGCCATGTTCAAAGTTGAACATGGTTTCTCCGCAGGTAGAAACCATCAGGTCACAGAAGTTGGGATTCCGAAAGAGGCGAGGAATCTGATCGACAAGCATAGGGAAATCAAGGTGATGTGTATGCTGAAGCCATTCTTCGATCGAATGAAAGTTATTATCCAATAGTTTAGAGGCTAGCTCGTCATTAGAATAGCCAAAGACATCTTTCTGATCAAAGGTGTAGCGGGTTTTATCGGTTTCATACTCAATAGCAGCAGAATATAATTGTCCATTTTCCTGATTTATGATGCGGATTTTCCCTTTCTCAAAAGTGTTTCCATCTTCCCTGTAAAAAAGAAACTTTACACCCGGAATATTCAAGATCGCTTTAATTAAATCAATTTGCGCCGGCCCGTAACAGTGCAGTTGCGCATTGGTGGGACGCTCCAGCCAGGATTCACCCCGGAAATTGAAGAACCCGATGGACCCAAAGGTGGCATCGAAATTTCCCTCTTGTTTTTTAGGGATCAAGGGATGCAATCCAACCTGCTGGAAATAGGGGCTGATATCAATCCACCTTTTAGCCTTATAATTCCCATGATCTGAAGTTAAAATAAAAGCGGTATCGTTGAAATATCCTAATTCCTTCAGCCCTTTCCGCTTTCCTTTACCCTCGATTAATTCACCGATTTTCGCATCGATATCCTTCAAGCACATTAGATAGTAGTCGGAATCAGAGCCATATTCATGTAGGATGCCGTCTGAGGTTATGAACCACACGACGGTTAATCGGGGAGGCGCACCATTCTTAAAGAATTGCTTTGGCTTATTAAAATAATCCAAGACCTTATTTCGAGTTAATTCATTGAAATATAATAATTTGCGCCGCCGTAATATGACATGCCATAGATATATTTGTATTATTTGTCGTTTGGTCGGAAAATATTGCGAAGCCCCCCTTCTTAAAGCAAGGGCGATTCCAGCGGTGTTCCCATTGACTAATTCAAAGATAGTTTTGACCTCAGGACCGAGTTCTTCATTGATAAGGCTTAATTCGTTGAGGGTATTGTAATTACGAATAATTCCTTTTTCGCGTATGACCCAATGCCCCCCTGGAATACGATAGGAATCGGGGTAGGTACCCGTGAGCATGGATGATTGTGCGGGAAAGGTGATTGCTGGGAACCCGGCGGTACAATCTGAGCTGATCCCCTCAGATAAATATTTCTTGATGTAGGGTAATTCGCCCTTTTTCAATAGGGCATTGAATTGATCTGCCCGTAAGTCATCAATGACTATTAGAATTACGTGATTGATGGGATGCATAATGAACAACTTTCCATTACAAATGAGGAATTTAATTATTTTGCCGAAGCATTCCATTAAAGAAAATAAATATTTATTATTTTTAAAGGAGGATAATTATTAGAATTTGGAAAAGAAGACTTTTAGGATTACAGAGAAAGAGACGGTACCTATGGGTGAATTGGCAAGTACTGTGAATGAAATGATGTCGGCAAAAACGCAAGGCGTAATTGTCGAGAAAATAAAAAGCTTATTAAATGCATTAAAGATGCCAGAGAATGTTAAAGATTTTCAGAATTTAGCTATTCACGATTTACGTGATTTATCGGTGCAAGAGTCGCAAATAATGGGTGAGCTCCTCAAGGTTAAGACTATCAAGGACCTTTCAAAGGTTCCTTATGAACAAGTCCTAAATAACATTTCCTTGTTACGCAATGCGGGAATCCCCAAAAATAAGCTGGAATTACTTATAACGGCTGCAAAATATATAGTTAAAGCCGCGGATTACAAGCCCATAGAAGGAAAGAAGGTCGTGATAGCGGGGTTAGACAACGCCGGCAAAACTGCGCTGCTGAAAACCATTAAGAAGGAAGTGGGGTTCTCATTTTCCGAGTTAAGCGGGTTGAAACCCACGAAAGGGGCCAATCGGGATGAATTATACTTAGAAGACCAGGAACTGCATATTCTCGAACTCGGGGGGCAGGAGGAGTTTCGCAAGTTTTATATTGAGAATCCGGATCGATTTTTTATTGATACGGATATTATTTTATATATTATCGACATGCAAGACGATGTGCGCTACCAGGATGCCATTGACTATTTACAATCAATTCTGCGAACCGTGCAACTTCTCCAAGAGACCCCAGATTTCATCATTCTGCTCCATAAATGTGACCCAGATCTGATGAAAGCCCCGATGTTCCAAGATAAAATCGATTACGTGTACGAACAAATCACGAATTCATTTAAAGGCTACCCCTATAAGTTCGAAATTCAAACCAGTTCGATTTTGAATATCATTAGCATGACCCCGTCGTTCTCCACGATGCTCAAGGGAATTTTTAGTGAGAACCCGATAGAGGAGGAGCGTAAACTAGAATCGATGGGGGACTTGCTTACCAAAGTTGTTAATCTCTTTTTGAAGATGGAGGAAAGTGTGAATCGCGACATCAATTTCATCAATCAACAGCTCAATTTGTTAAGCAATCAAGTTAGCCAACTCGGTAAATCAGGACCAACGGAGGCATCGGCCGCACCTGCTCCGAAACTTGGTGCAGCGCCACAACCTCCAGCACCTAAACCCGCTGGACCAGGACCTACGTTAAGCCCTCGCTCCCAATTGCTAAATGAGCTGAAGGAAGTTATTGGAATCCGTGGGAAGAGAGACTAAACAATAAAATCTCTCTAAAGTCCTTCTTTTCTTCGAGTAACTTCCAATCAAGGGGCAAATAATTTCGTGCTCTACCTTCAACAATTGCTTATAGTTTAAAAAGTTTGGAAGATTTAAATTCTTGAAAAAATGCTATTAATTCAAGGATTCAATTTGGTGATAGAAATAGACCCGGATACGAATGCTACGGAATCGAGTGAAGAGGAATTTTACTTCAAAATGCCGTATTTAGCATTGGTAGATACGGAAGTGTGGAAAGGGAAGAATCCCTGGAGTTACGATGTGGGGAAGCTCCTCCAAGAGTTCTATGAGAAGATGAAAAATAATTTAAAATTTAAAATATTAGGGCTGGCATTACAAACGGCTGCGCAGATTCATTACGCAAAAATTCTCCAATTAATTCAAAGCGAGGAGAAGTTTAAGGAACATTTGGATATTGAAAAAAAGCGCCACGAAACCGCAGCCTTAGGACGCCTCGGCTTACCGCTGAGACGGATCGGAGAAGAAGCCGACTCAGAGGAATTATTTGATGATTTAGTCTATGTCTTATTAGATGAGAAACGCAGGCTCGAGCGAAAGAAAGAGCAAGAGAAGAAACAAAAAGAAGTCGTTCATAGAAGCAGACGAGTGCCCTTGACGGAAGCAATCGACATGGATAATTTCTATGAAGTCGATGCGGACCGCATGAATATCCAAGAAAAAAATGATTTGGTTTTGCAGACAATCAAACGCCTTTGCAGCGAAGCGCCAACTAGAGAGATTTCTTTTGCGAAACTCATAAAAGAATTAGGGGGAATGGCTGCCGATCCCCGAATTCAAACAGCCAGAGTGCTTCTGTCCCTTCTCTTTTTAATTTCAGATCGAACAATCGAAGCAGATCAAGACGTAGATTCAAAGCAAATTTATATCCGATCGCCCTCGTGATTAAATAGAATTGATGACGGAAAATGCCCTCAGACCCAGATATGATTTCATTTCATGCAAGACTGTTGGAGGCCATTCTATTTATTGCAGAGCGACCTGTTTCACTGGATGAAATTAAGCAGCGATTGCTCATCAACGAGGATGAAATAGCGCAATTAATTTCCTTGCTTGAACAGAATTTGAAGGCACGAAACAGTTTTATTGAACTCGTTAAATCAGAGCAAGGACAGGCATTCGAGATGCGTATAAATGAGGGCATAAAAAAGGAATTGGATGCATTTCGAACGAAAAAGAGTCTATCGAAAGACCTGCTGCAAACATTAGCCTATATTGCATTGGAGCAACCGATAAAATACGGGGACTTGAAGAAAGTAAGAGGGCAGAAAACTAGAGAACACGTTGAGACGCTTGAGAAAGAGGGCTACATTAAACAGGAACCGAGTGGAAAGACATCGCTTTTAACAACAACTTTATATTTTGCTTCAGTCTTTAATATAGACCCTGACCACATCAAAGAGACCTTCAAAGAGCAAATTGCAAAGCGAATGCAGCAACTAATTGATAAAAAAGAAAGTGACTCTCCCGATGTGCGCCCAGGCTAACTCAAGCAGTTTGATCAAGGCCTTAATCTATTCGAAGTTTGAGGATGTAGGGCCACTCGCTATTGGCTGGTTTCCGGAGGATCTAGATAGAAATTGGCTTTCCGCAATTGCATTGAAATCCATCAATCTCTTTGTCACGGAGGGTGGGAAGGTTCCGGAGAAGCTTTCGGTAATTCCTTTTTCGACCATTCATATGGTTGGAATCGTTAAATGTCTCGAAATCAAAGATGCAACGGCTCGTGGAAGGGCTCGGGATGCAACTTTAACAATTTTAATCGAAGAAGATAACAATAATTTAATTTTGAGCTATATTGATGATATTGCCTATCTTCTGTCTCATATAGAAGGAAGAGTTTTAGTAAGAGAACAAGTATTTCCAAAGGCAGATAAAACGGAACTAAAAAACGTGATTAAAGAATCATTCGATTATATTATCAAAAATTTTGAGGTTTTTCAGGTTTTAAGGCAAGATCGAGAACAATTTTTACATGATCCTAAAATTCTTCATCTCAAGCAAATGATTGCAGAGATTGAAAAACTAATCGGTGGGTATGTACAGAATATAGATCAATTTGGTGGGGAGGAAATCAAAGATGTCCTAAGGCTTAGCTGGGAAATTAAGCAAATGGATTTGAATAATATTGCCCCCATAGAACTCAGACAAATCTTTGACTTAGCAAATATTTTAAAAATAAAAAAGGACTCAATTTTGCTCCAAAAACAGAAGCTTGCGCATGTTAAAAATCAATTAACCCCCGAACGAATTGAAAAACTAAACGACCAGATAAGTCTAATTGTGTCGAATCTTGAGCTATTCATTGAGCAGTTGGTCGATATTATTGGCGAATTAGCCAAAAGAAGTGAAAATGTGATCTTAAAGCAAGGTGTAGATTTTATTTTTCGCAAGCAATTTGAAAGATTACGATATGATTTGCGGCAGCAGTTTGATCTGTTTCAGGAAATTGAGCATTTACCTTCGGAACAATTTCAGGAGATTAGAGAGACTTATATCTCGTTAGAAAAGATGCGAACCTTGAAGAATAATAAAGAAGTGGGGCGGCTCGCGGATAAAATGGCGCAAATATTGGGATCGGATCGCGATTTCATTCTTCAAGCAACGCGTAATCTGAAGATTAAAGCTGATTTTAGTAGAATTTTTCAATTACTGTAAGAAATTGACGATCCAAGGTTCGATTTCTTTAATCAGTGGGGGGTCAACGCAAGATTCCGGGTTCTCCCGAGCTTGCCATGCCAGATAAAACCGCTCTTTATCCACGATGCGTTCAATAGTACAATAAGAAGTGTCTCTCAATGTTAAAGTCAGTTTTGACGCTTCAAGGGGAAAGATCCCAAGTTCTTCCCCTAATATAACATTGATGGTGAAGTTTTTCAGAATATCCTGGACATTCCCAATTTCTGCGAGGCAGATGCCCGTTTTATCAAATAAGGCAATCGAAGCCGCATTGATTTTTTGTTGAAAACTTCCCAGAATCTTGGAAAGGACAGTCTTCGCAACGGAAATTTCGCGCAGCCCCTTGCTAAAAGCATGGAATAGTGATCCACGGTTAAAAGCGCTGGTATTACAAAAAGTGACCTGGAACCCTGTCAGAATCTTTTTAATCTGGTCCTTTAGTTCCTCGGTTCGTTTCTGGAGATCTTTAGGGTTCATTTGTGGATCACTTTTATGGAGTAAAATGAGGCAGTAAGGCTGCTCATCGAGCTGACGAAATATATCGCTTATCCGCTTAATGTAGTCATACGCTTCTGGGAATCGTTTCTGAGCTTGAATATCGATAACATAGATGAATAGGTGTGTAAACCCGAAATGCCGTTCGGAATTCGAAAGATATTCTTGGCGGTAGATCATTTGCCCTCCCAGATCCCAGACGTTGATAGAAAATCCAAATAGGTCCCAAGTCTGAAAGTTAAGCCCTTTGGTCGGTTTCTCGTCCCCAGGTTTGTATTTCGGATCCATAATCGAATTTATGATGGTTGTTTTTCCGGCGGCATCTAATCCCGCGAGGACGATCTTTTTTCCTTTATCTTCAACTTTATTCGCAATATTATCTATAATTCGGGCCGTAGTAACTAATTTATCCAAAGTGAGCGGATCGATGGTTTTTTGAAATTTCTCAACATTTTTAATTTGGACGATATCCTTAATCTTCTTAAAGCCTTGGCTTTTTAACGCGTCAAAGACTTTCTCATCGATTCCTTTTATAATATCGATAGGCTCATCCATTAGTTTTTGTAAATCTTTGGGAAGCGTTGTTAAATTCACTAAACTGAAAATTTTCGAACTCAAAGTATCTCCTCAAAAACTTAAATGCAATCGGTACTACGTAGGTTCATGCTAATTTAATTTGTTTTTTGGTGATAAATGAATGGGGCTTAAAGAGGAGCCAGTTAAGAACGGCGATGAGGAGCTTGATAAAGAGCCTTCCGATGAAGAACTAGAACCAATCGAGGAATCTGGTGAAGAAGAAGTCTCAGCTGCGCCTAGCTTATCCCAAGAAGCAAAAGAAAAGCTGGTAAGTTACATTGAGGCCGCCTTATTCATTGCGGGGAAACCAATTGGTGAAATGGAGTTAGCGAGATCATTTAATACGAATCGAATTACGGTGCGGTGGGCACTTCGACGGTTGAAGCGGGACTTAACGACCCAAAATAGTGCTCTTGAGGTCCTACACCTCACGAAAGACCGTTGGGTCTTGCAACTCTGTGAAGAATTTTCGAAGGGATTATATGATTATATCGACCAATTCATTCCGAAGGAGGAGATGCTGACCCGTGAGGAAGTCAATGTTCTCACGGAGATCGCGTATCGGCAACCCTTAACGAGTGCTGTGCTGGTGAAAATCTTAGGAAATCCTGCAACTTATGATCATATCAAGCATTTAGAGGAAAAGGGGTTTATTAGCGTTGAACCGCAAGAGCGAACCAATCTTCTTAGAACCACCAAGAAATTCGCGGATATCTATGGATTTGATCCGGAACTCCGCAACTTGAAAATCCAGTTGGTTTGGCGTTTGAAGAAACGGGCTCAATTCGAGAAAAATTAATCCACAAATAATCTTTTTATAAATTGAAAGATTGTATGTAATCACTGATTGAATTCACTGCAGGGGTGCTTATGGTATATATCAAGCGAATTGAAATGACGGGGTTCAAATCATATGGGAATGGGACAGTGAATTTGGATTTCCCAAGAGGGTTTACGGGGATAATTGGACCAAATGGCTCCGGCAAATCCAATGTTGTAGATGCCATTTCATTTGTTTTGGGGGAATTGAGCACAAAGAGTCTGAGGGCGGATCAATTAGCGGATTTAATCTATGCAGGAACCCGACCCGGAGATAAACCCTCACCAGAGGCAATAGTGAATGTAGTTTTCGATAATGCGGACCGGCGAATCCCTGTTCCAGAAGAAGAAATCAGTGTTCAGCGGGAAGTAAAGGCGGGTGGAGTGGGCTCGGTCTATCGATTTAACGGAAAAAGAAGTACCCGTACTGAAATCATGGACAGGCTCAAAATTGCCAATATAGATGTGAAGGAAGGCTTTAATTTAGTACTGCAAGGCCGGATTGCAGAGTTAGCGGGGATGCATCCGGAAGCCCGTCGAGAGTTGATTGAAGAGCTTGCAGGCACCAAGGAATTTGATGAAAAGAAGTTAAAGGCATTAGAAGAACTTGATAAATCGGAAATCAAGTTAAATGAGCTAGATCTACTCATTCGTGAGTCAGAAACTCGAGTTAAAAGTTTGGCAAAGGAAAAAGCAAATTATGAAGAGTGGGAGCAAGTCTCACTGGATATTGATAGTAAATACACAGTTCTTTTATCCAGCCGGCACAAGAATCTGCTACAGGAAATGGCCAACAATCAACAAGAAATAGAAAAGTTGAATAGTGAAATTGAGACTATTGAAAAACAGAAAGAGGAAAAACGAAAAGCAATAACTGAGATCAATCAAAAAATTTTAACCCTAAAGCAAGAAATGCAAAAGAAATTGCAAAATACAGAGCTCAATCAAACTGATTTTTCTAATTTAAAAGCCTCCATTGCGGCTCTTAAACGCGACATTAACAATGCTCAACGCAGAATCACGGAAATGCAACAGGAGAAACTCCAAGCCCAAACAAAAATTCAGGAAATTGAACGCAGTATTGAGAAGACCCGTGAAGAAATAGGGACTCTTGATGATGGTATTAAAAAATTAACACTCCAAAAAGAGGACAAATTAAACAGCCAGCAGAGCTTGAACCAGCAAATAGCCCAACGCGATTTGGAGTATAAAAAAATCCAAGAGCATTATGAAGACCTCCAAACTCAAATCAATAAGGGTGAAAAACTTCTAAACAATAATGAGATTCAAATTCAAATGAAGGATTCCAGTGTACAAATAAAAAGATCTAATTTTCTGGCAAAAAGCAGAGATTTAGAGGTAAGGAAAAAAGAGAACCAGCAATTAAATGACCAAATCGAGGCCATTATTTCGGAAATTGAGCAATCGAAAAATCTCATTGACGTCGCGGCAAAACAAATGGAATCGTCTTCAACCAAGCGTCAATCCTATGAGGAAAGTATTGAAGACCTCTCCCATAAGAAAATGGAACTTCAACATACAACGTCCTCAATTGAGGCGAAAATCGAAACGATAAAATCGTTCTTTACAGAGGATCAATCCGCGAATCCTGCTTTGATGAAACTATTAGAAAAGGCGCAGAAAAAAGAAATTAAAGGCGTAATCGGGCTTCTCAAAGACTTGATTCCAGTAGAACAACTGGATATTAAAGAGAAGGTAGCCCTCACACCGTATTTAAATTCGATCGTAGTTGAAGACGCGATGACTGCGATTGCATGCATCAATTTTCTGCGTGATAGCGGAATCGGCAGTGCCTCATTCATTCCCTTGGAAGAACTGAAACAGAGCGCCCAGGAACAGAAAGAGAAATTTGCCTTTATCGATAAAATAGATAAAAAACTTCGGACTATCAGTGGAATTTTTCAAAATACCCTCATTGCGGAGAATTTACGGGAAGCAATCGATCTCTGGGTCAAGCAAGTGCGGGAAAAATCTTACGGCGCCAACATTATCACTCCCTATGGCGAGTTGATTTCCTACGAAGGGATAATCAGTGGAGGCGCCAATATCAATTACGCCGAGAAATTAATTCCGGAACTCTCTGACAAATTGAAAAATGAACGGGAAACCTTCGAGAAAATCAATTCAGAACTCGATTTAAACAATGTGAAGTACAAGCGGCTCGTAATTTTAGTCAATGAGATAACGCGGAAGCAAGATAGCGTACAGGAAAATATAAAGAATCGCCAGAAACGATTAGAAGAGGTCCAACGCAAGATTTCCGATAATACGATTTTCATCGAAAAAACCGAGAAGGAAATCCAATCCGTCAATCAGGATATCGAAGCGGATATCGTTTTAATCAGTAACCTTAACCAAGAAAAAACGGACTTGCAGCAGCGCTTGGACAAATTGCGTACTGAACGCAATGAATTGAAAGCTGAAATCGAAAAAAGTGAAATTCGAGACCTCTTTCAAAAATTACGGGAAATAGAACAAGAGAATTCGCAATTCGAAGCAGAAATTCGCGCCAAGAATGCAACCAAGCGCGAAAAAGAGCATCAGATGGATGTGATACTTAACCGGAACCTCAATGATAATAAAACTAAAATCGAGAGCATTGATTCCGCCTTAATTCAGGTTAATAAAGATATCGAACAAGCTCAGACTTCTTTAACGGAGCAGGAAACCCGCCTGAATCAATTGAAAGAACTGGACCTGCAACTGAAATCTGAGAATAATCAATTCCAAAATGAGATTAATTCTCATCAAAATTTAATTGCGGAGCATCAAAAGGATATTGCGACGCAAGACAGAAAAATGGATCGGACCAAACAGCAAATTTCAGATATAAAAGTGAAGAATGAAGGCGCGAAAACGCGGCTAGCAAGTGTTCAGAAGAAGGTGCAGGAACTAGAAATTGATTTGATTCAGGTCGCAGAGCCCATCGATGAGAATAAAGTGGAATTAGAAATTCAAGCCCTAATTAATAAAAAGAAAACTTTGGAACCTATTAATGCCCTCTCAGTCCAGCAATACCAGGAAGCCAAGGCGCGATTCGATGAACTTGGTGGACGCCGAGAGGAATTGGATAAAGAGCGCCGAGTCATCGTGGATTTCATCAATAAGATTGAAATTGAGAAAAAAAATATCTTCTTCAATCTATTCAATAAGATCAATAAAGAATTCGGGACTATTTTTGAGATGATTGCGGGTGGGACCGCCAAAATGGAATTAGAGAACCCCGAGAATCCGTTTGAGGGAGGCATTACCATCATCGCCAAACCCAGCGGAAAGCAGGTAAAGAGCATTCAGGCAATGTCCGGTGGCGAAAAATCGCTTACAGCCCTTGCATTAATTTTCGCAATGCAACGAGTTGATCCCAGCCCCTTCTATGTGTTTGACGAGATCGATGCGGCCTTAGATGTCATGAACGTGCGGAAAGTGGCGAAAGTCATCGAGCAAATCTCCCAGGAGTCGCAATGTATCATGATCACGCATCGAGACATTGCAATGCGCTACACGCATCATCTCTACGGCGTCACCAACGTCAATGGGGTTTCCCGGGTCATCTCGGTCGCCTTGACAGATGAGGGAACCTTACAATCCTTGAGTTCTTAATATCGCAAAGATTGAGCCAAAAAAAAAGAAAATAAAAAAGATTTTTAGATGCTTAATTTGCCTTTAGTAACAGCGTCCCCACAATAGGAACACCAGCTCGCGCCTTCTCGAATTAATCTGTGGCATTTATCGCAGATCAATTCTTGACCGCAAACTGCGCAAAAACTACTGTCTATTGAATTTTCTTCTTGGCAAGCAGGGCAAGTTATTGTTTTTGCTTTAGTAGGGGCTGCAGGGGGTGGGGCTTCCATTTTCTCGACTGGATCGCCACACGCGCCACAAAACTTTGCACCAGGAAGAATTCTTGCGCCACATTTATCACATACCAGTTCTATTCTGCATTTAGGACAGATTTTAGCATCCGCACCTACTGCGGCGCCGCAACTGGGACATTTCAGACGTGTCGTAGGAGGTAGCGAAGTCGGAGGAGCTGCTACAGATCGAGCAGGCGCAGGTCGAGCAGGTGCAGGTCGAGCAGGCGCAGCCGGAACAGGTGCAGCTGGAGCAGATGCAGCCGGAGTAGGTGCAGCAGCTGGGGCAGGTGCTTTGATTTGTGCAGCAACGCCTTCCCAGAGGGACCTTGAGATGATTTTTGCGCGCTCTTTTCCACAACGCTTACATTTTGTTATCGTTTTGACGAGCGGAGTATTCACTAGCATTATATCTTTGGCAAATTTCCAGTTATCCTCATTCGCAGTGCCACATTCATCGCATTGAAAATAGGCTTTGCCAACCAAAGGGAGCCACTGATCCTTTTCGTTCATCGGTAAAATAAATTTATAACTGTCGTGACATTTGGAGCAGCGTGCCACATCGATGAGCTTATCCTCTTTCACCACGAGCTTCAAAGGTATCGTTAGTAGCGTTCCACATTTTTTTTGCTTACAAGTTAATTGTGCTTGGTAAATCATTCCATTTTCCACCATTTCATCTTAAATTTCATCTAATAAAAAGTTTGGATTAGTGAGTATATTATACATTATTCGCCTATATTAAAGTTTTAAAAATAAATAGATTAAGGGAAATTTACCGTTCTATTGAATTAGACTTTAGCTCCGCACGCCGAACAAAAGCTAGAGCCGGGTAAGAGAGAGGCCCCGCAAGCAGTGCAGAATAATTTTTGCGTTGGAGGGGGTGGCGCTGGAAATTTTCCAGTGGGTTCATCGTGAGGCTTTATTAACGACCAAATGAAATCATCTATGGCTTTTGGACTATTGCTCTTACAATTGGGACAAGAATTAGCCAAGCCTAAATTGCGATGCAGTAGTAGCGAAGAAAATCCGGGTGAAATACTCGCACTATAAATGTTCCAGTCGTGCGGAATCACCATTCCACAAATTTCACATCGGTTGAAGAGATCTCGAAGAAGGGAAAGCCATTGTTCTTTCTCAAGCATAGAGAACAGGACCTTATATTTGGTTCTACATTTATAGCAGCGAGATAAAATAACAGCAACGTCCCGTTTGAGAACAATTTTTATCGGGATCGTGAGCACGCCTTCACATTGCGGTCTTTTACATTTAAGTTGTGCCTCATAATCCATCCAATGTTCACCCACATTTTTTTAGTTCTTTTTTCTAAGTCGATTATTAGGTTTCATTAAAAAATGCTACAATATAATCCTTATGAGTTGCTGGTTAATCGTAAAGGAGTAATCTTTCAACTTTCGCTTATCGTTTCAAGTATCCATTTTTGAATTTTACCCTGATCGAAAATGGAAATCTCACCATTCCACTCTTCAAGTTCTTTTTTATAATGAGTTTCGAATAAGTTCATGAATTGAAGTAACTTTTGATGGAAGAGAATTGAATCTTCGGTAACGACTAAAACAGTTATAAGATTTGTGCTTCGTTGTATTATCAAACTTCGATTTCCGCTCGAAAAGGAGGTTATTTTCTCAGATTTTAAGATGCCCTTTAATCCTTCGCAGATGGCATAAATAAAGCCTCCAATTAAAGGGTCATTGGAATCTATAGTATCTAGTAATCTTTTATTTTCAAAGTCATATTCAAACATTAAAATGCCGTTATTTCTCAAAATATAGAGTTGTTTTATGGAAAAATAAGTGCCTACGGATTCAACTAAACCGTGATATTTGAAAATAATTATTAAAAATAGGCATGAAATTACAGTTAATGCTGCGAAATCTAGTAGAAGAGAACTTTCAATAGGTAGTCCCATGAAAGAATTAGCAAGAGCATAAAAACCTACACTGTAAGCGCGTTCTAGAACAAGAAACAGAGCCATAATTGTGAGAAGTAATATTTTAAATTGAATTTTCTTGTTATCCACCGTTCTTCGAATATGCAGATTTCGAAAAACTATGAAGAGAGCTACAGGTAAATAGGCGAGAAAACACAGGATGTACATAGGTGTTTCTACTTGATACATTTGAAAGTTAAATTCACCCGTTGGTGTAGTTCTGTAACTCCAAAAAATACTCGCACCGGTAAAGATTATCGTTAATGAAGATAAATAGAGTTGCACGAAAAGGGAATGTCTTTGAGTAATTCCTCCATATTCGCTAAATAACACATTTATAGCTCCGAGTAAGGCAAAAGCTATAAAAATTGTTGTAGATTTGACAAGAAACCCAAAAAAATCTAATTCTGGATAATCCGCTTCCGCTCCAAAAATAATAAATATTCTAAGGCAGTCCACGAGGATGCTCATTGCAAAGCAAAGAAAAAAGGCGAATATTAGACCATTGACTTTGGTTTGATTTTTAATCCAGATTAAAGCAAATGAAAAAATGGATATAAACATGGTAATTGTAATAAAAACTGCTAAGCTAATCAATAAAATACTGGAAAGTGTCAGATAAGTCCACGCTCATTTCCTTTTATCTATCTTAGGTTATAATTAACTCTAATTTTTTAAAATAGAGTAATGGGGGACTCTTATAAATAAGACTTTTTAACAGAATAAAGGGGAGCTTATCTTCGATAGTATAGGGAACGAATATTTTACTGCAAATAATAAAGGAGTTATCGTTGTTATCTTCTCAATCATACGAGACCTTAGATTTTTGGTCGCCGTACCACCCGCCCTTGATGAACAAATAGGCATTAACAGCGGCTATAGTGCCTTTACCCACAGCTGTTGAAACCTGGAGAATTCCGCCAGTGCAATCGCCTGCGGCAAATATGCCCTTCATAGAAGTTTCGCATTTTTCATTCACTAATATAAAACCCTCCGCATCCAGCGCCAATCCGATTTTTTTTGCTAAAGCGTTGTTAGGATTTTCGCCGATATGAATGAATATCCCATCTGTTGGTATTTCCTGCAGGCGCCCTTGGGTATCCAAAACCACGGATTTCACCTTCGTATCGCCTTTAATCGCTTTAACGACCGTGTTCCAGTGGAATTTGACATTTTGCGCCATCAGTTCCTTTTTAATGGTTTCCTCCCCGCGGGTGGTTGCTTTTCGATGGACCAAACTCACATCAGACCCTAAATCCGAGAGATATTTCGCACTCACCACGGCGGTGTTGCCGCCACCAACGACGATAACGCGTTTCTTTTTGAAAAACTGGGCATCACACAGCGCACAATACGAGACCCCGTGCCCTATCAATTCCTCTTCGCCTGCCACGCACAGCTTCTTAGGCGTGGATCCTTGGGCTAAGATAATCGCTCGCGCCTTGAATTCAGTCCCATTCGCTGTGGTTACTTTGAAGAATGTGGTTTCCTTTTGAATATCTAGAACCTCTTCTACTTCGAAAATCTCGGCGCCCGCTGCGATAGCATGTTCCTTCATCAGGTTCGCAAGCTCAGGTCCTGGAATTGCCTTATAGCCGGGATAGTTTTCAATGAGGGGCGTGAGCGCCAATTGCCCGCCTGCTATTAATTTATCAAAAATCGCTACTTTCAAGCCATAGCGGCCTGTATAAATCCCAGCTGTCAAGCCGGCAGCTCCAGCACCCACAATAATTATATCATAGTCTTTTGCCATAGAATTCCCTTCTACTATTGAAGGAAATTATCTAAGGTCAATTTCTTCTTTCCCAGCGATTGCGGTTTAATGAGCCAGCGTTTTCGGGCTTCATCAAAATCAATCTGGTCGTTGGCTTTTAAATAATTGAGACAATAGCCAATTTCCTCGTTGGTAGGATTCAATAAAACTTTCTTACTATTCCCACCCCGGTACAGTTCGTAAGGATTTTCCGCAATCTGTAAATCGTGCAGCTTTTCAGAGATGGTCTGCCGTTGACTATCTCCAACCCGGGAGAGGTAACTCAGAATACCTTGCTTAATTACTTTTAGTCTCTCCCGTTTATTGAAAAGCTCCTCAAACGATTTCTTCTCTTGCTCAGCCATTGTTTACTAATAGCATCATTCATTTAAAAAAGAATAGGCTCGTTTTTTTGAAGATCTCATCCTTCACGAGATCCATTAGCATAGAGGCATTTACTCGCACGACACAGTATAAAACTGATCCAAGAGGGGAGATCGGGCAAGGATTTATTTTTTAAAATATAGAATTTCCACGAGCCATTCGCTTGCTGCTCAGTTTTAAAGTAATTTAGCGCTCGACTAATTTGCGGATGATTAATTGAAAACCCCATTAATGCCAAGGCGTCTAGCACCGAAATCAAATCCATCCACCAGAATGGAAAAGAGAATTTAGTCCAACATGCCGCTTCTTTTCTGAAACTGTATTTATCCGCTCTGAAAAAGCGATGGGTGATTAATTCTGCCGCTTTTTTCGCATCTGGATGGGAGCGAAAGTGAGGATGCGCGGCAAAGGCGCGCAATACGATGCCACTAACAGAATGGGAAAAGGGTTTTTCCAGTTCAAATGAATATACTTCGGGATACCGCATAATCTCTTCGCTTTCATAAATCTTTATACCGTGCGTTTGTAGCGGCAAGGTCCAACCACCCTTCATTTGTTGATGAGATAACAACCATTGAAACGAACGATGAATCCGCTCATCTTCCACATAGCCTGCTTTGACTAATAATTCCAGAATGCCCGAAGTATAATTGGTGGAATATTGGGTTCCGTAAATATGCCGAAAATCCCCCTCAGCCTCTTGAGTCGAAAAGATATATTCAGCAGCTTGCCGAATTTGGGGGTGTTTGTTGTTCAAACCGTATAATTCAATCAGGACACCGAGATTTCGGTAGGTTTCCAAAAGAAGATAATTAGTAGGAGAGTCAATATGCTTAGTCTGGCGAGGGTCGGGCCATGCCCCTGAATTTAATTGCTTTTTGAAAATGCGCAAAGCCTCTGGAAGAGTCCATAGTTGTTCCACGGCCCCGGGATTCTGGTCTAATAAGTCACGTTTGATAAAAAATTGTAAAGCGGGATTAATAGTTTGTTGTAAGGCAGGGACAGGATCCACGTTGAAAAAAGCCCGCCATGATTTTTGCATTCCCATCTCCTCTTATCGATTTAACTTTTTACGCGCCATAATATTATGGCAATCATAATGAAGTAGATGGGTCCAATTAAAAGGAAAACGAAAAGATTCCAAAATAATAAAAGGGCAATAAGAAACAGACCGCCTCCAATCAGGATTCCATCAACATAGATTGAAGCAAGAGAAAATTTCTTACTGATTACAACTATTGAAGCAATATAAAGAAACCCTAGACCAGCCCCTAAAAAACTTATTTTAAACGAAGCACATAGAGAGGCAAGAAAAGGATTATACATCCAAAATGATGTAGGATGCTCTAACATTAAAAGTAAATTGATATTTTCAAGAGCATCAAAAATCCCTGCGATAAAAAAAGTTAAAGCCATTACTATGCCCATTTCCTGGAGTTTCCCCTCCAATTTCCTGGAAATCAGTAAAATGCACTCCGCCCCAAAGAATCCATAGCAGATAATGTATAAAAAATCGATATAGGTTAAAACTGCTTGTTGGTGCATTCCAGTGGGTCCCCATAATGTGAATATTTGATGCATCATCTCTTGTGTCCATGCAAGTTCAAAATCAAGTACCCCATATCCTGTAGTTTGCATTAATGTTAGCTCATTAAGGCAAAAAACGAGTGTGAGGATAAGGAATGGTATAGAAATAATTAAAAGGGCTATACCCAACGTTCTTGTTTTAGGATATGCTTTTAATTTTGCTAAAATCACACGCCTTCACTCTCAATACATGCCTTATTTTCTTATTCTTTTTTAGAAAATATATGAAAATTTATTCTCTTAATGGCTCTCATTTTCGGCGCAAAAACACCCTAAAATAATCCGTCATTAAATGCCTCTTTTGCCCGTTTTTTGAGGGATGGAGTAGACCGATCAACCTTGATTAAATCACTATTTTCTGGGGAAAAGACACGTGGACGATTCAGATAAAAAAAATTTAGGGTAGGTTTCTAGCAAAAAACATCAGTGTTTTGCCCATAACTAGTGTTCTTTTATTTTTTATTTGTTTGATGGATTTTTTTATGAAATTTTAGGCGTACAAATAATCCTTGCTTTCTTAGAGCCACTATTCCGAGACAGAAATCCTTGCTTTAACAACAAGATTTAAGGTGAATGACTCTTAATCAATATAAGTAATATCATTTAATTCTCTTTATTTAATTCTCCGATGTGTGTCTGTTTTAGTGCTAGGAAATAGTGCTAGGATTTCTTTAGAGAAAAATAATAAGGAGTAATTAATCAGGTCTTTTAGGCTAAAACGAATATAAAAATAGGGAAAAAAAGGAAATTTAACAAAAATTTCAGGAATTACATTTGCATTTCGGGGATAGGCGCTTCGGCTTTCTCCTCTTTGGTCACTGCATTCTTCATGAGGAGCTCGTTTTCGATTCGGGCGCGGTGAATGGTGTTCATGGTGCAAAAAGGTATAGCCATAACCTGATTCGTCTTGGGATCAATGTAGCCGTAATGCACTAAGCAGCGGGAGGTCCGTTCAATGTCCATATTGTATCCGTCCTGGAAGTGCATAATGGCCAAGAGCAGGTTATTGCCCTTGATGAGCCAATTGGCAGAGGCATCTCGACTGCTATGGATCATCGTTTCCAGGAATAAGCGAGCGCGCTTCACGAAATTGTCTACACCATCTTGGAGCGGGTCCTTCAGGGTGGTCATTAATTCAGCCACGAACTGCGCTTTCGTGAGGGTTTCGGCGCCTTTATCAATAAAATCTCCAAGCATTTTGCCGAGCGGGCCGACAGCGATTTCTTTAAATTTGGCTGGGGGATTCTGCCGTTGCTTGAGCACCTTATCGTACCACCGGTTTGACAATTTAATGAACCGCGGAACATCGAAGAGTCTCGTGATATCGCGCATCTTTTTCGTTTTGGGATCGACGAATAGGAAGGTGCCATACCCACAGACGGAGTCGCAGGTGAGTTCAAGAATCTCTGGTTGACCGCTCATCCAGGAGGCTAGCTTTGAGAACTTGGCAAGACCCGGCATTGGATACATCCAACCGGTTTCGCCATTTGTATATTTATTGATGGCATCAATCACATGGGAGGAGGTAATCCTCGATTTCAGGAGTTCTTGTTGTTCGATGCGGCCACAAAATGAAACAGGTTGAAAGGAAATAACAGAAACAATATCATTGTTTTGGATAGCATAATCAATAATTTGGGGGATTTGGACATCATTGACGCCTTTCGTAACCGTAGGGACAAGGCAAACATTGTGGAACTTCAATTCACGGCAGTTCTCAATGACTTTCTGTTTTAATGGCCAAATATCAGCACCGCGCAACGTCTTATAGACTTCAGGGCTCACACCATCGAATTGGAAATAGATGGCATTCATTCCTGCATCAATACAAGTCTGGAGATAATCGATGTCTTTTGCGAACCGGATGCCATTAGAGGCAACTTGGCGCTGGATATATCCCATGTCTTTGCACATGGCGAGAATTTCCGGAAGATCTTCTCGCACAGTGGGTTCTCCACCTACATTCATAGCACAAACGGGAGGCTGTTCTAAATCCCTGAAGTGCTGATAGATTTTCCGAATATCTTCCAAGGAGGGTTCAATATTCTTCCCTTTCTCGTTCAACGCCGCGGCATAACAGACGGGGCATCTCAGATTGCACCGATAGGTCACGTCGACAAGCGCAATTGCCGGAGAATTCTTATGAAAACTACAGGTGCCACAATCGTGCGGGCAGCCCTTAATTTTGTGGGGTACCTGCGGATTCTTAATCTTTGCATCAGAATCGAAGGTGAATTGCTGGATCCAGCGAAAATGCTTCGCATTAATCGAGATTAAATCTTTAAACTTACCGTGATCCTTGCATTCCTTCAACATATAGACCTGCCCATCGTCCTCTTCGACATAATCAGCGGAAATGCACTGATGACATTCCGGACAGATGGAGGTCGTGGTTTTAATTATACTTGCCATGGTCATTCATCTTATTTATTGCATCAGAATTGATTTGGTATCTAATACCAAAACTCGTTTTTAAATCATTAGTTAATTTTCAGTAAATTATTTTACTAAATTAAAATGAAATGCCAACGCCGAATATTTTAAAATTTTCCTCGAAATCTAATTTTTCAAGGGCATGTATGAGAGGAATTTAACTCATTGAAACAGTGAATTTTTATAATATCGTTACGTAATATTAAACAAGAATAGAAAAAGATAACTAATTTTTTCAGAAGGGATATTTTATTCAAGTACAGCCGCCGCCTAAATTAGCGGATGGACCTTTTTCGTTTAATGGAACATTGAAGGCATCGAAGGAGTTTATTGCAATCCTCGATTACGGATTGTCCCGGTTATCAGCGGAGAATTTAGAGTTAAAGAAGAAAATGATCGGTATCTTGATAAAGAAAACGCAAACGCTTGAGGAATTAATGGAGTTAGGGAATAAGCATCAAATACAAAGTTCGCTGTATGAGTTAGAACAGGAAGGGTTCATTACCCGGTTAGTTCAGAAGGGGGAAGAACTAAATATTTTTTCCTATGAGTTTAATCGGGCGACAATGTTATTCAAGATCCAAAAGGAATTAGAAGATAGTTATCAAAAATATAAGGAGCAACTGGATTACTATAATGCAAACGTTCTTTTCTGCTGCAAAAAGTGTAACAAGTTATTTGAATACACTACAGCCATGGAAAATGCGTTTCAATGCTGTGGTGAGCCCCTGCAATCGTTTGATAATTCAGAAGCCCTAAAGAATCTGACAGCGAACATGGCGTATATTGAGGATAAGTTGAAATCGTTCGCTAAAATTTGAATTTGGTTCGATTCTCATGGCTATCCGATGCTGGCTTTCTTTACGCCGAGCTAATTTTTAGGTTCCGGAATATATTTCAGATTTAAATGGTGAAAGCAGCAAAGATCTCATGACAGCACTAAGCTTATTATTTATATCCAATGAGACGTATTCAATTGTTATTGGATAAACTAGGAAAAGGTTGCAACCAAGTATGAAACCATTAATCATTGATATCGGAAGTTATGCATTGAAAATCGGATTTGGGGGCGAGTTCGCGCCTCGGTTCGATATTCCGATGATTGTGGGGAAGATCAGGCCGGGCATCGATTATGTACGAAGAAAGAACCTATATAAAGACTTGAATATCGCCAACTTAAAGCAGGAATATTTTTTTGGGCATGAAGCGATGTATTTACGCCACATCTTGGATATCGAGTGGATTTGTAATGGCAGAACCATTTTAGATGAGTTCTTCTTCAGTAAAATATTCGATTACGCCATGGATGTATTGAAAATCTCACCAACCAATCAAACAATTTTATTGACACAGCCGTTTTACTCGGAATTCGGGAATTCCGTAGGAGAAAAGTTATTTGCGGCATATGATGCCTACGAAATTATCCCGACCTTTCAGCCTTTGCTCAATTGTCTGGCTGCAGGGGTAAATACGGGTCTGGTCGTTGATATTGGGCATTTTATCACTCAGATTACGCCTATAATCAATGGTATAATTGTCACTGATGGTGTCCGTGTTCTCGATTTAGGGGGCAAGGATATCACAGACCTCCTCCAGAATCTGTTATTAGAAGGTGATGCATTTAGCGGGCTTCAGCAATCCTCAATTCTATCGCCTGCCGCACTTGCTGAGACCATAAAGGAACTCTTTTGTTACGTGAGTCGCAACCCGGGGGAGGAATTAAATAGGCCCAAAAAACAACTAGAAGTTAATTTTCCGCTCTTGGGTGGGGAATCCATTCAGATAGGAGAAGAACGGTTTCTTGCTCCAGAGACGCTCTTTACCCCGCAAAAGCAAAATGTTAAAGCGGTCGATGCACTCATTCAGGAGGTAGTTTCTGGGTTTGATGCGCCGATCCAGCAAGCTTTACTGGGGAATATCTTGTTAACAGGCGGCACCTCGCTGCTCCCCGGATTAATGGAACGGTTATACGAGGAGCTGGTCCGGAAATTCATAAATTACGATTATAAAATAAAAATTGTGCCTTTCACGAAGTTTGGCAGCCCGCGGTATTCGACCTTTTTCGGTGCCTCCAAACTCGTCGCAAATGAAATCTACAATTCCCTCAAAATTTCAAAAGCGGACTATGAATACCAGAAATCGTTCAAAATTCCGCTTACCTTCATGGAGACCTTTAGCACTTTTTATGATCAAGCGGCAAAAGCCCCGTTGAAGTCAATCATAATCTCCGTTAAGAATTTTTATAACAGCCGATTATATCAACAAATTTACAATAGTATCAACTCCCAGCGAGAAACCTCTTTAGAAGAACTCGGAAATAAATTGCAGCGGAGTCCTTTTGAGCTTTATAGCATTATTGAAACCTTGTTATCGTATAAAATTATTACCGGGGAGCTTCGGGAACTCAAATTCATTAATCCACAAGTAAAAGAGGCGCAAGAGGAACGTCCTACTGAAAGGGAGGCACCCACCCCTGAACCGCAGCAACAGGTACAAGTTGCAGCGAAAAAGGAAGAACACTATGTTCCCTCGTTCCAGCTTTATGATACGGGAGAAACTACCGTTCAGGCCTCCAAGATTCAAGGGGAAAAGCAAGAAAAATCTTATGTGCCTTCTTATGAACGTTATCAGACGGGTGAAACGCCAACAGAGCCTACCAAAGCTCAAGCTGCGAAACCAAAAGAGCCTTATGTGCCTTCCTATCAACGCTATCAGACGGGTGAAACGCCAGCAGAGCCCACCAAAGCTCAAGCTGCGAAACCCGAAGGGCCTTATGTGCCTTCCTATCAACGCTATCAGACGGGTGAGACGCCGGCAGAGCCTACCAAAGCTCAAGCTGCGAAACCCGAAGGGCCTTATGTGCCTTCCTATCAACGCTATCAGACGGGTGAGACACCGGCAGAGCCTACCAAAGCTCAAGCTGCAAAGGAAGAAGAGACTTATGTGCCCTCCTTTGAACGCTATCAGACGGGAGGAGAACCAGCCGAAAAGGCTCAACCGCAAACTGAAAAGAAAGAGGAATCGTATACCCCCTCTTTTCAGCAATATGAGGGACCTACCGGATCGGAACCGCAAGCTACCACGCCCCGTCAAAAGGTAAAGCAAGAAAACGGCTTTACCTATGAAAAAATTGATAAAGAAATGGCGAAAGAATGGGCGAAAGATGACACGATTATAACTGAAGATAAGGTAGTTGCTCGATTTGAACCCGCGATCCCGAAAGATGAAAGTGGGTCATTCAAAAGGATCGATAAAGAGATGGAGGAAGAGTGGAAGAAAACAGGGAGAGTGGCAGAGCTTAAGCCGGTGGTGAAGAAAGGCTTCTTTGATGAAACTGAGAAAAAGGAAGAACTTCTATGGGGAGTTGGGACTGCACCTTCCTTCGTTAAAGTTGATAAGGAGATGGAGCCGGAATGGAAAGATGAGGGAAAGGTCTTAATGCCCAAAACAATTACCCCGAAAGGCTTTTTTGAGCAGCCAGCTATTCAAGAGGAAGAAGAACTCTTGAAGGCAGCCACTTTCCTCCGCATAAAAGATCAAGAAATTCCTCAGCCGAAAAAGGTGATGATCGCCGATCTCTTAAAGCCGAAAACGGAGAAAACACCCTCCACGCAGGCGCCCCTGTTGGATAAAAAAATCCCGACCTTTCTCCAGCTGGGCGAGCAGGGCCTCAGCGAAGAGCAACTTCAACAAATTAAAGAATTCGAAGAGGAAGAACGCAAGAAAAAGGAGAAAGAAGAGAAATTATTATAATAAAAAAAAGAAAAAAAATTAGTATTGAAGAGTGGTTGTAATGGGGCAGTGGTCACTGCCGTATTCCCATGCGGCGTGCACCCCGGGTATCATATCTGTCACAACATGGCTAGCGATAATAGCAGTGTAGTTCGTGGCAAAAATATAATCAATGCGGTTGCCGCTCTCAGGAGCTGGCCAAGAGGGGAATGTATCGCCAGGATTAGAATTGTTAAAAGCGACTGCGGTGTCCGTAAAAAATACGGTTACATTTCGAATCTGCGGCGTATTATTATACAAATTGAAATCACCCATCATGACCTTAGGACCGGGTACTACGTTCGTTTTGCTGAGAATAAACTCAATTTGTGCGGTGGTATTATCATTCTCCAGACCTAGATGTGTTATGAAAACGTTCAAAATGAAAGTTGTATTCAATTGAATTGCGGCATGCAGAAAGACACGTTCTAACTGAGTAGTCGGAAGTCGATAGGCCGTTATATTGATAATGGGATACTTACTCAGGAGAGCAACGCCGAAGGCATGTTCGTTCACGGCGGGATAGTAGTAGTAATGCATGCCCAACGCTCGTGCGATCCATTGCGCCATATCTACTCCTTGGGAAGTGATACGTCCGTTTTCGACCTCTTGGAGTCCGATGATATCAGGGTCTTCAACTAGAATATTTTGCACAATGCGCTCCAGATCAAGCCGATCATCCATTCCCACGCCGAAATGAATGTTATACGTCAGGAATTTCACTTGGTGGGTGGCATTGAAATTGGGAGCCGTTACCTGAATTGGAATTGCGGCGTATATGATAGAAATCACCAATGGAAGTAGCAGGAGAATTACCACGAGGGTTTTCTTAGTTAGCGCCATCATGCAGCCCTCCCTGTTTGAAATTTATTTAACTGGAGATGAGCCAGCAGCGTCATCAGAACGAGCAGACAGCCACCAATGAACAGGATGAGCGGTCCCATGCCTTGGAATGCGGAAATCGTGAAGGCGTGATCAGTCGAGAAATCGTGGAGAAATGTCATAATGATGAGAAATAGCAGACCATAAGTGATCAGGTTAGAAAGTTGGTTAATTTTGATCTCCGGTTTGCAGGTGGTACTCATATTCACGACGAGAAGATGCGCATTTAGAAACATTATCGCCACCGAGAGTGTCATAAGGATCGCAATTGGGTAAGGGGAAGCTTTCCCGAGGAAGAGAAACGCCGCTAGTGCCAGCAGGAGAATTAAATTGAAGCATAGGTTAATTTTAATATTGTAGAGAGTCTTTGCGAATAATAGATACAGCAAAATCAGGATGATCGCGCCCGTTAGAATGGGATTGATGACTGCGGAACTAGTGTTGGTGTATTGCGCAATAGCGTTGGGATATAGAAACACGTTAAAAATCAGGAATAAGAACATCCCTAACCCGACCGCGTTCAAAACCCACGGCTTATTTGACAGGTCTTCAGTGACCTTTTGTTCTTGCGGAATTAAGATCGTTCGAGTTCGAATTACAAACCATACTAATAGTAAGGAAAGGGGTACCTGAACAACTAACCAAAGGTACTGAAGCGATGTCCATAACGCAGGATCTAGATGGGCAGTTACCAAACTGATATCCAAAGAAAATCCGATGGTACGCACCACGGAATCAAGAAGAAACGCGCCAATAAACATTAATGAGAAAATGCTCACTTTTGCTTTCAGGTCCATTTTCAGATCGTTTTCAACCAAGCGTTTCAAGAAGATCGAAATAAATACGCCGTAGAAAGCAATGATAACACCCGCCAAAATGGTCTCCGCTAGCGAAGAGAGATGAAACGCAACGACTAAACGCGCTAAGGCAAGGATAACTAGAGAAAACGTGTAGATTTTCATTTGCCCGAATTTGTTACAGAGGAGGTTGGTGAAAAGAGGAACGAAGAAGAGGATTAAGGTCAAAAGGATCATAAGAGACCCGGTCCAACCAGGATCCTGGAAAACTACATGGAACATGGCGATATAAAGTCCTGGAACGTAAGTCCGAAATGCCTCAATGAAAAATAGGGTTGCTAGTAACGGAACGATTAGGTAGGCTATTAGATCACTCTTGGTTTTGAGATTTAATTGGAGAACCTCAAAGAGATTTTTCTTTTTTACATCTTCAACCATATTTTATCATCCCTGTCTAAGGTTATGTTAGAATGCGTTTAAGTAGTTTAAGGCAAGAGGCTTGAAAAAAATAAGGACTCTGGGAATTTCCTAACTAAAAAAAAAGAATATTTACTAGAATCTTAACAAAAAGGGGCGCATTTAGGGGGTAAAGGGTGAAGGAGGAGCGGTAGAAGATTCAGCAGCTGGTTTCTTTTGCTCCATTTTCGCTTGAATTCGGGCGAGGAGGAAAACTCCAGCCATGATGCATGCCACAGAGGGCCAGAACCAGTAGCCGGATTCTATTGAATAAAAAGCTTGTTGGAAGAGGACCAGTCCTGCGACGACCGGAATCAAATAATTGCCGGCACTTTGAACAGGGATGACGATGACGGCTTTCTCCTTCTGGAATGCGACGTTGGCTACTAAGGTGCCCAATACAGTTCCTATAATAAGGATGAGAAAACCGAAAAGTAATATAAACCAGTTCCCCTCATTGAGACCTAAAACACCGATCTGCGAAAACCCAGCACCAGCGCCAAAAATAATCCCAGAAAGCGCGGCGAGAATCTTCCCTGCGCCGAAACTCGAGAGCTTATAGAAGATAAGCCCAGCAGCTATGGCTATCCAAAAGGGGGCATAGAAAATAAGCACATTTGGAATAAAGTTTGGTTCAGAAAGGGTTACTTTCGGCGCTTGCAACTGCGCTAACCCTAAAAAGATGATTCCAGCGACAATGAGAGAAAGCCCCGTATATTCCAATTTCCCAAGGGGCTCCTTGAGCATTCTGCTTGCCATTATTGCTAGCAAAATAAGCCCATCCGCGATCAGCAGTTGAGTGTAACCGATGCCGATCCACCATTGGGAGAGGATGTAGGGAAGTCCGCCAGCAGTGCCAATTACGATCCCGAGCAACCAAGTCCGATTCTTCAGCATCGGCTTCATGGACCCCACATTGGACATTTGGATTGCAGGGAGATCCTGCACACCTTTCTTTTGGAGCACGGCACCGACGGTGAACATAAGCCCCGCCAGAAGCCCGCAAAAAATTCCGAGAATCGTTTCAAGTAAACCCATATCAAATCCTCAACTAATTTTCTTTTCTTTGCATAGGATAACGAAATGGGATTAAATTATATATGAGTTTTTATTCTTAATTATTCTCAGATTGAATCTTTTAAGAATCATGAAACGTCGGGATGGATGCTTTTGGATTATGTGAGTGATATGATCATAGGAATTGTCTTGGCGATAATAGGGGCGTTTATCAATAATTTTGGGGTGGTCCTCCAAAAGCGGCAGGTAAATATAAAAGCGCCGCCGGAAATGAAAGATAAGACGATGATGGATATCGGGAAATTCCTGAAGGATCCCCTCTGGGATTTGGGAATCCTGATGCAAACCGTGTTGTATTTACCCTTTTTGCTATTATCCTTTGATTTCCTCGGAATTACTCTCGCGCAGCCTATTTCGGCGTGCGGTCTTATCTTTCTCATCTTAGGGTTATTTCTGATGTTGAATGAGCGGTTTAAACACAAAAGCGAATATTTCGGATTGGGAATTCTGGTGTTTGGGGTTATTAGCATTGCGCTTGGAGGAGTCGCAGGAGATATCACAATTGATATTTTTATCGCAAACCTCGCCAATTTCTGGATTCTATTTGCGATCATGGTGGCATTAAGCGGTCTGTCCGTGGTTATGATCATCAAAAATAAAGCCCGGTTCCCCTTTTTCGGCGTCCTGCTAGGCAATATTTATTCAATGGTCAGTATTTCCATGCAATGGTTCCAATTAGGCATCGACGAGTTCAGTCATGCGTTCGGATTACTCATTCTCATTCTCGGGATTGGAGGTGCCATTGCGGGAACGGTTTTAGGGATAGTTACCGGCCAAGAAGCGTATAAGCGAGGGCAGGCAATTTGGACCATACCCTTTATGCAGATTACAATTAATATTTTGCCAGTCCTTGCAGGTCTTTTCATTTTTGCACAATACATCATAAATCTGGCCTTCTTCTGGATTGGGCTGGGTTGTATCATTGTGGGAGGATCAATGTTAGCGCGATTTGAAGTTTAAACGGGGTTTATTCTGGTGGTGAGTGATCTTGGCGAAACCGATGGGTAATTTTTCATTTAGAGGCATGGAATTCTTCTTTAAAATACGGGATCGATTTCATTCGCCGGGAAAAAAATTGGTGGAGGCGGAGATAAAATCAGGAATGCACATGCTGGATTTCGGCTGTGGCCCCGGGAGTTATTCGATTGCCGCTGCAGAAGTGGTGGGTGAAGTAGGAAAGGTCTATGCAGTGGATATTCATCCACTGGCTATCGAAAGAGTTCAACAGCGAGCGTTGAAGAAAGGGTTGAAGAACATTGAAGCGATCCGCACCGACTGCGAGACGGGCTTACCAAATAACAGTATCGATCTCATTCTCATGTTCGATGTGTTTCATCAATTAAAAAATCCAGATAGAATTCTAGAAGAATTGGCCCGGATTCTAAAGCCTAATGCCTATTTAGCTCTTGATGACCATCATATGAAAGACGCGGAAATTCTCTCGAAGGTTACGAGCAGAGGATTGTTTAAATTATTTGCAAGGAAGAAACTGATATACTTATTTCTAAAAAGTCAGAGCTGAATTTAATTTTTTAAAACAACCCATCCTGTAATTGTTCCGATTGGAAATATTAATAACGTCAAAATCGCTACAATTTTCGAGATCAATTTTAAGTCTTTAGTTTTAAAATAATCCATCCCATTGATAACGCCAAGGATCACGTTAAAAATATTAATTACCATAATAAACACCACAATAAAATTCACCACAGCAATTATGAAAGAGGCATCCAAGCCTAAATCAAGAGCTTTTGAAATATAATCTAATATGGCTGAAATTTGCATAAAGATTATCCAATATAAAATTGCTAATGACAGGTGGAAAATTCCGGTCGAGATTTGCAGGTATCCAATCGATTTCTTCAAGGAATTCTTTTCTTTATCTTCTAAATCTTTTCTTATCATATCAAATCATACCTATTTTAACTTAAATTATTCCAATTGGATAAGTGTTGATCATATTCGCTAAAGTCAATGCATTCGTTTTATCGCCAGAATATACAAAAAATTGATGGGTGACAACTACAGAAGACCAATTTGAGACAAAAATCGAATTAAAGCCCTTTTCAGGGAAACTCAATGAGTTTCCATCGAAAAATGCAGTCGTATGTCTTCTTGAACAATTCTTTATAATACTTAATTGAAGAGAAGGGCTGTAATAAAAACCATTCGATCCCGGTAAAACAAGATCATGAAGAACAGAATCTCTATTGAGTGAATGAGAATCGTTTTCCAATAATGCAGAAGAGTAAGCAATAGTTTTGCCTAACCCATCAAATGCGATTGCAAATTGATTGATATTTGAGATATTTATTGTGATCATAATATCTTGGAAATTAAATCCGTACCAACTACAATTTTTATATTCTATTGTATAGTTTAAGGCGTAATTTATCGTTGGTATTTTAATTGCACTAGCTTCTGTAATGCTTTGCTTATTTATCAGCTTAAAATTTGATGCGTTTACCGTTTGATGATAAACGCTCACATTATAATACGACTCCCCAAACTTATTTTTAATGAGATCCAAAGCATGCTGAGTGTAAGTGGTTGCGTCTCGAGAATGATTTAAGGCATATTCCATCTCAATCCAATAGGGGCTCCAGCCAGTACTGTCAGTGACTTCTGCTAGAATGAGATTTTTCCATGCGGCAGTTAAGTTTCCCTGACACCATATTTTCTCAGTTGCATTTAAATAGAGGGATACATTATTATAAAGAGTTTCCACTTTTAAAATGAAATTTCGAGTCCTATAATTATTCGCAATCAATTCTCCATCATTTTCAGCCGCAATTGTTGTAGTTCCAAAAAATTCCGCTGGCATAATATTGGGATTTGAGTTATCTCCCATCCAACGATAAGCTCCAAGACAGGAAGGCATGTTCCAAAATGAATCTGGCATTGAGCCAAAATCAGTGAACATCTTATCCATTTTTCTAGAATCTGATCTTCTTGCGGCTTCTTCAATAGTCTCAAGGAAAAACCCGAGCTTTTCTACTTGTATTAACATATTTTCATAGTTTTGCTGTTCATCCTCTTTTAATTGAAATCTATTAGAGTATGAACCCGTGTTTATCGCTTCACCATCTCCAAGATACAAAAAGAAAATAGAATCTTGGAAATCAAGTTTAGGAACAGATTCTTCTGGTATCACTTTAATTTCTTTTGCACCGCTCCCAACATATGAATACACTCGATTAAACTCTATATCAGAATAGTAATAGGAAAACGGATTCCTAACTACATAATAATCATAAAATTCATCTAGAATGAATGAATCTTCTAACCATTGAGATTCCTGCAAAAATAGTACGCGGGAGGGGGTCAGATTTAAATCAATAGCGGTCGTTCTGGAGATATTAAGAGCTTTGATTGTATCTGTTGAGGGATATGCAACTGAGAGCATATCTGAGTAAGGTGATAGAACCAATTCTAACTGCTCTATTTCAGTATTTAATTCCTTAAATAATGCAAAAACATCCGGAAAGCGATCAGCCATTATTTCCAATCCGTATCCTGAAATCTCAATGCTGAATTTCCAATTTGGATGGCGTTCAAACATTTGAAGTAACGCTCGTATACTCTGATTTATAATATTATTTTCCGAAATCGTATCACCGGGAACGAATTGTACGTTATAATGGTAGAGATTACAAACACCCTTTTTAGTAATTATTAGTAAAGTGAAGCCGCTAATAATAAAAACAGATAATAATATTAAACAAATGGAATAAACTTTCAATAATCTTGATTTTTGTTTAATATTTGTAATTATACTCCCTCCGATTTTTTTGTTGGTTCGATTTTTTCGATGGATAAATTTTTACTGTAGATCAACAATAAAACGCCAATAATTGTTAGAAAAATCGGTTGAATTAATAAAAACAAGCCCAATATTAACCAAAAATACTTTTTAAATCGCCCAGGTTTAAATGGAAAATGAATAATAGCCACGGTTAATAAAACTGAAATTATATTTACCCAACAATAAAGGATGAGGATTTGAAAAAGGTCAATTGTCAGGGACCCTAGAATAATATTATAGTATGGAATCGCCTCGCCTTTTAATAAATTAAGTAAAAAAATTACCACTATCCGGGTCAAGATTATCCATATAACACAAATAATACTTATAATTCGTATTAGATCTAATGAGGCGTCTTTCATTTTAGTTCCGTTTTCTAATTTTTTTATATATTCTCAAATCATCGATTTAAATTATGTCCATATATATTTTTAAACACATTATTTCAATTCATTGCTATAATCGATTACAATAGTCATTGTATTTGATCGGAAAATACTTAATAAATTACGCTTTTTCTTCTCTTTTTTCTATTTTGATATCCGCTTCTCACTCTGGAACAAAAGCCGTCGAATAGAAGTTATTATATAGTCGTAAAATGTATTGTTAACTCTCTAATTTCTGATTACGGAATGGAGTGAGACTCTTGGCTGAAAAAAAGAAAAGCAAGAAGGCATCTTTCGATAAGTTGAAAGAGCAGATGATTGGGTATATCCAAAATATCAAGACCTATGAAGATTGGGATAAATTTGTCCAAATGTTCATGTTACGATTCCCGGAACGGAAAAAGAAGTTCGCAACTGTTACAGGAATCGAGGTCAAACGGCTCTATACGCCTAATGATATCAAGGATTTAGACTATAATCGGGATATTGGATATCCCAGCGTGCCGCCTTTCACCCGGGGCGTTTACCCAACAATGCATCGGGGAGTAGTTTTTACGCAGAGATTAATCTGTGGAACCGGAACGCCTGAAGATACGAATGAGCGGTTGAAGTTTTTGATTAGCCAAGGGCAGACGGGTTTAAATGTCATTTATGATTTGCCTTCACATCGAGGAATTGACCCAGATGATCGCCGTTCGCGCGGAGAGGTGGGGAAGGATGGCGTGAATTGTGCCTGTTTGGAGGATCAGCGGGCCATATTCAAGGATATTGAATATCAAAAATATTCTGTTTCACAAATTACGGCGATTCATGTCCTCTGCATGTATATCGCGATGGCTGAACTTGATGGCGTCGATATCGCAACTCTCAAAGGGACGGTACAAAGCGATATGTTCAATGCGATCCAAGGATGTGGAGCGCTTGCCTCCGATGTAAGTCGGCGAGGACCTGGGGCAATCGATTATTCGGTGGAGATTTGTGTGGATATTATTGAATTTTGTGCGAAGTACATGCCCAAATGGTATCCAATTTCCATTGTGGGACGCAACATTCGAGAATCGGGCGCAGATGCGGTTTCGGAGATTGGTCTTGCCTTCTCTAACGGCCTAGCCTTTGTGGATAAAGCGGTCGCACGAGGTTTGGATATTAATGAGTTCGGGGAGCGCTTATCGTTTATGTTCTGTTGTGAAAACGATTTCTTTGAGGAAGTGGCGAAGTTTCGAGCTGCCCGCCGCGTATGGTATCGATTGATGAAAGAGAAAGGTGCGACAAACCCGTTGGCGATGCTTGTACGAATGCACGTGCAGAATAGCAGCTTAGCATATACGGCACAACAGCCATTGAATAATATTATTAGGGGAACATTGCATACAACTGCCGCAGCGCTTGGTGGCGCGCAATCACTACATACTAATGCGTATGATGAGGCATGGGGTCTACCTACTGAAAAAGCGGCTATGATCGCGTTACGAACTCAGCAAATTATTATTGAGGAGAGCGGAATTTTAGATACGATTGATCCGCTTGCCGGATCTTATTACATGGAAGCCTTAACTAATGAATTAGAAAAACGAATTTATGAATTCGTGAAGGATATGCAAGCACGGGGTGGGTCCGTGAAATTAACGGAGAGTGGATGGGTTGCTAATATATTACAGCGGAATGCGTTACGGTTCCAAAAAGAGATTGAAACTGGGGAACGAGTGGTAGTCGGGGTCAATAAATATGTCTTAGAAGATGAAAAACTAGATATTGAGATTCATGAAATTCCGGAGGAAGTAGCGCAACATCAAATAGAGAGAATTCAAAGAGTTAGACAGGAACGCGACCCTATAAAATGGAAGGAGGCAATGGATGAATTGAAACGGCTCTGCGATGCTAAACAAAAGGATCCTAACGTTAATATAATGAGAGCATTAATAGAGGCATATAAGGCAGGTGCTACGCTCGGGGAGTGTTATAATAATGCCATATGGCCCCCCGATCGATTCATGAAATAGGAGGAAAAAAGATGGTGAAAAAAATCAAAGTCCTAACGGCGAAACCCGGCTTGGATGGTCATGATCGCGGGATCAAAGTTGTAAATCATGTCTTTCGAGACTCAGGTTATGAAGTTATTTACATTGGGAATGCCCAGCCTGACGAAATTGTTAATGCCGCGGTTCAAGAAGATGTTGATATAATCGGGTTATCAATACTCAGTTCCAGCTACAAAGTCTTAATCCCCGAGTTCCTTGAATTGATCAAAAAGAACAATCTAATGACTAAGATGCTTTTACTTGGGGGCATTATCCTACCACGGGATCAAGAAATCTATCTCAAACAAGGATTTGCGGGCGTTTATGGTCCCGGTACCAATCTTAAAAAAGTCGTGGAATTCATCAACAACTCTTTTCAGAATCAAAAAGGTGAGTAGGATATTCTTCCTACTCATTTTACTTCGTACTCTTTGCTTCGGAATCAATATTAAGGATAGCTTTAGTTTCTTTTTCCCTCTTTGTATTTTTCTTCTTTTTTTCTTCAGGGGGTTTTTTGATTTTTTCTGTAGGCATACATAATTCACCTTCTGTAGGCATACATCATTCATCTAGAGTTTTAAGGCTTTAGAATGACTCAGAATACAAAAGATTCAATGCCCAAAAGATTCAGGCTATAAAAAAATGTTAGGGTTAGATAGAAAATGAACAGCACGATACAAGTGAGCATCAGGAGATAACTGGCAGTAAGCATTAAGATGCTGTCGGATATCGGCTGATCCAGTTCGGTGGAAAGCGATCGCCCACCGTAATACAAGCCCATAATTTTAAAGGGTAAATAACACAGTAAAGTCAATGCGAATAGCAGAATATAGTCATTCAGCATATTAATAAAATGATTTTCCAGATCGAGGAGACTTCCTGTTCGCGTGAAGATGAATTGAATTGTGTTTTGAAGTAAGGGGAGGTAAAAGAAGAGAATGACGGGAATGAAGATGATTAGGAAGAAAGCTTGTGGTAGATAAGTCATTTTTATAGAGGTTCTGAGGGGAGGAATCTCAGCTCCTTTTAAATTCAATGAAAAGTGGACTATACGATTAAGTATGGCATTTTGCATCTTGAATTTGAAAGCCATAAGGAGTACAATAAGAGGCACCGTAATGATGAGCAGTGCAAATTCAATTCCAGGAATGAGATTTGTAACCGGCGCATATTTTCCGACCAGATACTGTTGAATATAGAAATTGGTGGAGAGGAAGAAGGAACCCAAGGAGATGATGATCCCAAAAATCAAACCGAAAAGGATAGTCAGGTGAATCTTCAATGAGAGGTTTTGGGCTTTGATGGCGGCAGCGGAGAGTTTCTTCTCTTTAAGGAGAAAAGCCATATTAGTCTGATATGTCCGTCGCCGTAGCGGGATAATAATTAGGGAGGTTATAATGAGATTCATGAAAATGAAAATAAGGACGCCTAGAAACGATGGATTGTTTGCAAAATTCCCTGGTGAAGAGTAGATGGAGGTCGCCGAAGCGACTATACAATCGACAGAAGATGAAAGGAAATATTCCTGGAATCCCTCGCCATTGACCCGTTGCTGCCCTGCATTATTCATTAGAAGCGTGTTTGATGCGGTGGTAGAAGTGATCCAATCGTATTCGCCGTATCCATAACTAGAATATCCGGGATTGGCGGCGAGCCAAGTGCCGTAAGCCCATATTTCGAACGAATTTTCGTCGTAATGCGCATGATATTGAAAATCGGATTTCGCTTTACAGGTAATGGAAAGGTAGAGGGCGTTGGCGCTCCAGTCGGTCCGGAAGAATGCGAGTCCAGCATCCGGCCAAATAGAGAGGGTGGTAAAAGGCGGTTCTATGGGGACTATATTGAAGGAATACATGCAAATTCTTGACACAGTAGGGTTTAGATAACTTTGTAAGTAAGCCCCCTCATATGAGAGGGCATCGTTTGATAAGCGCTTTTCCCATACCCATCGGGAGTAGTTGCTCAAGAGCGGGGCGTAGGGGAAAATATTCGGAGCTGCCCAGAGCAAGTCCTCGAGGATTTGGGAGTCGGTGGTTGAATCCTCAAATATTGGAGTGGTTGTAAGAGGACTGAGGCTGTAAATGGTGCTATTTATGAATTTCAAGAATTTCGGGTCGGCGAAATAATTTTTCACGCCCGCATTCTGGAGCCCAAAGAAGAATTTCAATCCGCTTTCCAGGAAATACCCCGCATAGGAGTATCCTTCGTAATTACCACCCGTTGAAGCGAAGGTTGTTGTGAAATAGTCATCGATACCGCTGATAGCCAGATCCACCCAATCAGTCTTCCCAAGCGCCAACCCAGCAAGCCCTAAGCCACTGGAAACCACCCCAATGTGATTATTCCGAGGAATGACCCGCATTTTATTTGCGAGTGGGGTCGTATGATTTACAAATTTGCCTTCAATTTCAACCCGCTCGGAGGGGGTTAGATTCACATAGATCATGTCGTAGGCGAGGGCGTAATAACCTGAGGCGCGTCCAAGCGACAGATGGCTCTCATACTCTGTAATCTGGTCCATTGATTGGAGAAACGCTTTTGATTTCTGTATATAGGTGATATTTTGACGAATAACACCAGTGAACGCCAGGTTCAGGGTGGGCTCGGTCCGTGCATTCGCATCGAGGGCGCTAATATTGGTAAAGAGATGGTAATTAGCATTTGCTTCGATAGATGCAAACCAGCTCTGCCAAGGCTGTTCCAGCAAGACCCGCGATCGAAGCGCGGGTAAATCGGCTGCGTGAAAGAACAAGGATGGGTGGACTCCCGGCCCCTTAATACCACCGTCTTTTACGATAGGGGGTGTTACTTTTTCAGAAGAGGGAGGAGGGTCCTCCAAGGAGGGGGCTTTGCCCGGGTTGTAGGAAATGAAGATTGTTCCGTTTTCCCATAGGGCAAAGTAAAGGGTCTGGTTGATGGGATTATATTTGGCAGTGAAATCAATGCCGTTAATAGTGGTCGTTTTGGGGGCATTGGGAACCCAGAGAGATAGGTTCACAGGTTCTTTTATCCATATCCTTCCAGAGATGTTAGAAGCTTGATATTCCAAGTTTAAAGATAGCGATTTATCAGATGTGAGATAGGATCGCCCCAATTGACTTAAGGTCTGCCCCTTCTTCAAAATAAAATTGGCAATGGTGGCATTCCGTAATCGGAAATAGAGAAGTTCAGCATCTGTGGTCAAATTATCAAAGGTCCGTAGGGCTGAAGACGTTTGCGTAAAGATTCGATCATTCAGACCGATTTGAGTAAGCCCATTTGCTGTTGTGATATTGGGTAGGAGTTGCGACCCATTCGTGGGAAATAGAATGGTAACGAAGCGAGTTGGTCCGTTCTGAGTGGCCCGTGCTTTGATGTAGGGAAGCATAATCGGATTATTAACGTAGGATTGCGTGGGATAGAAAGGTCCGATGGCGGAGGTGAGGGTCACTTCGGGTTCGGCGAATATTGCATAGAGCTTTACAGTCTCGGTGGAGTTCAAATAACTGGGGACTGCCCAGACAGCAGATTGATTATTATTGAAAACGGATAAATTGCCGCGCCCATGCAACACCCAATCCACTGGAATATTATTCTGGGCTGGGTAAATCTCATCCACAATAAGAAAATAGCCAGGACCTTCGGGACTTTCCTTAATGAAGAAAACATTGCGAGTATAGCCTCCATTATTTGGAAAGAGGGTATCGAGCATGAAGAATAATCCGACCCCGAAGGCGCATAGAATTATTACTATACAGAACACTACGCTAAAGGGACGATTGAAGAACTTACGCAGTGACTTACTCAATTAATACCCCCAGATCATAACATTGGTTTGAACTTTCAAAATGAACAAATTTTTAGTCTTGAAGGAAATAATAAGGAGGATCTTCTACCCGAGCTTTCTTGGATCGGAAGAAGCGGGCTAAAAAAGGATGAACGCCTTTGGGAAACTGCGCCAAATGATCTATATACCATTTGACCTGGGTTACATTCACTAGATCGGACCGTTGCTGGTTTTCGATGACATCATTTATCCAATTCCAGTCCCACTTATCCTCTAACCCCGCAAATAACGCATATAATGCTATAAAATTGGAATAGAGATTAACCCCAGCCATTAGCTTTCGTAAGTAGTCCCATTTAGCTATGTTAAGATACATTTCCGTCTGGGCGTCTTGGGAATACTTCATGAGGGGATCCAAATAATCGAAAGAGAGAGTCTTAATAGTATCAATGTCAGAATATCTCGGATCTCTGGGATGTATAAGTTCTTTGGTCCAGAGACCCACGGAGGTAATATTTTTAGTGAAATCTGGGGGATCGGAAAACATTGTTCCCCAGTCATTGAACTCTAATTTGTTTATATTTTTCAGCGTCATCCCAAAAATTACATTCGCCACAGGCGATTTTGCCTTCGTCTTTATATGGTCAAGAGTCGCAATATTTAGATTATATTGACTCTGTAGGTTTTCCAGCTCATCGCCCGCGTAGAGCAGCTGAAATTCTTTAAAGATCAATTTCTCATCTGGCGATTCCGTTTCATAGGGGCCGTGCTCAAAAATGCCCGCACGGCATTCTGCTTGAGCAAGGAAATTTCGGCTCGTCAGCATGGCGGTCGTGCGCTTTACCTTTTTCACCAAGTCAGGTCGATCGCCAACGGGCATCATCTCCCCTCGCAGTTTATCAACAAAACTCTGCGGGATAATTTGAATGGTCCCATCCTCTACGACCATTTTCCCATCATTTCTATAGTTTGGGCTTAAGCGCTTCCAGTAATCGAGGATAAATTTGAGTTCCTTCTTCTTCTCTTCCGGTTCCACTTCGATCGATTCGTGGTGCTTTCGTTGCAGGTTATCAGATATAACCTGAGCACGCCCATGGAGGTAGAGCATGGCGAACGAGTTAAAGGCTAATTGATTCAAATATGAGCCTAAGGTTTTATTGCGGCGAGCTAATTCTTCGGGTGAAATTATTTTAGTGATTTCCTTTGTAATCTTGTATTGAAACGCTTGATCGTACAGGATATAGGTCGCAACGTGGATATAATGGCTCACAGGGAAGAGTTTGGTTTCCACCACCGATCTTCCCATAAGATTGGTGCGCACGTTCTCGGAGACGATCCCAATGAGGCGATTCGTCTCCTCATCACTTAAATTGCCTAACATAGGTATCCTTCATTTTTCTCTTTGAATGTAAAATTAGTTAAAACCTATACATAAAATTATAGGGAAGTCATAAGAATCGTCGCAAGGTAAAAAAATAAAAGGAGGTTATATAAATTGCAAAGCAGTTTAAGCGTCTGTCTTGGAATCTTTCACAAAACCGATTACGCCGAAAACAATTGCTGCGATACCAAGGAAAAATCCGAGACCTAATCCTAAATATCCATTTTCTATAAATTGAAAAATGGGAAAGTCATAATCCGCCATTATGCTAAAGGTACTAGTTAGCAGACCTGCGAAACCCACGCATAATAGTATAAATCCGATAAAACGCAACGTTTTTAATGGCTTTATTCCATGGAAAATGTATAAAGCACCTCCAACAAGAAGTATGATGGAGGAAACGGCTAGAAGAATGCTCTGCCAAAGTTCAACTTCGTTATAGATTTCCGGCTGCCAAAAAGCAAGCAAAAAGGGCGTTTTACCTAAATAAATGCTGGCCCAACACCCAAGGAGAGAAGTGGCAATAATTAGTGCACCCGTAATTATTTCGAGGAGATTTACTGATTTTTCTGTCATCTAATCAAGTTCCTAAAATTTTTCTTAACATCACTTTATTTCCTTAAAAAGATATTTGTTGTTATTATCCATTTAGGGATAAATTAAGTTTAGATAGCGGGATACAAATAATAATCAGATGAGATTTATTCACTTAAACAAGATTTATAGGAGTAACATAGAAAAAATTCAGTGAAATTGAATTATCTAAAGTATACATAATTGAAAATCATTGGGAGAATTCTCTCATTTAGTGAAACGAATACTTTATAGAATCAAGTGGTATGTGTACAACCCAAGGTTATAAGATAATAAATGTTGCGTGGTTCGAGAATATATGACATGGAATGTTTTGATCCCGGAAAAATTAGATGATAACGCCATCCAGTTATTATCGAGCGATTTAAATTTCAAGGCCATCATTCTGGAGAAAGTTAGTAATGAGAAATTGTTAGAAGCTCTTGCAACCGCTGATGCGCTTATTGTACGGAGCAAGACGCAAGTAACAAAAGAATTACTTGATGCCGGAAAGAAACTCCAAGTAGTCGGCCGCGCGGGTGTAGGAACAGACAACATTGATGTTGTTCATGCCGAAAAGAAGGGTATTCTTGTCGTGAATGCGCCAGAAGAGTCCTTAGATAGTGTGGCAGATTTGACGATGGGGTTAATCCTCACGGTTTGTCGAAAACTGCAAGTTGCCTATGAACGTACTAAAAAAGGCGATTTTCAGAGGGGCGATTTATTAGGATGTGAATTAAAAGGGTTGCTCTTAGGCATTGTTGGGTATGGAAGAATAGGGCAAAGAGTGGCCCAACGTGCAAAAGCTTTCGGTATTAAAATTTGTGCTTATGATCCGTTTCTTAATCCAAAAGTTGCCGAATCAGAGGGAGTTCAACTTTTACCACTTCAGGAAGTCTTGAAATCTTCAGATGTCATTTCACTTCATTTACCTTTAAACGATAAAACGCATAACATAATTTCAACCCAGGAATTTGCGGCGATGAAAAAAGGAGCATATTTTATTAATACTTCTCGCGCCGAAATTGTGGATACCAAAGCATTAATCGCCGCTTTAGATGCCGGCAAATTTGCTGGAGTTGCCTTGGATGTTGTGGAGGAAGAAAATACCAATAATCCACTTCTTAAATATCCAAATGTAGTTATATCGCCCCATATTGGAGCCTCAACTCAGGGTGCACAAAAAAATGTTGGGCTAATCATTGTCCAAGAAGTAATGAATGTTTTGAAAGGAAATCCCGCAAGATATCCGGTGAATTTCCCTAAAATACCAAGCGAAGCCAAAGAAGTCTATGCGCTTTTTCGTAATTTAATTTCAAAGATGGCGACTGTAATTGTGCCTCTGACAAAATCATCGTTCAATAAAATGACTTTTAATTACCCGGTAAATCTTCCATCGCCGGTACCGTCGATCTTAACCCGCACCTTTCTTGCGATTCTCCTGAAATCCATCACTTCGAGTACCGAAATTAATGTAATCAACGCCCAGAAGATCGCAGAAGAGCGTGGAATCCAGATCGTGGAGTCAGCGTTATCTGATAAGGACTTTCAAAATCGAGTCGCTATAACAATAGAAATGAATGGATCAGTTTTAAATACAGTGCAAGGGCAAATCACCGCAGAACAAAAGCTGGTTTTAACAAAACTTAATGATTACGAGATAAAGTTTGAATTATCGGGTCACTTATTTATGGTGGATTTCATAGATCGACCAGGGATGATCGGGGCTATCTGCAGTTTTCTTGGTCAGAATAATATAAACATCGCCGAACTCCAAGTTGCACGAATAATTAAAACTAAAACCCAGTTAATGGCGCTAAAAACGGATCAGGATGCTTCGCGAGAGGTTATTGCGCAACTTCAGAAGTTAAAAGGCGTCAATTGGGTCAATTACTATGCGCTTTAACCAAACACAGCCTTTATAAATTTGAGAATAACAAAGGTTTCCATTTCTTATCTTCTTTGCTCGCGCCATTTCCTAATTTCCTCGATTGAAGACCAATCATTTGTTGAAATTGTTTTCTGACGAATTTGATCTTGAATTTTTATCGCTTCATTAAGCAATTTAAGATCAATCTCTGTATTGGAACTCTGGTCTTCAAGTTCAATCCTCTTTATTATAGCATTCCTCGCCACTTCTGCCCAATTAATATGAGGATATTTTTTCATCCTTTCTTTTAATTCCTTTGATACCTTAATAGAATCCAAAGACCTCACATCGAAATTAGTTTATTGTTATACATTAATATAATAAAACAATATAGAATTTAGTATTTTTTAAAACTTGAAAAGGATTTTAAATATGCCATTTCTCGATTTTAGAGGGTTTAAGATTTTCTATCGAAAGATGGGGGTAAAAACAAGCTTGCCGCCCCTCATCTTTATTCATGGTGCGTGGGCAAACCATCTCACTTGGTTTAAACAATTCCGGTATTTTGCAAAATATACGGAAATCTATGCATATGACCTATTAGGGCACGGGCAATCCGATAAACCCCGAGTAGAATATACGGCTGAGTTGTACGCAGAAATTTTGAGGGCGCTTATCACTCAATTAGCCATCGTGAACCCCATTCTAATAGGACATAGCTTGGGCGGTGGAATAGCCCAGTTCTTCGCCTTGAAATACCCAGATCAAGTTCAGAAATTAGTCCTATTGTGCACGGGCGTCTATTTGAGTTTAGGAGGAGGCCCTTTAAAGATACATCCTGCGGTCCTGCGCCTCCTTCGAAAACTGTTTTCGAAAATGCGATGGAGCGCCTTCGTAAAAATTATGTCCAAGATGTCGGCTAAACGACGAATTGAAGGCATTGAGGGGATAAATCTTGAAGCCAGAATGGCTGCCACCTGTTCAGGGAAGGCAATGTTAAGCATGGTCTATTATCTAATGCAATACAACATTTCAAAGCAAGTAGGTTCCCTAAAACTCCCGATTCTTTTCATCACTGGCACAAAAGATACCTTTTTCAATCAAATCCCAATTTATCGGGCACTCCCCAACGCAGAAGTCAAAGTTAAAATCGGCGGCGAACATGTGCTACATCTTTTTAATGGGGAAGTGGATAATTGGATACTAGAGTTCATTAAAAAGTGAAGCCATTCGATGAAACGCAGCGGAATAGCGACATTAAAATTACATGGGGGCAAGGCGCCATGGTGGCTTTTGAAACGCATGAAACCCCTCGCCAAATGCATTTTTACAGTTATATATGAGGAGTTTGGCCCTAATAATATCTTAAAAAGGCTGGCGGACCCTGTCTGGTTCCAAGCCCTTTCCAATGTACTGGGATTCGACTGGAATTCCTCAGGAGTGGGCCCCGTAACCTGCGGCGTTCTGAAATCGGTCCTCACTTTTGAAGATCATGGCATCCAAGTGTGTGGAGGGAAGGGCGCGCACTCCCGCGCTACACCAAATGAATTGAGAGACCTGCAAAGTAATCCAGTTTTTGGGGGATCCGTAGAGAAATTAGTTTATGCCAGTAAAATGGCGGCAAAAATCGATAATACCGCGATCCAGAGTGGCTATCAACTTTACCAACATTGCATTTTCGTCTCCTTTAAAAATGATTGGACAGTTGTACAACAGGGCATGAATTTGGATGCGCGGATGGCACGGCGCTATCATTGGCAATCGGAAGGGCTGACGAGCTTTGTCGAGGAACCGCCCGAGAATATCATTGGGGAAAAGGTGCATCCAGATGTCCTAGATATGACTGCGCTTCAGAGCAAGGAATGTAGAAAGGCATCCTTGGATTTAGTGAAGGAGAGCCCCACGAAAACCATGAAAGACTATCAGTTGCTCACTTCTTATAGCAAAACCTCTTTATTGAATTGGATTAAACCGACCGGGGTGAAAATCCCCGTCGTCCATTACAAACTATTACCAAGACGCATGAATTGGGATCTGTTGAAACAGGTATACGAATTCCAACCCAAGAATTATGAGGAACTCCTGGCAATTCAAGGCGTAGGCCCCGCAACGGTGAGAGGGCTCGCCCTAATTTCGGAACTTATCTATAATCAAGTGCCCGCTTGGAAGGACCCCGTGAAGTTCAGTTTCGCCTATGGGGGAAAGGATGGCGTTCCGTTCCCGGTCAATCGCCAAGCGATGGATGAATCGATAACCATATTAGAGGATGCAATCCATGCAGCAAAAGTCGGGGAAAAGGAGAAATTAGATGCGATAAAACGCTTAAAAACTTATTCTGAAAAAATTACCAATTTTTAAGCAAGACGCGTTTGAGGCATCATACTGGATTGGCTAAGTAGGTCGAGTATAAATTCATTTCGAACGTAGCAGGAATGCGAGGTATTTGCGACCTAAGAGACCATTAACAGGGGCTCCACAAATGTATGCACCCGTAATCCATAGAGGAATCCCAAAGATATCGGGGCTGGTATAGGAATAGAGATGGAACCCGTTGATCATCGTGATCTCGACCAGCGGTCCACAGACAGCGGTCAGAATGCACATGAACAGCCCACCCTTCGTCCCATCAAAGACCCACCACACTAAAAGCCCGGTTGGAACTGTAAAGAAGAGGACTCCTATGTTAGGCACTCCTATTCGATAGAGGAACGGTCCTGTGAACCATTGAACGAGAAAACATGCGAGCGCCACAAGCACAAACCGCCAACTGGGATTCAACCCTCCATGTGGTTTCTGGTTCTTCCAACGATCAAATAAGGGATACGAGACCGCTAAAATCATGCCGGCGATCCCATACAAGATCGCGATCCACCAGCATAATTCGATTCCCAGACTTGGAATTACCCAGGTCGGCGAGAAATAGTCTAAAGCGCCATTTATGGGGTAGGCAATGTCAATAATTTCTCCTACCAGTAGTCCAGACGTAAATCCCAAGCCAGCCAAGCGAAGGAGGATCGAAAGAGTCAGCGGAGGCTTCTCCGACAACGCATTTGATTTCTGTTCCATAAGAATCACGCCTTTTTGGGCGAATATTGTATTTAGAAAAAGATTAGTGTTAATGCCCTTAAAAAATTATACTGAAAAATCTTAAATTTTGAAACCATATATATGTGAAGTTATAATTAGAAAATTTTGTATTAAACCATCTTGAATAGTTTGATAACGGGATTTTAGGTTATGACGCAGGAGTTCCGATCTTTCATTGAGCGGTTGGGGCGGGAAAGCCGGTTTGATCGGAACTTACTGCAAAAAGTTTTGGATCAGCTCATAAAAACCGAGTATAAAGCAAAATATGCCCAGTTTAAACAATCATTTCAGGAAAGCTGGAATGATTGGACTACGAAACAGGGCAATAAGAAGGAACAGGTTTCAGAGTTTTTTATGCAGAATGGAGAACAATTTATCCGAAGATGGCTTGGCGAAATCTTACCGTTTACGAATAGCAGGCAACAACTAATAACCGGCGTCAAATCGGGTGGCACGCCAGAGGATTTAATCTTCCACATGTTTTATCGATTCAATCCGCAGGAACTGGAGCTACTTGACCGATCCATTTCAAATAATAGAATTCAGGAAATCTCCCGTGAAACCGCCTTGAAACGGCTTTTTTTAGAAGCGTTTCTGCCGTTAAAAACAATTATTTCCAGCGCGCTAGGTTACAAGTACTCGCTGATGATTGAAGAATCGAAGGTCCTGACGAAAGCAAGAGGGAAAATTGTATTTCTCGAGCTAACTGCGAGACCATCTGAGTAAGTTAGTGAGTAGAGCTAGGTGTGAAAGCGGGGCTGGGCGCCTTCGGTGTTGGGGGTTTGGTTTTCATCACGATGATAATGGAAACTATAATAACAGCGGCCCCGATAGCAACCCCCACGAAAATCCAGGTGAAATCGACGAACCAAGGCAAGCCGATTACATATACAACCCCATTTGCAGAGGCGGTTGCAATATCAAGGATGCCATTGTTATTCATTTCCAGGAGTAGAATATCGAGAACTGTGCTGTTGAGCGGGACAATCAAAAAGATGTAACCCTCAAGGGTCCAGTAAGTGATATTTTGAGTATCGCCTATGATCAGGCAGTCGATAGTACCCCCGAAGAGGTTCCCAATAACGAGGCTGGTTGTGGAACTATTTGTGAGATATCGGTGAATGATTGCACCATTAGTTCCATTCAGGGAAGAAATCCCATTACTAGTGGATAGAAAGATTTCGGGATACGAATCGCCTGTAGAGTTGTAGAGCAATAATCCGGGGTAATCAGCCATATAGGGTGTAGAATTCCAGTAGGAGGTGCCATTCTGAGCTAGACACAGGGTGTAATTTTGTAATTTTAAAATGAGTTCTTGGTCCTGATTCCCTAATACATCGCCTAACAGCCCATTCTGAGGTTTGCTGGCTACCTCAATCTGCCATTCTATCAGTCCGGTGGTGTTTAAGAGCGTAATAAACGAATCTCCAAAAACCAGAATCCTATCCGTAACATTATCTTGAGAAAAATCCAAGCATACAAAATCCTGAATTGTGTTATTGAGAGGAGTGGACCAGCAGAGAGTTCCATTATTGAAAAATGCAGTAAGATTCCCTGATAAATCACTGATTAGAACTTCATTTAAGGAATCACTTGTTATATCGGATATGGCAATCTTCGTTACATTGTATTGTTTCTCCCACAATAGGGTGAAATTTTGGGTTGTGGGGTTATATTTGAGAATAGAAAGCAAGTTGCCATCCATTGATCCGGCTCCAATTT
>Ga0315277_10000501_pt1 | contig 63101 bp, 70 predicted proteins | sample YL17G05_15_MG_FD_203695 | JGI IMG/M metagenome (GOLD analysis project Ga0315277, IMG submission 203695) | Sediment microbial communities from Yellowstone Lake, YNP, Wyoming, USA - YL17G05_15 | ecosystem: Environmental > Aquatic > Freshwater > Lake > Sediment | place: USA: Wyoming | collected...
GTCTCATGGCAGCTGCGGCAGTCTATCTCGTGCACTACGACGTGGTTTCGGGTTGCCGTGGCGAGTTTGACGTGCAGCGTGACGGTTCTGGGGTCCAGCAGGGTCCGGTTGCATTTGGGGCAGAGTACGGCTTCGGGCTTCATTTTCTGACCTGCATACGCGTCTGGAGGTTTCGTCCGGTCGGCTCTCGTCGTCTTGCCTTTTGGGGTACTATTACTGTACACTCCACGCGGGTGCGGGTTGCCTTGAGCACGTGTTCCGCGCCGCACCTCTGGCACTTGAAGACGGCCTCTACTCGCGCCTCAAACACGTCGAGCATCATTGCCATCTCCTCCATCTGGTCGGCTGGTACCAGCTCGTTTCCGCAGTTTCGGCACCTCAGGGCTTCGCACGTTGTCAGCTGTTTTCCCCCGCGGTCAGGATACGGTTGAGGGCGTCTGTGAAGTCCCGCTGTTCTTTCTCAGTGGTGAAGACGGTCACGTAGGCCTTGGCGGCGGGGTGGAAGTTGTCGTAGAATCTGAGGAAGGCTATGGTGACGAACATCTTGTGTTCGCACCCTCTGCATTTTACGGTCAGCCTTGCGGCATGGACGGGGTAGCGGTTCCAGACTCTCTCTTGTTTGAACTGTTGGATTTTCTCTTTTGCTATTTTTTTGAGGTAGTCGGGTTCGAGCAGGGGCAGTTCGCATTTGGAGCAGGTCACGGAGGCGTTGTTGATGGGTCTTGCTCCTGCTTGGCTGAAGAGGGGAAAGAAGGCGGACTCAGGTACGATTCTTATTTCTGTTTCTTCCATTTCGATTCCTCCTTTTTTGTTTTTTTTAAGCTTCAGGCGGTCTGTTTCCCGTCTCGGGTTTCCAGTTTCATGAGGCTTTATGCTAGTGAAAATCGACTGGATCAGTTTCCCAAAGGGTTTCCCAAGTTTCCTCGGGGGCAGCGGCTGATGTTACGGTGTTGTGGGCTGTTTCCCAAAGGTGTTTTCGGTTTTACAAGGACGTTTTTTGAGAGTTTGATGGATTTTTTGGTCTGGGTCTAAAATCACAGATGAGATGTATGTTTTTGCCTGTTTCCCGCCTTTTTGGGGAAACTTTGACCCGAGATCACGGATTCACTTTACTTAACTGACTGAAGTTCGATAGATCATGTTTATGTGGCTTTAAAAAGGTTGCAAATGAGAGTCGACCCCCTCCCACGTCACTGTCCGCAGGTGCTTGTCACGGCTCTTTCCTTTCCGTCCCATCGCCATCTGGGACTCCCCGATGGTGTTTGGCGCCTAGGACGCGCCCGTCGGCTCTTGGGCTGGGGAAAACGGGTTGGGGCGGGTTTTCCGTGGGGCTGGGGGGGCTCTGCGTCGGGTTTTGTGTGCTGTTTGATGTTGCGTTTCGCTATCTCGGTGCATGCGCGTTTTTGGGGGTTTCAGTGGATGCGTCTATCCGTAGTCCGCGGAGCCCGCATTGTATGTCGTTTGGAACCCGTTGCGGGTGTCTTTGCCCAGCTCTGTCTTCAACGGGATTCAGTGTTGGGTTTTCGGTCTTGTCTCTCGTGTCGGCGCTCAAGCTTGGGACTTCTCTGATTTTCTGTTGGCGGATTGGGCTTGGGGGCGGTCTGTAGTTTGAAGCGGGATATCTGAATCTTTTCTGATGTTGTGCTGACCTGGGTCGTCGTTGGAGTCGGGAAGTCCATAGAGGTTTACGGGGCTATCTCACGGTGTTGACTGGGGATAATTCGTTGGTCTGCTCACGGGAAATAGAGTATCTAACAATATTTCGTTGGAGCACTTGGACAAAATTTGAGAGGAAAGAGAAAAACGGAAACTTGCCGCGAAACCGAAAAGAACAGAAAAGGACGAAAATAAAGAAACGGCCAGGAGAAAACCAAAAGAAGACAGAAAGAGAGAAGAAACTAAGCCGCCTTAACCCCGAAAACAAGAATCAAAAAAACAGAATCCCGAAAGGATAGATTTACGATTCTGAAAGAGGGTGTGACGGGATTGTGGCGGAAAGTGATGGAGGGTGACGGACGAAACAGGAGAAGACAGAGGGGAAACGGTCAGGAGAAGGAAGACGGACAGACAGGAAGACGGCAGAATCGGCACGATAAAGAGAACCAAGCCCGCCAGTATAAAAACGAGAGAGAAGACAGGACCAGCATCGAGCTTGTCCATCACTTTCACGGTCTCCACCTAGCCCTATCCGTGTCCATTCCAAAAGATTGAAAAGCTGGCTCAAAAACTGGAGACGCCGCGGAGGTGGAAGACTGGCCCGCAGATTTCAATACATGGGCACTTTTCAGATCTCCACAGCATCTCAACAGACAGAGATTTGAGAGGATTTAAGGTTTTGAGGGATCGGCTGTTTTCAGAGGCAGATGCGGAAAAACGGGCTATAGTGCCTTCTTTCCGAAAATCAGGATGATGGCGATGAAGATTATTGTCCCAGGCACTCCCCACTCCAGCAATGGAACCCACCACGGAGTCACGACATCAACGACGGTCTGGCCCCACTGCTGAGAGTAGTCCGTCATGTTCATCCGGCCAGTTGAGACCAGAACAGACTTGAAGGCCAGAACAGCGAGAGCAACCGCCGTAGGCAAACCCAAAATCAGTCCGATGATTGCTCCGATTTCTTTTCCCATCTTGTCTGGTGCTCAGAAAAAACTGTGGATCAAAACCTGCTTAAAAACGTATTCCCGAGGGGGTCTGAGGCATCACTCAACCAGTGTTCTTTCGCCGAAATATTCTCTGCCCTCATCTGGAGTAAGACAGTATCCGCATTTTTCAAAGAATTCCTTGGCTTCGGGCTTTATGGCGTTAGCCCGCATCTTCCTGCAACCCTTTTGAAGAGCCAGTGCCTCGGCATAACGCACCAGCTGGGTTCCCTTGCCCTTTTTCCGTAGTTTTTCATCAACGTGGATGTTCATAATCGTGCAGAGGTCAAAACGCATCTTTATTGAGCCGATCTTCTGCCCTTCCTCAAGGAGAACATAGACCTCGTTGTCAAGTTCGTCAAGACCCGCAAACTGGATGCTCATAGTCCGGTGACCAGCAGGACTGGCTATATCGGGATTTTTGAAAGTATGGTCGTCGCCAGTTGTGCCAGCGTGATTATGAGGTCTTTGTTGGCTCTGAGTGCCTCCTTGGCCTTCGTCAGCGTTGATTTCTGCTCGTCCTTTGCGTCTTTGACCAGCCTAGGGAGCGCTCTGGAAACCTCGTCCCTTGCCACGACCAAGTCCATCCTCATCTTCTTCCGCCTGTTCAGGAAGACATCTTCCGTGATGTCGCCGCGGAGATTGTTCTCTCTCAGTTCGTCCAGTTCGAGCATTGCGACCTTCACCTTCTGGATGCTCGTTATCACCGGTTTCAGACTGTCGGACAGCTCCGGCTTCTCTTGGATGGTTTCGTTGAATGTGTCGATCAGCCCGTCCAGCTCTTCATAGGAAAATTCATTTTTTGGCATTCGCCTTCTCCCTCCTCTGTGTCTTTCTCACCTGTTTCAGGAACTCGTTTGCGTCTCCGAGTATTTCGCTTTTTACTTCCTGCTGAAGGTTGACGAACCCCGTCTTCATCAACCTTAAGGCGGTCAGCCGCTTTGCTCTTGTGCTCAAGAACTTGTCATCGTCAAGGCTTCCCTCAAGCCTATCCTTCTCAAGAAGCCCCATCTCCTGCTCGATGGCCTCATATTGGGCCTTAGAGTATTCGTATCTCTGCTGGGCTCCTTCCACGGTCTTTTTGTTCTTCTTGAGCAACTTCTGCAGCTCTTCCGGAAGCTCTGGGCTGTCAAGCTCGTCGAGTTTTTTCAGAAGCCTGCCCAAGGTCTCCTCGATGCCCAAGGACTCGATGCTGAAGGTTTCCTCGGCCTTTCCGCCTGCCTTGCCCTCTCCGGCGATTTTAGGCGAGAAGTTCTTGATTTCGCTGTCCACGTACTCGAAGCCCGTTCCTGAGCCTATGATTTTCGGCTTGACCTTCATCCTTTTCAGCAGAAAGAGCTCGACGCTCTTCTCGTCCCTGAATTCGAAGGTCTCTTTCTCCTCCTCGATGTACGGGACTATCGCGGTTCCACCCTCCACCCTCACCTTTACCTCGTAGACGTCGTTTTCGACTATGAGGTAGGGCGCGTCTTTCGTTATCTTTGCTCTGATTTCCTTGGGTGCTGAGAAGTAGGATTCGTAGCTACTGAAGGCGACCATTTCAGTGTTTCTGGCAACCGTGCTGGCGCCCTTGATGAAGGCGGAGGAGATCGGCAACTCCTTCTTGCCGACGAAGACCGCTTTGAGAGCGTATCCGCCTGTTTCGGCGTGTCTTCCCCCTACCTTTCCAACGTACCTGAAGACGTCAAGGTCGAAAAAGGATGTCCGAGTATTTCTCCGGTCTTGCGGTTTATCTCAACCTGAGTCCAGAGGCGGAAATAGTACTGGCTCGGGTCGGCGTACTCGGCGATTATTGCGTTGAGATAGGAGTATATTTCGCTCATCAGCTCGGTCACTTTCTGCTTGTTTCCCCTGCCAGTGGGTGAGCTGTAGAACTTTCCCCTTTCGGGCTTTTCCTCATCTTTGGGGTAGAGGTAGCGCCCGATGGCTCCGATTATTGCCCTGCTTGCGGCGTAGGCGATGCCGTCGAAGCCGGTTATTTTCGTGAACGGCTCAAGCACTATGGTATCTTCTTTTTTGCTGCTCATCAATAACCCCCTGGAAGCTGTATCAAACTAAACGTTGACCTGTCTTCTTTTTAAACATTCGGTACAACCCTCATTCCCCTTAGGAGGAAATTCGGGAGACTATTTGCGAGACTATCTTCTCCATAGTTGGACTCGACTTCCCCTGCCTTTTTGCCTCCTCGAAGATGTACTGGTACACTGCCGGATTCTCCTCGCCGTATTCGCTTTTGTCGATTTCAAAGTTGTTGCAGCAGGTCTGCAGGGCGGTTCCGTAGCAGTCGCCCATCTCATCAGTCACCTTTTGCTTCAGATTCTGCTTGAAACAGGCGAACCTGTCTGATACTTTCTCGGGCCAGTCTTCCTCGGGTTCGTTGAAGAGGCGTAGCAGGCAACGGTTGAAGTTTACCCCTTCCGGCTTGGGGTGGTCGCTGTCCCATATTGCGTAGGTCGGAATCCCCAGACTTGAGAAGACGGTTATGGCGCGGTCGAGGGAGAATTTGCTGTTGCAGGGTATGACGGCCGCTCCTTGGCTCTCTAGGTCGTGACCCATTGTGGTTGCGGCGCCCAGAATCGCCGCCCTGTCCTTGATGCCTTCGACCAGAACAACGAGTTTCGCGAAGAATCCCTCGTTAACCCAAGGGCTAAGAAGGGCTCTGAGACGCGCCCTGAGAGTCTCCCCCGTATACGAGCCCTTTGGCCTGTTGTTGATTTTCTCAAGCGTCTCTGCAACCGCCGCCAGCGTGGTGTAAGATATCTTGGTCTGCTTGGGCAGGTTCTTGTCTTCCTTTGTCTTCTTGAATACCCTTATCTTTTCAAACTGCTCCAAGTCGACGAACAGCGGAGAGTGTGTGCTGAAGATCACCTGCATCTCTTCTACGACGCCCTGAACGCCCTCCTGCGCCAGCTTCGCCAGAACCTTCGACAGATGCCTCTGCCTGTCCGGATGCTGGTACAGTTCCGGCTCCTCTATGCCCAGAATGAGGTTCGGCATCTTCAGGGCGGGCTGTTTCTCTGACGCCTCTGTTTCCGGCTGGGCAGGCGTCTCGGTCAGGGCGAGAAACTGTAGCATTGCCAAGATGAAAGCGCGCTGAACCCCGTGACCCGTGTGGCCGACGGGAGAGCCGTACTCATCCTCTATTATTTTGACGTCTGCTGTCGGCATCGGTATTTCGAGCCTCACGTCCTCCTTCCAGCGCAGCTTGACGCCCGTGTCCGGAACGTACGTCTGCAGGAAGCCGCTTAGGGTCTTTTCAAGCGTCTGCAGTTCGGGTATTTTTGACGGGTTGTAGACCTCCCTGTACCTTTCGTTCACCTGCGTCTCGAACTCGGCTATTTCCTTACGCTGGGAGAGCACGCTGCGGACGACGAGATCCATTATCTCGGTGATTATCGAGCCTTTCTTCTCGAGGACGTCTTCGGAGGCGTCTCTGACCGCGTGGACGAGGATAAACCGCGTGTGGCGCTCGAGATGGGCTTCGCCGACCTCTCTGAAGCCGAAGAACTGTCCGCCGTCCCTTTTGCGTTCGCACCGTTCCGGATGCGCCTGCTCCCACTCGGAGAGGGCCTTTTCGGCGTCACCGCGGTTCGTATAGGCCGGCAGACCGCCGTATTCCTGCTTGGCGCGCAGCTCGTTGTATTTTCCCCTCATATCGCCGCCTTTTGCATCGTAGAAGGTCTGAAACTCGGGGTTTTTGAGGCTTGTTCCATAGTACTTCTGGCTTCCCCTGTCGAGCGGCCAAGTCATCTCCTTCTCGACGGTCAGTTCCTCGCCCTCTACGTACAACTGAAAGAGCTTCTTCTCCTCTGGCGTCAGATTTGCGAAGGTCATCGTCATCACAATCGGCTGCAGGGTGTCCTCGGCGTAGAAGTCCTCCTTGCCGTAATGGGCGCTCGGCTCATAAAACACCTCAAGAGCCCGCAGAAAAGAGGATTTGCCGGATCCGTTGGCACCTAGCAACGCCGTCAGATTCTCGCAGTGGAGAGTCTCGTCCTTCACGCAGCGGAAATTCTGAAGGCGGAATGATTTGACTATCAGGTTGAAGCCCTCCGTGTTTCAATCTATAAGAGGGTACTATTTAGAATTTAAATGTTCATCAGAATTGCAGGATAGATAGTAAGCCGTGAAAAGACCTTCTGTGGAATCATAAAGGCTCTTCAGATACTCCAGAGCTTCCTCAACGGATTTCGCCGAGGGGATGATGGCCTTGAAGTTGTCCTGTCTGACGATTTCGTCCAGCCTGCCCGTCTCTTTCTTAGCTATCTGCAACCTCAGAATGTTGGAGCCGCACTGAAAAACGGCCTCTTCCCCCCTCCGAGCGTTGCCTCTCCGCACTTCAACGGTTTTCTGCCCGCTTTTCACCCACCCGAACACTTCTTTCTTGACCATAAACAGCGGCACACCAGTACCCCCATCCCGAGATGAACAAATCAAATACAGGCAAATGAACCCATTTCCAGAGTTGAAGAGATGGTCGCACGATGCGCATCGCTGGGCACGCACTACTCTAGGAGATGTTTGTCAAGAAGACGCTGCCAAGCTCCCTTATTATCGCGGGTAGCTTTTATGTCGTTCAGAAAGCCCCCAACCTTGTCCAGGAAGTGCTTTCTTCCCTGCTCTCCGACATAGATGAAATAGGGGCAGAGGTCTTCTGGGACGTCCATTATGTAGATGTTAATTCCCTCTCGGGTCTGAGAATCTATAAACTCGCCGATGCCCTGCCGGTCCTTGGGAACTACGCCTGCACCGCTGAGCAGGATGTACTCTGTCAGATTATGCTGCTTGGCTTTCATCAGGCAATGTCTGACATCGCTCTCCGTGATCGGCTTGTCTTTTGATTCGGCTGCTTTTACAACTCGGGTGCCCACTCGGAACTCGATGTCGCCGGCGGTCTTCGCAAACTTGTCAGACCAGTTGACGGGGTACGCCACAATCTGCAGCTGTGTTCCGAGAGAAATACTTGAGAAAACGGCCGCGCAGACGGCTGCGAGCCTCTCTCCGCTGCCTGAAGCTGCGAGATATTCGTTGACCACTTGAACGGTTTTCTTGAGGCTTGCCTGGACAGGAGGAACCCGAAATTCCTGCCTTGAAGGGGAAACGGCCATCATTTCCTTCAGGACCTGTCGCAGGAATGCCCTTGGAAATCCCTTGTCAGTTTGAGAGCGGGTTTGGCAGAAATCCAGCAGGTCAAACAGTCGCTGCTGAGCACCGCGGCTTCTGTCTCTGTTGGACATATCAAACTCGGGATAACGTGCAGGCCGATTCAGAAACGGCTCATTCGAACCCCCAAGCCTTTCGCCGTGGCTCTTTTCGAAAGGTACAACAACACCGTGAGCTACACTTCTCGCGTCGTACGCGCCCTGCAACCTGCTCCCCTTCTGCAGTGCCCGATAATGGATGCCCGGATTAGCTGCCTTCGAAAGTGCCGCCGTCACGAGGATATATCTGTAGGTCACCTGCTCGCCACGAATGATGTCTCTGACCTGCTGTATCTGCAACGAATAAACAGATAGGTCGAGGAAGGTTTCTCCTAGATGTCCTTCCACATACTCCCACTCGCCCTGGAGTATTCTCTTCGCTTCCTCATTAGAGACATCCAAACAGTAGCCTTCGCCTCGCGTGCGCGGGCGTTCTTCAAGATATGTGGGCAGGATATTTATAAGTCAGACTGAAGCCGAGGAAGGCCTTGATTGTGCTCGTCTGTCAGAGGTGCTTTTCGATGCCCTTGGGCTCGTTTATCCTGTAATTCACCCAAAGGGCTTCTTTCCGCATTTTCTTGACCGAATGACACTTCTTTTCCGGGGCTTCCATACATCTCCAATTTGCATAGAGCCTCTCCATCAGTTTGCACCGGTAAGAGGAAATTGCGACCTTCCCCTTGACCTTGTGGAGAGCTTCTGCAAGCTTTTCGTGCTCTTCATCCTTCATCTCAAACCCGTATGCGTGGATATCTCCTCTGCATTCGTGAGGATATGGCGGATCGCAGTAGAAGAGCGTCTCGGTCGTGTCATATCGTTCTATCACGTCGAGGGCAGGTCTGTTCTCGATCTGCACCCGGAGGAGCCTTTGGGCTATCAACGGCAAATCCTCAACGGCACCAAGCCATCTTGACACGGCTCCTGCCATTCCGGCTCTGCTCGTCAGCGTGCAATTTGCCCACCTTCCCGGAGTTGCTCCTTGGGCCAAGCCGGTCCGCGTCTGCCTTGCTAGCACATAGAACATCCGTGCCCTCTCTACATCAGACAGGTCTGGGTTGCCCTTCTCCTCTATGGCCTTCAGGTACTCTTCGTAGGAAAAGGGGGTCAAGACGATTTTCTCGATGATCTCGTCCTTTTTGTCTCTGAGGACCCGAAAGAAGTTCACCACTTCCCCGTCTATGTCGTTGTAGGTCTCGACCGGAGAGGGCTTCCGGTTTATCAGGACAGCCGCCGACCCGCCAAACGGCTCACAAAAATGCTCCGTTTGCGGTAAGAGAGGAAGGAGCCAGTCCAGATGGTTGAATTTTCCCCCGTACCAGCCAAATGCAATTAGTTTGTGATTGTTGAGAACCATCTTTCTCACCTTCTACGTGTCTACTTGTCTAATATTTCTTTTTAGTTCCCCCGTCTTCCTCAGGACTTTATGCAAGAGCGTCAGGTCGTCCGTCAGCCTCTTCTGTGACTGCCTTGCCCGGAAAACAAGCATACTGAACCCCTGCAGCTTGTCCCCTGTCGAAAGAAACTGCTTCAGAATCTTCCTTTCATTTTGAGTCAGGATGTATTCTCTCATCGATATCTGCCACCGATGAACGGTCACAGATATCCTTATACCAGACGACGCATATAATACTTTTGGTGAACTATGGCCGACCTGCTGATGCTTCTTTATTCAAGCCCTCTCGGGAGAAAGCACTACGGGCCCTAGAACCCTCATCGCGCTACTCCTTCCTGCCCTGGTCTACCTCGACGTCGCGGCGGGATTGACGGACTTCTCTGCGCCCCTCTTGTTGCTTCGCCTGCCCCTCGTCTACTTCATCATCGGACTGCTACATCAAAGAAAGAACGGGCGGCCAACGAAACCCCTCGACTACCTGCTGCTTCCCATCGCCTCCCTTGCCGCCTCCTTCCTGCTCACGGTCGGCCTTGGACTGCTCATCTATGCCGCCCTTCCCTCCATCCTCGACCTCTCCCTTCTCGCATTCTTGGCGCCGCTGCAGCCCGCATTCGATGTCTGGGTCAACACGGGATGGGTCTGGTTCCTCTCGTTCACCTCCGTCGCGGAAAGCTTGGTCTATCCTCTCCAGTTCCTCTTTCTGTTCTCAAGCTTCTCGATGCTGCTCTGGCTTCCCACCGTCGCCGGAGCAAAAGCAGTCGAAAAAATCAGACGGAGAGGACACACCACGTTCACTGTGCCGCCGCCATATCCGACCTACACCAACGAGCTGCCCGTCACGCCCCCAAAGATAACCTACCGAACCCAGACCGCCGAGCAGATACCCGAAACCCAGTGCGAGAAGCCCCTGCCCCTCCAGCTCTTCCGCGCCACAGACCCCAAAACTGCACAAAAGGCCGCAGAACAGCAGGGCCTAATCACACTCTGGCACGAAAGAGAGCGCTGGGACCTCTACTCCAGGACGAACTGCTACTGGGCCGTCACCCCCCAGCTCGCCCTCTCCCTGCTCCGCCTCGACACCGATATGCGCGCAGAAAACGAGTTCGACGAGGCCGAACGCCCCATCCTCAGAGCCCTGGCCGTCAAAAGGTGGCTCAAAAAGCTGACGACAAACGGAAAAACCTACTACTACGGTCTAGACAGGGAGACCTCCACGCTCCTGCGAAAACGCCTGACCTCGCTCGCAAGAGAACAGTCGCATTCGGAGCCTGAAATAGCCGAAAAATGAGAGAACAACTATCTTTAGCCAGATTTCATAAAACCCAACTACTTTCGACGCCGATTTCTAGGATATGCCACGATGCCCGAGCTGCGGCTCCCCCAGAACATTCAGAAATGGCCACAGATTTTCCCCAGACGGCAAGAAAACACAGAGATGGCTGTGCCCCGCCTGCGGATACCGTTTTTCGGAATGCACAAATAACCCGTCGCCCTCTACCTCTGGCGGCCAAATATGCGCCGTTCAGGTGAAAAATTTGGCGAAACAGATCGAGAAAGGAGAAATCGCGGGAAACACCATCACCACCAAGGGCAAACTCGTCGACTACAGCTGGTATATGCAAAAAGAAGGATACGCCGAGGCAACGATAAGCCGGAGAACGCGGTTGCTTTCCACGCTCGCGGTCCGAGGCGCCGACCTCCTCGACCCAGAATCCGTCAAGGAGACGATGGCAAAACAGCGCACCTGGGGCCTGAAAACAAAGGAGCTCGCCGTCGAGGCGTACTCCTGCTTCCTGAAGATGAGCGGAGGCAAATGGCAGCCTCCCAAATACAAGCCGGTCAGAACGTTGCCGTTCATCCCGACAGAACGGGAGATAGACGAGCTCATCGCAAGCTGCAACGCAAAAACCGCCACATTCCTCCAACTGCTGAAAGAAACGGGAATGAGGAGCGGCGAGGCCTGGATGCTCAAATGGATCGACTTCGACATCGAAAACATCACAGTAAGAGTCACCCCCGAAAAGGGAGGAGAACCCCGTCTGCTCAAGATAAGCAGCAAACTGATCGCAATGCTCAACGCGCTACCCAAGACCCGACAGGAAACGTTCACGGGCTCGCTCCGCCACTTTGCCAGATCCTACAGGAGACAGCGGACCAGACTCTCACGCAAACTCAAAAACGACCGCATAAGCAAAATTACCTTCCACACGTTCCGGCACTGGCGCGCCACTATGGAGTACGCGAGGACCAAGGATATCCTGCACGTGATGAAGATGCTGGGCCACCGGAGCATCCAAAATACTTTGCTCTACACGCAGCTGGTCAACTTCGAAAGCGACGAGTTCCACTCGGCCACCGCCAAAACCGCCGCTGAAGGCCAAAAACTCGTGGAAGCCGGATTCGAGTACGTCTGCGATTTTGAGGACATAAAGGTCTTCAGAAAACGCAAATGATACACTTCTAGCCGGAAATAGGGCCTGGATTATTGTGGTGGGGTCGCTGGGATTTGAACCCAGGATCGCCAACGCCCCAGGCTGGTATCCTGAACCAATCTAGAGGTTCTGGGGCTGAGATACACAACGATTCACCCAACCCAGACACCTTAGCTAGACGACGACCCCACAGAGATAGACGATTACTCTTGCGCACTTATTTTCTTTTTCTGAAGAATCTGATGTTCAAGATAACACAGAAACAATAAGACGATTGCCACAAGTATTGAAACAGTGATCGTTATCATAACAGTCCTCTGGGCAATGAATTCCCAACGATATCAAATGCAGCAAGAAGCGCTACTAAAAGCAATGCCCAACGCGTTCTTCTTATGACTCCCCAGAGCGCAACAACAAACAAGACTGCCACGATAACACCGCTGATCATTAATGCCCTGCAATCAACTGCGACCGTGGAACGAATGTTGCCAACGTTGTAGAGGAAAGACATGGAGACAATTGCATGCTGGATCACTTTCTCTGCCGACAAGATGATTAGCAGGTAACTGATCACGGATCTTTTCGACACATGTATTCACAACGCGTTATCTAGGGCTGCATTCCTCTGGAACTGACTTGCTTAGCACTTGAATCTTAGTCAACTCACATTCCTCCTGCATCAAATCCGGTCATAAGCATGCACACAGAAAGAAGAATGAAGGTGCGGGAGACATCGCCACCTAGATTTGACTTCATAAGCGATGACTGCTAGCACACTACTAACAAAAGCGGAATGACACACACTGAAAATCAGGAGACTATGCTATTTGTCAGCAGTTTCACAGAGTAACACACAATGAGGCCACTTTGTTTTCAGTTCACTCATCCAATTCTCAATAACCTCTTTCTGATCGACATTCTTGATTTTCCTTAGTTCTTCTTTTATTTTTGGATAGCCTTGCTCCAGTGATTCAAAATTCTTACATTCGGCAAGTCCATCGCATTGGCTGCAGTTGGTTATGTTTTTCTTTGAGGCACAGATTCTGATCTCGCAAGCTGGATTTCCACCACCCTTCTTACAGCCTGGACACAGCGGCATAGCCTGTATTGAGGCGAGGCCTTTCATAAACTCATTGAAGTCGAACTCTTTAGGAGCCCACTTTTCTAATGCTGCCTGACTGCGCTTGATGATCTGCTCATATTTTCTTGTTAATTCCAGTATGGCGTCATTGCCGCCTAGGCAACTACCGCACCAGATTCCGCAAAAACCGATTTGGTTCTTCACATTTTCAAAGCCTTCAGTCAACTGGCATTTCCCCAGTATTTAGAAGTCGTAAGAGAGTGAAAATATGATATAACTGATTTGGAAAAAGCACGGAGCACTCACATTTTTCAGTCACGAGATTTGCCAGTAGCACGCTTCTTCGCAACATGAAAAAATGTTGCGGGATATCTGCCTGCCTGTCTCTTGTTCAGACTATACTAGTCTTTCTTTTTCGGAGTCCTTCTTCTGAAGCCTTGTTTGCTTTGGGATCGTTATCTCCAGTACTCCGTTCTTGTATTTTGATGACACTTTCTGCTTGTCAGAGTGTCTGTTGGGCAGTTCTATCATCTTGTAGAAGTTTTTGGCCTTGACTTCAATGCCGTCTTCTGTAACTTTCAAGTGTATGTCTTCTTTTTCCTCTCCTGGCAATTCAATGTAGATCTTTGTTGCATCCTCTTCTTCGAAAATGTCTGTTAATGGTTCACGTGTTTCTTTGAGAGCATCTTCTGATAGCTCGAATGGTCTTTCAGGCAGAGGTCTTCGTTTTAAAGGCTTCAGAGGTTCGATTGGTTCGAGTGCTTCATCTGAATCGAAACGTCCTTGAATGATGTATCCCTTCACTCCGGGTTCATTGATTTCTCTGGTTTCTAGTGTGCCTTTGATCTTTCCATTCTTGACATCCTTGAAAATCTCGTCGATCTCACTGTGGAATCGCTTCATGAACCTGCTGGTGAAAAGGTTGAAGTTGCCGAATATTCGGTCGAAATCGCTGTCAGACGACAATGTTGTTTCACCTCCCTAAAATTCTTCCATCTCTTCAAGTGATTTTATCAGTCGGTGTAGGACAAGGCTCATCATTATGAATGCTTTTTGTCCGAAGCCTGAGCAACTATACTGTCCTCTTCCGGTCTTCTCCAGAAACCCGCCTTCTTCCAGTTTTCGCGAGTTCTCCCATACGATCTTGGGATTCAAGTTAAGGTCTCTCATGAAGCCCGCAAAACTCATTGTGCCATTCTCGTCTTCCACCAGTCGTCTCATCATTCTCAGACGGGTTTCGTGCGACAATGCGTCAAAGATTTTGGAGAATCTTTCGAAATCTTCTTCAGTGGCTTCGAATTCGCTTTCGAGCTCTTCTCTGGACCAATCGACTGGAGAAAGCGGAACCTCAAACAATATTTGCCCATCTCCTACGAGCTGTAGTTTATACTTCATGAACCATCACTTGTCTATTACCGCATGGCAATTACCACTTGGTAATATATAAGCTTACCTTTAGGTAATAATCAAACCGCTCGCTGCAAGCGCACCAGCATCTGCACACAGAGTATTTGACAAACCAAGCATTCTTACGCGGCTCTGAGCAGCATGTATGCTTGTTCCTCAACCTCGGCTATTTCCAACAGACTATTCGATGCTTCCTGCCTGTTTTGCTTCAATGCTTCCTCACAAAGCTTCTTTATCTTTTCTCCGGATCGTCTGAACAGGGTTGATGCTTCCGCCCAAGCACTTTCACGATACTTGCTTCCTAGAACGTTGAGTACGTCTGCTTGCCAGAACCGCATTCCATGGCTGTTTTCGAAAGTCTTAGGCAGCAAGGGAGGGGTCGTCGCATAAGTAACCATGTGCTCAAAACACTTCTTGTTATCCCATTCAAGAACCTCATCGGCCAGCTTACGCATCGCAGGAATGCCAAATAGCTTCACAGGCGGATTCAGGAACCGTTCAGCCTTATGAGAAAAACCCGTCTTAGCAACTTCGAACTCTGATGGCATTCTCTCAGGAAGCGCAAACGTTCTTATCGTGTTTCTCTTACTCATCCCAGGTACATTGACATTCAAAGACTTCTCAAACTCGTCATACGGTATCCGCTGGACACCTTTGTGGCTGCAATCATGCACGAAGACAACGCGTTCCTCATCATCATATCCAATAGCGAGAACATAATGAATGGGAACGTGGAGCTTCCTGTAGAGGTCTGAGTAGTATTGTAGGTAGTACATGTCGAGGGCTCCGGCCATGACGGGTTGCCCATTGTCAATGGACTCTTTTAGCTTCGGAAACGTGTTTTTGAATGTCTTCCCTTCGATCACGGTCTCCTCAAAGCCAATGATTCTGGCGAGATCTCTCATCAAGTACTTGGGATTTGCACCCCAATACACCATGCAGGGCGGGTCTGCTCTCTTGAAGCGAAGATAAGTAAAGCCAGCCATACCGCCTACGACAGAAAGCAAGAAATCAGTATAGTCTGCTCCTCTCCACGCAGCAAGATCTTCCAACCCATTAACATAGCATGTGGATTCACATACTCTATGAGGTAATGCATGTAGCCTTTTCATATGATTCGCCCCATTATATTAGCAGAGGCTGAATATGCAACATCCAAAAATAAATAGCTGCTGTGACGATAAGTAGCCACATCGGAAACGAAAACAGTAAAGAGCACCAATAAAACACTATCATCTCAATGACCTGAACGCGGGAAGATTCATCTTGAAACGTGCTCTTGCATTGTTCGCATTCTGTTTTCTGCTATCATTCACGGCCATTTCCGTAAGCATGAAGCCAACCTACTCGTTGTCCAAAGACCCTGAATCTCATCAGTGTCGGTTCTGGGCCATGATCTCAGACAACATGCCCGAAAACACCGTTCTAGACCATCTGGTGAACATGCCCTCCTCACTGAAGAACCTCGGCGCCTCCAACCGTGACGGTTGGGGACTGGCTTACTATAACAGTAGCGGAACCTTCGTCCTCAGAGGCCAACTGCCCGCATACTCAGACACCAACTTCAACTTATCTTCGCATCAGCTTGCCAGTAGCCACGCCCAAGTTGGCGTCGGCCACGTCCGCATTCGCACGTCAGGCGCTACCGCCATTCCAGACCCGCACCCATTCATGCGCTTCAAAAATGGAACATGGTGGGCTTTCGGACACAACGGCGGCCTTGACAAAACCATGCTCAAGAACCTGATCGGTCAAGCCTACTTAGATCAGAACCCGCCCACCGTAGGAGACAACTGGACCGACCCAGACGTTGTGGACTCAGACCTCTACATGCTGTACATAATGAAGCGCACCGAAGAAAACTGTTGGAACGCCACGCTCGGCATAGCCAAAGCCGTAGCTGACATAGCCGCGCAAGACCAGTACAGCGGAATGAACTTCTTTCTCACAAACGGCCAAACCCTGTGGGGCTTCCGCCGCGCAAATACGCTGTGCTACTACCACAATGCAACAAGCCCACAATACTCAGCCATAGCCTCACAACCGCCAAACGCCACACAACCCGGATGGACGCAACTAGACGACTATAACCTCATCGTACTCACGAAGGACAAACCCCCAACAATAATAGACAATGCGATCACAATCCCAGAACATCCATCCACGCTCACGCTGCCACTCCTCGCTATAACTACACTATTGGCAATCGCGCTCAGCATCAAGAAGACACGTAGACCCAACAAACACTGAAGTCAAAGCTCAATCTACATATAGGATGAGGCAAGACGGCACCGAGAGGCCATCAGAAGCCAAGGTTAAAAGTATATCTACATAAACAAACGTTCTAACTCTGAAAGAAGGCACAGAAGATGAAGGGCAGAGTCATCATACTTATGGGTTCAGAACGCGACACCGAGTTTTGCCAGGAAATCGCGAAACACCTTCGAGTCTTTGGCTTGGAATACGAAATGCGGGTCGCTTCTGCACACAAAACACCAGAAAAAGTTCTGGAAATAGTGAAAGAACATGAAGAGGAGCAAGCCGTCTACATCACGGTAGCCGGACGATCCAACGCCCTCAGCGCCTTCACCGACGCAAACACAACCAAGCCCGTCATCGCCTGCCCACCCTACACTGAAAAATTCAGCGGCGCCGATATCTACTCCTCGCTTAGAGTCCCAAGTGGAATAGGCACCGTCGTAACCATCGAACCAGAAGGCGCCGCAATAGCCGCCGCAAAAATCCTTGCACTTCAAAACCCCGAACTCGCAAAACGCATACACAACTACCAGCAGACAAAGAAAGATGAAGTAGCAAAAGCAGACGAAACACTCAGAAAAAGAAAGTAGCGTGCAACCCTCATGGGCAGCGTGAAAGACCTCGAAACAGTCAAAAAACCGACCGAAAACGAAATGGGCGTCGGCGAATTTCGCTTCTCAGATCGCTACTCCGTCTTCGACTGGGGCGAAATGCCCGATCACATCGCACTAAAAGGCCAAGCACTTTGCCTCATGGGCGCCTACTGCTTCGAACGCCTAGAAGAAAGAAGCATCAAAACCCACTACCGCGGCCTAGTCACCGAAAAAGGCGAAGTCAAAACCTTCGAAGAACTCACGCATCTCACAGACATCATGGAAGTCAACCTCGTCAACGTAATCCGACCAAAGCCAAACACCGAAAAAGGCAAACTCACATACGATTACAGCGGCTTCACATCCGACCGGAAAAACTTCCTCATCCCGCTTGAAATAATCTACAGAAACGGCCTACCACAAGGCTCATCCATATTCAAAAGGCTCGAACAAGGCCAAATCACCCCAAAGGACCTGGGCCTAGACCACACCCCCAAACCCGGAGAACACATCAAGAAACCCATCTTCGACGTCAGCACAAAACTCGAAGACAAAGACCGCTACGTCACATGGAAACAAGCCCAACAAATCGCCGGACTCACAAACGAAGAAACAACACAAGTAAAAAGCCTACTCATGCAAGTTGACCAAATCATAACCACATTGGCCTCGGAAGCAGGCTTGGAAAACGAAGACGGCAAGATAGAACTCGCGTTCGACCCAAAAAGAAGACTGATGGTCGTGGATGTCGTAGGCACGCTGGACGAGTGTCGATTCACCTACAAGGGCCTGCATGTCAGCAAAGAAATCGCAAGACAATACTACCGAAAAACAGAATGGTACATAGACGTTGAAAAAGCCAAGAAGACAGCCGAAGTAAAAGGCCTCACCGACTGGAAAGCCCTTTGCAAAACTCAACCGCCCAAACTCGACTCCAGACTCAAGCAGATCATAAGCGAAATGTACACCGCCACCGCAAACGCCATCACCAAACACAAACTCTTCAGCGTCCCCAGCCTGCCCGAGATTGTTGAAAAATACCGCAAATATACGGGAGAAGAATCGCCATGATGATAAATAGCATAAGAAACATAATCGCCGAGTACGACCCGCGCAACGTGAAAATAGGCGTCCTAGGCTCGCATTCGGCTCTGGAAATCGCCCACGGCGCAAAACAAGAAGGCTTCGAAACCGTCGTCATCTGCCAAAAAGGCCGAGAAAAGACGTACACGCGTCACTACCGAAACCTTTTCGACCACATCATGCTCCTAGACAGCTTCGCCGAACTCGCCGAAGAAAAACACATAAAAAAACTCACCGACCTATCAACCATCTTCGTCCCCAACCGCTCATTCTCCGTCTACGTCGGCTACAAGAACATAGAAGAAAAATTCGCCGTCCCCATGATCGGAAACCGCCATATGCTCAAAACCGAAGAACGCAACACCCCAAAAAACCAGAACTACCTGCTCACGAAAGCAGGTGTGCACACACCCAAAACCTTCAAAACGCCCAAGGAAATCGACCGCCTGGCAATAGTGAAAGTGCCTGAAAAACAGCGGAAAATCGAAAGAGCCTTCTTCTACGCTTCATCCCCAGAGGAATTTGCGAAAAAGGCCGAAGAACGCATAAAAAGCGGCATAGTGAGCCGAGAAGACTTGGACAAGGCCCTGATAGAAGAATACGTCATAGGAGCCAAATTCAACGCCAACCTCTTCTGGTCACCCCTGACTGACGAAATCGACCTCCTCGGATTCGACAAAAGAATACAGACAGACTTGGACGGAGTGCTCGACCTCCCAGCCGCCGAACAGCTCGAACTTGGAATAGCCACCCAGAACGTCGAAATAGGACACATGGGCGTAACCATGCGCGAAAGCCAACTGGAGAAAATCTTCGAAGCAGCCGAACGCTTCGTCACCGCCTGCAAACAGGAGTACCCGCCAGGAATCATAGGCCTGTTCGCACTGCAAGGTGCAATAGCGAAAAACATGGAATTCTACGTGTTCGACGTCAGCCCCCGCGTCCCTGGTTGCCCATGCGTGGAACCAACCTCACCATACATGGAATACAAGTACGACATGCCCGTCGGCCCCGGCAGAAGAGTAGCCATGGAAATAGGACGGGCGCTCAAAGAAGACAGGCTTGGAGAAATCGTCACATGACCAGCCGAAAGGAAATTGACCGCATAATAAGCGAGTACGACCCAAAGAACGTGGCCATCGGCACACTGGGCTCACACTCAGCCCTGAACATTTTCAAAGGAGCCAAGGAAGAAGGCTTCAAAACCGTCTGCATCTGCAAGAAAGCTGACGAAATCCTCTACAAAAGGTTTCCACTAGCAGACGAAACGATAATAGTGAAAGACTTCACCGAGCTCCTCGACGAAAAACTCCAGCAAAAACTCAGAGAACTCAACACCATCCTGATCCCGCATGGCTCCTTCACAGCCTACCTGAGCACCGAACAGCTCATCAACGACCTGTTCGTGCCCACCCTCGGAAACAAGGAACTCCTTCACTGGGAAGCCAGCCGGCAAAAACAGGAACAATGGCTAAGCAAAGCTGGACTGAGACTGCCCAAGACATTCGAAAAACCCGAAAACATCAAAGGGCTAGCCATAGCGAAACTGCCCGGCGCCAAGGGCGGAAAAGGCTACTTCCTCGCAAACTCGGCTGAAGCGTTCAAAAGAAAGACAAGCGAAATGATCAGAAGAGGTCTCCTCACGGATGAAGACGTGAAGAGGATACATTTGCAGGAATACGCGTTGGGACTGAATGTTTACCCTCATTACTTCTCGTCTATAGTGAGAGGCGAGGTCGAGTTCTTCGGCGTTGACCGCCGCTACGAATCAGCAGTCGACGCCATCGGAAGAATACCGGCAAACGAACAACTCGAACTCGGCATAAGCCCAACCTACACGATCGTAGGCAACATCCCCATCACACTCCGCGAGTCACTCCTGCCTGAACTGATCAGAATGGGCGACAATGTCATGAAAACCGCAAGAGAGATCGCGCCCCCAGGAATAATAGGGCCGTTCTGCCTTGAAACCATCATCACCGACAACTTGGAAATATACGCCTTCGAAATCTCAGCAAGAATAGTCGCAGGCACAAATGTAGGCATAGGCACATCTCCGTATGCGTACCTGAAATTCGGCGAAAACATGTACATGGGTAGAAGAATAGCACTGGAAATAAAAGAAGCCCTAGAACAAGGCAAAATCCACGATATTCTCGCATAGCACGAACGAACGGACGGTCTTCTGAGCTTCTTTCAGTTATAGAGGCTTTTTCTATCGATTTTTTACATACCCCAATATAAGACGCGAAACGCCCCTTCATAATTCAGAAGGGGAAAGGGGAGAGTTGGCAGAAGAGACCTTCGGCTGGCTTTTCGTAGGACTCATTCCGCTCATCTACGAGAAGAAACGTCTCGCAAAACAGTACAACATAGAAACATGGCTTGACCTCGCTCAGGTCATGAAAGAACTCAACATAGACAAGACAGAAACCAGCAAACAGCAAGCAAGCCCATCAGCAAGCTACGTCGTTTGAAGGCCAACGGCGACCAGAACATTCCGGAAATTCCTGCGAGACCGACGGTTCTTGTAAGTCTTCAAGGCGGCAATGATTAACGCACGGTTTCTGACTCCCAGCTTTGAAGATAACACGTTGGCAACCGTGCTTCCCAAAAACAGAAACTGGCAGGCTGAAGTTACGTTGGCTGGCCTGCGACTTATGCTGGCACTTTCAAAGTCCACAATGAATACTCGGTCTTCTTGGTCAACCATTATGTGCTTCGGCGCACGACTCAATTCGCCATGATCCAACCGTGCCGCATCCAACTGCCAACACTGTTCCAGAACCGAACGCAGAACCTTCCTTATTCGCGGTTTGCTCCGCTTCTTTTCAAGCCACTCCGGGAACAGCAGCCCGTCCACAAACTGCATCAGCATGAAGTTTCTGCTCGCTTTCAGCAGTCTTGGGCCGACATTCACCGAGTTCGCTTTCTTCAGCAGCTCAGCCTCTCTCAACATCTCAGCCCGATCAGCGTCAACCCGCCGAATCTTCAACGCCATCTCCTCATGGTCTCGGTAAGCGATCACGACAAGCCCGACGCATCCTTTTCCCCAGACAGCAACATCGAACGCCCTCTTCTTCCCAGCAAACTGCAAAGCGGTAACACCGAGTTGCAGCAACTCCTTCAAACGACTCTCCAGCTCAGCCTTGTCGGATCGCGGATAACACAGCACAGAAGCATACGGCTCCTCATCAAGTCTGCCAATGGAGATCTGCGGCGCTCTGCTCAAACAACGATTCCTCAGTGATGTTATTTCATGCGTTTACCATAAATAAGCTGTCCAGCATCTGTAACCTTGGCAATGCGCTAGTCAGGGTGGAATCTGGAAAAAGATGCCCAAGTTCAGACAAACTGCCGAGATACTTAGACTTATGAGCAAGAAAGAAATCATACGTAACGTAGGCATAGTCGCCCACATCGATCATGGGAAAACAACCATGACCGACTCGTTGCTTATCGAGGCTGGACTGCTTCCTCCGCAAATAACAGGCTCAGTCCGTGCATTGGACTATCTTGAGGAGGAGCAACGCCGAGGAATCACGATAAAAACGGCAAACATATCGCTTCTCCATAAGAAAAATCATGTTTCATATGTGATCAACCTAGTTGACACGCCTGGGCATGTGGACTTCACGGGTAAGGTCGCCAGAGCCATGCGAGCCATAGACGGCGCTGTTGTAGTGGTTGACGCTGTTGAAGAGATCATGGCTCAGACAGAGACGGTCACCCGCCAAGCGCTGGAGGAAAGAGTCCGGCCAGTGCTTTTCATAAACAAAATCGACCGGCTGATAACAGAAATGCAGCTTTCAACCGACGCCATCCAAAAGAAATTCAGCCACATAATCGACGACTTCAACAGCCTGATTGAAGTCTATGCCGAGCCAGAGCTCAAAAGAGCTTGGAAAGTTGACGCTGCAACAGAGTCAGTTGCCTTCGGTTCAGCGCTGCACAAGTGGGGCTTCACGCTTGACATTGTACGCAAGAAAGGAATCAAGTTCAGCGGCATCGTCGACGCTTACGGGAAAAAAAGACAACGGGCATTGCAGAAGGTAATTCCGTTGCATGATGCAATTCTGGACATGGCTGTGAGGAATGTGCCAAGTCCAGTTGAGGCGCAGAAGTATCGTGTGCCAAAGATCTGGAAGGGCGACGTGAACTCGGAAGTTGGGAGGGCGATGCTCAACTGCGATGATAGCGGCCCCACGGTCATATGCGTCACAGCAGCCCAAACCAAGCCAGAAGGTGAGCTAATTGTGGCTGGAAGACTCTTCTCAGGAAGGGTGAGAAAGGGAGACTGCATGCATTTGGTCGGCGCAGACAGCGAATCAACTGTGGAGCAAGTCGCGATGTACATGGGAGCTTACCGAGAAGATGCTGAACAGATAACAGCTGGCAACATCGCCGCCTTGACAGGGTTAAATGCGGCAAGAGCAGGTGAGACCCTCGTTGACAGCGAACACAAACGAGGCATGACTCCCTTCGAACGAGTCAGGTACGTCTCGGAACCGGTCTTGACAGTAGCCATCGAACCTAAGAACCCTCTTGACATACCACGGCTGACAGAGGCATTGAGCAGGTTGGCAATGGAAGACCCAAATCTCACAGCAACCGTGAACCCGGACACAGGCGAGCACTTGCTCAGCGGAATGGGAGAACTACACCTAGAGGTAATCGCGAAAACGCTCAAAGAATACAGCGGCGGAATAGAGATCACAACCTCCGAGCCAACAGTGGTTTACAGAGAGACCGTTACGGCAAAGGGGAAAATTACAACGGCAAGAGAACATGGCGAGGACATTGTTTGCTCGGTGCAAGTGGAGCCTGCGGACAAGGAAGTGGCAAGCATGATTGAAAAAGGTGAATGGCCAACCGAAAAAGATGAGACCGTCTGGGCAATGGATGTGCAGGGCAATCTGCTCATCAATGCTACGAAAAAGGACAATGCCCTTCTCAATGTGAAGGATACAATGGTTGCAGGGTTCCGAGAGGTGTGCAGAAGAGGACCCCTGTGTGGAGAGCCTCTTAGAGATGTGGAGGTCAAGCTAGTGACTGTGCAGCTCTGTGAAGACCGTAGACGAGATTTACAAGAGCGTTTAACAAAGGCATTGCGACGCGCGGTTTTCGATTCTTTCCTCACGGCCAAACCTGCCCTCCTAGAACCGATCTACAAGCTCGAGATAACCGCGTCGACTGTGCTCTTTGGCCGTTGCTCAATCATACTGGCACGCAAAAGAGGAAAGATACTTGAAACCCTTAACAAGGGAGCAGTGACAACAATATCAGGCTATGTCCCAGTCGCCGAAACCTTCGATTTATCCTCTGAGATGCGTTCCGCCACTTCAGGCCGCGCCTTCTGGCAGAACATGTTTGACCACTGGGAAAGGGTTCCGGAAACCTTGGCCTACAGTCTGATAGGGCAGATTCGAGAGAGAAAGGGTTTGGAAAAAGATCTTCCTAGATTAAAACAGTTCGCTGACGGTGATTGAGGCAGCCCCTATGATGATCAAGCTTGGTGAAGACTGTCCGCTTGACCTGAACGCTACTTTGGGTTGTGGGCAAGCATTCAGGTGGAACAAGACTGGAAGGTGGTGGGTCGGTGTGGTCGAAAAGAAAGTCATCAGGATTCGGCAAGAGCAAAATGCTCTGGAATTCTTCGGCGCCGACACTGAAACCGTCAAACAGTACCTTGGGCTGGACGAGAACCTGCCCGAGATACTTTCTCAACTGAACAAAGACAAGAACATAAACAGCGCAATCAAAGCGTTTGCTGGACTGCGGATTCTGCGACAGGATCCAGGAGAATGCTTGATCTCGTACATATGCGCCACGTACAAGAACGTGCAAGCAATAAAACACATGATCGCAAACCTTTCTGAACGATTCGGGGAAAGAATGGCTTTCGAAGGCAGCCACTATTTTGTGTTCCCGACTATGGAGAAGTTTGCAGATGCGAAAGTTACTTACTTGGCAGAGTGCGGTTTAGGTTACAGATCAGAGTATGTTTCCAGTACTGCAAGAACCATACGAGACGATGGCATTGGTCTTGACCGACTGGGTAGAATGAGCTATGAAAAGGCAAAGGAAGAGCTGCTGTGTTTTGCAGGCGTCGGCCTGAAAGTGGCGGACTGTGTCTTGCTTTTTTCTCTTGGCAAGAGCGAAGCATTTCCGATAGATGTGCAGGTGAAACGCGCTTTGCTAAGATATTACGTTAGCCAGTTTCCGGAGGATTTCGTTAGAAGGATTTCGTGCAAGAGGTCCCTAACAAACGCAGAATACAACGTGTTGAACTCGTTCGGGCGAACGTATTTTGGCAAGTATGCAGGCTACGCTCAGGAGTACATGTACCACTATGAGCGAACGCAAGTCTAGCCTATTCTAAGGCGGCCCGCGCCTTCCACTTTTCCAGTCTCGTCTGCACTGCCTCTTCCAGTTTTTCCCGCGATATGAGCCGACCTCTAGCGATGACTTCCTCGTCGATGGCGATGCTTGGCGTGCTGACGATTTCGTGGGCCAGCCCTTCGTCTAGGCCTTCCTTGCTTGCCATGTTTACCTCACGGTAGCCTAAGTGGAACTTCTGTGCAATCTCCTGTACAATGGTTTTTGCCACCGGACACGTGGGACAGGTTGGCAAAGTGAAGACCTTCAACTCCATCGTGATTTTTCTCCCCAAACCCTACTCTAGCGGTTAGAAGGCTTTTTAAACCTTTCACAGTCACCCAATCATCGGAAAACGTTTAAATCAACTCGGAAACAAGCATAGTAAACAAGCGCAAAAACAGAACACGCGGGCCCGTAGCTCAGCTAGGTTAGAGCGCCAGGCTCATAACCTGTTGATCCCCGGTTCAAATCCGGGCGGGCCCACTCTTGACTGCTACTCGGTGCGAGTCCGCAATTGCGTCCAGCCTAGCAAAATCCAGACTACTTCGCAAAGAATAATGCCAAAACTGTTGAAAGCAATCAAAGTGTTGGGTTCTGACAAACTCACAATGCCTACTAGACTGTCTTGGAAAGTCGTAGGATTAGGACCTGGAGCCGCGCTGTAGACGAGACTTCCAACTGCAGCCACAGTTATGGTGAACAGCGCAAGTAGAGTTAGAAGCCCATTCTGCGCAAAACCATCAACAACCCTGATGTTACGCGTTCGCAGACTATCAATGAAGAGCACTCCGGCAATGAGCCATATGGCTACTGTGGAAGCCATCGTAAAGAGTTCGACCATGAAGAACGGATGTGTCAGGTATAGAGGTTCAGTCTCGACCAACGTCACTCTTGGAAAGACAGCCCATAGACCAATCGCAACTGCAAACGAGACTATTGTGTAAACTTCTGGAATGACTAAACGTCGCATTTCGAGTCCCTAGTAAGGCAGTATGGAAAGTGGAGGTAATTAAGGCTTTTCTGCTCCTTAAACCGCGACAACCGTCAAATGAAGTTATTCCATGGTTGGTTTGGCGAGTTTCACACCAGCTGAGAAGGCTTGATCCAGCTTCTCCTTGTCCCTTTTCACCACGCCAAGTTCATTGTCGTCATGAGCATAGAACATGGTTTCAACAAGCATGATGTTTGCCCATTTGAAGAAACCGTTGACGGTAGTCTGGATCGTGTTTAATTCCTGTTCCTTTCCTGCAACGGCTATGAATACACCCTTCTTTCGTTTCTTCACTCTTTGCTCGAAACCTGACGAGCCATCTAGCCGCGTCACGTAGGGCATCAGACAGTTGCAGCGATCAATCATGAGCTTAGTCTGTGCGCTTACCGTGTCAAAGTAGACGGGACTGCCTAGCACAATCGCGTCGCAAGTCATCAGCGCCGCATAAATCTCTTTCATGTCGTCGTCGAAGAGACAGAACTTTGGACGTGGGTCGACTCCACAGCTTTGACATGGCTTCGTGTGCAGGTCGTTGAGATGAATCTTGTAAGTTTCAGCCTTCTGACTGCTCGCGCCCTTCAAAACCTCGGACACCAAGAGATCGACGTTTCCACCCTTCTTCGGACTTCCTACGATCCCGCAGACTTTCATTACATCCACTCTAGACGAGCCACAAGCTGCTGGTCCAGACTGAAATCTATCATTCTCAGGATTTCAGCTTCGTGGCAAGTCGTGCAACTCTCTTGCCGAGCTCTTCACAGACCTCAATGGTTTCCTTGTCAGGAGCCTCCACTGCCGCGGCACCGTAGTGCTTGTTATCAGCCCGACCTTCGACGATCATGCCATGCACAAGCATGGCCTGCAATATTGAGAGCAATGTGGTTTCAGCGCCACTTGCTGATCCTCCAGAGCTTGTGAATGCGGCACCAGCTTTTCCGGCGAGCTTGCCATGGATCTTGACTGAATCGTCAAAGAGTTTTTTGATCTTGGCAGACATCAGACCATAGTATGTTGGTGACCCCACGACTATTCCGTCTGAACCCAACAAGTCATCCATGCTGACCTTGTCAACCTTCAAGGCATCTGCAGTCGTGCCCTTTACCTTTCTGGCCCCTTCTGCAACCGCTAGAGCCATCTTTTCAGTGTTCCCTGACCTTGAATCGTAGACTATTAGAATCTTGGCCATCCTCTCCTGCGCTCCTGCCGCTTAGTGTTTTGTTTACTTCGCGTATTTTAGTCTTTAACACCTTTTTTGTCCACAAATCAGACATAGAAGATTTTTCCATAAGCTATAAGTGGAGTGAAGTGCATAGGGGGAAGTATGAGGAGAATGGTAGTTCTGTTGGGGGAGAAAGGAGATAGGAGAGAAAATTTAACCTACCATTCCCCTCATTCAATCCTCATAATGCATGCAGAAGTTGCATATAAGTTTTTGGTCAGTTTTCAAAAATAGGCTCTGAAAGTGGCTCTATAAACGTTTCAGTCTAACGCTTGCCTTATTTCCTCTTTGAACTTGTCCGTGTCTAGAAAGAACGTTCTGATTGGTTTAGCATTTACAACGAGCCATTGGTTCTTCCTTCTTATGGATTCCTGAGGCCTTTGCCACTCGTTGATCAGTTCAATTGGTATACCAGGCGCTACTTCTTTGATTATTCGCTCAACCGTCTTCGCAAACTGGTAGCTAAACTGGCATTTCGGACCGTAGAAAACAACCGCCTTTCCTCGGTCTTCTTCCAGTGGCTCATACGCTTCTGCTTGTTCGCGTGGTTGGCATACCCCTTCGATTGGTAGACAAAGCATTTCGTTTTCAGGTGTGGAGAGAAAGCCGTTCTTCCTATAGAAGTCGGACAGTGAGAGGGATTCGCCTGTGTTGAATGCTTTTGCCAGAATGCACTTGCACGGTTTGTTGCCAAGGCATGTTTTTCGCTGTTTGGCGTCTTCGACTAGGCTGTGCAGCAGTCCTGTGGCTATTCCGAGTTTCTGAGCTTCTGGAGTTGGGTTGTAAACGCATTCCACAAACAGAACATTCCTGCGTCTTGAGATTTTTGTCACGTCAGCCTCCTCAGGATAGAACAAGATCTGCGCAACTGGCTTTCCGTTGAGGTAGGCAGTCTTTCCACATGAACCATACTTCTTCAGCATTTGCTGTAGCCATTGTCGTTTCAGCGCCATCCCTTGCTGGTGTATGGGGTCGTTGAGCCACTTGAATGAGCAGACGTAGATGAAGTCTTCCAGATTTGATTCGTTCAGTGCTTCGATTCTCACGCCTTGCTTCATAAGAGGGAATTATGCGCCGTGTTCTATTTAATGCTGGCTCTTCATTCGGTCTCCAGAGTGTACATACCATCAGTCAGTTTCTCAGACTTTGGCTTTGTTACGAGGACCGAGTCTTCAATGCGTATTCCGCCCAAGCCTACAAGGTATAATCCAGGTTCATCGGTCACAACATTGCCGACTGCAAGTCTGTCTTTACTGTCAGGATTGAGTGTTGGCGGTTCATGAACCTCCAATCCTACGCCGTGTCCTAGGCCGTGGCAGAAGTATTCCCCGTGGTCAGCGTTTGCGATAACCTTTCGTCCTGCCGCATCTACGTCTTTTGCTTTGGCGTTGGGTCTGATGGCTTGGAAAGCTTTTTCGTTTGCTTCTTTCACGATTTCGTACAGTTTCTTCTGCTTTGCCGTGGCTTTCCCGGCGACAAAGGTTCTTGTCATGTCGCCACAGTAGTGCGTGTAGGTTGCCCCGATGTCCACGACCACCAAGTCGCCAAGTCGTATTTTCTTGTCCAAGCAGCCGCCGTGCGGAAACGCGGAACGAACACCCGACGCCACGATAGTTTCGAACGAAGTGCCCCATGAGCCCTTCTTGCGCATTGCATATTCGATTTCGGCAGCCACTTCAGTCTCTTTTATTCCGGGTCGGATGGCTTCGCAGGCGACTTTCATGCCTACGCCTGTCAATTCAGCAGCCTTTCGCATCATCTTGATTTCTTCTTCGTCTTTCACTTTGCGCAGTTCCCAGACGAGGTTGCCCTGCATTTTGAGTTTGGCTTTGCCTCTGAGTTCCTTTGCTAGACTGCGGTAACCTTCGTAGCTCAACACGTCAACTGCAAGTTTCTTGGCTTTCAGTGCCTTTGTTTGGGCAGCGATTCTGGCCATGAGGTTTTCGCCACGTTTGACTTGTTCAACCTTGAAGCCTTTTGCTTCGGCCTTGGCTTGTTCATAATTAACGTTGTAAACGTAGATTGTTCCTTCTCCTCTTTTGGGAATGAATATGCAGGAGGTGCCGGGAACGCCAGCAAAGTACAGTTGATTGGTCCCGTTAAAGATCAGGAAACCGTCAAATCCTTTCTTCTCAAAGGCTTTCTGCCTTAGGGCTTTTACTCGGTCCAACGCTTTCACCTTTGGAAAGGATTGTTTATGGTTGTCTAGGCTTAAATCGTTTTACGTGACCTTGCAGGTTGGTCGAGCACAGAAATTCTTAATTACGCATTCTTGCACTCTCTTCAGGGCTTGTGAGCTACATGCCACATTGTATCGAGACCAAGGATTTGGGCAGAACGTTCAAGGGACAGGAAAAAACAGTAGTGAAAGCTCTGGAGAAGGTTTCGCTCACGATTGAAGATGGAGAGATCTTCGGCTTGTTAGGTCCGAACGGTGCGGGCAAGACAACATTCATCAAGATCTTGACGACGCTTCTGCTTCCCACAAGCGGCGAGGCTTATGTTAAAGGCCTAGGTGTGGTGAAGGAGTCAAACAAGATCAGAAAAATCATAAACCTAGTTTCAGGTGGAGAAACGCCTGGCTACGGAATACTCTCGGTCAGGGAGAATTTGTGGTTTTTTTCGCAGCTTTACGGTTTGTCTTCTTCGGTTGCGAATGAGAAGATCAAACGGTTGATGACTGATCTGGAAATTGATGAGTATGCGAATTCGAGGATGGCGAAACTCTCAACGGGTTACAAGCAGCGGCTGAGCCTTGCTAGAGGGCTACTGAACGACCCGAAGGTGTTGTTCTTGGATGAGCCTACTTTGGGCTTGGACGTTTTGACTTCTATGAAGCTGCGGAGCTACATTGTGGATTGGGCGAAGAAGGAGATGAAGGGCACGGTCCTGTTGACGACGCATTACATGGCGGAGGCGGATGAGATGTGTGATCGTGTCGCCATTGTTGACCACGGAAGAGTCCTAGCTTGTGACAGTCCCTATGTCTTGAAGGAGAAGCTTAGGGAAAATCAGATAATGAAGGTTGAGGTGTCTTCAGTTCAGGCTGACTTCAGTTTCTTGGAGAAGATGAAGGGAATAGTCGGTCACTCTCAAGTCCGCAATATTCAGACGGATACTACCACGTTGAAGGTCATGGCGCGCGCCGAGTCGATACTGGCTGACATCACGTCGAAGCTGCAGGAACAGAAGTTGAAGATTCTGTCCATGAATAAAGCTGAGCCGACTCTTGAAGACGTGTACATAAGTCTCGTCGGACGCGGGTTCGAGGAAGAGTCTGAGGCGGCAACCAATGCGTGAAGAGCTCGTTCACAACCTAAGAGTAGTCTATGCGAGGCTTTGGGTTCGGGTCAAGGGCAGCAACAGAGAGCCCGAGTGGCTTGTCGCGGAAATGATTATTCCGGTCTTCACTTTGGCCGCGTACATCTACATGTACAAGATGCTGAACGCGCCCCCTGCGTTTTCAGGTTTCGTCCTCGTCGGCGGGACAATGATTGCTTTCTGGTCGAATGTCTTATGGAATATGTCAGCGCAATTCTACTGGGAGAAAGAAACCGGGACGCTGGAAACATATTTCGTTGCGCCTATCTCAAGGATGGCGATTCTCCTAGGCATGGCTTTAGGCGGGATTGTGAACACGACCTTGAGGGCAGTGACGCTGCTGGTTGTCGGGATTCTGATTTTTCAAGTGCCCTTAGCGATGCATGAGCCGCTGACAGCATTGGCTATGTTTTTCCTGACCATCATAGCACTTTACGCCTTGGGCATGTTGTTCGCTTCACTGTTCATGCTGTATGGTCGGGAGGCTTGGCACACTGCTAACCTTCTGCAGGAGCCAGTCCAATTTCTCTCAGGTTCGTACTTTCCGACAAGCTACTTGCCACTTGTGGTTCAAACTCTCGCATCTCTGATTCCTTTGACCTTTGGGTTGGATGGAATAAGAAGGGTTGTGATTCTGGGTCAAGGTGTTGGCGACGTGTGGCTGGACTTGGTTGCGTTGTCAGTTTTCATCTTGGTTTTGCTGCCTTTGGCCCGGTTTGCTTTGGGTTACATGGAGAATCTTGGCAAGAAAGAGGGGAGGTTGACGCTGCGGTGGCAGTAGGCACTGTTTTGAGGACAGTTAAGCAGGCGGTCTGGTTGGGCTGGAAGGTTGAGACTAACTGGGCTGATCCGCTTGTGTTTGCGATTTACTATTTGATTCGGCCCCTTGCAGGCTTGCTCACAGTGGGCTTCATCTTCCTGATCGGCAGCGCTGTTGGAGGCGCGTTCAATCCGGCGTACTTCGCGTTTATGTTTGTCGGGAACAGTTTCTTCATCTACGTTGTGCAGATCATGATGACCATGAGTATGCTGATTCATGATGACCGATCGCACTATGAAGTTCTGAAACACATCTACTTGTCTCCAGGTTCTCTGGCGTGGTACATTCTCGGCCGCTCATTGAACGGCGTGATGAACGCCACTATTTCGTTGCTGTTGACGCTAGGTTTTGGTGTGCTTATCTTTCAGGGGTTGTTGGGCGTGCAGGTTCCCATAAACTGGCTGGCAATAAACTATCCTGCTTTGGCTTTGGGTCTGGTCTTGGGTATCGTATGCTTTATTGCGCTGGGTTTTGTTTTGTGCGGAATCAACATTATGACGTCGAAAGTCCAGTTCATGCTGTCAGACTATGTGTCAGGCATTCTCTACTTGTTCGGCGGAGTGGTGTTTCTGCCGCAGATCCTTCCCGTTTGGGGACAGATTATCTCGAACGGTTTGCCGATCACGTATTTTCTCAGAATAATGAGGTTCGCGATGCTAGGACAAGCTGGCGGCGGATTCGAGACGGATTTGCTGTACTTGGCTTTGACGATGGTTGGAACCTTGATGGTGGGTTTCATTTTCTTCAAGGTAGCCATGTTCAAAGCTAGAAGAGACGGATTGATTGATAGGAAAGAGGAGTATTAGCCGCCGCTGACGATAGGTAGCACGGTGACGTGGTCGCCGTTTTTGAGCTTCGTTTCGATGCCGTTGAGCTGGTTGAGCAGGTAGCCGTTCACACTGATTATGTAGTTTGGCTTAACGTCCTTGCCTTTCGGCTCGTAGATGGCTTTTCTGAATGTCTCGTCATATCGTCTGGTGAGCAGGTTCAGCAGGTCGGTTACCGTGGAATTGTCTCCAACCTCGAGTTCTTCTTCTCTCTTGTCTCCAGTCATGCTCTTGACGTGTCCAAGATACTCGACCTTGACTCTCACTTCATGCACCAAGCTCCAACAGTATTCTTGGACTAACGCGATTATTATCATTTTCAGTGAAAGCAGGTTCCAACTAACGCAGTGATCTGGGAATCCACAACAAGGAGATTGAATGAAGGTTCCCGACAACCCACTATTTTGGCGTCATTAGCCTACTTGATCGTCTCTCACCATCAGGTCACGAACACTTACATGAACAACTCTCACTAGTGTTCGAGTCCTTGCTCCAAGACGAAAGAACTTTGGACCATCCCGTTTGCTTGCAGATCGGGCATTTTGCATAGACACGGAGAACGAAAGGCTACAGAATGAAGCCAAACCCTTCCGCCGATTCTCGCGCCAGTAACGCCGGCAGAACCGTATTCAAACAGCGCCTTCCTGTCAAACGTGCTTCCACAAGTAGCACATTTGAGTTTAGTCACGAGAAGCCTCCATAAATACGACACTTTTACGTTCTAACTAGTTTGTCGGGTAGTGCTATACTTGGGTTGGAGTGAGCATAGGCAAAAACGCTAACTGGCAGCGACTCGCACTAGTCATGAAGTATGCAACGCAAAGAAAGGAGCAGGCAGAAATGACTGTTCGCGAAATAAGTAGAGAATTGGATGAGTATTCTGACCAGGAAGAGAAGAAGAAAAGAGTAGCATGGGAGAAACACTACGGGTTCGAACCAAGACTGCACGGAGCAACAACGCCTTCGATCAGGAAAGTCTCGGCGAAACACTACGGAAGAATCAAAACAAGAACCAAGGCAGAAATATTCGAGCTTTGTGAGGAACTGCTGAACACGAACTACGTTGAAGAAAGAGTCATAGCTTTCGATTGGGCGTTTCGCCTGCGAAAACACTACGAGCGATCAGACTTCCATGTCTTCGAATCGTGGCTCAACAAGCATGTGCACAATTGGGGAACATGCGACGACCTATGTACACACGCCCTCGGTGCATTCATATTCCAATTTTCCGAATACATACTAAACGTCAAGAAATGGGCAAAATCCAGTGACAGGTGGACAAGACGCGCCAGCGCAGTGACAATGATCTACTCTGTTAGGCGAAGACAACATCTTGGCAGCGTTTTCGAAACAGCCGACATGCTACTCACAGATCAGGACGTAATGGTTCAGAAGGGTTACGGGTGGATGCTCAAGGAGGCAAGCAACAAGTATCCAAAAAAAGTCTTCAACTATGTCATGAAGCATAGGCGAAAGATGCCACGAACCTCGCTGCGATACGCAATTGAGAAGTTGCCTACGAGTCTCAAGAAAGAAGCAATGAAGATGGAGGCTGGCAGAAAGCTCGGATAATCTGATGGCAGGTCAGCTTCTTGGCGGAGCCTTGATTCTGCAGGTATCGTGTTAGCTGCAACGTCTTACAACAAAGGGAAATGTCCACGACAGAAATAGGAACTGCCAAAAGATAAACGCAGCGAACCTATGTATGTTTTTGGATCGATTTTCTAGTATTTTATGCTGAGATACAAAAGTATAGCTAACGCTGCGGATGTGAATAGTTCTGGCAGCATGGCAAACGGTCCCAAACCGAACGCTCGAAAACCGAAAGCCCAAGTCACCAAGGGATTGGAGGCAAGTGCGTTCAGAAGAAAGATCGCTGAGAATATCATCAGTCCGATTGTGAACTCTGAATGTGTCTTCCGGTATATGCCCACATATGTGAGCAATAGGAAGGCTGAAAGCGTCACGTTGATCGTGGAAACTACGGTTTTGACCGTGTAGAAGAACTCTATGTCGCCGCGAATGTACTCTGGAGGCAGTGGGTGAGGTTCCCAAGGAGAAGGCCGAATAGGTGGAAGCCAAAACGTAGATGTGGCCCAGAGTGCTGCCGACATAGCAGCAACTATCAATGTTGTCAATATCAACCAATTCTTCAGGTTCTTGTTCATATGATGTTCCATTTGTTGTTCTCCCTTTTCTATCTTTTCCAGATTTTATTCATAATCTCCTCGAACAGGGCGTAGTTCTCCTCCATCGCTTGGGATAGGAAATATGTGGTTCCGTATCTGTCTCCAGCTGACGTGATTATCTTGTTCTTTTCAAGGACTCCAAGATGATGCCTTATCGTTCTATAATCCATTCCAAGCAGGTTTGCCAACTGATTCGCATTCTGCGGAGTCTCCTTTAGGGTTTCGATTATTTTGGCACGAGTTGCGCCACCTCTCGTGCCTGCAATGAGCCATCCAAGCAAATACTTGAACGGCCGCGCACTGACAGCCATCCATACCGCTCCGCATAGACTATGGAGTTTCCTTAAGTCTATTTAAATTATGGTAATAAATGTGTGCCTTAGCCTTTCGCAGTAGATCTAGCGGGAGTATGATTAGATTAGGAATAGAATCGGGCTTAATTCTGAAAATTCCTTAATAAACCTGACGTATTCACAAAGACAAGACAACAGAAAAGAGGTGATGAAATGAGACGGATGAAGTGCTGTCCAAAATGTGGTTCCACAAACATCAATTTTCTGGTCTTTTACCATCCTTCGACTTGGAAATGCCTAGACTGTGGCTATGAGGGTGCCTTCATGATCGAAAACAGCGGGCTAACAGAAGAAATGCAGGAACGCTACCGAAAAAAATGCAACATTACCGATTGGATGGAAGGAGAACCTCACATACATAATTGGGACGAGTCAGCTGACAATCTCCGGAAAACGTTGGAGACCACATGAAATCTGTCGGCGCCAGTATAGAAGACAACAACTAGGCGGGATTGAGACCATGACAAGAGCGACAATCCACATACTATTTTCCCTCTCCTTTCTCCTGTCTCTCTTGATTGGTCTCAATCAGCGACTTGGTTGTATACCTCGGAATGGTATCTTGTATTGTTATCCATTGCTTTGTTGAGTCGCTGGAATATTGAAGCCGAACCATATTCTGATAGATTGTCTGGGCAAGTTGACCGGAATGCCGCAGACCGTTAGGCCGACAAGCATCTCGACATGTCTCACTGTTGGTGCATGTGGCGCGGGTCATGTCTCCTCTTGTATCTGTGATGAGCCACCTAAGCAAACACTTTGGCGGGTGCGCATCGGCAGACATTCATACGTGGCTCCGAACACATTATAGGGTTTTTGCGAAGCTTATTCGGGACCGTGATAATAAGTACGTTCTTCGTGTTCTCGCTGCCACATGTCAAAAGCGCAAGCTGAGATTAGGGATAGAATTGGGTCTAATTCTGAAAAACAGTTTAATCGGTAGTATGCGATTCCTGAACATTTGGAGGTTGAGAACAAGTCAGCAACACCCCATTCTTCGACAGAGGCTCGCTAAGGTCTGGAACGTGTGAAGACCGGTTTCCTCATTTCCCTCTTCTTCTTTCCCCTCCTTCACATGTCCCAGACCTTAATGAAAACCAAAGGAGAATGGCAAAGACGACCAAGAAGGGAGATGGCAACCGTGGACACAGCTGAGATGCTAGTTTCATTATCAAAGGCGCCAATGGGAAGAGTAACGCCCTGTCATTCTCTTCTTGGATCAGACTTGACAAGTTCAGAAAGGTGGAGCATATGGGTGCTTTGACAAGAGCGTTCAGAAATGTTTCGAGAAGAAGAATGAGAGCATTACTAGTGATTATTGCCTTAGGATTCTCTATGGCAATCATGATTTCTATTCCTGCAGGCATCGTGGCAAATCAAAAAGCCACGCAGAATCTGACTGAAAACTTCAACAGTACGATCAGCAATATACAAGAGGGAATCAATAAGACAGCTACGCTAATAGAATGTCAAACTTCATCTGGAGGAGGCATGCCCTCGGGTATGCCCTCTGGTGCGCCATCGTTCAGATTCGAACGAACAGAGGTCTTCGTAAATGAAACCGTTGGCGATGAGATTCGTTCTATTGAAGGTGTCAAAGACGTTGTACCATTTCTTGAGAAGTCATCCAATGAAACGACTTCGGAAACCATAAATAGCCCACGTGGAAACTTCACCATTTCTAGACCTGTCTACACGATTAAAGGTGTTTCTCTGAATTCCTCCTTCATCGACAACTATTCCATACTGCCAACAAACATAACAGCGGGAAGAAATCTACGCGAGGGGGATAGTGGCGTTCTTCTCATGAGCTCCAACCTCACAGACTACTTTGAAGTAGGCGTCGGTGGCAAGGTAGAGATCCACGGGGAGCCTTTTACGGTGGTAGGGATCTATGAACCAGCAGATCAAAGCCGCACGGAAACAAGAAATGTGTACATGAACATTTCGGATGCCCAGACAGCAACTGACCTTGCAGGAAAAATAAGTGTGCTTGACGTGTACTCAAAGGACGTTTCCGATGTGGATGGAATAGCCGATGTCATTAAAGCGACGTATTCAGAGTTTCAAGTCACGACATACAAAGACCGCTTGGCGAACCTCGAGAATATGCAGCAAATGTATACGCAAACGTTGAACAATGCTGAATCAACCCTCAGTCAGACGCAAACCGTCGCAACTCAAGAGATTGGCATAGCAGTCGTCGCTACAAGCTTGATCGTCTTGTTCGTGATGTTGTACACTGTCCGTGAAAGAACAAAGGAGATTGGCACACTCAAAGCGATAGGCTTCAGCAACTGGAACGTTATGAGTCAATTCATTCTTGAAGGAACGCTGCTGAGCTTGGTAGCAGGCGTAGTTGGCATTGCGATAGGAAGCATCGCGGCACCCATCTTGTCAGAACTTCTGCTTCCTCACATAAGCCTGTTTGATTCACAACGTTCTTTCCGGCCTAGTTTCCAGTCTGCCAATTCTGGAGCGACTGCGTTGAGGACTGCCTCAGCCGTTCCGGACCCGCAAATCATGCTGTTGGCGCTTGGCGCAGCCGTGTTGCTTGGAGTGCTGGGCAGCCTATATCCGGCGTGGAGAGCGTCAAGAACAAGACCTGCAGAGGCGATGAGATATGAGTGAGGCTGTTCTAGAAATAGAGAAATTGTCCAAGTCCTACACGATGGGCAGGAAAGAGGTTCAAGCCCTTTCTGACGTAGATCTCAAAGTGAACAAGGGCGAGTTCATAGCAATTATGGGACCTTCTGGCTCAGGCAAGACAACACTGCTAAACATGCTAGGCTGTCTTGACAAACCGTCTGGCGGAAAAGTGGTCCTGGACCGAGTTGATGTCGCTGAACTGCCTGAGAAGGAACTCTACAAAATAAGAAGAAACAAAATTGGATTCATCTTTCAGACTTTCAACTTGTTGCCATACCTAAGCGCTGCTGAAAATGTAGAATTGCCCATGGAAGGCACAAAGAAATCCAAAAGCGAGAGAAGAAAAAGGGCTCGCGAGCTACTGGAACTGGTGGGGCTGTCTGGAAGAGAAGAGCACAGACCACACCGGCTGAGCGCTGGCGAGCAGCAGAGGGTGGCAATTGCACGGGCTTTGGCGAATGATCCGGCTATAATTCTGGCAGACGAACCCACTGGAAACTTGGATACACAGAACAAGTATGAGATCGTCAGACTACTCGCCAGCCTGAACATTAAGCGAGGAACCACGATAGTGATGGTAACACATGATAGCCAGGTGGCTTCACACACTGAAAGACTGCTCCTTCTGAAAGATGGGAAAATCGCAAAAGAAAAGCAAGGTCTTCACTTGGCAAGAAAGAAGCTCATGTGCCCATACTGCGGAAGCAAGACTCAACCCAGCGACGAAAGGTGCCTTAACTGCGGAAGAAGACTATTGAGCACCAAGGAAGAACACTTATGAAAGCAATGGTCGGAGCCAGTAGGCGAAGAGAAAACTGCTTGCTCGTGAAAGCATCATGCGTTAATATTGCGAAGATATGGAGGAAGAGTAATGCAATTACCTAAAGAGTCTAAAAGAATGCGAATCCAAGTAGTTCTCATTGCTACAGCCGTTGCCCTCAGCCTGCTTGTAGGAGGATTGTTGGGCTATGCAATGAGCTACTCGAGAATTCAAGGAAGAATCGACGATCTGCAGACCCAATTATCAAACAGCCCCCACCAAAACGTCACGTATTTCTTAAGTGAAAATGTGTCGCTGACTCAGTTGTACAAGCAAGTGAAAGAATCAGTGGTAGTTATCCGAGGGCAAGTAGCGCAATACGGCATTTTCAATCGTATCTACTATACGCAAGTTCAGGGTTCGGGATTCGTCTACGACTTTGTTGGACAGATGGTTATCATCACAAACTATCATGTAGTGCAGAACGCAGTGAACATCACTGTTACTTTCATAGATGGGAACGCTTTTCTAACTAAGGTGTTGGGTTCAGATCCATATGAGGATCTGGCAGTTCTTTCAGCAGATGCGGCTCAGAACGAATTGAAGCCTCTAGGAATTGTCAGTTCGTCAACTCTAGAAGTTGGCGATCCTGTGGTTGCGGTGGGCAATCCCTATGGTTTGGCTGGGTCTATGACTACGGGCATAGTGAGTGCGCTTGGCAGAACGATCACGGAAGATCAGACAGGAGGGTATCCGATAGCCAGTGTCATTCAGACAAGTGCTCCTATAAATTCTGGCAACTCGGGCGGTCCGCTTCTAGACTATCAAGGCCAAGTCGTCGGCATAACTACTGCCATCGTGAGCAATTCACAGGGATTAGGCTTTGCAATTCCGTCCAGTGCAATACTGCGGGAGATCGAATCCTTAGTGAGGAAAGGCTCATATGACCAGCATCCTTCGCTGGGAGCAACCGGAACAGACATGACCTATGAAATCGCAAAAGCAATGGACACTACCGCAACTTATGGATGGTTGATCGCAAATGCCCCGGATCAAACAGGTCTGCATGGTGGAACAAGTCAAGCTGTTATCGCAGGAAGCACGGTCACGATAGGCGGTGATATCATAGTTGCGATTAATGGGACAAGAATCACGAATCTGGACGATCTCTCAACCTACTTGGAAGAGCACACTTTACCAAGTCAAACGATAAACGTTACAATAGTGCGAGACAACCAGACAATGACTATCGCAGTCAAGTTGGAAACCCGACCTCAACCAAATACATCGTAAGTTCCGTGTGCACTGAACCAAGCCTGCATTACACTTGACCAGCCCACTGCAGACTACGCTCTTGGTCCAGAAACGGTATTCTTTTTCTCGGCCTGAACCGTGAAATGCGAGTGCGTTGGCCTCAACAAGCTCAAGTAGTCGCCTTGAATTGAAGTTTCCGGTCAAGAGCAAAATGGAAGTAATAAATGCAAACCAAAAAAGTCCGCGGAAAAACATCTCTGCAATGTTAGCCAGAGAAGAAGGATTTGTAGGACAAGGCATTTGCAGGATTTGCCACTTGGGTTCTGCGACTTTGGGGTAGCGGAACTCGATTTTTTTGGGCGTTTCTTGTGTTGCATGCTCGTTTATAAGGCGGTTGTCAGTGCATTGACAGGTTGTTTATAAGCGGGCTGTCAACGGTTGGAGGTTGTCATTCCTTTCGAGTTGTCAAATCAGAAGCCGCTTCTAAGAAGATTTATGAGTGCGCTTGTGTCGAAGACAACCTTTTCCATTCAAGCTCCCTCGCCTTCTCATAGTAATCCGCAGCCTTCTCCAAACTGATTGAATGCACATCTAGCCATGACTCCTTCAACATAGCAGCCAAATCTTCAGAAGACACGACAGCCAGCTTGCGTCTGCGGTCAACTTTCTGCTCAAGCCGCTCCTCATCAATCCTCCTCTCCCGGTACAACTCGTCCAACGTCTCCTCAACTCCCGGCACAGGCTTACCGACCTCCTCCAGCAAATGCGGTTTCCTCTCTCTATCATTCAACAAATATTGAAGAGCCTCATCAAGACTCACCCGCCGCCCAAGCTGGATCTGAAGCTCAGAAGCAGCTCTGAGCAACTTCTTAACTTCATCTGAAACAGCAATAGTAGTCACAGTAGCCACTCTCTATATACTATAATATACATAGGCGTTTCTTCCAGAACACAGCACCGCAAAAACAAATATCTCAGGCAACAAACAACAACATCTCAGGAACACGATGCACGAATTCATCTTGTATTCGCGTCTGGGCCGAACCGCTCCAGACTTCGCTAATCTGCACGACGCTGGCCGCCTAGACGTCGTACACGAATGCATAGTGTCAGCACTGTTCCTCAGCCACGGCATCCGCAAAAACACACTCTTCCACACAGTCCTCTCCGGTCCGCCAAACCCGCCACTACACATACGCATAGACGGCTCAACGCTCCACGACATCCGCACCGACCAACAAACATGGACAACCATCCTGAAAAAAGCCCTGTCATACAAACCTCATCCCGGCATAACCGCTGACAAAACCAGCTTCGAAGCACTAATCAAACAAAAAACAGAAACCAGCGCAATCTACGTGCTCGAAGAACACGGCCAACCCGTCGAAACTGCACATATCAGTGAAAATCCCGTCTTCGTCCTCGGCGACCACATCGGCCTCCCCAAAACCGTCGAATGTTACACGCTCCGCTACGGAACAAAAATCAGTCTCGCAAAACAACCATACCTAGCCGCACATTGTATAACCATACTAAACTATATACTCGACAAACAGCAAAACACTCCAACCTGACCCTCGAATAAAGATTCACGGTAAACAACCCTTTTAACACGTCTCGCACTCACTTTAGAACGGTCGTGACACCCCACCATGTATGACAGAAAAACCAAAGAAAACGAAAACACCGCCGAAGTGGAAACCGAAGAACCCAGCTTCTTGCTTGAACCGCGCACAGTCGAAGTCGGCTCAGGCTACACACTACGAGTCAAATACGACCAAGACCAAAACCCAACCATAAACCTCAAAACCTACGGAACCGTCGACACCACAAAAGTCCGCAGAGAAATCTCACGCATATTCCCCCGAGCCCAAATCTTCCACATCAACCAGCCCGGCGCCCTAACAGTCACAAGAACCGCCAAAAAACGCAACACCAAAAAGAAACGCTAAACGCCAGCGCCCAAAATTCTGAAACCCGAAATGAGATTAAAAACAGCAGACAACATCCCTTTATATATTTTCACCCCAAACCACCAAAAAACAACATGCAACAAGCACGATTTCGGAAGCCGCTACCCAAAACAGCGTAGGCAACCAAACCGCACAACCGTCCACGATCGCTTTTTAAGCCGCCAGCCCACTCTAGTGAAAACTTGAAACCACACCTGCAAGAGTGAAAACCACGACCAAAACCACACAGCAACAACCAGACCTCAAACCCCTTTACACAAGATCCGTAGTCAACTCCCTCGGCCAAGGCATGGTCAACCCCTTCATGAGCGCCTACGCCATCCAACTTGGCGCCTCCCCCTCAGACATGGGCTGGTTCCAATCCAGCTCAAACCTCTCCAACAACGCCATGCAACTGCTCTGGGGCAGACTAAGCGACAAAACCCAAAAACGCATACCCTTCATAATCATCGGCAGCCTAATCATAGCACTACTCTACCCGCCCATGCTCCTCATAAACAATCCCACCCAACTCATCATACTCCTCGCCATCCAAGCCCTCCTAGGCTCAATGGCCACCCCAGCATGGACCGCGCTCATAGGCGATCTCGTCCCCTCACTCAGGCTCGGCCGGGCCAACGCTAGCATAAACCTCTACGCCACCATCGGAAGTATGATCGCCACACTGGTCTCAGGTCTGATCATGGTAAACACGGGCGGCACACCACAACAAATCATACTCATACCCATGGTCACAGCCACCGTCTGCGGCCTAATCTCCGCACTCCTCATGATCTACGTCAGAGAAGGAAAACATGAACAACAACCAGACCTTAGAAACCGAATTGCCCGAGACATGTTCAACGTCCTGAAGACCGCGCGCCAAACACCCGCATTCGTCAAATACTGCACCGCCGCGGCAACATTCGAATTTTTCATGTCAATAAGCTGGCCGCTCTTTGCCATAACCCAAGTAAGCATACTACACGCCAACATGCTCCAACTCGCCCTCCTCAATGTCGTGCAAATGATCACAATGATCACATTCCAAAACTGGGCCGGAAAACGCGCCGACACCCTCGGCCGCAAACCACTCCTCATATTCTTCAGACTCGGCCTCATAACCGTTCCAATAGCCTACGCGTTCATCCCAGACCTAAACATACTCATAGTCATCAGCCTATTCTGGGGCTTCGCACAAGCCCTCGGCCAAGCCAGCGTAACCGCCTACCTGCTTGACATCGCCCCCGAAACACACCGCGGAAGTTTCGTCGCCGTCTACAACCTCATACTCGGCATAGTCACATTCTTCGGCAGCCTAATAGGCGGCTACCTGAGCGACTACACCACCGCCATATTCGGCCTGACACTCGGAATGCAAATCGTCTACATCATAAGCACCGTCGGTCGAACCGCAGGCGCCCTGCTACACCTGACACTGAAAGAAACCCTGCGAAAGTAGCGCAAACACTCTGTTTCACGCGAAGTTCTTCGTGAACCTGCCCACGATCGGAACCGAGCAACCGCATTTCGGACACTTCCCGTCCTCAGTCACATCATACTTCACGACCTGCGGACCATAACGTCCGATCACCTTCTCACCACACTCCGCACAATAGGTGCTCTCATACCGATGCCCCTCAACGTTCCCCAAGTAAACATACTTGACGCCTTCCTTCTTTGCCAGATCGTGAGCCCACTCCAAAACCTCGACTTTCGTCGGCGGACTCTCGAACCGATAGGCTGGCGAATACTTCGTGAAATGCAACGGAACCTTCGCACCCACGCTCTTCAAATGTTGCCCAACAACCCAGCGCAAAGTCTCTTCATCATCACTGACTCCGCTCACAACTAGATTAACAACCTCAACATGCACGCCCAGCTTCTTCGCCTCACAAGCATTCCTCCAAACCTTCTCCACATCTGCACCACCGCAGAATCTCTCATACGTTCTACTGTCCCCCTTCACATCCCCCTTCAAACCATCCAAACCCGCTTCACAAAGCGCATGCAAGACAGGCAGAGTCATGTAACCGTTTGACACGTAACAGCAATACTTGAGCCGCCTTTTCCTAGCTGTCTTGAAAGCCGGAATCGCCCACTCCGAAAGCAGCGTAGGCTCCTGAAAACTCCCACACAGACCCAAATCCCCACCATAAACAGCGGTCTCCACAATCTTCTCAGGCGGAAAAGCCAGCGCCTTAGCAGGCTCAGGCTCAAGCTTTGAGAGATGAAAATTCTGACACCAATCGCACGACAAGTTACATGACCACGTTGAGAGCGTCAAAGCCGTCGAACCTGGCCAATAATGAAAAAACGGCTTAGATTCTATTGGCCGGCTCACAATCGAACTCAAATCACCATAAACCAGCGTATACAACTTGCCCTCCACGTTCACGCGCGTCCCACAGAACCCTTTCATGCCAGCAAAAATCTCGCACCTTCTTTCGCACAGGCTGCATTTCGTCCTGTCGCTGCCCAGCCTCTCATAGAACGTTGCCTCGCGAATCGTGGAACATTCGGTCAAGCCATGCATCAACGGTCGAGGTAAAGAGAGGTTATCTCAAAAATTAAATGTTGTGTACGAAGTGTTCATATCCGCACTGCTCAATCATGCGTTCGCCGTGATCCGTCTTAAGCAGAACTTTCCTGTCAGCCGTCACCTTGCCAACGGCCATGAGCCTTCCATCCACCCGCCCCACCGCATCCCTTGCCTTTCCCCATAGATCAGGCTTCACGGTTAAGACAAGCTCGTACTCCTCGCCTCCATAAAACGCCAGCTCGAACGGGTCAAGAGCATTACTCTCCGCGAAACGCTCAGCCTCTGCCGCCATCGGAACCTTGTCAATGACGAAGCCGACGCTGCTGGCTCTTCTGATCTCATACAAGCACCAAGCCAGCCCATCGCTCGAATCAATCGAAGCCGTGACTGCCCCCGTTTCAACCAGAGCCAAGCCTTCTTTCAACCGCGCCTCAGGCATAAGGACTGAACTGACCAAGGCTTTGCGCATGGTTGCCGGTGCCTTCAAGTTTTGAAGCAGTATCTTCAGTCCAGCGGAGGTCTTGCCGAAAACTCCTGTCACAGCAACAATGTCTCCCAGCTTGGCGCCGCTCCGCAACATGACCTTGCCCTTGCGGGCAACCCCGAACAAGGAGACACTGATCGTCAGATCCGTTGCTTCTCCAGTGTCCCCGCCAATAATGTAGGCACCGTACTCTCGTGCTCCCACATTCAAGCCTCCTCCTACGCTCTCAATATCCTTTCTGGACAGGCCGTCTGGCAAGCCAAGGGAAACAAGCAGCGCTATCGGCTTCACGCCCTTTGCCGCAAGATCACTGATGTTCATGACAACTGCTTTGCGGGCAGCTTGCCACAGACTCATGCCTGGAGGCATGTCAGTCTTAGCCACAAGCATGTCCGTTTTCAAGATGCCAAGCTCGTCATGACCGATGTCGACTGCTGACACATCGTCACCGAAAGGTATCGGCATCTTCGGCATCAGATCGAGCTTGCCCTGTATGATTTCAATTATTTCTCGTTCGCCAAGACGCACATGACGCCCCATCAGATCACCGTGACTGCTGTCTCTGTTCACGTTCAACTATGGCTGATAATACTTAAATGCGTGATTGCGCGATGTTAAAGAGGTTTTGAGGTAAAAACATTTGCTGAAGATCCGACCATTCAATGAAGGGCCAGACGATGAGACGTTCATCAGACTTTACAACGCTGGTTTCAGCGACTACGAGGACAACAGAAAAATGACGTTGGAGGAACTTAAGAAGACAAGAGAAGCTCCGAACTATGATCCAGCAGGACTGTTTCTGGCGGAATCGGATGGCGAAGTTGCTGGCATGGTGGAAGCCTTCGTGGACAAGTACCGAGAGGACAAGAGAGGATTCGTGCGCAGCTTGACAGTCTTTCCACAGTTCAGGAAGAGAGGAATCGCCAAGAAGCTCGTAGCAAAGGCATTGGAAAGCCTGAAAGACCGAGGAATGCAAGTCGCTGAAGCGTGGGCGCAAACAGATCGGGAAGCGTGCATGCACATCTATGAAAGCTTCGGTTTCAGACAAGTGCGCGCCATCGACATGATGAAGCGAGCCTTAGACAATGTCCCCTGCGGAATCGGCGAGAATACAGAAGCAACCATGAAACAAATGAGCACCAAAACCGAAGACATGCAACTGCTTAACATGCTTGACAATGAATCCTTCAAAGAGCACCCCAACTTCAGACCAAGAACAGTTGAGGAAACCAAATACGCGGTACTAGACATGCCCTGGTACGGAGAACAAAACATCTTCTTCGCTATGGCGGAAAATGAGCCGGTTGGCTACGTAAACGCGGGAATTGACGTGGGTCTGAATCGCGAGAAGAACCTGAAGTATGGATGGGTGCTGGATATCGGCGTATTGAAACCTTATCGGCGCAAGGGAATTGGCGCGCGGCTGATGGTTCACGCAATGCAGGTGCTCAGAGACAAGGGAATGACAGACGCTCTGCTTTACGTTGATGAAACGAACCCCACGAGAGCCGTCGAGCTTTACGAAAAAGTAGGCTTCAAAGTCGCAATAAAAAGCGTCATTTACGAATTGGCACTCACTTGACGAGATTCGCTGACTAGAGCTAGCCGACAGCGTCTTCGAATATTATGGTCATTCCTTTTCCAGTCTGTCGCACATCAAGGCGCACTGCGATGTTCTGCCTATCAGGACAAGCGACCATAAAGATGCTTTCCACGTGTTCTCAACCACTTGCGCTCATGTTTACTTAAATAGGAGAATCATGAAAAAGGTTGGTGGGTTGTGCCTCGGTAGCTCAGCCTGGTAGAGCGGCAGCCTCGTAAGTTGCAGGCCACGGGATCAAAGCCCGCCCGAGGCTCTCCCCAAACAATCGGTTTTTCACTGATTTCAGATGCGCTTCACAAATTTAGAAGCTTGTTATCAACCTGCCGTGCAATCTCAGAAGCTGGTAGCAAAACACTTCATTACTAAACCTATCGTGCCTGAGAAAGCAATAGAGGCATTAGCCAAGTATTGCTGATCTTTTTCGAATAAGTATTTTGCATTCATAAAACGTTAATCTATCATTTGAGAAGATTCTCGAAGACCTTCAGTTCCGGTGTACAGATGTCCACACTACGCGCTGAGACCACTCCAGAAATCATAGTCAGCCTAGATCAGAAACCGAATCCTATTCGGGTTCTGCACGTTGATGATGAAACAGGATTTCTGAAGATGGCGAAGCAGCTACTGGAGATGGAAGGTCCATTCCAAGTCGAAGGCGCAACATCAGTCAACGAAGCCTTGGCGAAGCTCAGTGAATCAGAGTTTGACGTTATTGTCTCAGACTACGTGATGCCCGGAAAGAACGGTCTGGATTTTCTGAAAGAACTAAAGGAGAGAGGAGAGAACGCCTCCTTCATCATATTCACCGGTCAGGGTCGTGAGGAAGTTGCAAAGGAAGCCTTGAACCTAGGGGCTGATCAGTATCTCAACAAATCAGGCGATCCGGAGACCGTGTACTGCGAACTGGCTCACAGCATCACAAAAGCCGTGAAAATGAAGAAAGCTGACGAGACGCTTCGACAGAGCGAGAAAAAATATCGCCAGCTTGTTGAAACTCTTCAAGAGGGCATTTGGTGCATCGACAAAGATGGCCACACGACGTTCACCAATCCGCGCATGGCAGAAATCTTAGGATATGTTGAGGGTGAGATGATTGGAAAGCATCTGTTTTCATTCATGGACGAAAGGGGCATCAGCTTAGCCAAGGACAACATGAAGCGTCGCAAGCAAGGAATTAGGGAACAACACGACTTCGAGTTCATCAGGAAGGATGGAACCCGCATCTACACCACCTTGGAAATCTCACCACTAGTTGACGAGAACGGACACTACAATGGCGCCATCGCAGGAGTGATGGACATCACCGGACGCAGAAATGCAGAAAAGATGACTCTGGAGAGCCAGCGGAAATTCGAGAGACTGTTCAAGAACAATCCTGAGGCCGCGGTTTACCTGTCTCCTGACTTCCATGTCTGGGACATCAATCCCCGTTTCACAGAACTCTTTGCCTACACAATAGACGAGATCAAAGGCAAAAACATCAACGACATCATAGTGCCTGAAGGCAAGGCTGACGAAGCCGCGAAGCTGGATGAAAAGGCCGAGGTTGGCTACGTTTACCATGATACGGTCAGAAAGAGGAAAGACGGTTCGCTGGTGCCAGTGTCAGTGTCTGCTGCTCCCATCGCAGTTGAAGGCAAGCTTCTGGGTCATGTTGCGCTTTACAAAGATATCTCGGAGCTGAAGAGCACCGAGGCTGCTTTAAAACAGACTATGCAAAAACTGGTCACAATGAACGAGAAACTCCGCGTCGTCGGCAGGCTGACCAGACATGACGTTAGAAACAAGCTTTCAGTCGTCACCGGAAACGTCTTCCTGAGCCGAAAAAAACTTGCAGACCGCCCCGAGATGCTGGGCTATCTCAACGAGATCGAACTTGCCTGCCAGCAAGTTGTGGATATCTTTGACTTTGCTCGCAACTATGAGATGCTGGGCGACGAAGAATTGAAGTACATCAGCTTAGCCGAGACCTTCGACAAGGCTGTGACACTTTTCGCGAACATGAAAGGTGCGAAGACGGTGAACCACTGTCAAGGGATAGCTGTCTTGGCAGACTCTCTGCTTGTGCGCCTCTTCTACAACCTGATTGACAACTCGCTCAAGTACGGCGAAAAACTAACGCAAATCAAAATTCACTGCGAAAGCATTGGGCAAGACCAGCTGAAGCTGATCTACGAGGACGACGGCGCCGGCATCTCGTTGACTGACAAACCTAACATCTTTATGGAAGGCTACGGGAAAGGCACAGGCTACGGGTTGTACTTGATAAAGAAGATTATGGAAGTCTACGGCTGGGCGATTCATGAGACCGGCGAACTTGGAAGAGGCGCACAATTCACTATAATTATACCGAAGAGAAACCGGGACGGAAAGGAAGGGTATAAGACGCTCTAGCAGGCTGAGACATGCTTTAGTAACATCTTTTGGGCTCGTTTTTGTTGTCGTATTTGTGTTCTACGCATAGACGGAAATGTTTATTAAATCTCAATATTAGCGATATATAGTAGAGAGCCACCCGCACGAAAAAAGGGGACAAGCCATGCCAAGCTTCCACATACACCACCACGAAGAAAGACTGAAATGCCCATACAAGGGCTGCGGCAAATCTTTCGAGAGGCCAGCCGTTTTGACAGACTCAACTGCGCTCCAGAGGCAGACCTTCTACGCTTGTCCCCACTGCCAATCCAAAATAGACATGATCGTCCAAGGAATGAAAGTCGTTGACATCAAACCAATCGAGTATCCGAAAGTCTTCGAATCGCCTGCAAAATGCGCCCACTTTTCAGGCTTCCTCAACGCCATATCCAAAGACATGACAATGCCAGACGAGTGCTTAGTCTGCCCGAAAGTGCTCCAGTGCAGCATCAGGCAAAGACAGAAGTAGCAAGATTTTTCGGACATATTTTCGTTTGAGGAGAATGTTTTAAATTCCCCTTTCTAGATTCTATTCTGCATACGTTCAGGGGCTTTCGGCTAGCTTGGTCTAGGCTTGTAGACTTGGGCTCTATAGACCCCGGTTCAAATCCGGGAAGCCCCACCATCAAGCATCTTCATCTTTATGGCGGCGGCGGTCTTGTCCCCAAGAGCACTTGTATCTCAAGCTTCTGCAGCGTTCCATTCTTTCTTATGATCTCAGCAATTATTGTCTCGCCCGGAAGCGTCTTCTCCACAAGGTAGCTTGACATCTCGTCCATGTTTCTCATTCGCGTTCCGTTGATTCCGATAAGTATGTCGCCTGCTGCCACTCCAGCACTGTTGGCAGGGCCTGGAACTATGACGTTGACTATTCGTACGCCGAAGGTCACGTTCACGCCCAGATTCTGGGCTGTTTCATACGTCATGTCGTTCCCGCCGATTGCAAGATACGCATGGCCCGTGTAGGAGCCGCTTGTGATGAGTGAATACAGTTCTCGGCGTATGGTGTTAGACGGCACGGCGAAACCCAGACCCTGCGAGTTCTCAACAATAGCCGTGGTGATTCCAACGACCTTGCCGGCGAAGTTTAGTAGTGGTCCGCCCGAGTTTCCTGGGTTGATTGGTGTGCTTGTCTGTATTATGTCGGCGATCAGAAAGTTCCCAGTGTATTGCTCACTGATCGTCCGCCCGAGCGCGCTCACGATGCCCGTGGTCATTGAACCCACGAGCCCGTAAGGGTTGCCGACTGCTATCACTTGGTCTCCAACTCTCAGGGTTGAAGAGCTCACAATATCAAGCGACTTGAACTCGCTGGTCGGAGCGTCAGGAACAGACAGAACTGCCAGATCCGCGTAGGGGTCTCTTCCCAATACGGTAGCAGCATAGCCGTCTCCGTTTGAAAACGTGACGCTGAGGCTCTGCGTGTTCTGAACAACATGGTTATTCGTCACTACTATCAGTGTTCCGGTGAAGTTGTAGACGAAACCAGATCCCTGCACGCTTCCTGAGCTGGTCGTGCCCTGTATAAGAACTGTCGAATCCTTGACTCTTTCATAAAGCTCTATCAGAAATGTGTTGTTCTGGTAGATCGTGATGTTCTGGTAAGTCACGTTCTGGTTGCCCGCCAACCTTGACACTTCAGCTTTAAGGTTTGAAACGTCACCTTGCAACCGACTCATCTCGCGGTAGGCTACGAAGAACGTGGCAATTCCTCCCACCAGCAGTCCGGCAACAAAGATCAAAACGATAAAGGCTGATGAGATGCTTGTGTGTCGATTCTGTGATATGGTCAAGTCCTTTCGCCTCTTAGGACAGGAAATATGTAGTCAGATAAAAACATATGCAAATTCTGACCTTCACGCCGGCAGGCGTCACTTATCAAGAAACCCCGTGAATGCAACAATGCCAATGACAAGCGTGGCTACAATAGCGAAATACAGCGGATAGAACGGTGATATGTCGTAAAGAACGCCTCCGATGTATGGTGCTATGAACGAGGAGAACATGCAGACTGTCTGCGGAACAGAGATCCAGCGTGCTCTGATCGATTCAGGCGCAAGCGGTCCAATAATTGCGCCCATCAGCGACCACGTTAAGTACGAGCCACCGGCCACGAAGAATGCAGCGAGCAAGGCTAGGAAGTTGCCGGAAAGCACTATGAGGAGCGTTGAGAGGCTGCACATCATAAGGGACACGCCGAGAGCATAGCTTGTTTTGCGCTTGTCTCCCAACCTGCCAAGCACTATGCCCAGAACAGCTGAGCCTGCAAAAAGAACTGAACCAAGAACTCCTATCCCCAAATCGCTGTAGAGGTAGACATCCTTCATGAACTTTGGAACAAAAGGTCTGAACATCATCACGGTAAACATTGTGCATGCGAAGAATGCTGAAAGTGTCAGCAGCTTCCTAGTTCTCAGCAGTTCAAAAAACGAGCGTTGTTCCTGCCGTGTCTGCGTCGGCGGCGTTGCCGCATGTTGGCTTCTTATAAAGAAGAGCGCAAAGCATGCCAACGCGTAGAAGAGCGCCCCCATGTAGAACACGTACTGCATCCCAATTGCTCCCTTCAAGTATCCGCCTAGACTCGGCGAGAAAACATAGCCAAGAGACCACGCTGCTGACATCAGAGTAAAAGTCAAGGTCAGCCTGCTCTTGTCGGCTGTGGCGACGATGTAGGCAGTGGTTGTCGGTCCCCCCAACCAGACTCCCCAAAGAATCATCCCAGGCAACGCTTGAACCCAGTTTCCGGCAAGCGAAAAAATCAATGGTGCCGGAATCCATGCAGCCCATCCGGCTATCATGATCTTTTTGCGATCGTACTTGTCAGCAAGCATTCCTGCCACAAGCAGGCTGGAAGCGGCCAAGAGGCTCATCACCGCGTATAGCATGCCGATCTCCGCGGCGCTGGAGCCCAGATTCTCACTCAGATAGACAGGCAGCAGGTACGCATAGAGTCCATCTCCGAACGAGCCGAGCAAGTTGCACACGAAAAGAAGCCCTAGATCCCGATTTAACACCCCGAATAGAAGATCGGCTGGCGTCTTGTTCCTAAACTGTCCTATAGTCAACAGATGCGGCTCCGGCTTGTTTAGACTGGGCAAGTGATTGCCTTTGTGTTGGCTATTTTCTTCGGTCGATTACATCCATGGCTTCGGGGCCGTTGCCAATCAGCGAAACTGGTACCCCTGTCTGTCTTTCAACTTCCTTAACAAACTTTTTCGCTTCTTCCGGAAGCGCGTCAAAGGATCGTGCGCCCTTGCTTTCCGGGTATACGCAGTCAAGTTTCGTCAAAGCCACTTGTGTGGCGCTGTTGAGCGTCACGGCTTTTTTGGCCAGTTCGAAGTTAAACGGTGCAGAGCGTCGGTCACGGCCTGTTCCCGAAGCGGTTTCGAACCACCCACGCTTGATTGCTTCTTCCTTGCTGATTTCGCCGGGCAGTGGCCCAGCGCCCACTCTGGTTATGAAGGCTTTGAGTATCACGATCGACTCATCTACTTTTGTGGGGCCTACTCCTGCTTCGCTGCATATGGCTGAGGCGCTTGTGTCTCTGCTGGTCACGTATGGGTAGGTTCCGTGGTAAAGCGACAGCAACACGCCCTGAGTGCCTTCAAGCAGGACCTGCTTGCCCGCGTCCAAACCCTTGTTCACTTCAATTGCCACATCTGCAAGATAGGGTTTCAGTTCAGGCACATCGCGTGCAAGCTTCGCTGTTCGGCGAGCGCGCTCCTCAACGGCCGGGCCCACTCCCCAGCCGGTTGTGCCTATGCCTTTCAGGTGTGCGCTTGACTTGTCCTGAGCTGAATGCCTCTCTTCAATTATCGAGGCTTGACTGTCAACGCCGATGCGATTCCTGACCCCTGTTTCTTCGACTTCCTTCAGAAACTGGTCAACGTGCACGTTTGAGCCGGGAGAAATCAGCAGTCGGCACTTGTCGTGAACGAAGCCTCCGGGAACCATATGCAAAGCATATTTTCTGCCATTGTACCAGATTGTGTGGGCTGCGTTCACCGAGCCAGTGCGGACGCAGAAGTCCAGCTTATCTTTAAGAGCTAAATAGGAGATTATTTTTCCCTTTCCCTCATCTCCCCAAAAACCACCAGCTACTACGGTGCAGGGCATTTTTGTCACCGATGAGAGAATTTGCCGGGTTTTATTTAAGAATGTTTAACGGCTTCATGTAAAAAGCATGTCTAAAGGCGCTGGACTCTGTCACGGCGGTCTTGAGCCTCGCGGTCAATGGTCTTCAGCAGTCTGATAACCTTTCTGCCTTTGCGCTTGATTTCTTCTTGCGAAACAGTTTTGCTCATCGGACACAGGCTGTCTGCGATTATGCCGTCTTCTTCGCTGTAGATCACCGGGTAGATGCGGCAACCGGACGGTCTGAGTTTGTAGGCTCGGCAGCGGTGCTCTTCCGCGTCATAGAACACACAGTAGCGTCCCACGTTTCTAAGCCTAGCATATCCACGTTTGTCAATATGCACAAATTCGCGTCTGACGTAACCTGCTCTCTCTAATCGTGCTATGTCAGCCTCAGACAACAACATCTCAGTTTCAGTGCAGCAAACTCCACAATTCGAACAGCGCATGAACCTATTCTACGAAAGGCGCTCATTTTTCTAGCTTTCGCCAGTCCCGAATGCCTCGGCAGGCTGCTTCAGACTCATCCGCTGATGATCAGGTTCAGGTTGAGCATTTCTGCCCACGCGATGCTTCGCAATGGGATTCTGAAGGCTCCGCGGTTTCCGTAGGAGACACACTTGACGAATGCTGGTCTTCCGAACTGGTCTTTCGAAATCTCAGTCACCTGAACGTTTATGATAACCGAACCGTCCTTCAGGTGCAGATTCACATTCTTTCCCAAGAACGACTTTGCCGTGTTCAAACCAAATCCTTCCATGCTTTACCACTCCCGATCATGGTCGGCAATTCGACTCCAACATCGCCTGCAAATCGGCCGCCTCTCGCCTTTAACTTGAATGTACACTTCTATGTCTTCGGACTTGCATTCCCTGTCCCATGGATTTTTACATGTTTCCATATTGTATGAGCCTCCAACATCGTCGAGCGCATTCAGACTCCTCGTGGTTCTTCGCTTTTAAAGCTCTTCCAGAAACGACAGCTTGTCGAAGTGGAGAGGCGAGTTAAAGTGAACCTATTTATACGAAGTATGCTGATTGGCGCCTAAGGGCGGTGTACTCTTTGTCTTATGCTGTGTCGCCTCAAGTGAACCTTTCACTTCAAATAGCCACTCTCTTGATACTTCTTGCAGGCCTTGCACTGAAGCGAAAGCAGAAATTCCTACTGCACGGTTTCTCAATGCTCGTTGCCGTAGTTCTTAACGCGTTGTCCTTCTTTGTGGTGATGGGACCTTCTTTCTACAGCATGAAGGATTTCGTTTCAAGTCACCCTTTCGATGAGCTTGCCATCGCCACTTTGGGTCATGCTGCTCTCGGAACCTTGGCCGAGATTCTTGCGCTGGGACTCATCGTCCTGTGGCACTTCCAATCAAGTACACAAGGTTGCATGAGACGGAAGAAACTGATGAAAGCGACGTTTCTACTGTGGGTCATGGCGCTCGTGATAGGAATTTTCCTGTACACGCTCCTGTACACCACGATTTTCGGCTGATTCTTGGCTCGAACACAAAATCTATATGATGACTGCCAGAAAGAGGTGTCTGAGGAGAGGAAAGTTGACCCGACCTCTTGTCTTGTGTCTCTTGACGGTGGCACTTCTGTTTTGCCTCGGCCTCGTCAAACCTGTCTTTGCAAACATTCCCAAAGTCGAGAATGTGATTGCATGGAAAGACGGTGCCAACACCATGCTCACTGTTACAATCCACCACATTACAGAAGACTCCGGTCATCACGTGGATGAGATTAACGTCTCTGTCAACGGAGGCATACAGAGCTTTCCCCAGAACAGCCCTCATCTTCTCGACCTTGTGACCTTCACTTTTCACGTCACGATCGGACCCATTACGGGGGTTACAGGAACTCCGACAGCTACTGTGAGCGCTCACTGTAGCGTGAATGGATGGAGTTCGCAACTTCAAGGTGGCGACTGGGTTGGACAGATTCCAGAATTTTCCTTGCCCATGCTGTTGGTGACGATGGCTCTTGTAACCTTCGTCTTCGCAGTTGCCGTGAAAAAAGCCAAACCGTCGACAATTGATTGAGCGAAGTGCATTGCCTAGATCTGGATCACTTCGGACATTATCTTCTCTTGCGTTATCTTAAGCAGGGCGACAGTTGGTTTTGCTATAAACGGCGGCACAGGGTTAGTTGGGCTTCCAGGGTTTATGAACAACGTGTTACGATCCCACCGAACATTGGCACTATGTGTATGACCATAAACGAGCACATCGAAACCGTTCTTCGAGGCTGTTTCGCGCATCTTGCCCATTCCGAACAGAGCACCCGGGTCGTGGACAACCCCGACTTTCCAATTGAAAACTTTTACAGAGTTTATCTTGGACAATCTAGTATGGATTTCCGGGCCATCCATGTTGCCATAGACCGCCAGCACCGGCGCAACCTGCTCAAGCTCGTCAATCACGGCCATGTCGACGAGGTCGCCTGCATGCACGATGTAATCTGCCTTTTCGAAAATCGCGAAAACCTGTTTCGGAACTTCTCTTGCGCGGACAGGCACATGAGTGTCCGATATCAACCCTACTATCTTCGTCGGAACTTGCTCTTCGATCTTGGGTAACGCTTGAGACTGCAGACCGGCCACCATCGGAACTCCTCGCACTCTGCCCATTACGTGTGTCGTTCAAAATAAGAGTTTTGAGCCTTCTCAATAAGCCTTCGGAACACGTACTGAAGAGCAAGAGTCAAAATCAATGCTTAACATGCACGCTGAACTGGCAAATCTTAAGTGGACTGAGCATTCTATAGCTTGAGCAGCAAGGTGAACATTCAAGATGTGTGCCAAGCTCATTAAGGAAGTAGAAGAAGAAGTAACGAACCTTCTGAGCGAACTAATCCAAATAGACACAACTAACCCACCCGGAAACGAGATCAAAGCCGCAAAATACCTCGCCAAGGACTTGGAGAAGGACGGTTTCAAATGCGAGCTCTTCGAGTCAGCTCCGGATCGAGGAAGTGTCGTTTCACGTCTCAAAGGCACTGAACAGAAGCCCAGCCTGCTCTTGCTGTCGCATTTGGATGTGGTGGCGGCAAACCCGAAAGAATGGAGTGTGCCTCCTTTCAGCGGCAAAATCAAAGACGGATACGTCTGGGGACGCGGAGCCTTGGACATGAAGGGCATGACAGCCGTCGAGGCGATGGCGTTTAAGCTTTTGAAGAGAAACGGCGTCAAACTGAAGGGCGACGTGATTCTCGCCGCGACAGCAGACGAGGAGAAGGGCGGAGAGGCAGGCGCCGGCTGGCTTGTGCGCAGCCATCCTGAAAAGGTCAGAGCCGATTACGTGATAAACGAGGGTGGCGGAATGGCGGCGCAGATGAATGGCAAGAGCGTCTTCACGATCCAGACGGCTGAGAAGGGAATACTCTGGTTCAAAATCAAAGCGAAGGGCAGACCGGGGCACGGTTCAGTTCCAGGCGCCGCGGACAATGCGATAATGCGCATGAACAAGGTCGTGGAGAAACTTGGAAACCACAGGTCAAAGATGATGCTCGTGCCTACTGTCAAGCAGTTCCTCACTCAAATAGCCAAAGATAACCAGCTTGCTGCGAAAGCGCTTGCCGCGCTTCTCAAAGATCCGTCTCTAGGCGACCAAGTCTTGGACTTGCTCGCTGCGACTGACCCTGTGATGGCTGAAGAGCTTCGGGCACGCTTGAGGCTGACTGTTACGCCTACGATGATTCACGGAGGTGTGAAAGAAAACATTGTGCCGTCAGAATGCGAGGCTGTTTTTGACTGCCGGATGCTACCGGGTCAGACACCGCAGGGCGCAATGGAGGAGATCAAAGGCTTGCTCAAGAATGTCGATATGCAAAAGCTGGAGTTTGAGATCATCCAGGCCAACGAGCCTTCAGAGTCTCCTGCGGAGACGCCTCTATACGAACTGATAGAGAAGGTTGTCAAGGAGTTTGAACCGAACAGCGCTGTGGCGCCAACACTGCTCACGGGTGGCACGGACTCGCGTTTCTTCCGAAAACTAGGCAGCCCTGCCTACGGTTTCCATCCAGTGCGCGCCGACATGCCCTATGGTGAAATGTTGAGAACGATACACGGCATTGACGAGCGAATCTCCGTGGCCAATCTGGTGTTCGGCACATCCGTGCTGTACAGCATCATTGAACGGTTCATGACCTGAGGGTGAAGTTATAAATAGCCGGTTTGACTGGTTTCAATGCTGGTGAAAATGGAGGTCTTGATGTGCCAGCCATAGAAGTTGGAAGAATCTGCGTCAAGTTGACGGGCCGAGAAGCTGGAAAGAAATGCATAATCGTCGACGTGATGGACAAGAGTTTCATCCTGATAACCGGACCCAAAGCTGTTACAGGCGTCAAAAGGCGAAGAACAAACATCAACCACGTTGAACCGTTGCAGGACAAGATCGACATCAAGCGAGGCGCGTCAGAGGAAGAAGTAACCGAGACCCTTAAGACTGCACACAAGCTTGACGAAATGAAAACCGCCAAATCAGCCTAGTCTTCAAACCCTTTATATTCAAAAACCTTTTTCTTCTGTGTAGGAGTGTAATAGCGCAATGCCTAAAACTGTTGCTCCATGGGAAATCAAAAGCGAAATACTGGTGAAGGCTGAGGACAAGACTGATCCGCACTACGGACACAAGCCCGAGGAAAGGCCGGTTGACGAATACGTCCGCTATGGTGTAATAAACTTGGACAAGCCGGCTGGCCCGACGAGTCATGAAGTAGCTGCATGGGTCAAACGTATCCTCAAGCTTCAGGGCGTTGGCCACGGCGGGACTCTAGAGGCCTAGAGAAATAGGGCCAGAGAAATCCACGCGTGACTGGCGTTCTGCCCGTTACCTTAGAGGAGGCCACGAAAGTCGTTCAGGCGCTTCTTTACAGTGGCAAAGAATACGTGTGTGTGATGAAGCTGCACGCTGACGCTGCTGAAGAAAACGTCAAGCGCGTCTTGGCAGAGTTTGAAGACTTGATCTATCAGAGGCCGCCGCTCCGAGCCTCAGTCAAGCGGCAATTGCGAACGAGAAGGATCTATTACCTGAACTTTCTGGAGATGGACGGGCGCAACGTCCTCTTCCAAGTTGGCTGCGAAGGCGGCACCTACATACGCAAGCTCTGTTTCGACGTCGGCGAAGTGTTGGGCTGCGGTGCCCACATGCAGGAGCTTAGGCGAACACGAGCTGGGCCCTTCACGGAAAATGATTCTGTGACCTTGCATGATGTGGCTTATTCGTTCATGCAGTGGGAAGAGAAGAAGGACGAAAAGACACTGCGAGGGTTCATAAGGCCGATGGAGTCGGCGCTGGGTTTGATTCCGAAAGCGGTCATTCGCGACTCGGCTGTTGATGCTGTCTGTCATGGAGCAAGCTTGACCGCGCCGGGCGTGCTGTCGGTCAACTCTGGTATACGACAGGGTTCAATGATTGCCGTTATGACGTTGAAGGGTGAGGCTGTCGCCTTGGCAAGGGCGGTGGCGTCAACAGACGAAATCATGGACATGGAGCATGGCATCGTTGGCAAAGCCGAGCGAGTGCTCATGCCCAGAGGGACTTATCCGAAATGCTGGAAGAGCGGCGAAGCCTAACAATGGGCAACAAGGCTAGACCGCAGGACCACTATTACACCGCCAAGCCCGCGTCAAAGCCCCGGTTTGGCTTGATCCACACTTTTTTGCGGGGGAAACGATTCGAGTTCATGACCGCTTCAGGTGTGTTCTCCAAAGGCCGTGTCGATTTGGGATCGAGGCTCCTGGTCGAGTCAATGGTCTTGCCGGAGAAAGGATGCGTGTTGGATGTTGGCTGTGGGTACGGAGTGGTTGGAATTGCAGCCGCCCTCGTTAGTCCGAGTTTGCGCTTGGTGTTGATCGACGTGAACGAGCGGGCGGTCTGGCTTGCCAGACAGAACATTGAGCGAAACCGTGTAAGCAATGCAGAAGCCAAACATGGCTACCTGTACGATCCTGTGGCTGACTGGCGTTTTGATTGTGTGCTTTCGAACCCGCCGGTGAGCGCAGGGCTGGAAACTGTCAAGACGTTGATTGTTCAGGCACCGGCGCACATGACGGCTGGAGCACTGTTCCAGATGGTCGTCCGCTCCAAGATCGGCGGAAAACGTTTGTTGGGCGTTTTTGAGGAGGCTTTTGGCAACGTTGCTGTCTCGGCCAGGGGAAGCGGTTACCGAGTGTTGACTTCTGAGAAACAATGAAGCCTATTCGACCGTCAGCTTGTTTACTAGTTTTCTCACGAACGGAATGACTATCAGGCTGGTTGGAAAGCCCACGACGAAACTGATTGCGTAACCTCCTGCAAATCGCAACGGAAACTCAGCATTCAATCCCGTCATGATTGCAGTCATAATGAATGTCATGGTGAAGTCCATGCACAAGGTCATGAACGTTGCAAGTAACACCGTAGAATATTTGCTGTTTATCTTCAAAGCGAAAACCTTCTCTAATCCGATTGCTTGAGAGCTTCAGGCATTAAGCCTTTCTCTCGTCGTATGTTGCTCGCAAGTTTTTAATTCGGCTGGAAAACCTATAATAAACGACGCAGGTTTGAATAGTGCCTGTCTGTTTCGGGGCCGGGGTATCCTAGCCTACCAAATTTCGCTCTGAGTCAACAATTGCTAGCCTGGCCCGACGAAAACGATGTGCCGTCTTGTTGGCAAATCTTCGACTAAGGATTCTGCCATTCTTCTTTATGGAATATCTCCGAACGCTCTTTTCTTGGTTTCGGAAGAGGTGTTTCGTCTGGTTTTCCAATTGGTAGAAGCGCAACAACCTTCATTTTTGCTGGAATCTTGAGCAGTCGTTTTACTGCGTCTTCATCGAAAGCGCCTATCCAACAAGTGCCATAACCCAAGGCCGTGGCAGCCAAAACCAAGTGTTCCAAAGCTATCATCGTGTCCTTGTCGCACCATTTCGCTGACACGTCTGGATCACCCATCGCCACCACAATCGCTCCCGCGTCACCTAAGAATTTCTGGCCATTCGCAGCCTCAGCTAAGGCCTTCTTTCGATCCGCGTCTTGTACCACCACGAACCGCCATGGTTGGCGATTAGCTGCGGAAGGAGCCAATCGAGCAGCTTCAAGAATTCTTTCCATATTCTCCGCAGGAATAGGTTCCAGCTTGTATTTTCTGATGCTTCTTCTCGTTTCTATTGCTTCAAAAACATCCATCCACTTTCCCTTCCTTCAAATCCATTTCTCCAACAGACCTTATTACATTTTCGCGCGCGGTTCTTGTTCGATTGAAGACATGGTTTGCGGGAGTCGTTCGTTGTATCGATTGATGTGGGGTTGCGGAAAGACCTGAACTTAGAGAGAAGCTTGTAAAGACTGGATGGAAGAGTTGGAAGAGAAAGTGGCAAGGAAAAGTATTCACGGAGTCCAAATAAAGACGTGGGCAGTCAGCTCGCTTTTGTCCACACAACGCTCAAGAAAATGACAATTCGCACTCATGGGGCAATGCACTCAATTCTGAACGCGAGCGCTAGGACATGCGCACGGGCTTGTTCTTCAGTGTTTTTTTCCATTCTTCGAACAGACGCCGATATATGGTATCGAAAGTCTCGTCTGGCGAGTTTCCCTCGGCAATGTACTTCTCGATGAAGTCGTTCAGCTCCAAGGAGTTCCTGCACTTCCTGACATCCCTGATGTTCAGCAACAATGTCACCTCTCTTGATATCTTTCCTTGGTTGTGGCTAAATCAGTGAGGGGGCAGAAATGCTAGAATCAAGCAACAGAATCATCTTGTTATATAGTTCTAGAAACTCTCGGCCAGTCTCTGTTCTCTGATACGTTACTTTTCCAGCGCTCGCTGTGTCATCCATCTGAATAAGGTCACTTGACCTCATTAAATTCAGGTATTGTCCTGATTGCATGGAGCTCATGTTACAACGAGACATGATACTCGTTTTACTGGTTGGTGCACGTAGCTTCCTCAGAATCTCTGCTATTATCTGTAACCTGTTACGGTTTCCGACAAAGATCTTTCTCATTCTCAGCATACTTTTATACCTCACACAAAAAAGCAAGCCATTTCTACTACAAACAATAGTTGCAATAAGTCAACGACACGCTTTTCTTGTGCCTAATGTTCTCAGCATGCCTTATAAACATACGTGTGCCAAAGGCGCGCGCGAATCTTCCTATGCCAAATTCAATAGCGGAGTGATTGTGAGCAGTACAGGAACGATCAGTAGCGCTGTCATGTTCGTTAGTTTCATATAGATATTAAGCGAGGGGCCAGCTACATCTTTCAACGGGTCACCTACAGTGTCGCCAACAACTGCTGCAGCGTGTGCTGGAGTTCCTTTCAGCCAGAATCCCTTAGACTCTATACTTTTTTTGGTGTTGTCCCACAAGGCTCCGCCGAAGGTGAAGAACGACGCCAGAAGTGCTGCTGTGCATGTTCCCCCCAACAGCAGGCCACCTAGTGCATGTGGTCCAAGTATGACACCTACAAGAATTGGCGATGCAAGAGTCAGGAAAGTTGGAAAAATCATTTTTCTCAAGGCGTTTTTTGTGCTGATATCAACGCACTTTTCGTAGTCTGGCAGTGCCTTGTTCTCGAGGATGCCCGGGTTCTCTTTAAACTGTCTTCTTACCTCGTCAACCATTTCAAACGCTGCTTTACCAGTTGCCCCCATCGTTAGGGATGAGAACGCAAAGGGCATTGTGGCACCCATCAAAACTCCAATAACAAAGGCTTGACTCAAGACAGACGAAAAAAGCCCTACCTTCTGGGCATAGGTAGCAAAAAGTACAACGGTTGACACGGTTCCAGATGCTGTTGCAAATGCCTTTGCGTAGGCTTTTGTTGTATTGCCCATCGAATCAAGTTTCTGCAACGTTGCGTCTGTTCTTGCTGACATTTCGACCATTTGAGCTATCCCCTGTGCATTGTCGCTGATTGGTCCGAATGCGTCACCTGACATGATTATTCCAATAGCAATGTCAGTTCCAAGGTTTGCAGCGACGACGCCGTAAATGCCGTAGATGGGGCCATTTATGATATAGGAGAATAGTATTGAACTGACCATAAACATGAATGGAAAGAATGGACTTTGTAGAGCGTAGGAAATGCCAGTAATGATGTTAATGGCTGCTCCTCGTTCTGATGCTTCTTCCATCTGTCTCACCGGTTTTCCGTTGGTACTGATGTAATATTGCACGACAAGTCCTACGGCGGTGCTCGCAAGTATGCCACTCAGTGCGCTGTAGAAGATTCTAACGTCGTTTAGAAGCCATATCGAGGATAGATATGCTCCAACGGTACTGATTGCAGCAGCAATGAACAAACCGGCATTGAAAGACATTATTGGTCTGACACTCTTCCAACCTCTAACAACGAAAACCCCGATAATTGTGGCCAAAACTCCTGAAACGCCTAAAGCGAGCGGAAACATGAATACGGCTGTTCCCCACACGCTCAGGAAAGTGCTCCCAATTATCATTGCAGTCACGTAGTCATCGCTTATCGACTCGAACAGGTCTGAGCCTCTTCCCGCGCAGTCGCCCACGTTATCGCCAACTAGGTCTGCAATTACCGCGGGATTTCGAGGATCATCTTCTGGAATGCGCAATTCGATTTTGCCAACTAGATCTGCGCCTATGTCTGCTGCTTTTGTAAATATTCCACCGCCCAACTGTGCGAATAAAGCTGCTAGGCTGGCTCCAAATCCGTATCCAACCAATAGATTTGGATCCCTATGACCGAACAGGAGATAGAGTACGCTTACTCCGATGAGGCTCAATCCAACAACTGAAAGCCCCATTACGGCTCCTCCTCTAAAAGCAAGCGTGAATGCTTTTTCCGGCGATGTGCTAGCAGCGTTTGCGGTTCTAACGTTCGCTCTGACAGCCACGTTCATTCCTATGTACGCAGCGACTAGCGAAAGCAGTGCTCCAGAGATGAAAGAGAAAACGGTCTCCAACCCAAAAATCGCAGCGATTGGAAATGAAAGCAACATGATCAGGAACAAAATCGTCTTATACTGTCTTTTTAGAAAAGTTTTGGCGCCAATTCTTATATATCTGGCGGTTTCTCGCATTTGAGGAGTCCCGGGATCTTGTTGATAGACAGACCAAGTCAAGTACGTAACAATGAACATTGCAAATGCCCCTGTGGCTAAGGCAATCCATGCAAACTCCATTCACTGCTTCGCCTCCTTCATCGATTTTTCTCTCTAGATATTTGTTGTGAGTCCTAGTCAAAAGGCAATACTGATCATATAAACCCTTCTCGCGCGCGATGAATGTAAGGTTTCAGTGTTTCTAGCCGCCATCTGTGATTCGTCAAGATAATGTCCATTGATGTCCTCAATTGTGAATTCAAATGGTCTTGTAAAGAATATCCACGCAAATTTTGTGTCCTTCTTGCATTCGATGATCAGATATGTTCAAGATTGTGAATAGCAAATGGCGCATCAGACGCGACTATGTCAATATCTCTGAGCTTCCCTTCCTCTCTATCATAAAAAGTGTCAGTGTTGCAGATGTTTTTCCAATGGTTTTCATCCAGACAAGAAGAAATCACCATTTCGAGCGGTTTTCCACTTTTCTCGATGAGAGACTCCAGAATAAGCCTTTTTTACATCTTCTTTTAGCGAATTATGCCCAAAATGAGGCTTAGAAAAGTCGGGTAGTAGGCCATATTTTTGAGATACTTGTGCGCCGAAGGCGCGTTAAAGGGTATCCCTCTACTTTTTAATTTCTAATGCTTTGAACTCTCCACAATTCGCACACCAAACTTCAGCGCGCGCAAGTTTAGCATATGGGTTATTGGTTTGGGCTAACTTCATTCTCTGGGTTTAAAGTAACTCTTTTTCGGTGCTTTGTTATTCTCGCGGGGAGAACAGAGTTTAGGATAATCCGTGCATAGGAAAACATAAGCACACGTTACGATGGGCGGCATATCTGGAAAAGTAGCCAGATTTCAATTCTACCTTAGTGCGATTTCAACACGCCGTAAGAAGAAGACTCGAACAGTTGAGATTTGATTTCAATTCTACCTTAGTGCGATTTCAACCTGTTCCTCCGGTTGAGCCTCCAGTGGAGCCTCCTGATTTCAATTCTACCTTAGTGCGATTTCAACCATCATGTCACGTTGGCTGCTCTTGCCCT
>Ga0315277_10000503_pt1 | contig 62983 bp, 57 predicted proteins | sample YL17G05_15_MG_FD_203695 | JGI IMG/M metagenome (GOLD analysis project Ga0315277, IMG submission 203695) | Sediment microbial communities from Yellowstone Lake, YNP, Wyoming, USA - YL17G05_15 | ecosystem: Environmental > Aquatic > Freshwater > Lake > Sediment | place: USA: Wyoming | collected...
GGGGTGTTCGCGATGGCCATCGGCTACCCCACCGTGCCCAAGGGCATGGCGCGCATCCGGGTGATGATCTCGGCCGCGCATGGGCATGACGACCTCGAGAAGGGATTGGAGCTCTTTGCCGGCGTCGGCCGGACGCTCGGCGTGCTGCCGGCATAACCTCTGGCAACGTGCCTACGGGGCCGGCTTCGGTCTAATCTCCTCAGCAGCGAACGCGCGTGCATGCCTCGCGGACCAGACACCCGCATCTAAAGGACAATCGATGGCCCGTTCAAGCGGCGCGATGAGGCGAGGCGGCATTGGCCTCTGGGGCGACGTGGCAACACGGGGTCGCGTGCGCCTCCAGTGGTCGTGCGAGGCCGGGCGCGACCGCTTGGGTTGGCTTGCCTGCGTGATGGAGAAAGCTGCGCTGGTGGAGTTAATGTTGTCGGGCCCGCGTGAGCGGGCCCGACAACAACCACCTTGGAGGGAGAGGGAGGAGAGAAATGCTAAGCGCTTTCGCGCTCTCTCTTGTTCAGGTCGATGCGATGATAGCCTGCGGGTCAAAACAACGATAGTGATACGTGTCACGACAGAGACAGACACCCTGGGCGAAAGTCGAATCCTGCCCACAAGTTCGACCTTGAGATTCTCGCTCATTCCCGGGCTTGTGCGATCAGCACGCGGTGGCCCGGACCTGCACCGCCTCCTCGAGTGACGAATAGCATATCTTGCCACCTCAACCTATACAGGATCGCGGCAATTAGCAGATTGTTTCTGAGGGCTATGCCCCCAAACGTCAGCGAGTGGACTTGGCAAAGGCCAACAGCCAATACTCCACCCAGCCATTGGCCAAACACACTTGGAGCGCCGTTCCGCCTCTTAGGCTGTCACGCTAGACGGCCCGCAGGGGCGACGCCGCGAGCAGCAACTGCATGGCGAGCATCGGCTGCCGGGTCGGTCGCAGGAAGGGCGTCAAAGAGGGGCGGCGCACCAAACGTAGACCTGCCTCAGAAGCGATCGAAGTGAGAATGTCGACGGTCGTGAGGTTCGACAAATGCTAGCCCTCGGCGACCGCATTTTCCAACGCGTGGCTAGGGCGGCACCTTCATCCTTGTCCGTGAGGAAATCGTCGACCAGGATCAGCCGGCCGCCCTCCGCGAGGTATGCCGCGGCCTGACGCACAAGGCGCGCCACATCCGAGGCATGACTGAAGGACTCAATTGCCTAGGTGCCCACTACATTCGGCAGTGGTGCAAAGTCATGGAAGTCAGCTTCAATCAATTGGCAGCGCCGCACCAGGCCGCGGCGGCGCGCGGCATGCTTGGCGAGACGTACTTGGGTGGGCCTGATCGTAATCCCGCGCCGGAAGGGCGCAGCCGGCGGCACGAACTTGCGGGGGAGGACAGACTCAGCCGGTGCGCGTGGCCATCACCGCTGGCGATTCATCCCAAACGCCAGGAGGTCGATGGCCACAATCGGGGCACGTGGCTTGAGCCGTCAGGTGGTTATCGAGGATGAGATAGCCACGGCGCCGGATGAGCAGGCCGTGGCAGTTCGGGCAGTACGTATTCTCCAGATCGTCGACGCGCCCAGGAAGGTTTCCGGCGTAGACAAATCGTAGGCCGGCTTCCTGCCCGATTTCGGCCGCGCGCCGCAGATCGGCGTGCGTCGTGTTGGGGGCCTCGGTCATGTGGTAATCCTGGTGGAAGGCGGTCACGTGCCACGGGATGTCGGGAGACACGCTCACCAGAAAGCGGGCTGCCTCCCACAACTCCTCTGGGCTGTCGTTGAAGCCCGGCACGAGAAGCGTGACCACCTCCACCCATAAGCCTGCCGCATGTGCCGCGCGAATCGTTTCCAGCGTGTGGCCGAGAACCCCGCCCAGACGCCGGTAGGCGCGGTCGCTCATGCTCTTGAGATCCACCTTGTAACCGGTGAGCCAGGGCCGCAAGTATTCCAAGGCCTCGGGCGTCGCGTTGCCATTGGAGACGAACACGCACTTCAACCCGGCCTGCGCCGCCTCGCGGAAGACGGCGACGGCCCATTCGCTGGTGATGAGCGGCTCGTTGTACGACGAGGCCACCACCCGTGCACCAAGCCGGAGCGCATGCCGGACGATCTCTTGGGGGGTGATGCGCGCGACGGCAACTCCGGCTGCCTCGCTGGCCGGGTCGCGTAGCGCCTGGGAGGTGACCCAGTTCTGGCAGTAGGGGCAATGGAAGTCGCAGCCGAGCATGCCGAAGGTGAGCGCGTCGCTGCCTGGATAGATGTGGAAGAAGGGTTTCTTCTCGATCGGATCGCACTGCACACCGGCGACGTAACCCCACGGGACGAACAGTTGCCCCTCTCGGTTGAAGCGCACCTGGCAAATGCCCCGCCGGCCCTCGCGGATGAGACAGCGATGACCGCACGCGGTACAGCGTACGGCGCCCTCGGGCAGGCGTTCGTAGAGATCCCCTTCACGAGTGAGCGAATCCAGAACGGTCTGCAGGCTGGAGGACATGCGGCTCCTGTGCGCGAGTGGCAAGCGGCGGGGGTGGGGTAAGCAGGGGCGCGAGGCAGGCTTCGGTGGAGCGTGTCGCTACTTCGATGTGCAGGTTTGCAAGCGATTATACCGCGGCGATATAATCGCGCCATGCCCTTCTCCCTGGTGATCCTGGCCGGCGGCCGCGCCACGCGGATGGGTACGAATAAGTGCGTAATGCCGCTGGCCGGTAAGCCGGTTGTGTCCTATATCCTGAACGAGCTTTCACCCCACGCCGCCGAATCATTCCTGATCGCCAACGACCCAGCCCCATTCGCCTCGTTCGCAGTACCCATCTACCCCGACGACCTGCAGGGTGTCGGGCCGCTGGGCGGCTTGGCGACGGCTCTGCGCCGGGCCTCCCAGGAGATAATCGTGCTCACGGCATGCGACATGCCCTTCATCCGGTGGCGACTGGTCGAATACCTCCTGTCGCTGGCGGGTACAGCGCAGGTCGTTATCCCGCGCGTGCACGGGGAGGCCGAACCGTTGCTCGCGGTGTACAGCCGGGCATGCCTGCCAGCCGTCGAGCGCGCGCTGGATGCCGGCGAACGGCGTATGGTGAGCTTTCTGCCCGCCGTCCAAGTTCACGAAGTGGATGAGGAAAGCCTGCTGGCCGCCGACCCAACTGGGATGACGTTTTTCAACCTTAATACTCCTGATGACGTGACACGGGCCGAAAAGATCGTCCGGGAGACGATGGGTGACAAATCGCTCAAGCGCCAGTGATCAATATCGGCTGATGGAGTTGAGATTTCTCGATACATTCATATGTGGCGGAGTCTGACGGCAGCCAGCCATCGCCCTCTGCATCCATGTCCACTGACTGCTCGCCCTTCCTCCAAGCACTCATCCCTCAGACTCCGCCCTGCATTTAACCACGCGATTCCCGCTCACTTCTCCTAGGAGAGAGACCCATGCCTGCAAAGAAGAAAGTAGTAGCCAAGAGACGGACCGCCAAGGTCGTGCGCAAGGTCGTCGCGCCGGCGCGCAAAGGCCCCTACAAGCCGATTAAGCTGAAGCTGCTGCGCCCGGTTCCCTCCGACATCGAGATCGCGCAAGCGGTCACGCCCAAGCCGATCACCGCGATCGCTGCCGAAATCGGCATCCGGCCGAGAGAGCTCGAGCTGCACGGCGAGGTCAAGGCCAAGGTCCGGCTCGAGATCCTCGAGCGGCTGAAGGGCCGCAAAGACGGCAAGTACATTGACGTGACGGCGATCACCCCCACCCCGCTGGGCGAGGGCAAGAGCACCACCATGATGGGCCTCTCGCAGGCGTTGGGCGTGCACCTGGGCAAGAAGGTGATCACCTGCATCCGCCAGCCCAGCCAGGGACCGACCTTCGGCATCAAGGGCGGCGCGGCCGGCGGCGGCTACAGCCAGGTCATCCCGATGGAGGATTTCAATCTCCATCTGACCGGCGACATTCATGCCATCACCGCCTCCAACAACCTGCTTGCGGCGGCCCTCGACGCCCGCATGTTCCACGAGAAAGAGCAGGACGACGAGAAGCTCTTCAACGCGCTGTGCCCCAAGGACAAGCAGGGCAAGCGCCGCTTCTCACCCTCGATGCTGCGCCGGATGAAGAAGCTGGGCATCAACAAGACCGACCCCGAGACGCTCACCCCCGAGGAGCGCTCGCGCTTCGCGCGCCTCGACATTGACCCGGCCAGCATCACCTGGCAGCGCGTGGTGGACACCAACGACCGCTTCCTGCGCCGCATCACGATCGGCCTGGGCCCCGAAGAGAAGGGCATGACCCGCGACACGGGCTTCGATATCACCGTGGCCAGCGAGATCATGGCGATCCTGGCCCTGACCAGCGGCCTGGCCGATTTGCGTGAACGGCTGGGGCGCATCGTCATCGGCACCAATCGCAAAGGCGAGGCCGTCACGGCCGAAGACCTGGGAGCGGGTGGCGCGCTCACCGTGCTGATGAAGGACGCCATCAAGCCAACCTTGATGCAATCGCTGGAGGGCACCCCGGTCTTTGTTCACGCCGGGCCGTTTGCCAACATCGCTCACGGCAATTCGTCGATCGTCGCCGACAAGATTGCGCTCAAGCTGGCCGATTACGTCGTTACGGAATCCGGTTTCGGCGCCGACATCGGCATGGAAAAGTTCATGGACATCAAGTGCCGCTACTCGGGGCTGATCCCCCATGTGGTGGTGCTGGTGGCCACGGTGCGCGCGCTCAAGATGCACGGCGGCGGGCCGAGGGTGGTGGCAGGCAAGCCGCTCGATGCGGCCTACACCGACGAGAATCTGGAACTGCTCAAGAAGGGCCTCCCCAATCTGCAGCACCATGTCAAGAATGCACTCAAGTTTGGCGTGCGCGTTGTGGTGGCTGTCAATTCGTTCGCCACGGATACGCCGGCCGAGATCGAGTTGGTGCGCAAGGCGGCCATCGACGCGGGCGCCGAAGACGCAGCGGTCTGCACCCACTGGATGGACGGTGGCAAGGGCGCCGTTGAGCTGGCGAAGCTGGTCGTCGCGGCGGCCAACAAGCCCAACAACTTCAAGTTCCTGTATCCCCTGGAGTGGTCGATCAAGCAGAAGATCGAGTGCCTGTGCAAAGAGATCTACGGCGCCGACGGCGTGGACTACTCGCCGGAAGCTGAGAAGAAGATCGCCCTCTACACGCGGCTGGGGTTTGACAAGCTGCCGCTCAACATGGCGAAGACGCACCTTAGCCTCTCGCACGACCCGGCGCTCAAGGGCGTGCCCAAGGGCTATCGCATCCCGATTCGTGACATCCGCGCCTCGGTGGGTGCCGGCTTCCTGTACCCGCTGCTGGGCGAGATGCGCACCATGCCCGGCCTGCCGACGCGTCCCGTTTTCTACGATGTGGACCTGGACCTGAAAACCGGGCGCGTGGTAGGGTTGTTCTAGGCACTGGCGCTCACTGATCGCACGTGCACTCTCCAAGAGGCCGGGCACAGCCCGGCCTCTTGATTTCTGCGGGGGCGGTCTGCCTTCGGGTGGGCTGCTACGTGCGATCGTGTGACCGAGGCGCCCCACGCCCGGATGAACTCCGGTCCGCGCGGCCTGGGTCCGCCGGCTGGCGCGTGGGGAGGAAAGCACAACCGCCGGCGAATCCGCCGGCGGTTCTCATCAAACGACAGGATGCGCCCTAACCTACTTGCGGCGCAGGCCAAGCCTCTCGGTAAGCGCGTTATAGGCATTGGGGTTGGCGTGGCTGAGATACAGCAGATGGCGCCGGCGCTGGCCGACGAGCATCAGCAGGCCGCGGCGCGAGGATTCGTCGTGCTTGTGCGCCTTGAGGTGTTCGGTGAGCTGGTGGATGCGTGCGGTGAGCAGCGCGATCTGAACTTCGGGGGAACCGGTGTCACCGTCGTGCCGGTGGTACGAGTCCATCAACTGTTTCTTCTGATCAGTGGTGAGCGGCATGACACTGCCTCCTTCTGTGCAGGTCGCCCGTCCGGCAGCCGGAATGCCGCCGAGGGGCCAAGTCAATGTCCCCGCATTATACCAAATGGATTTGTCAAGCAGGGCGCGTATAATTCGACGCGCCGCCCGTCCCTGGGCGCGACAGGCCGACATGCGACGACCAACCGCACTTCTCTCGCTGCTCATCATCGTGCTCCTGGTGGGCGCCTATCTTGCGTGGCGCACCTGGGGCGGCGCAGCCTCGCGCCTGGTGAGGCTGCGTGAGTACCTGGGGCAGCCGGCAGCCCACGCCGCCTGGATGCTGCGGGCCGGGCAGCGTTGCGGCTCGGCGCCCTTCCTCTTCCCGACCGACGGCTACATTGGGTTCGTGCGCGGCGATTCGTTCCGCCCGCTGCACCGACACCAGGGCATTGATGTGTTCGGCCCGTTGCCGCTGGGCGAGACGCCCGTGCTCTCCGCCTACGCCGGCTACCTGACACGCCTCGCCGAATGGAAGAGCACGGTCATCGTGCGAGTGCCCGAGGATCCGCTGCAGCCTGGCCGGCAAATTTGGCTCTACTACACCCACATGGCAAATGCGAACGGCGATTCGTTCGTCGATCCCGCTTTCCCGCCGGGCAGCGTGGAGGTGCCGGTGGCGGCGGGCACCGTGCTCGGGCATCAGGGTGATTACTCGGGCGACCCGGACAACCCGGTGGGGATCCACTTGCACTTCTCCATCGTGCGCGACGACGGCCTCGGCCATTTCCGCAATGAGCTCGAGTTCGGCAACACCCTCGACCCCTCGCCCTATCTGGGATTTCCGCTCGAGGCGGGCCGCGCAGAGAGCTGGCCCATTGTGTGCCCCTGACCACGCCGCGAGCTCCGTGATTCTATTCCTTGCACAACCACTCGCAATTCCATGGCCCACCCGGCTATAATCGCCTCGGCTCTTACAGGCTCGCGGCGCGAAGGCCGGCGAGCGATGAATTCAAGTGAGGGAGGAACGATGGCAGAGCGAATTGCCGAGGCGGTGTGGGAAGGCGGGCTGCGCAGCGGGCGTGGACGCATGAAACTTGGCGGGGGAGCCTACGAAGGCCCGTATTCGTTCGGTTCGCGCTTCGAGGAGGCCGCGGGGACCAATCCAGAGGAGCTGATCGCCGCCGCCCATGCGGGTTGTTTCTCGATGGCGCTCTCGGGGGAATTGGAGGGCGCCGGGTTCACAGCGGAGCGCATTACCACCCAGGCGCATGTGCATCTGGAGAAGGTGGCCGGCAAGTGGACCGTGACGCGCATCCACCTGGTCACCGAAGCCAAGGTTCCCGGAATCGACAAGGCCACTTTCCAGGCCAAGGCGGAAGAGGCCAAGCTCGGCTGTCCGATTTCGCGCCTGCTGGCCGCCACGGCGATCAGCCTGGAAGCCAAACTGGCTTAGGGTGCGCCGGCGGACCATTCGCGGCCGCGCCTTGCCACACACACGCCGTTGTTGTATGCTTCCACCGTCCCGGATGGGGCGAGGCAGGCCCGGCGTTGGGCTGCCCGACCCCGCGTCTAAGGAGGAGGAACCGCGATGGATATGAACTCGATCACGGCAGTTCTGCAGATCTTGGGCCTCATCTTCCGCCCGCTGGGTTTCCTGGTCTTCGGCGTGGCTGCCGGATGGCTTGCCTCGTTGCCGTTCACTACGGAAGCCAAGTGGTGGCAATTGGAAATCGCCGCCTTGCTCGGATTGCTGGGCTCGGTGGTGACGTTGAGCATCTACAGTGGAGCTGGCACAGTGGGTGCCTACGCCCTGGGTGCTGGAGCGAGCGTGCTGTTCTTCGGAATGCGTGCCGGGCGCCCGCCCTCCGAGCCGCGCGCCGAAAAGAAGCCCTGATCGCGAACCCAACCCTCGACTCGTGCCCAATGTCACAGGCCCCCGCGCGTAACGGGGGCCTGTGCTTTTCTGCTGTCGTTGAGTGCGGATTGCCGGGGCCCGGAGCGATGTCCACGCCGCGAGCTTTCTCATCTGGCGCTAAGCCGCATTTCAGGTGAGTCTCACTTGGCGCGGCTATTCTTCACCGTGCATTCTCCTCCAAACGCAGCCGCGCCCGGCGTACCCCTTCGGGCGCGGCGCGATTTAACGCCACTCGCCTGAATACCAACTCAGATATTCCGCCAGATGGGCCCGCCAATAAGAATCCGCATGCGCCCCGGAATTGAGCTGCCAGGTGACCTCCAATCCGCTCGCGCTCAGCTGACCGGCGATGGCTTGCACCGCATCCCGTTGGGCGTCCTTGTCCCCGATATCGACATACACCTGCGGCTTCAGGCCGGCCGGCATCGCCGTGAGCCAGCCGGGCAGGTGGGCCTGATCCACCTCCACCGGGGTCAAGCTGTGCAGCCCCAACGCGCCGAAGAGATCGGGGCGCTGCATCTCGACGCGCAGGGCCTGGGCCGCCCCCAACGATAGGCCGCCGATCGCGCGTTGCGCGCGGCTTTCGTTCAAGGCGTAGTGTGTATCGAGAGCCGGCAAGAGATCAGCCAGGATGAACGCGTCCGAGGCGTTGTCCAGCGGCGAGTTGGGCATGACGATGATCAACGGCGGCACCGCGCCCGAGGCAATCATGCGGTCGGCGGTTTCGGCGATACCGAGCGAGCGCCACTGCTGCGCATTGCGCTCTGCGGCATGCAACAGAATCAGCAGCGGGTAGTGCACGCCGGGCTCGGCCTCGTAACAGGGCGGGAGATACGCGATCCATGTGAGCGTGGGGCCGCCCAGCGAGTTTGGCGCCGAATCGTTCGCCATACGCCCTGGAGCTTCGCGGCAGTCTCCGCCGGCGGCTTGACTCGAAAGCGGAACCGGGATGAGCGTGGCCTCACCCGGCGCAGCCAATTGGTCGGGTGGGATGAACGGGCTGGGGGTGAGGGTGGGCGCGTGCGTGGCGAGCACGGCCCGCTTGGAGGCCGGCAGACGCGGCAGGCAGGCGCCGGTGGCGAATGCCGCGATCAGCAAGATCGTGGCCAGGAACGTGCGGCGACCCCGCCCGCGCAACCTATCGCAGGGAGGGAGCAACCGAGGTGAGGGAGGAGCGATTCCCACGCGTGGCGTCTCCCGGGAAACAGAACCCCGTCGCGCCGAGCAAGCGGGCTTGCCCGGCTGACGGGGGCGCCTGTTGCGCCTAGTGTAGGGCAGATCATCTGCCTCGTCAAGGCAACCACGGCTCATGGACGATGGGTCGGAGGGTGGGGATATAATCGCCTCGCGGTTGCGCAGGGCATGGACCGCTTGGCATAGGAGGGAGAATGGCGGGTCCTACATTTGCGTTTTTCGAGGGCCGCATCGTACCCTACGCGCAGGCACACGTGGGGATGCTCAACCACACCCTGAACTACGGCACCGGTGTCTTCGGCGGCCTGCGCGCCTACTGGAATGAAACCCGGGCTCAACTGTACCTGTTCCGCCCGCTCGACCATTTCCGCCGCTTCATCGAGTCGTCCCGCTTACTCAACATGCAGCTCCCGTACGACGGCGCGGACTTGCTCAGACACACTGTGGATTTGCTGCGCGCCGAGGAGCATAAGGCGGACATGTACATCCGTCCGCTGGCGTACTTTGCCGAGGAGATGATCGGCGTGCGGCTGCACGACCTACAGTCGCGGGTGGCCATTGTGGCAGTCCCATTTGGGCGCTACCTGGAGCACGAGGAGGGAGCCCACGCGACCATTTCTTCCTGGCGCCGGGTGGACGATAACAGCATCCCCGCGCGCGGCAAGATCACTGGGTCGTACGTCAACTCCGCGCTTATCAAGACGGATGCCCTGCGTTCGGGGTACGACGAGGCCATCGTGCTCAACTCGGATGGGCACGTGGCGGAAGGCAGCGCCGAGAACTTTTTCATGGTGCGCCACGGTGAGCTCATCACGCCGCCGATCACCGATAACATCCTAGAGGGCATCACACGCCGTACGCTGATGACCCTGGCGCGTGACGACCTCGGCCTGACCGTGGTGGAGCGCCCGATCGATCGCACCGAAGTCTATTTGGCCGAGGAGGCTTTCTTCTGCGGCACGGGCGTGCAGATTGCCGCTATCACGCGCATCGACCACCGGCCGCTGGGCGAGGGCCGTATGGGCCCGGTGGTGACGCGCCTGCGCGACCTGTACTTCCAGGTCGTGCGCGGCGGAGAGGCCAAGTACTCTTCGTGGCTGACCCCGGTGTACGACGTGGAAGGGATTGCGGCGAGGGCCTGAGCGCATGCTGCATGCCGCACGGACTTCATCCTGATGCATTTCACGCCTGTGCGTGCACGCGCGCTGGCCATCCACCTCTCCGCCGGCCTCGGGCTCTGCGCCGTCCTGGGATTTGGACTCTGGCGCTTGCTGGGGGCGACCCTCAATTGGCAGTCGGCGGTGGCGCTGCTGGGCGTCGCGGCGGCCATCGCCGGGCTGCCCGTCATCGCCACGCGTCTGATCGCGCTCGCGCGTGCCGGCTATAGACTCGACTCGCAGGCACTGACCCTGCGCTGGGGTGGCGACCTGGAAGTGGTGCCGCTCGATCACATCGTGGAGTTGCGCACTGGCGGGGGGATTGCGCCCGGCGTGCGCCGGCGAGTCGGCGCACGCAGCGGATGGTCGCGCGCGCGCTTCACCCTGGAGGACGGGCAGCGCGTGGAGGCCTTCGCCTCCTCCAGCGGTGCGAACCTGGTGCTGGTCGCCACCGCCCATGGTGCCTGGGCACTTTCTCCGGCCGATCTATCCGGGTTTGTGGATGCCTTTTCCCGCTTCAGCGCTGTCATCTCGGCCGAGAAGGCAGAAGCCCTCTCGTATCGCCGTCCCACCTTCGCCCGCGAGTTGCTGGGCAGCCGTTTCGCGCAAGCCGCCGTCGCCACAACCTCCATCGGTTTGTTGCTGCTCATGATGATGCTGCTGGCCGTGCAGCCCGCCTTGGTGCGCGAGCATCCCTTTACATTCAATTCCGCCGGCGTGCCTTCAGGTTTGGGTTCGCCGGCTCGCATGCTCTTGCTGCCGGTTTTCGGAATGATGGCCTGGCTGTTGGATCTTGGGCTAGGGTGGGTGGCTGTGCGCCGGCGCGATTACGTGGCGGCGTACATGGTGATGGGCGTGGGGTTGATGACGACCGTCGGGTTGTGGATCGGAGTCCTTACGTTGTTGCGCTTCGCGTGAAGCGGCCGGCCGCGGTGATACGGTGAGCGCGAGCGCGCTCTCGCCACTCCACAGCGCGGAGCCATCTATCCACACGGACCTGGCAGGCTCTGCACCTTTTCTGCACTCCCTAGGTGGAGTTGTCAACAAGCCGGGCGTACTTATCCACACGTGATCAACATCTACCTCTCTCGCTGGTTGCTGGCTCTTGGCCTGGCGCTGATCGTGAGCCTGGCCGCTTTCCGTATGGGATTGCTCTCGCCGGGCGGCGCAGCGGTCGCGGTGCTTGTCGGCACGATGGTCTTTGGCGGTGCCGGCTTGCGTGGCGCGGCGCTGCTGCTCGCTTTCTTCACCAGTTCGTCACTGCTCACACGGGCAGTTAACCCGCGCGCCGCGGAGGCAGCGGACAAGTTTTCTAAAAGCGGGCGGCGGGATGCCGCGCAGGTTCTGGCCAATGGAGGGTTGGCGGCCCTCCTGGCCGGGGTGATTCTTCCCGCGGCCGGGGAACTCTCCCCGGTGGTCTGGGCCGCATTCGCGGGTGCGCTGGCGGCCGCCAACGCCGATACCTGGGCAACCGAAATCGGCGTGCGCCTTGGACACCGGCCCGTGCTCATTACCACGCTTGCGCCTGCAACACCGGGAACCTCGGGTGCGGTAAGCGGTGCCGGCCTGGCTGCCTCACTTGGCGGGGCGGGTCTCATCGCACTGTTGTCACTCTTGGGTGCGCCCGGCGCGCGGGCAGCGCTGTTGCTTGCTGGACTTACGACCGTTGCGGGAAGCCTGGGGGCGCTGGCCGATAGCCTGCTCGGAGCGACGCTGCAAGCACGCTACCGTTGCCTCATCTGCGGCAAAGACACCGAACAGCATCCCCAACACCGTTGCGGCGGTTCGACCACGCTCACCGGCGGCTGGGCTGTGGTCTCAAACGAAGTGGTAAACTTCGCCTGCACAACGGTAGGCGCTGCGCTGGCAGGGGCATTGGCCGGCTGGCTGGCCTGAACCCCGCTTCGTGCGCCACCCCTGCAAACGGCTCGACCTCTTGCTTTACCCTCGCGAACCCCACCCATGAGGAGGCAGATGATGCCCGAGCGCACGATCGCTGAGCCCTACAAGATCAAAATGGTTGAGCCGATTCGCCAGATTCCGCGGCGGGCGCGAGCGCGCGCCATGGCGGAGGCCGGTTTCAACACGTTTCTCTTGCGCAGCGAAGATGTGTACATCGATCTGCTCACCGATTCCGGTACCAGCGCGATGAGCGACCGGCAGTGGGCCGGGTTGATGCTGGGGGATGAGGCCTATGCCGGCAGCCGCAATTTCTACAAGCTAGAGAAGGCCGTGCAGGACGTGTACGGCTTCCCCTTCGTCGTGCCCACCCACCAGGGCCGCGGCGCCGAGCACATCACCTCGCAGATTCGCATCCGCCCCGGCCAATTCGTGCCGATGAACATGTACTTCACCACCACCCGCGAGCACGTCGAACGCGCGGGCGGCGTCTTTGTGGATGTGATCATTGATGAGGCCCACGACCCCACGAGCGAGCACCCCTTCAAAGGCAATGTCGACCTGGCCAAACTCGAAAAACTGGTGAAGGAGCATGGGGCAGGTTCGATCGCCTATCTGTCGCTGGCTACGTGCGTCAATATGGCCGGCGGCCAGCCGATGTCGATGGCCAATCTGCGCACGGTTTCGGCCTGGGCCAAGCGCAACAAACGGGCTATCATTTTCGACGCGACGCGCGTGGTGGAGAATGCCTACTTCATCCAGCAGCGCGAGAAAGGCTACGCCGACCACACCGTGCGGGAGATCATCAAAGAGATGATGTCGTACGGCGAGGGCTGCACGGTCTCAGCCAAGAAAGACAACCTGGTCAACATCGGGGGTTTCCTGGCCACGCGCAATGAGGGGTTCTTTCAGAAGGCGCGCGAAATGGTGGTCGTGTTCGAGGGCCTGCACACCTACGGCGGGCTGGCCGGGCGCGACATGGAAGCCATCGCCCTGGGCACGTACGAAATGTGCGAAGACGAATATGTGGCCTCGCGCGTGCGCCAGGTCCACTACTTGGGCAACCGCTTGCGCACCGGCGGCGTGCCGATCGTGTTGCCGATCGGCGGGCACGGCGTGTTCCTGGATACGCGGCGCTTTCTGCCGCACCTCCAGCAAGATATGTTCCCGGCTCAAGCCCTGTGCGCCGCACTGTATGTCGACTCCGGCGTTCGTGCAATGGAACGCGGTGTGGTCTCAGCCGGGCGCGACAAGGCCACTGGCAAGCACAAGTACCCCAAGCTCGAGTTGGTGCGACTGACCATTCCGCGGCGCGTGTACACCAACTTGCACATGGACGTGGTGGCTGAGAGCTGCCTGGCGCTCTACGAGACGCGCTCCAAGATCCGCGGGCTGCGCATGGTGTATGAACCGGAACACCTGCGGTTCTTCCAGGCGCGGTTCAAGCCGCTGTAGTTCGCCCGGTCATTCCTTCCCATGACCTGTATTACCCTGCTGACGGATTTCGGCGAGCAGGATGTCTTCGTTGGCATCCTGCGCGGCGTGATCCTGTCGATCGCGCCTGACGTGCAGATCGTCGACCTGACGCATCTCATCCCGCCGCAGGATGTGCGCCAGGGCGCACGCGCGCTGGCGCGCGCGGCGCCCTACTTCCCGCCCGGGACGATTCATCTGGCGGTGGTCGACCCGGGCGTGGGCACGGCCCGCCGCCCAATGGCGGCGCGCATCGGGCCGCAGTGGTTTGTTGGGCCGGACAACGGGTTGGCCACGCTGCTGATGAGGGGTGCACGGCGTGCCGAGCTGGCTTGTGAGGTCGTTGTGCTCGACCGTCGCGAGTACTGGTTGCGCGAGGTGAGCCCCGTCTTTCACGGACGCGATATCTTTGCTCCGGTGGCGGCCCATCTAGCGTGCGGTGTGGCTCTCACCCAGCTTGGCTCGCCGCTGGCGGATCCGGTGTCTTTGCCCTTCGCCGAACCGCAGCGGACGACGAGCGGGCTGCGCGGTGAGGTGACCTCGATCGACCGATTCGGCAACGTGCTGACGAATATTGAGCCGGCGCATTGTGCCGGGGGGCAGGTTGAGTACGTGCGCTTCGGCCAGTTCGAGATCGCCGGAATGGTGCGCACCTTCGCTGAAGGCACCCCCGGCTCGCTGGTGGCACTGTGGAGCAGCGAGGAGCACTTGTGCCTGGCCGAGGTGAACGGCAACGCAGCACGACGCCTGGGCGCGCGCCCCGGCGAGTCGGTCGAGGTGTTCATCGCGCGCCGGGGCTCGAGCGAGGCGCTATAATAGCCGGGCTATGACCTCCGCGACCGCGCCTCTCCCGCCTCCGCAGCGCATCGCGCTGACTCATCACCCTCGATTGCCCGAAGCCGCCAAGTTGAGTCCCGACATCGCCGCCTTCCTGCGCGAGAAGGGGGTCGAGGTCACGCGTGGTCTGCTGACCGATGAAGAAATTACCCGCGGGCTGCGGGAGCGGGCCTTCGACCTGCTGGTTGCGCTGGGCGGCGACGGGACCATGCTGCGCTCGGTGCACGCGTGCGCCCCCTCGCATGTGCCCATCCTGGGCGTCAACCTCGGCCGCTTCGGCTTCCTAGCCGAATTCCGGCGCGAGGAATGGCGCGAGGGCTTGAGCCAGGTCCTGCAGGGGCACTATTGGGTCGAACGGCGCATGATGCTGCACGCCGAACACCGCCGCGGCGAGACGCGCCTGGGCGAGTGGGAAGTGCTCAACGAGTGCGTTGTGGCACGCGGGCGCATGATGCGCCTGCTGCGCCTGGAGGCGCGCATTGACGGTGACCCGCTGGCCACATATGCCGCCGACGGATTGGTCGCGGCCACGGCCACCGGCTCGACGGCTTATGCACTGGCCGCGGGCGGGCCGATCCTGCCGCCCGAGATGCGCAACATCCTGCTCGTGCCGATTGCCGCGCATTTGTCGATGGATCGTGGCATCGTCCTGCCCGAGGGTTCACGTGCAACGATCATCGTTCACTACGAGCACGATGCCCTGCTCTCGTGCGACGGGCAGCCGTCGGACGACATGGCCGATGGCGACGAACTGCACGTTTCGACCTCTGCCGACGAAGCTTGGTTCGTCCGCGTGCAGGGCCGCGGCTACTTCTTCCGCAACATGATGTCGCGCATGCAGCGCAGCTCCTGAGAGCCGTTCCATGACCGCCTCCGACGCTGCCTCCGCGACCTGCGCCTACCACCCCGGGCGGCCGGCCACCCTGCGTTGCAACCGCTGCGACAGGCCGATCTGCGCCAAATGCGCGGTGCTCACACCGGTAGGCTATCGCTGCAAAGAGTGCGTGCGCGGGCAACAGAAGATCTTCGAGACCGCCCAGTGGTACGACTTTGCCATTGCCTTCGTGGTTTCGGCGGTGGCCGCGGCCCTGGGGTCGTTGGTCGTCTCGTTTGTGGGTTTCTTCGTCTTCTTCATTGCCCCCTCGATCGGAGTCGGCACGGCGGAAATCGTGCGGCGTGCGGTTCGCCATCGGCGCAGCCGCTACCTGCCGCTGGTGGCCGGCATCGGGGCCGCTGTGGGAATCACACCGCAGGTGCTCGGACCACTGGTGCTCGTCGGCATTGGATTACTCAGCGGCGGTGCGCTGCAGGCGCTGGCCGGCGGGTTGGTGGCCATTGTCTACCCCGCGGCTTACGCCATCTTGATGATCGGTGCGCTCGTGGCCAGCCTGCGTGGCATCCGAATTTGAGCGAGCCGCCGACGCCGCGAGGGCAGCCATGCCGAGGCGTCTGCGGATCTAATCCTCGGTTCCTCATCGATGTCTCGGCGCTCACTGCGCTCTCGGCGGTGAAGGATTCTCCACAACGGACGTGAGAACTCAACGTGCTGACTGAACTGTGGATCCACAACTTCGCGATCATCGATGAGCTGCACCTCACGCTCAAGCCGGGGTTGATCGTCTTTACGGGCGAGACCGGTGCGGGCAAATCGATCATTGTCGATGCGATCGAACTCCTTCTGGGCGGGCGCGCGGAGAGCGCGGTCATACGCACCTCTGCGGAGATGGCGACGGTGGAAGGCGCCTTCCAATTGCCGTCGGAGTTGCGCGGCGAGGTGCAGTCCATCTTGGAGGCGGAAGGTCTGTGGGAAGAAGACGGCACGCTCACCCTGGGGCGCGAGGTGCGCCGCGAGGGGCGCAACATCGCGCGCGTCAACGGGCGCGTGGTCAACCTCGGCGTGCTGCGCGAGATCGGCCAGTATCTGGTCGACGTGCACGGCCAATCGGAACATCTTTCGCTGCTGCGCGTGCGCGAGCATCTGGGTCTCTTGGATCGCTTCGCGGGAGTCGAGGCGGAGCGCGACGCGTTGGCGGCGGACGTGCTGGCTTTGCGCGCGGTGCGCGAAGAACTGCAACGGCTGCGCGACGGCGAACGCGACGCGGCTCGGCGGGCCGACATGCTGACGTTTCAGATCAACGAGATCGGCGCGGCCAAGCTCAAACTGGGCGAGGATGAGGCGTTGCTCGAAGAGCGCACGCGGCTCGCGAACGCCGAACAACTGGCGGCACTGGCCGATGCGGCCATCCTGGCCTTGGATGAGGGCAGCCAAGAGAGGGTGGCCGCCACAGATCTCGTCGGCGAAGCGGAACGCGCCCTGAGCGCGCTGGCGCGCATTGATGCGACACGCAACACGGCGCGCGACTCGCTGCAAGGCGCGGCGGAGCAGCTGGCCGAATTGGCACGCGAGCTGCGTACTTACCGCGAATCGATCGAGTTCAACGCACGGCGTCTGGAGCAGGTTGAGGAACGCCTCGAACTCATTGCCAACCTCAAGCGCAAGTACGGCGAATCGCTCGCGGCCATTGGCGAGTACGCGCTGAAAGCTCAGCGCGAGATGGATAGCATCACCCATGCCGATGAACGCATGGCCGAACTCGCGGCGCAGGAAGAACAGAGGCTGCGCAGCGTAGGCACGCTGGGCACCGCGCTCTCCGAGAAGCGGCGGGCCGCAGGGGCCGAGCTCGCACGTGGCATCGAGGCCGAGCTGGGCGATCTGCGCATGGCCGGCGCGCACTTTGCGGTCGATATCCAGTGGAAGGACGATCCACTGGGTGCTTACGCCGGAGAGCGGCGTGTGGCCTATGAGGCCGCCGGCCTCGACCGGGTGGAATTCCTCGTCGCCCCCAACCCCGGCGAAGGGCTCAAGCCGCTGGTCAAAGTAGCTTCCGGCGGCGAAACCTCGCGCCTGATGCTGGCCCTCAAGAGCGTGCTGGCGCGCGCCGATCGCACACCGACGCTTATCTTCGATGAGATCGACCAAGGCATCGGCGGACGCGTGGGCGCCGTCGTCGGGCGCAAGTTGTGGAACCTCACCCCGCCCCATCAAGTGCTGTGTGTCACCCACTTGCCGCAACTCGCCGGCTTTGGCGATCAGCATCTGCGAGTCGAGAAGCGCAGCCAGGGCGAGCGAACGGTCACCGAGGTGCGCTCGCTCTCTGCCAAGGAACGCGTGGCCGAGCTGGCCGCCATGTTGGGCACACTCAGTGAGCGGACAAAAGAGTCGGCCGAGGAAATCCTGGAGTTGGTGGCCAAGGAAAAGGCTGCCCGAGCATTGGCGTAGTGGCTTTGGGAGTGGATTGTGTCTCGCGCGCCGTCGTCCTCGACGGCGCGCATTCGTTGTCGAATGCGATGCGTGAGGGATAATAGCGACCAAGCCGCGTGCTATAATCCGGTTTGTTTCCTCACCGCGCGCATCACCCCACCTTGGAGAGCTCTCGCATGCTACCCATTCCCTATCGCCCTCCTGCCGACGGCGAACGTATCTCGCGGCGGGATGGCACCCTCATCGTTCCCGACCATCCAATCATTCCCTTCATCGAAGGCGACGGCACGGGCCCCGACATCTGGCGCGCCTCGGTCCGCGTGCTGGATGCCGCCGTAGCCAAGGCCTACGGCGGGCGGCGGCAGATCGCCTGGATGGAAGTGCTGGCCGGCGAGAAGGCCTTCCGCGCGATAGGCAGTTGGCTGCCGGACGAGACGGTTGCAGCCTTCCGCTCCTACCTCGTCGGAATCAAAGGACCGCTGACCACGCCCATTGGCGAAGGCTTCCGCTCGCTCAACGTTGCGCTGCGCAAAGTGCTCGACCTGTACGTGTGCCTGCGCCCGGTGCGCTACTTCCGCGGGGTGCCTTCGCCGGTGCGCGAGCCGCACAAAATCGACGTCGTTATCTTCCGCGAGAACACCGAGGATATCTATGCCGGCATCGAGTTTGAAGAGGGCACGCCCGAGATGGAGCGCTTCCGCACCTTGCTGCGCGAAAACTTCCCGGCTGAGTACGCCAAGATTCGCTTTCCGGCGAGCTCAGGGGTGGGCCTCAAACCCATCTCGCGTGAGGGTAGCGAGCGCTTGATCCGCGCGGCCATCGCGTATGCCCTCGAGCACAAGCGGTGCTCAGTCACCCTGGTGCACAAAGGCAACATCATGAAGTTCACTGAGGGCGCCTTCCGCAACTGGGGCTACGCACTGGCCGAGCGTGAATTCCGAGAGACCACCTACACCTGGGCCGAGTGGAACCGCACCAAGCAGTCGCGCGGGGAGGCGGCGGCCAACGCCGAGCAGGCGGCCGCACTCGCGCAAGGGCGCCTGCTTATCAAGGATGCCATCGCCGATGTGACCTTCCAGCAATTGCTGACGCGGCCGGATGAATTCGATGTGATCGCGGCACCCAACCTGAACGGGGATTACCTCTCAGACGCGGTGGCCGCCCAGGTGGGCGGGATCGGCATCGCGCCAGGGGGCAACATCAACTATGAGACCGGGCATGCAGTGTTCGAGGCCACCCACGGCACCGCGCCCAAGTACGCCAACCTGGACAAGGTCAACCCGGGCTCGCTGATTCTTTCCGGGCAGATGATGCTGCGCCATCTGGGCTGGGACGAGGCGGCCGATCTTGTGATCGCCGGCATGGAGCGAGCCATCACCGCACGCACGGTGACTTACGACTTCGCACGCCTGATGCGCGGTGCGCGGGAGGTCAAGTGCTCGCAGTTTGGCGATGAAATCATCCGCCACATGACCGGTGTGAAGAAGACCGCCAGGCCCCGACGGACACCGGCGCGGCGTGCACCTCGCGCCGCCGGCACAAAGAAGACACGTTCCAAGAGGGTTGGCCCAAAGAAGCGAACGCGACGCTGAGCAGGTGAAATGAAAACGGGGCCTCGCAGCGAGGCCCCGTGTGATTCAGTCGCTCCGCTCAACGCTTGCCACGCCAGCCGCGTTCTTCGTTGTTGAACACCCAGCCGCCAATTTCGCCGACCTCGAAGCGGTCATCGTCGGTCCAGCGCCGGGCGCCGGGGTAGGCCCGGTCGAGGCGCGACGAGCTCTCGCCGGCGTTCTGGGCTTGCACCTCGCGCCGCAAAGCGGCTAGGCGAGTCTGCCAGCGTAAGACGTTGGCCGGCGTCAGGTCCACCCATCCCTCCTCGGCGCGATCGGCCTTGAGCAACGGCCCGCGCAGCAGCCGCTCCCCGTCGGGCATCAACACTCCCAGGCCAATCGAGACCATCTGCTGGCGCACACTCACGTTATCGTGGACTTCTCGTTCGAGGGCCATCGCCACGCCTGCGGGGTCGCGTCCCAGAAAATCCGAAATCGACCGCGTCGTTCGCTTGAGCAGATGCGCCTCGAATAGTAGTTTCGACAGACGCGGCGGGCCGAGCAGCTCGAACGCGACCGACTCGACCTTGTGCTCCTGTTCGAGCAGGTGCAGGCGGTTGAGTGCAGCCTCGCGCAGAAAGCCGGCGCGGTAGGTCGGGCCAGAGGAGGCGCTATCCAGCGCCCCAATCACATCATGGCCGGTGTTGCCGCCGAGAATCTCGCGGATGACGTCCGCGGCTATTTCCTCCGGCGTGATGAATTCCATCTGGCCGAGGGTGGTCAGGGTCTCGAACTCGGCGGTCGAGAATTGGCCGTTCTCGCCGGTGTCGATGTAAACCGACTCGAGCACCTGACCGGTGGCGCGGCCGAAATCGCCCTGCGCTGTGAGCGAGGCGGGCATTTCGGCCGACACGGCAGCCTCGGGCGGGCAGTCGTAGAGCGCCATCGGCTGGCCGCCGCGCCGGATCGGTCCGTAGGCGATTTCCTTCCAGGCAACAGCTGCGGTTGGTTTGATTTCCTTGACGATGACCGGGGCATTGGGCGTGCGCGCGAGGAGATAGAGCAGGAGCGTCTGGGCGCCGGCCACGGCCGATTTCGAGAGCAGCACGCGGGAGGGGCGTTCCTCGCCATGCGTGTAGGGAATGTTGAACCCCATGCCGCCCGTGCCACTGGTGCCGACTTTGATCAGCGCCTGCGTGCCAGCGCGGCGCATGGCCTCATAATAGATCTGCGTGTGGCGCACGAGCTGGGGGATATACAGCGCGGCCAGCAGATTCTCGACGCGCGCGCCGAGCTCACCCGAGGCGAGCTCGCCTGCGAGTGCGCTGCGTACCTGCTGCGCCTGACGATAGATGTTCTGGTAGGCCACGCCGGTGGCGGTGTTCATGCAATCCACGATGAGATGTGCGGGAGCTTTGTCGAGGCCCGGGAATTGGCCGAGGATGAGGTGGGTGAGGAGCGAGGCGGCGATGATCCCCTCGGACAACTCGTCCAAGGTGTCGGCGATCAGACGTTGGCGCGCGGCCGCATCGGCCAGCACCGCCTCGCGCGGATGCGGCCCATCGTTGTGTGACTGCCAGTCGGCGCGCAAGAAGACATCGCCCCACGCTGGCACGATGCGCGTGCCGGACTTTGGGAACTCCGCCCGCAGATGCTCAACGGCGGATTCGGCTTCACGCCGCCGCAGCGAGGCAACGATCAGGCGGGCCGGCTCGTGGGCCAGCGCGGCGCGGCAGACTGCCGTGCCAACCAATCCATAACCCCCCAAGACGAGCATGTTGCGTCCGCGGATGTCCAAAGTACCTCCTGCAACGATAGGGATGGATGAAGTGAGGCGGCGTCACTCACCGGTGCGGGTGAGACGAGTGCGCCATCCGGGCGAAAGCGCCTCGAGGGCGGCAAGCTGCGCGGCCTCCTCGTGGCGTTCCAGGCGCGCTTGCATGACCTCGCTGGCACGGGCCATGCTCCACGCCGGTTGTGGGTGCGCTTCGCGTTCGATCGGCTGGCCCGCCTCGATCATTCCCGGTTGCAGCACACGCAGGTACCACCCACTGCGGCCGGTGCGGCGAACGCGTTCAGGCAAGTCGGGCCGCTGCCAGCGGCGGGCGAGGTTGGCACAGGGCTGGCGCGGCTGCGAGACCTCGACCCGTACGGGGCCAATGCGGTAAATATCGCCAACACAGACCGATGTCTCATCGAGGCCCGCGACAGTGAGGTTCTCGGCAAATGCCCCATATGGGAACTGCGGCAGGCCGGGGTCCTCGTGCCAGCGGGCGTAGTTCTCCACCGAATAGGCAAGTAACGCACGATGCGGCCCGCCGTGATGCCGGCGATCTACCTGGGTGTCGCCCTCCAGCCCGAAGGGGCCGAGGCGAATGGGGCCTGAGACCGGCGTCTTGAGGATGGCGCTGCGCCATGGCCGGTGGAGCCCGGTGGCCGCCTCGACTGGCGCGTAGTCGCGCGCCGCGCCGACTTGAATTGAAACCAGGACCATGTCCACGGGTTTCTCACGCAGGACTCCGGCCGGCACACAAGGCCACCCGGCCCGCCATGCCTCCTGCCCGGAATTCCGAACTTTGACGTCCGCGGATTCTACCAACCGCGCTGGCGCGTAGCTTTGGCGTCCTAACTCGCACGGCGCGCGAGAAAATCAATGAGGTCGATCTTGGTCAGAATTCCCACTGGGCGGCCCTGGTCCGTAACCGCCACCACCCGGCCGCGCTCAAAGGCGGCCAATGCACGCTCGGCCTTTTCGCTCAGCTCGACCGACTGCACGGTGGGGTTGATGATCGCAGCAATCGTTTCCTCCGGGTCGTGAACGTGCTGTGCGTGCAGGAGATGGTCGAGCAGGTCCACCTCGGTGACAATGCCGATCAGACTGCCCTGCGCATCCACCACTGGGATTTGCGAGATGTCGTAGGTCCTCATCAACTCGACCACGTGGGTCATCCGCTCGACCGGCGTGGCGGTGATCAGGCTGGGGATCTTGCGGCTCCGCATCACTTCGGCCACGGTGACCTCGGCTCGTTCATCGGACAGAAAGCCGTTCTCGCGCATCCAGGTGTCGTCGAAGACCTTGCTTAGATAGCGATTGCCGGAATCTGGGAGCAGGACGACAGCCAGCTCGCCTGGGGCGAGGCCCGCCACCAGTTTCGATTTCAGCGCGCCGGCCACCGCCGAGCCGGACGAGCCTCCGCAGAACAAACCCTCCTCCCGCACGAGTCGGCGCGTCATCCAGAAGGACTCGCGGTCGTCGACCTGCACCACCTCATCCACCAATCTCAGGTCGAGCGTGGAAGGAATGAAGTCTTCGCCGATGCCTTCTATCTTGTAGGTCTTGAGATAAGGGTCATCCGGCATACGCCCAAGCTTCCACGTGTCGTAGAGAAGCGAGCCGAGGATATCAACCCCGACCAGTTTGATTTCTGGGTTCTGCTCTTTGAGATAGCGACCCGCGCCGGTGAGCGTGCCGCCTGTGCCCATACCGCATACCAGAATACGGATTTGGCCGGCCGTTTGTTGCCATAGTTCGGGGCCGGTGGTCTGGTAGTGGGCCTCGGGGTTGGCCGGATTGTGATACTGGTTGGCCAACAGGCTGTTGGGGGTCTCGGCCACGATGCGTTCCGCCACGCGGTAGTAACTGCGCGGGTCGTGCGGCGGCACGGCGGTGGGGGTGATGACCACGCGGGCGCCGAAGGCGCGCAGAAAGCGCACCTTCTCCTCGCTCATTTTGTCGGGCATGACGAAAACGCAGCGGTAGCCCTTGACCGCGGCGGCGAGGGCCAGGCCGGCGCCAGTGTTGCCGGAGGTGGCCTCGACGATCGTGCCGCCCGGGCGGAGGCGCCCCGCCCGCTCGGCCTGTTCGATGATGCTGATCCCGATGCGATCCTTGACCGACCCGGCCGGGTTGAAGAATTCGACCTTGGCCAAGAGGGTGCCGGCGGTGTAGCCCGCTCCCAATCGGTTGAGCCGCACCAACGGCGTGTGACCGATGGCCTCCAAGATGGTGGCGTGGTAGGCCGGCTGGTCTTTCGCGGCAGGTTTTGCTTTTGATGAGGGCGTGTCTTTCATCAGCGCTTCCTTTGGCTTGTGCACTTGTCACTCTCGCGGGCCGCGTGAGGCTGAATGAAGCCGATTGAAATGTCGCAGCGGCCACGGCCGCTCTTGTGGGCGGCCGGCCGGTCGAGGCGCGGGGTGCGGAAGGGCTGCGCCGCTGCTGGTTGTGCCCGGGTTGCGATCATGGAATGTACGAGGGAAGGGACCCGAGGCGAGAGGATCACCAGAGCGCAGCTAGCACTCCCGCCGCGCACAGAAGCAGGGAGTGGCAAGGATCATCAATGGGCGCGGTGAGTGTGGGTTCTGTATCGGGCGTGTGATATATTCTAACACGCGCTATCCGATTATCAGCGCAATACACGTGTGGGCGGCAGCGGGGCAACAGATGCGGGGGCTGCTCGGTCACACTCTCAAGATATCAAGGATGAATCCGGATGAAATTCGAGACGCAGGCCATACACGCCGGGCAAGATCCAGATCCCGCGACCGGCGCGTTGATGACGCCGATCTACCAGACCTCGACCTTCGCCCAACAAGGTGTTGGACGTCATCGCGGTTACGAGTATGCGCGCACCGGCAACCCCACGCGCACGGCGCTTGAGGCGTGCCTGGCGGCGCTGGAGGGCGGTGCCCATGGGCTGGCCTTTGCCTCGGGGATGGCCGCCACCGACACGGTGCTGCGCCTGCTCGCGCCGGGTGACCATGTCGTGGCCGGACGGGATGTGTACGGCGGCACGTACCGCCTATTTGAGCGCGTACTCAAGGCATACGGACTCCAGTTCTCCTACGCCGACACCGCGCAACTCGCGGAGATCGAATCCGCGCTGAGGCCGAACACGCGGCTGGTGTGGCTGGAGACGCCTTCCAATCCGCTCCTGCGTATCAGCGATCTGCGGGCGGTGGCGGATCTTGTGCATCGCGCGCGTCCCGGCGCGTGGCTGGCGGTCGACAACACCTTCGCCACGCCCTACTTGCAGCGGCCGCTCGAGCTGGGTGTGGACCTGGTGATCCACTCGACGACCAAGTATCTGGGTGGCCACTCGGATGTGGTCGGGGGGGCGGTCGTGGTGCGCTCGAATGAGTTGTACGAGCGGCTGGCCTTCCTGCAAAACGCGGTGGGTGCGGTGCCCGGCCCGCTGGATTGCTTCCTTGTGCTGCGCGGCCTTAAGACACTCGCCGTACGTATGGACCGCCACGCGCAAAACGCGGCGGCGGTCGCCGAATATCTCGCGGCGCAGCCGCAGGTCGAGCGCGTGATCTACCCGTTTCACGCATTGCATCCTCAGCACGACCTGGCGCGGCGGCAGATGCGCAATGGCGGCGGAATGGTGTCGTTCACCCTGCGTGGAGGAGCGGCGGCTGCGGTGGGCGCTGTGGAGCGCACACGCGTCTTCACGCTGGCCGAGTCGCTGGGCGGCGTGGAATCGCTGATTGAGATTCCGGCGGCGATGACGCACGCCTCGACTGCCGGCTCACCGATTGCGGTCGAGCCGGGGCTCATTCGCTTGTCGGTCGGCCTGGAGAATGTCGAGGACCTGATCGCGGATTTGCAGCAGGCGCTGCAGGCAGCGTGAGGCAGAGGCCCTTACCCGCGGCGGTGAGGCTCGACGGCGATCCATTCCGCCTGGGTGAGCAAGCGGCCCGGCGCCTCGGCGCGGAGTTCCATGACGCGCGAGGGGGCGAAGTAGGCAAAGTCGAATTCCACCGGGTCGCCGGTGCGTTTGCCGGGCAGCGGCATGAGCCGCGCGGTGAGCGGCTTGGCGTGACGCAGCGCCACCGCGGCGACGTCGAAGAGCAGCGAAGCCAACTGCGGCGCGCGGGTCTCGCCCGGCAGCGGAATGGTGTCGAGCCCGGTGCCGCACATCGTGCAGTAGAGCAGCAGGTCGCTCAAGGCGAGAGCTCCCTCGCCCGCGCGGCGCGCGAGGATTGCGTCCTCGAAAATTGGCAGAAACAACCCGCAGAAGCCGGCGCGCGGGAAGACCGCGCGGTCAATTGCCTGGGTAAGCAATGCAGCCGCGAGCGCACTGCCTGCCAGGCCCACGCGTGCAACGCCCAAGCGCTCGAATGCGGCCCCGATGGAAGCTGCTTCCATCGGGAAGGGCGCGAGTGAGAAATCGATGCCCGCGAACCGCGCTCCCCGCAACTTATCGGATGTCGTCACGGCCTCGGTCAATACGCCCGCCGCGTGTTCGATGGCTTCGGTCAGGCGGCGGCCCCCAGTGTCAAGATCCGGTGCATGGTTGAAGGCCTCGACGGCCAGATCCGCCGACTCGGTGGCTATGGCGAAGACGGGCGCCCCGCCCGCGTGGTACGCCGCCGGGAAGAAGGGCGAATGCGGGCCGACGCCGGCCAACGCGGCCAGCCGCAGGTTGGCAAATCCGTCTGGACGAAGATACGCAACGCGTACGATGGCCTCCGCGGCGGCTTGCACGGCCGCAGTGGATATGCCGCGCCGCGAGTCGGTCAGAAGAATCGAAGCGAACAGCTTCTCGTCGACGGCCAGAATATCCGGCACCAACGCGCACGCCTGGGGCTGAGCGGGGAGTGCCGGGCCGAGCGAGAGATAGCTGATCGGTTTCGAATCGAGCAGGGCAGCCAGTGCGCGCGCGCCGTCTGCGGCGGCCTCGGGTGAGGCCAACGGCAGATACTCCGCGAAAGGCTGCGTGGCCAAGCGCGTGGTCTGGACTTCGAAGCCGGCACGCTCAACGGCCTGGCGCGCGTGCTCGAGAAAGCGTGCCGCCTCGTCAAGCCGCCGCACCTCCGGCGGCCAGCCCAGTTCACAGAAAAAGGTGATCGAACGGACCTTCACGACCGGCTCCGCCGTTGTCGCGCGGCCTGGTAAAGCAGGATGCCCGCGGCAACGACCGCATTCAAGGATTCTGCCTTGCCCGGCATGGGGATGAGAACGCGCGCCGTGGCGGCTGCCTGGGCAAGTGCCCCCGCACCCTCGGCTTCCGAACCAAGGATGAGGCCGATGCGCCCGCGCCAGGACACTTGGTCGCAAGGTGTGCCCCCATCGGCCTCGGCCAGATACAGACGGAACCCGTGCAGGCGCGCCTGGGCTTCGGGCCAGGTAGCTTCGATGAGGGGCAAACGGAAATGCGCGCCCATCGCGCCGCGCACCACCTTGGGGTTGTAGGCATCGACGCAGCCGGGCAGCAGGAACACCGCCTGCACGCCAAAGGCCTCCGCCGTGCGCATCACCGTGCCCAGGTTGCCGGGGTTAGCCAGCCCGTCGGCCAGCAGTACGAACTCGAGCGGCGCGGCGAGCGGGGCCTCGACCCACGGCACGACGGCCAACATGCCCGACGGTGTCGTCGTATCCGAGCAAGCCTTGAGAATCTCCGGGCTGACCTCCTCCACGGTGGCGCCCAGGCGCGCTGCCTGGTTGAGCAGCGAGCGCTGCGGCGGCTTGAGCCCGCCACTGTGGAAGACCACCCGCAGCGGAGCATGGGCATTCACCGCCTCCACCAGCAGCCGTTCACCCTCAATGACAAACAACTTCTCGCGAGCGCGTGCTTTGGCTTGCGCCTGCAGCGTGCGAATGAGCTTGACGCGCTCGTTACTCACGGAAGTGATCATGGATGATTCCCTTAGTGGCCTGGTTGGAACTCAGGTGGGCGGCCAACGCCGGTCGAACTCGCTGCGGAAGACTCCCAGCGTCGGTTCATCAATGACGGTGATGCGAATTTCTGCAAGCGAGAGCGTGGGTGTGCTGCCGATGAAGTCGAGCACAGCCTGCAGGATAACGTGTGCGCCGCGCGCTTTGGGGAATCCGAAGATACCGGTGCTGATGGCGGGCATGGCGAGGCTGTGGAACCCCTGGGCTGCGGCCAGGGCAAGTGAACTGGCGACGGCCGCTGCAAGTTTGCGGTCTTCATCTCCCTCGCCCCACACCGGGCCGACGGCATGGATGACGGCGCGGCAGGGGAGCTTGCCGGCGCCGGTAAGTGCTGGATGCGTGGGGCTGGCAGGCCCGTGCGCATGGACCCAGCGGTCGCTTTCCTCCTGAATGATGGAGCCTCCGCGGCGGACAATCGCGCCGGCCACGCCCCCGCCGTGCTGCAATTCCCCGTTGGCGGCGTTGACAATGGCATCCACCGGTTCTTCGGTCAGGTCGCCGTGCGCGAGAAGCAACTGGCAGCCAACGGCGAGAGTCTCAGTCCGAATCACGCGTGACATGGGGCCACCCGGGGTGATGTTGCGCGTATCGTATCGCGAATTGGCGCGGGGCGCGAGAGCTGCTGGTCAAAAAGAAAGGCCCGGCGTGCGGCCGGGCCTGTGAAGAACGAGCTTGGGAGATCAGCTGCGAGTCGATTCGACGATGCGCTCGAACGCCTGCGGGTCGCGCACCGCGAGATCGGCCAGCATCTTGCGGTTGAGGTTGACATTGGCACGGTGCAGCCCGGCAATCAAGCGACTGTAGGTACTGCCGTTGAGACGTGCGGCGGCGTTGATGCGGGCGATCCACAGCCGGCGCAGGTCACGCTTGCGGTTGCGCCGGTCGCGATAGGCGTACCACAGGCTCTTGAGCATGGCCTCGTTGGCGCGGCGAAACAGGCGATGCCGCGAACCGAATTGGCCCTTGCCCATGTGGATGATCTTGCGGTGACGTAAATGAGGCCGAGGGCCTCCCTTGACGCGTGCCATGCTTCATTCTCCTGCCGACCCCTGCGCGCCGGGAGGTAGGCTCCCCGTTGAGTGCGCGCAACAGCGGCAAACGGCCCGCCTAACGCGGCGGGTTGGCCTTGTACTTGCTCATGTACGGAGCCAGGCTCTTGACGCGCTTGGTCGTGCGCTTGCCTTTGACCACCACCATCTCGGCCAAGAGGGCCTTGGTGCGGCGCGGCGTGCGCCGGCGCAAGTGGCTCTTGCCGCCCTTGGTGCGCACCACTTTGCCCGACCCGGTCAGGCGGAAGCGCTTGGCGGTCGCCTTGTGCGTCTTGAGCTTGGTCTTGCCGGCTTTCACTTTGCGAGGCATCCTGTTCTCCCTGCTGAGCCTTGTGTCTCAATCACAGGCGGCGCGCTAGGCGCCGCCTGGCTTTGAACCGTGCAGCATGCGGTGCAGCCTACTTCTTCTTTGCTGGGCCGATGACCATCAGCATCGTCCGGCCTTCCATATCCGGGTTCTGTTCCACCACGCCCACGTCGGAAAGTTCTTGGGCGATCTGTGCCAGATCTTCGCGCGCAATCTCCGGGTAGGTAATCTCGCGCCCGCGGAAGCGGATGCGCACCTTGACCTTCATCCCATCCAGCAGCCAGCGGCGCGCGTCGCGCAACTTGAAGGCGCGGTGGTGATCGGTCGTCTTGGGGCGCAGGCGAATCTCTTTGACCTCGATCTTGGTCTGGGCGCGCCGCGCCTCGCGTTCTTTCTTGGCTTTCTCGTAGAGGAACTTGCCAAAATTCAGCACACGGCAAACGGGCGGGTCGGCGTTGGGCGAGACTTCAACCAGGTCCAGGTTGGCCTCGCGGGCGATGCGCAGCGCCTCTTGAGTCGTGACCACCCCTACGTTGGACCCGTCCGGCCCGATCAGGCGAACCTGGCGAACCCGGATGGCTTCGTTGATACGGAATTCCGATGCGCTGATGGGTGTTCCTCCTCCTGAGCCGCGCCGCCGAAGGTATCGGGTCGAGCGCGGGCGCAGTTTACCATGAATGAGAACCGGGCGTCAACCAAAACGCCTATTCGGCTGCGGGTTGGGCCTCAGCGCCGGTGCGTGGAATGATGGTCACCTTGCGGTGATTGCCGGTTCCGACGCTCTCGGTATACACTTGGTCGTGGCCGCGAAGTTCGAGATGGACGATGCGCCGGTCGGCGGCGGTCATCGGTTCGAGGGCCACGGTGTGCCCATTTTCCATCACCTGCAGAGCGGCGCGGCGAGCCATGCGGCGCAGTTGCTGCTCGCGGCGTTCGCGGAAGCCCTCGGCGTCGACCACCACCGGCAGCGGGTGGCCCAGTTCGCGGGCCACGATAAGGCGAGTGATGTACTGCAAGGCGGCCAGGCCGTCGCCGCGCTGGGCGGTGAGCGCGCTTAGGCGCTCGCCATGCAAGTCCACCCAGGCGTGGCGCGGCTCGTCGGGTCTTTCCGGCTCCACCCAACGCATGCTGATGCGCCCGTGCAGGCCCATGCGCGTGAGCAGTTCCTCGACCACGGTGTGCACCATCTCGAGTTCCGCATCCCCCGAGTCGCCCTCGGCCGCGCGTACCGTCAGCCGCACGCGCGCCTGACGCGGGGCTTCGCCATCGTCGGCGCCGCCTTGGTCGAGCACCGTCACCTCCACCTGCTCGCGGGGCACGCCGAGCTCGCTCACCCCGCGCTCCACGGCTTCATCGACGGTGGGAGCGATGACTTCCAGGCTGGCTTGTCGCATGAACCCCATCCTTAGCCGCCTACTTTACGGCCTTGACTGCCGGCTTGAGCCCCAGCGCGCGGCGCACATCGACCTTGCCCATCAGGGCGTACTGAGCGATGGCCAGCAGGTTGGAGACCACGAAGTACACCGACAGCCCCGAGGAGAAGGTGAGCGCGAAGTAACCCAGCAGCACCGGCATGTAGAGATTCATCATGCGCGTCATCTGAGAACTCTGCGGGTCGGCGGTGGGCGGCGTGATCAGCTTTTGCGAGAACCAGGTGGTTATCAACACCAAGATGGCCAGCACGGGAATGCCGAAGGTGGGCAGGAAGGGCAGGAACAGCCGTTCCGGTTGAGCCAGGTTCATCCACAAGAAATGGTTGTCGATCGGAATCAGGCTGGTGGCGTTCGGGAAGAATTCGTAGATGTGCCGGGTCAGGTCGATAAGCTGCAACGGTGAGGCACCCAGGGTGCGCATGATGGCCTGATACAGGCCGATCAGGATCGGCAGCTGGACGAGCGTCGGCAGGCATCCACCCAGCGGGTTGGCGCCCGCTTCCTTGTACATGCGCATTTGCTCGCTAGCCAGCTTCTCGCGATCCTTGGCGTACTTCTTCTGAACTTCCTGCCACTCTTTCGACTGCATCAGCTTCTGCTGCTTCTGCGTGCTCTTCTGCTGTTGATAGGTCAACGGAAAAGTCAGCAGGCGAATCAGCACAGTGAACATGATGATCGCCAGCGCGAAGTTGTGCCCCAGCAATTGATACAGGAACAGCAGGGCATTGATCATGGGGTCGAGAATGAATGTGTTCCACATGAGAGGTCACCTGGCTCTGATTACTTGGGCGGGATGAAGCCCCACAACTTGGCGCCGTTCTGCGGATCGAGGGCTACCAGCGGCGACTCGCTCTCCAGCACGGTAAAGAGCAGCTTGCCGCCGGCCAACAGCGGGTCGCCGTACAGCTTGCCGCCCACGGACTGCTGCCAACGGATGGTGCCATCGGCCGCGTCGAGCGCGTAGGCGGTGCCGGCCTCGGTGCCGATATAGATGAGGCCTGCCTCCGCGAAGGGCGTGGCGCGCACCGGGCTGTCGAGCCGCACCTGCCACAGCGTGCGGCCGCTGGAAAGTTCCACCGCCTGCAGCCCGCCGCTCAAATCGCCGAAAATCGCGCTCTCGCCTACGACAACGGGCGCACCCCACACCCAGCCTTTGGCCTGGGTGGTCCACACTTCGCGCCCGTGCGCGGCGTCGAGGGCCACGACCCGCCCATCAAACGTCCCGATCAGAACGAGGTCGTTGGCCACGGCCGGCCCGCCGGCCAACGCGGCGCCCAGGTCGCGCGACCAAACAAGTTGACCATCGGCCGCGCGGACGGCGTACAGGTTGTGGTCGAGCGAGGCGACGTAGAGCAGCTCGCCCAGCGGGACGGGCGCACTCCAGATGGCATGCGTGGCGCTGAAGGTCCAACGCGTTGCGCCGTCGGCCGCATTGAGCGCGTAGAGCGCTCCATTGCCAGCCGGAGCGTAAAGGCTTTCGCCCAGCGCAAGCGCCGGGGCCACAAACGGATCGCGGCCCAGCGGCATCCTCCACACAACGGTGCCGCTCGTGGCGTCCACGAGATGGACGGACTTGTCGGAACTGGTCAGCGCCAGCCGGCCGTCGGAGGTGAGCGCTGGGTTGCTGTAAAAGGTCGTGCCGGCCACTGCCTTGTCCGGGTAGCGCCAGCGCAACGTGCCGTTCTGCACGTCAATGGCAAACACGTACTGGCCATCGGCCATGTACGCTGTCGTGGCGGAGGCCGAGAGGCCGGGCCACGAGTTGCTCGGCAACGCGCCGGAACATGCGCCGAGAAACACGGCCAGCGCCAGGCCAGCCAGTACCAGCCCGGCGCGCTTCTTGCCAGTTCGCGGGAAGGGATGCTCGAATGCATGGGTGAGATGGGCGATGCGAAGCACGCTAGTCGTCTCCGTGAATCCTTCTCCCCTCGTCAGGGAACCGGGTCGTACCCGCCCGGGTTGAACGGTTGGCAACGCAAGACACGCCAGGCCGCCATCGCGCCGCCTTTGAGTAGGCCGTACTTCGCCACCGCCTGATAGCCGTAGTGCGAACAGGTGGGATAGAAGCGGCACGTGTCCACCGGGATGAGGCGTGAGAGAGTCAACTGATAAACCCGCATGAGCCCAAGCACGCCCAGCCGCGGCAGGTTGCGTGTACTCAATGGAATCGAGCGCAGCGGCGGATCAGACGCGATCGGGTGTTCCACTTTGTCCATCTTCGGTTTTCAGGCATCCTGCCCGATGCAGCAGCACCTGCAGCGCAGCGCACACCTCGGCCCACGGCGCCTCAAGCAACGGACGACGCGCGGTGATCACCAGGTCGATCCCCGGCCGCAGAGCGGGCAGCAACGGCTGCAATGCGGCACGCAAACGCCGCCGCGCACGATTGCGGCTGACGGCCGTGCCTACTGCGCGGCTGGCCGTGACACCGATACGGAACGAGACCTCAGCGCTGGGGGCGACAACAACAACCATAAGCGGGTGGGCGTGGGATGTTCCATGTCGCCTCACCCGCTGGAATTCGCTCGCGCGTTGCAGGCGAAACCTTCGCTGCATCCATTCCAGCCGGAGTGCCGATGGCGGGTTGCGCCGCAGGTCGCCCCGTCTGATCCCTCGTCCATCCGCCGTGGCGTGCTGTGGGGGTGGCGCCGTGGCCGCAATCGTGCGGCCCAGGGCGCTGCCGATTACGCGTTCCAGTTGACCTTCTTGACGTGTGTGCGCCGGACTGTCAGGCGCAGGCGGCCCTTGGCACGCCGCGAGGCGAGTACCTTGCGCCCGCCGCGCGTGGCCATGCGCGCGCGAAAGCCGTGCACGCGCGCGCGTCGCCGAATCTTGGGCTGATAAGTACGCTTGGGCATCCGAGAATCCTTCTGACCCGATCAGAGTTGGAGGCTGATTATACCAGCCGCCGCGCCGAGCGGTCAACCGCCACGAACCTCGACGCAACGCAAGTTGGGGGATCGGGGATCCCTGCAATGACGCCCTGGGCGATTTGTCGGCGCCACAATGGCCCTTCATCCAACCTGATCGTGCTCTGTCGGCCCGGGTCCAACCCCGGCGGCACCCCGTCTGCGCTGGGCCCTCCGTTGACGCCCCAAATTCGGAGTGCTAGAATGCGATCCGTCGCGTTTCACGGGCGCCCGCAGCATGGCTCATCCCCCGCCCTACCAGCGCGACCTCACTTGGCTGGGTCGGCACCTAACTGGAGGCGGGCATGAGTCCATTGCGCACGGTCATAACCGGCAGCGTGCGCTATCGCGGCCGGGAGGGGCAGTTGGCCTTCATCCTTCACCGCCTCAGCGGGTTGGGCACGCTGCTCTTCCTCGCCCTGCACATCCTCGACACCTCGACTGTTTACTTCTTCCCCGACCTTTACAAAGAAGCGCTGGCGCTTTACCGCCACCCGCTTTTCATGCTGGGGGAAATCTTCCTGGTGGCGGCTGTGATTTATCACGGCGCCAACGGTTTGCGGATTGCGCTCTTCGACTTGTTCCCTCGGTTATGGCGCGCAGAGCGCGAGAAGCCCTCGGTCTACACCACCCTGGCAGTAACCGTAGTCTTGTGGTTGCCCGCGGCCTTCATCATGGGGCGCAGTTTGATTGGCCACACCTTCCTGGGGTGGGAGTAGGAGACGGCGATGACCACAATCAATACAACCTCGCGGGTCGTGTCCCCGCCGCCGCGCTCGCTCGACGGGCGCATCTGGCTGCTGATGCGCTACAGCGGCATCGCGCTCATCCCGCTGGCATGGATCCACGTCCTGATTCAGGACGTGCTGGTGGGCGTGCACCGCATCGACATGGATTACGTCGCCCTGCGCTGGGCCACCCTCGGCTGGCGAGTCTACGATATGGCGCTGCTGGGCTTCGCTTTCGCGCACGGCATGAACGGTCTGCGCCAGGTGCTTGAGGACTACATCACCCGCGACCGGCCGCGGCGACTCGTGCGCTGGGGGCTCTTCGCCGCGTGGCTCGTCATCACGGCCATCGGTGCGGCCGCCATCGTCGGCGGCGTCGGGCGTGCGGCCGGAGGAGCGAGCGGCTCATGACACACCATCACCAGTTCGACGCGGTCATCGTGGGTGCCGGCGGTGCGGGGCTGATGGCGGCGCTGCAGGCCGCACGCCTGACGAACGTCGCCGTCATCTCCAAAATGTACCCCACCCGCTCGCACACCGGCACCGCCCAGGGCGGCATCGCCGCGCCGCTCGGCAACATGGAAGAAGACCACTGGGAATGGTACATGTACGACACGGTCAAGGGCGGCGACTACCTGGTGGACCAAGACGCGGCCGAGATTCTGGCGCGCGAATCGGTCGAGGCCATCTACGAACTCGAACACATGGGGCTGCCCTTCGACCGCACCGAGGAGGGACGCATCGAGCAGCGCCGGTTCGGCGGGCACACGCGCGACTACGGCAAAGGCCCGGTGATGCGCTCGTGCAAGAGCGCCGACCGCACCGGCCACATGATTCTCCAGACGCTCTACCAGAACTGTATCAAGCACAACGTGCGCTTCTTCAATGAATTCTTCGTGGCCGACGTGCTGGTGCACGATGGCGTGGCGCGCGGCGTGGTCGCGGTGGAGATCGCCACCGGCGAGCTGCATCTCTTCCATGCCAAGGCCGTACTCCTAGCGAGCGGGGGGTTCGGGCGCATGTTCGCCGTCACCTCCAACGCCCATTCGCTGACCGGCGAGCCGGTGGCCGCGCTCTACCGGCGCGGGCTGCCACTGGAGGATATGGAATTCTTCCAGTTTCACCCGACCGGCATCTACAAGATGGGCATCCTGCTGTCGGAGGCGGCTCGCGGCGAAGGCGGCGTACTGCTCAACGGGCGCGGCGAACGCTTCCTCGAGAACTACGCACCCACGCTGATGGACCTGGCCCCGCGCGATATGCTCTCGCGCTTCATCTATCAAGAAGTGGCGGCCGGGCGCGGGGTGGACGGCAAAGACTACGTTTACCTCGACATCCGCCCGGAGACGATCAACCGCTACGGGAGCGCGCCCGGCGGGCGGACGGTGACGGCGGCCGAGCTCGAGGAGAAACTGCCCGACATCATCGAGATGATGCGCGTCTACATGGGGGTCGAGCCGATGCGCGAGCCGGTGCCCATCCAGCCCACCGCGCACTATGCCATGGGCGGCATTCCCACCGATAACGACGGGCGGGTTCTCGCCGGCCCAGCGCACACGGTGAGCGGGCTGTTTGCGGCCGGCGAGTGCGCCTGCGTATCGGTGCACGGCGCCAACCGCCTGGGCACCAATTCACTGGTCGACCTGGTGGTCTTCGGCCGGCGCGGCGGCAAGGCGCTGGGCGAATTTTGCCGGCGCGCCGATTACGCCCCGCTTCCGCCGCAGGCCGAGGCCGAGGCCCAGGGCGCGCTCGCGGAACTGCGGGCCAGCCGCGGCCGAGAGCGGGTTGGAACGCTGCGCAGCGAGTTGCAGCGGGTGATGATGGACAAGGTGGGCGTCTTCCGCAAGGCGGCCGGCATGCGCGAGGCGCTGTCGACGGTCCGCGCGTTGAAGGAGCGCTACACCCAGATCGGCCTTGACGACCGCGGCGGGACGTTTAACACAGACCTGCTGGAGGCGTTTGAACTCGGTGCGCTGCTTGACCTGGCGGAGGTCACGGCCGCCTCGGCTCTCCAGCGCACCGAAAGCCGCGGCGCGCAGTACCGCGACGATTTTCCCGAACGTGACGACACCCACTGGCTGAAACACACGCTGGCTTACTGCAGCGAGGGGGCCAGCGTGCGCCCCACGCGAGGCGAGGTGCGCTTCGAGGCCAAGCCGGTGGTGGTCACACGCTTCGAGCCCAAGCCGCGTACCTACTGATCGGCAGCGGTGGAGAGAGAGCGAATGGCGAAGGTCACGCTCAAGATCAAGCGCTACGACCCCGAGCGCGAGCCTGCCTCCTGGTGGTCGGAGCACGCCCTGGAGGCCGAGCCGACGGAAAGGGTGCTCGACCTGTTGAACCGGGTCAAATGGGAGCAGGATGGCACGCTCAGCTTCCGGCGCTCGTGCGGGCACGGCATTTGCGGCAGCGACTCGATGCGCATCGACGGCGCCAATCGGCTGGCGTGCAAGACGCTGGTGTCGGAGCTGGGATCCGCCATCACCATCGAACCGCTGCTCGGCATGCGCGTGCAGAAGGACCTGATCGTCGACCTGGAGCCCTTCTTCGCGGCCTACCGCACAGTGAAGCCGTACTTCATCAGCAACGCCCCCCCGCCGCCGGATGGGCGCGAGCGGCTGCAGACGCCCGCTCAGCGCCTGCGCTTCGACGATACGACCAAGTGCATCCTGTGTGCCTGCTGCACCGCCTCCTGCCCTTCGTTCTGGGCCAGCAGCGAGTACATCGGGCCGGCCAGCATCGTCCAGGCCCACCGCTTCATCTTCGACTCGCGGGACGAAGGCGCGGGCGAGCGGCTGCAGGTGGCCGGTGAGACGATGGGCGTGTGGCGCTGCCACACCGCCTTCAACTGCACCCTGGCCTGCCCTCGCGGGATCAACATCACCCAAGCCATCGGCGAGGTCAAGCGCGCCCTGGCCACTGGGCGAGTCGAGTAGAAACACTGCGCGCCCTCACACAAGGGCGCGCGATATTCTGGGAGGTGTGAAATGTCGGTGCTTTCGAACTGGGGCGAGATCTTGCGTACGGCCAACCTTTCGCCCGACAAACACATGGACGCCGTCTCGCGCTGGCTGATCATTACCCGCGCCGCGGTATTCACGATGACCCTGACCTCCGGATTGATCGGCGGCTTGCTGGCGGCCGCCTATGCTCCGGCCGTACGCTGGGACCTGCTGCTTCTGGCGGTGGCCGGATTGGTGCTGGCGCACGCCGCCAACAACATGATCAACGACTACTTCGATCTGGAGGGCGGCGTCGACACGAGCGAGTATGCACGCGCGCTGTATGCCCCGCACCCGATTCTCGGCGGCTTGATCTCCAAGGCCGGGCTGCGCCGCGCCATTTTCCTGGTCAATGCGGTGGACGCGGCACTCATGGTGTACCTGATCTGGATGCGCGGCTGGCCGGTGCTGCTGTTTGCCCTGGCCGGGTTGTTCATCAGCGTGTTCTACGTCGCCCCGCCGATTCGCCTCAAGCATATCGGCCTGGGCGAGTTAGGCGTGCTCCTGGTGTGGGGGCCGCTGATGATCGGCGGCGTGTACTACGTGGCGGCGGGCGAGGTGCCCTCGTGGGTGTGGGGCGCAGCGCTGCCCTATGCGCTGCTCACGACCACCGTGCTGATTGGCAAGCACGTCGACAAGCTCGATCAGGATAAAGCGCGCGGCATCCGCACGCTGCCGGTGTTGCTCGGGGGCGAGGTCTCGCGCGGGTTGAACGTGGCGCTGATGGTCTTGTTCTATGCGCTGGTGGTGGGGCTGGTGCTCCTGCGCTGGGCCAGCCCGTGGATCCTGCTTTCCTTCCTCGCGCTGGGGCGGCTGGTGCGGGTCATGCGCATCTACCGCGAGCCCAAGCCCGTGCAGCCGCCGCCCAATTACCCGGTTTGGCCGTTGTGGTACGTCTCGGCGGCCTTCTGGCACAACAAGCTGGCCGGAGCCCTGTTCGTGCTGGGGCTGATTGCGCAGCTCATCCTGCCGGTGAAGTTCTAAGAGCTTGCGGAAAAAGGGGACGTCCGGCGCTCACCCCCACCCCTTGCCCCTCCCCCGGAATGCAAGAACCTCGATATGGAGGAGTCAATCCGGGGGAGGGGCAAGGTTTTCTTAAAGGAGACGGGGGCCCTCGGCCCCCGTCTCCTTCTATTCCTCATCCCCCTTTCCGCCACTCCACGGGCTGTCGAGGCCAGCCTCCCGGCGGAGAGGCCCACAGGGCTGCTGCGCAAGGGGCAGGGGTGAAGAGCGTCTTTCCGTAACCTGCTCAACGTAACGAGAGGTGAGGCGGCGTAAGCAAACGAACAGGGCTGCCCCATGGGGCAGCCCTGTTGTGTTCGGGTAAGAAGTTGAGCACGTCATCGGCTTCAACGCCGGCATCTAGCGTGCAGTCAACTCGAGGCAGGCGCGAGCGTTCATCCGTTCGCGGCAACAGGTGCGCATGCCGCACGCACGCGGAAACGCGTAAGGCATGCTTTGCCCTCTTCTAGGTCAGATGTGTAAGCTACTCGCCCTTGAAGTCCGGTGTTCTCTTTTCGAGAAACGCGCGCACGCCCTCGAGATGATCGCGGGTGAGAGAGGCTTGCTGTTGCAGCTCGCCTTCCACCTCGAGCGCCGAGGCGAACGAGGCGTGCTGGGCCGCGAGAAAGGCGCGCTTGGTGAGAGCCAGTGCGCGGGTCGGGCCGTGGGCCAGGCGATGGGCGACCTCGATCAGGCCGAAGGGGAACTCGGCTTCAGTGAAGATGCGCGAGACGAGACCCATGCGGTACGCCTGGGCGGCGTCCAGCGGTTCATCGAGCATGGCCATGGCGAGCGCGGGCGCATAGCCCATCAGGCGCGGCAGCCAGTAGGCCACCCCGCTGTCGGGCGCGAGGCCCAGGCGGGTGAAACCGTAGCGGAACTGGGCCGAGTCCGTCGCCACGCGCACATCGCATGCCAACGCAAGACCCAGGCCCGCGCCGACCGCCGGGCCGTTGATGCCTGCCACAATCGGCTTGGGCGTCGCCTGCATTTTGAGCACCAGAGGGTTGTAGGTCTCTTCGAGGTGTTCGCGGTATGAGACCTTGCCGGCGGAACTTTCAAAATCGCCCATGTCCTGGCCGGCGCAAAAGAATCGCCCGCTGCCGGTGATGACAACCACGCGCACGGCGGGGTCGGCGCCGGCGGACTCCAAAGCCGCCAATGTTTCGAGGGCCATCTCGCGGTTGAGCGGGTTGGCCCGCGGGCGGTTGAAGGTGAGGGTGAAGATGCCCTCATGGAGCTCGGTGAGCAGCGTGTTGTACGAGGACATGCGGCCTCCGCGCCGGGCGGCGGGCCCTGCCCGGCCGTGCACAATAAAAAGGCGAGCGCTGTCGCTCGCCACGCAAAACCTACGGTGTCGCGCTGGGAGGGTTGGGCCCCTCGGCCTCCGAAGGATCCTCGCCCCAATCCACCTCGGCCTCCACCTCCAGCGGCATGCGCACCCACAACATGAGCATCTGACCCTCGGCCACTTCGGCCGAGCGCGCGGCCACGATGGGTGCATGCTCGATGCGTCCGTCTTCGCTGCGGTACTCGAGCTGCATCGGCCGCTGGCCCTTCCACGCGCGATAGCAGCGCTCGACGAGGGCCGGCCCGTTGAAGGTGCGCAACCGGGTGAGCGCTGTGCGTGAGGGCTGTGCTGCCTCCGCCAGGCTCTGGACCCAATCGTCCGCGCGCTCCTCAAAGGTCGGCGGCGGGCCTTCGATGATGGTGATCTTCTCGGCTTCGGGTGCGCCGGAGGGTTCGTTCTTCATGATGAAAGAATCTTACCACAGCGCTTGAGGGGAGGAGCACTTGGCACTCAACCATCGGCCGTCGGCAATCATGCGAATTGTGGGCTCTGCCGAACGCAACAGGCACGAACGTCGTCCCCGCGAAGGCGGGGACCCAGGACGAACGTTGGGCCTATCAAGATATCGTGAACGCAGGGAACCCAACTGCCAGGCGACGAGGCGATTCCGCATTCATCCGATCGGAGGAGCACCTGGAGTCCCGCTACGAGGACGTGGGAATGACGAGCACGAAAGCAGACGGCGCACTCGGTGTGCTCGAATTGGTGATGCTGTTTGGCGGATCAGGCATGATCGTCGTCCCCGCGAAGGCGGGGACCCAGGACGAAGATGTGCCTTGTTCCTCACCCAGGAACGAAGGAAACCGAATGGCCACGTGAAGTGTCGATCCGGCATTCTCCAATCGCAGGATCACCTGGATTCCAGCTGGGAACACGCGGGAATGACGATCGAGGCCTGCGAAAAGTCTCGCGACTACACTGATTGGGCAACATCGGTGAAGGGTCCCCTGGATTTCGGTTACGAACACGCGAGAATGACAGGCTACAAATCGAATACCACTTTGATCGCATGCGTACGGCGCTTGTCGGTCGCGGTGCGAATGGCCTGGCGATACTCCGCTAGCGGAAAGCGATGGGTGATCAAGTCCTCAATGCGCATGCGTCCGCTGCGCTGGAACTGGATGGCCCACTCGTAATCGTGCCGGCGCGTGCCCTGCCACTCGCTGGTGGCATGCGTCTTGGAGCCGATCAGATCCACTTCCTGGTACCAGATCGGGTTGAGGTCCACGCGCAGCATCGAGAGGTCGATGCCCACCAGCACCACCGTGCCGCGCGCACGCGTCCAGCGCAGTGCATCGGTGATGGAGGTGGCACTGCCCACGCAATCATAGACCACGTCGAACCCACCCATCAGCATGCCGCGGTTGAGCGGCGCGGTGTAGGCGCGCCCGCCGGTGAGGCGCGCCATCTGGGCATACACCTCGCCGCCGGTCACAACTTCGTCGGCGCCCGCGTGCCGCGCGGCCCGGGCCTGGTGCGGATGGCGCGCGAGCGCGGTGAGCCGCGCGCGCGGGCGGAAGGCGCGCACGGCTTGCATCGTGAACAGGCCGATGATGCCGGCGCCCAGGACGAGCACCTGCTCCTGCGCGCCCGGCGGGCGGCGCAGCACGCCATGGATTGCCACCGACATCGGCTCGATCATCGCCGCCTGATCGTCGCTCAAATCATCCGGGACGGGATAAAGGTTGCTGGCCTGCGCAGTATAGCCGTCACTCCAGCCGCCGCCGATGCCCACCGTGCCGGCGGAGTTTTCGCACAGATTGGCCAGCCCGGCCTGGCAAAATCTGCAGGCGGGCTCGATCCCCAATTCGCGGCAACTGGCGCCGGTCTCGCGATGCTCCATGACCACCCGCTGCCCGGCTCGCATCTTCTTCACCTGCGGGGCCACTTCGACAATCTCGCTCACCACCTCATGCCCGAGATAGAAACGCGATGTGCCGGGCAGCGCGGCCAGGCCGATGGCCGGGTCCGCATGCACATGAAAGAGCGACAGGTCGCTGGCGCAGATGCCGCACACGCGGTTGTGCACGCGCACGCCGGTCGGCCCGGGCAGCGGCGGTTCGGGCACGACGGCAAGGCGAGCCGGTGAAATGGCGCTGAATACGACTCCCGGCCACACGCGATGCAACGCCTTGACCATGAGCATCTTGGGGATGTTCTTGTCGACGTAGATCGTGCGCATGAGGCTCCCTCCTCGAGACGAACTCGATCTGGGGTTGCCGGCGTAGGCCGCGGTGCAGGTTCGGCACGTGGTGAGTACGAAGCGGTATTGGGCGGCGGGAACGAGGGCGGCTACGACTTGATGCTGCGCACCGCGTGGCACAAGGCGCACGTCGGATCATCGCACAAGAGCGCGTCGGGGTCCTGGCGCATCCACGCGGCCGCGGTGTGCAGCAGGTCGCGCAAAGGTATGGCTTGCAGGTGGGCCGAGCCCAGCCAGGCCTCGCGTGCGATGCCGCGCAGGCGCGGGGCGATGGCCGCAAACCCGCGCGAACATCCGGGGAAGGCCGGGCACTCGACCACGCCCTCGGCCGTGAGGGCCCAGCGCACGAACTGCTTTCGTCCGGCGCGCTGCGCCGCCAGGTGCAGCGCCACGTTGGCCGTGTGGTCGGCACCCAGCAGCACCGCCTCGCCGCCGCGCACGGCCAGCTCGGCGATCGGCCCCCACGGATCGGTTAGCGACTGCTTGACAAGCAGCTCATCGGCTTCGACGCCGACAAACGACAGAATCGGGTGATTGGAGCGGTGCGCGCCGTTCACGTGGCGCAGCGCATCGGGCAGCGGGCCGAGCGAGGGATGGGCCGGCATGTCGGTGCGGAAAAACTCGGCTTCGGCGTTGGCCTCGGAGGTACTGCGGTAGGCCATGCCGTTGCCCTCCGGCCCGAAGGGTGGCGTGACCATCGTTTGCAGGGTGAAGGCGGGTGCCAGCACGGCTGCGCTCGAGGCCAGAAGCGCGCCGGCGAGCGAGGAGATATCGCCGCGCACCTCATCCAGCCACTCGGGAGCGCCTACGGCCAGCACCGGCACGCCCGGCTCAAGGCCGAGTTCGCGCAAGGCATGCACCGCGTCGCGATAGCCCAAGCTGGGGGCCATTCACGCTCCGTCGGGCACGTGCATGCCGCGGTCGTAGACCGCGTCTTCGGCATGCATGTATCCGAGAATGCCGAGGCTGGCCAAGAGGCGCAACGGTTCGGGCGGCCAGGGGATGACGCGCCGGTTGACGAAAAACGCTTGTGTGCGCTCACTCTTCTTGTCAAGCAGTAGGTCGGCCAGTGTCCAGCCGTTGAGGTGGGTGAGGGAGACGCCGTGCCCCATGCAGCCCAGGCTGTAGGCAACGCGCTCGTCACCCAAGAGGCCCAAAGCGGGGATCATCTGCAACGGCACCGAGACCGGCCCGCCCCAGCGGTGGGTGAAGCGAATGTCGCGCAAGACGGGGAACAACTGGCGCACATCGGCCTCGAGCTTGGCGAAGGTATCCGGGTTCTCGTCACGATCCATATCGCCGCCGACGGCCAGGCTCACATCGCGCCCGCCCATCAGCAGGCGATTATCCCGGGTGAGGCGGTAGTAGTGTACCAAATTGCGTGCGTCTTCTATCCCCTGGCGAGTGCGCCAACCAATCTCAGCGAGATGCTCGGGGCGCAGCGGCTCAGTGAGCACGATGTGGGTGAACGCGGGAACCTGCTTGCGGCGCAGCATGGGAATGAGATGCGAGTACGCGTTGGTGGCCAGGGCGAGCTTCCCGGCCGTGACCTTGCCCTGCGGGGTGTGAATGAGCAGCCCGCCCGCGCGGCGTTCGATGGCGGTGCCCGGCGTGTGCTCGAAAACCTGCACGCCCATCGAGAGGATGAGACGCTTGAGTTCCCAGGCCAGCTTGGCCGGGTTCACCAGGCCGCAGCGCGGCTCGCGCCACGCGCCGAGGTACAGCGGGCTGTTCACCTCACGGCGCGTCGCCTCGGCATCAATCCACTCGATGCCCTCCAGCCCGAGGCGCTGCGCGAGTTCCACTTCTTCGTGAATGCGCTTGACGTAAAGAGGCGCGGTGGCGACCCGCAAGAAGCCCGGGCGTTCGTAGTCGCATCCCAACTTGTGCTCGCGCACCAGGCTCTCCACCAGTTCCACCGCCTGCTCCATGTAATGGTGTGCCTGGCGCGCCTTCTCCTTGCCGAACAAGGAAGCCGTCACCGACAGGGTCAGCCCGAAGAGAGTCATGGAGAAGCCTCCGTTGCGGCCGGAGGCACCGAAACCGATCACCTCGCTCTCGAGCAGGGCCACCCGCAGCGAGGGTTCGGCCTTCTTAAGAAAATAGGCTGTCGCCAGCCCGGTGTAGCCGCCGCCCAACACGGCCACGTCAACGGTCAGGTCGCCCGCGAGCGGCAGATTGGGGGTGTAAGGAGCGCTCGAAAGCCAGAAGGACTTGTCGGCAAAAGAGGTCGGGGCCGGTTGTGAGATGGGCATGTGTCCCTCCAAGGTGGACACGCCAGGCGCGTTGGCGTCTGAGCCGCGGGAGATGGCGGAGGCCAGGGTTCACTGGGGTGGTGGTGTGGCCTCCTTTGGAGAGGAGCGCGCGGTCGGTCCTCGCGCCGCGCGCGTGGGCCGGGACGAGAGCCGGGCAGACCGAGTTTGCCCGCTACTCGTCCGCGATCTCGCTGCGCTTCTTGCCCTTGCCGAGTTGGACCGATCGCTGGAAGGCGGCCCACACCGCGCGCGAGAGCGCGGTGCGCACGCCGGCCTTCTCCAAATAGTAGATCGCCTCGGCCGATGTGCCGCCCGGCGAGGTGACCTGGTTGCGCAGTCGCGCCAAATGCTGAGGCGTATGCAGTGCGTACTCGACTGAGCCTTTGACCGTCTGCAGCACGAGCTTCTCCGCCAGGTAACGCGGGAAGCCAAGATGTACGCCGGCGTCGACCAGCCCTTCCATCAACAAGAAGACGTAGGCCGGGCCGGTGCCCGAGAGTGCCGTGGCCATATCCAGGTAATCCTCATCCTCGACGAAGACTTCCTCGCCCAGGGCGCCCAACACGGCTCGCGCCTGCTCGCGCTGGGCCTCGCTCACGGCGGCCGACGCGGTCCACACCGTCATGCCTTGCCCGATCTGGGCCGGCGTGTTGGGCATCGAGCGCACCAGGCTGGTGTGTTTGAGGCCCTGGGCCAGGGCCGCCAGGCGCGCACCGGCGACGATCGAGAGCACCAACGCCTTCTCCGGGATGCGGCCGGCGAGCTGGGTCAGCACGCCCGGTAGTACCTGCGGCTTGACCGAGATCACAACTAGGTCCGCGCCCGGCAGTGCCTCCAGGTTGTCGCTCGTGACCTGCACCCCGTAGGTCGAGGCCAATTCGGCGCCCCGCTCGGCGCGCGGACCGGAGGCGATCACCGCGCCCGGCGCGACCAGACGCTGGGCCAGCATGCCTTTGATCATCGCCTCGGCCATCGTGCCCGAGCCGATGAAACACACCCGGCTGAAATTCAACATCTCACTCCTCCCACTTCCACAACGCGAGGGCGTCCATAAACTCGTGCGCGGTGAGATCCAGATGCACCGGCGTCACCGAGGCGAAGCCCTGAGAGAGGGCCCAGAAGTCGGAGCCCTCCTCCGAAATGCCGGTAGGCGGCGGGCCACCGATCCAATAATAGGGTTTGCCACGCGGATCGAGGCGCCGCACCAGTTCGTCGCGGTAGACGCGCAACCCCTGGCGTGTGATACGCACCCCGCGCAGCTTCTCGTAGGGCAGACAGGGGAGGTTGAGGTTGAGCAGCGTATCCTTGGGCAGGCCGTGGGCCAGTACCTGGCGCGCCACGCGCTCTGCCATGCGCGCCGCCGGCGTATAGTCGCATGGTTCGGTCTGGTCCTCGGGCAGGTCGAGCGAGACCGCCACCGCCGGCACGCCGAAGATCACAGCTTCCATGGCGGCGGTGACCGTGCCTGAGTAGGTCAAGTCGTGGCCGACATTCATGCCGGCGTTGATGCCCGAGACCAGCAGGTTGATCTTCTCCGGGATGATGCCAAGCATCGCCAGTGCAACGCAATCGGAGGGCGCGCCGTCGGAGGACAGCGCGGGTGTGCCATCCTCCAGATGCACATGCCTCACGCGCAGCGGTTTGTGCAGCGTCTTGACGTGACCGCTGGCGGACCAGTTGTGATCGGGCGCGAGCACCGAAATCGCGCCCAGGGCGCGCAGCGACTGCGCCAGCGCCAGCAGCCCGGGCGAGGTAATGCCATCGTCGTTGGTCACCAGGATGTGGGTCATGGCCCCTCCCGCCTCACGCGCGTTGCATCAATCCGATTTCACGGTGCCGAAGATGCCTTCCAGGCGCGTCAGCACCTCTGGCGTGAGCTGCGGCACGAGCTCGGCCGCGGCCAGGTTCTCGTGCACCTGTTCGACGCCCGAGGCGCCGGTGATGACGCTGCTCACGGTCGGCGTGCGCAGGCACCAGGCAATCGCGAGTTGTGCCGGCGAGAAGCCCAGCTCGCGTGCCAGAGCCGTAAACGCGCGCGCCTTGGTCAGGCGCTCCTCGGTCAACGTTTCCTCGCGTAGCCATTCGTAACCCTGCAGCGTGGCGCGCGAGCCCTGCGGGATGCCGTCGTTGTACTTGCCGGTGAGCAAGCCGAAGGCCAACGGGCTCCATGTGGTGAGCCCGATGCCCAGCGTTTCGCACACCCACTGGAGGTCGCGCTCGACCCGCGCACGGCGGTACAGGTTGTACTGTGGCTGTTCCATCGTGGGCGGAAGGCCGCCGATCTCGCGCCCCAGGCTGTGGGCGGCGGTGATTTGTGCCGCGGTCCATTCGCTGGTACCCCAGTACAGCACCTTGCCCTGGCGCACCAGGTCGCTCATGACGCGCACCGTCTCCTCCACCGGCGTCTCGGGATCGAAGCGATGGCAGAAGTACAGGTCGACGTAATCGGTGCCCAGCCGCTTGAGTGAGGCGTGGATCGATTCGAAAATGTGCTTTCGCGAAAGGCCGCGCGCGTTCGGGTTCTTGCTGCCCGCGAAGAACACTTTGGTCGAGAGTACGAGGTCGGTGCGCGGTAGACCCTTGACGGCTTTGCCCACCACCACTTCGGCATTGCCGTTGGCGTACATGTCGGCATTGTCGAAGAAGGTCACCCCGCGCTCGAAGGCGGCCTGCACGCAGCGCGTGGTCACCTCTTGATCCACTTGACCGCCGTAGGTGACCCAGGCGCCCAGCGAGAGTTCGCTCACCTTGAGCCCGGAACTGCCCAGGCGACGATAATTCATACCGTGACTCCTCAGGAGTGGCGGCGGGCCGTACCTCACGTGGAAGGCGCGGCCGCCGGCGGGGGGAATGGGGTGATTATACTTGCCGACCCGCCAACGGCTTGACCATGTGGTGAAAGCCGGGGTAACCCGCCATACGTGCGTAACGCGCCGAGGTGAACGTGGCAGCCACGTGGTAACCCAGGCGCTCGTACAGGCGCTGCGCGTCCGGGTTGGTGAGGTCGACCGAGAGCGAGCATGCGTGCAGACCCAACTCGCGCGCCTGGCGTTCAGCCTCCGCCAGGAGGCCCGTGCCCAACCCGCGATGGCGCCAGGCAAGTGCAACGCTCAACGTATCGATGTACAACTCATCGCTCGCGGCTTCTGGGCGCAGCAGGAAGGGCAGCCAGCGCGAGACGAAGCGCAGCCCATTCGCGAGGCCCGCATGGCGGGTCACGGCGGGCACGAGACCCCAAGTGAGACGAAGCAGGCGACGGCCGGGGAGGGTGAGCAAGAGTCCCGCCACCTCCTTGCCACTTTGCGCGACGGTCGCGAACAGGTGGCTGAAGCGATGGCGACGTTGAGAGTAGAGCGCCGCCATGAGCGCCTCGGTGCGGGGCTCATCTGGCTGGCAGAACATGTAGTTGGCGAAGATGCCCCACGCGGCGTAAATGAGTCGCGCCGCATCGCCGGCATCCAGTGCATTGGAAGGCCGGTACGAAATCCCACTGCTGATTGGCGAGCGCGTTAACGAGTCTGCAATTAGCATGGTAGTTTCGCGCATGGCGCATGTCGGAGCTGGTTGCTGCATCAGACGGCGGCATAGGGATTATACGAGGGGCCGGCCTGCCCCTGCGCTTGGTTCAAAACGGTGGAACCTGGCCCGCGCCTTCGACGTCTGAGGCACAGTGGCACAAACACCTCGCGCGGGGAGGAGTCATGCCAATTTACCGATGGACCGCTGTTCGCGGACTCGCGGCACTGGCGCTTGTGGCAGGATGCACGCTGACAAAGCCAGTTCCGCGCACTTTCGAGGAATGCGTGCAGGCAGGCTACCCGGTGATGGAGAGTTACCCGCGGCGCTGCGCCGTCCCGGGCGGGCCGACGTTTACCGAGCCATATGCCATGCCGCCCGAGATGACCCCGGTGCCGCAGATGCCTGAACTCATCGGCGAGCCGTCCGGCGCGTGGGCCGAGGGTTACGTCGCGATCGAGGCGATCACCGTCGCGATGATGGGTGGGAACCCCACGCGCGTGGGTGTGCGCCTGCGCGGCTCGCTGGGCGACCCGTGCACTCGGCTCTTTCCCATCCGGCAGGAGTACTCTGACCATCATGTCTCGCTCGATGTGCGCGCCTGGCAGGATGCGAGCATGGCCTGCATCGCGGCCATCGAACCGCTCGACCTGCTGGTGATACTCGAGCAGCCGCTCACGGCGGGAATGTGGACGATTGAGGCGGGCGGCGTCTCGACCATTTACCAGGTACCGGGCTTCGACGACTAAGCCGGCCCTCGACCACCTCGAGTTCTTTATTCCCGCGAGCCGGCGGATGCCCAATCACTGCCAGATCCCTCGGAAGAGTTGCTTCTAGTATTCGCGGCCGCCCTCCCATCGCTATGCGAGATTCCTCGGGCGCTTTGCGCCCTCGGAATGAAAGTGAGGCTGTCCTTGTAGGGGCACGCCATGGCGTGCCCCTACGGTCATTGCCAGCAGGGCTGCGCGCCCGAACCCTCTTGCTTGTCATTCCCGCGTGTTCCGAGCGGGAATCCAGGTGATCGAGCAATCCGCGAATACAGAATCGTCACGTCATATGCCCGTTCTCTTACCTTCGTTCATCGATACGTCGCAAGCTACACCTGCGTCCTGGGTCCCCGCCTTCGCGGCGACGACGTTCCTGACTTCAAGCTCGTCTGCATCCCAACACGTTCGTCATTCCAGGTGACCATCGGCTGCACATGGCTGATCGCTGATCGCCAACTGTCATGGATCAGCAATTCCTCCCAGCCTATACAAATCCCGTCGCGGGCGATAGAATGCCCGCACCCCGGCGCCAATCCCCGGGCCTGAGGCGCAATGAAGGATCCCACCCGCGATCGAATTCATCTACCGGTCGAAGGCAGCCCAGACGCCCCCGCGCGCCCGCTGCGCCGGCCGGAATGGATCAAAGTGCGCGCGCCCAGCGGTGAAACCGTCGACTGGCTTCGCGGGCTGATGCGTTCGAAGACCCTGCACACCGTGTGCGAAGAGGCGATGTGCCCCAACATGGGCGAATGCTGGGGCTCGGGCACCGCCACCTTCCTCATGATGGGCGACGTCTGCACCCGCGCGTGCGGCTTCTGCGACATCAAACACGGCCGCCCCGGGCCGCTGGATATGCTCGAGCCGGAACGCGTGGCCCAGGCCGTCAAGGCGATGAACCTGCGCCATGCGGTCATCACCAGCGTCAACCGCGATGAACGCAAAGACGGCGGCGCACCGATCTTTGCCGCCGTTATCCGCCGCATCCGCGAGATCCACCCCGGCTGCTCGATCGAGGTGCTCATCCCGGATTTCAAGGGCAGCCGGGATGCGCTGCATATCGTCGTCGAGGCGCGCCCGGAGATCCTCAATCACAATGTCGAGACCGTGCCGCGTCTGTTCCGCAAAGTGCAGCCACAGGACCGTTACGAATGGGCCCGAGCGACGCTCTCGAACGCCAAGCGCATCGATCCGGAAGTGCTGACCAAATCCGGCATCATGCTCGGGCTGGGTGAGACCTTCGATGAGGTGGTGGCGGTGATGCGCGACCTGCGCACGTGGGGCGTCGAGATCCTCACTCTTGGCCAGTATCTCCAGCCCTCAAGGCGCCATTTGCCGGTCGAGCGTTTTTACACGCTGGATGAGTTCGCCGAACTGCGCCGCATGGGGCTGGAAGAGCTTGGCTTCCGCTGGGTCGAATCCGCGCCGCTGGTACGCTCCTCGTACCACGCTGAAGCCCAGGTGCGCGCGCTCTCGACCGTGCATCGCAAGCTGTGGGAGACGCCCGCGCCGGCGAGCGCAGCAGGATGAGCTGGCCGAAGGGAATCACAAAGCGCACACCGAAAGGTGTGCGCTTTTCATTTGAGTTCCAGCTCGTCGTCCCCGCGAGCTCGAGGCGGGGACCCAGGAGACTGAGTCACCTGGATGGCCGTTGCCCGTCGAGAGGGGAGACCTGGATTCCCGCCAGGATCACGCGGGAATGACGAACAGGGAAGTGCGCGGCGGCGCGTACGCCAACAAGACTTGCGCGAATTCGTGAACGAGTCAATGGGGACCTGGGGCCAGAGATTGGCCCCAGGTCCCAAAAGAAAAAGAACTTCCCCTCCCCGCAGCGCGGGGAGCCTGCCCTGCAAAGGGGGGTAAGGGGTGGGGCCAAGGGTGCAGTTCAATTCGCGCTGCATCACTTACGGCGCGCGATCGGGTCAGCAGTACACCCCAATTCGGCATCCTTGCGCATGCCATCCGCGTGCGGTCGGGCGTAAGGCATGCTATGCTCTCTCCCTCGCCTCTTCTTCACGCAGCGAGCGCGCCACTTGCCGGTCGAGCTTGCCCATCGGGTAACGCCCGAGGTCGCGCACGCGCGCCCAGCGTATATCCGCCGCCTGGATCGCGCGCGGCGTGCCGCTCACGAGCGCGCAATTAAACACGTGCAGCGTGACGCTGTAGTGACTGTACGCATGCTCGAGCGCCGCGCGCTCCCGTCCGACGCGTACGCGAATCCCCAACTCCTCGCGCAGCTCGCGCCTCAGGCACGCCGCGAGCGTCTCGCCGCGCTCACGCTTGCCGCCCGGGAACTCCCACAGGCCGCCCAGCAGCGCCTGGGCTGGCCGCTGGGCAATCAACACCCGGTCCGCGCGAAACACGATGCCGCAGGCCACGTCCAAGTGCGGCACACGCCGTGAGACTCGCGCCCGCGGCCGCAACGCCTGCGTGCCTCGCGCGTTTGCCTGGCAGGCCGCGCGCAGCGGGCAGCGCGGGCATTGCGGCGCACGCGGCGTGCACAACGTTGCGCCTAATTCCATCAGTGCTTGGTTGAACCCGCCCGGGTTGCGCGCAGGCATCATACGCGCTGCAATCCCTAGCAGGTGCGCCTCGCCCCGCGCCGATCGCGCATCGCCGGCGTAATCATCGAGCCGCGCGAGCACGCGGCGCGTATTTCCATCCAACACCGGCACAACCTCGCCGAACGCGATCGAAGCGATCGCGCTGGCGGTATACCGGCCGACACCGGGCACGCGCTGCCAGACCTCGGCGGTGATAGGCCACACAGCCACGGGCAATGGCGCCATCGCGCGCGCCGCGCGATGCAGGTTGCGCGCCCGCGCGTAGTAACCCATGCCCTCCCACGCGCGCAAGACCTGGCGCAGTGAGGCCCGCCCCAGCACCGCGCGGGTTGGGAAGCGTTTGAGAAATCGCGTGTAGTAGGGGATGACCTTCGCCACCTGGGTCTGCTGCAGCATGATCTCGCTGACCCAGATGGCGTACGGGTCGCGCGTGCGCCGCCATGGCAGGTCGCGCGTGGCGCGCGCGTACCAGCGCATGAGGCGTGCGGTGGGGGCGCGCGATGGTCCGCGGGGCGCCATCTAGACCAGCCTCAGTTGCGAGCCCTCGGGCGTCTTGGTCACTTCGATGCGGGCGGGGAACGCGTCGCGCAGCTCGTCGAGATGGGTGATGACCAATATGCGGTCGAAATCATCCTGGACCGAATTGATCGCCGCCACCAGCCGCTCACGGCCGAGCGCATCCTGCGAGCCGAAGCCCTCGTCAATGAAGAGTGCGCGCAACTGCGCGCCGGCGCGCCGCGCCAGGAGCTTGGAGAGCGCCACGCGCAACGCGAAGTTGATGCGGAATGCCTCGCCTCCGGAATACATCTCATAGGCGCGCGTGCCCAGCCCGTCGGAAATGATGATCTCGAGCGTCTCGCGCGTCTCGCCGGCTTTGGTCTCACGCTGCGACTCGAGGCGCAGCATCATCTGGCCCTCGGTCATCTTCGCCAGGAGCGCGTTGGCCACCTCTTCCACCTCGGGCACGACCGTCTCGATGATCATGTTGGGGATGCCGCGCCGACCAAACGCCTCGCGCAACTCCTCGAACAGCGCCATCTCGTCACGCTGCCCGTGGGCCTCGGCCTCGAGCGTGTGGCTCTGTGCTTTGAGTGCATCCACTGCGGCGAGTCGTTGGCGCGCGCCGCCCACGCGTTCATCCGCCATGCGCTTGGCGAGGCGTGCCTGGTCGAGCGTCCCGCGCAGTTGCTCGGCCTCGGCCAGGCGCTTGCTCAGGTCGCCCGCTTCGCGTTCGCGCGTCTGCCCCTGCGCCTCGGCCTCGGCCACCGCCTTTTGCCATTTGGTGACACGCGCCTGCGCGGCAGGCAGCTTCTCGGCCGCCTCCTGCGCCGCGCGCGCGGCCGCCTCCGTCTCTGCGATGCGCCGCTCGAGCGTGGGCAGCCCGTCCATCTGTCGCCGCAGCGTGGCCATCTCGGTCTGCAGCGCAGCGAGTGCGTTCGTCACCTCTTGCAGCCGCGCCTTGTTGGCCTTGAATTTCTCGCGCCGTGCCTCGACCTCGTCGTGCAGGCCGGCCAGGATCGCCTCGCGATGGATCTCGTCGAGCGGCTGCCCGCAGGTGGGGCATTGCGGTTCGCGAGCCGCCATGAGCGTTGCGATGCGCGCTTTGATCGGTTCGGTCTCGGGCGCCAGGCTCGCGTTCTCGCCACGGAGTGTGCCCGCTAACTCGCCGAGCTGTTTGGACCTTTCGTTCGCCTCTTCCCATTGCGCGCGGGCCGCCTGCGCCGCCTTACGTTGGCGCTCCAGCTCATTGGCTTGACTTTCGATCGCGCGGCGATCGGCCTTCACGCGCAGCGCTTCGGTTTCGCGCGTTGCTTCCTGCAACTCGTGCCGATCCGCCACTAGCCGGCGAGTCGACTCAGCCTGCTGCTTCTCGAGGTTGGCGCGCATGAGCCCCACTTGCTCGACCGCGGCCCAGGCTTGCTCGAGGCTCGCCAGGTGCGAGGCCTTGGCCTCAGCCTCGTTCTGCGCCGCGTTCAACTCGCCTAGGAATTCGGCGCGGCGCTCGACCTCGCACCGAATTTCCTCGAGCCACGCGTCCATTCGCGAAGCGGCCTCTTTCGTTGCGCGCAGGCGGACCTTGGCGCGCTCCTCGAATTCTTGCCAGCGGTCCAATCCGAGAATCGTCGCCAGGATTTGGATGCGTTGCACTGGCGGCTTGGCGGTGAACTCGTCCGCTCGGCCCTGCGCAAGGTAGGCCGAGTTGACGAACGTGTCGTAGTCCATGTGCAGGAGGCTGGTGAGACGGTCCTGTGTCTGCCTCAGCGTGTGCTCTGAGAGGCTGCGCCAATCGGCGGACGAAGAATCCAGAGCTTGCAGCTCGAGGAGCGATGTGCCCACCTTGCCCTCGGCCCGCCGCTGGCGGATAACCCGGTAGCGCTGGCCGGCGAGCTCGAACGTGAACACCACACGCATCTCGCGTTCGCCCTGATGGATCAGGTCGTCGGGCGATGAGCTGCGCGCCTTGCCCCACAGCGCCCAGGTGATCGCATCCAGCAGCGACGACTTGCCTGCGCCGTTCTCGCCCGAGATGCAGGCGATGTGCACACCCTCCAGGTTGAGCGGGTCGGGGTCCTTGTAGGCGAGAAAGTTGTGCAGCTCGAGGCGCAGCGGGATCATGCTTCAACCACAATGTTCAAGAACGAGTCTGGAGTGGGCATAGCATGCATTCCCAATGGTCAGGTGCGTCGAGCCTTCGCATCAATGTCGCGCACGGACGAGCCGCACCGTGAGTGAGCGATTGCACTTGGCACTGGTCGGCCAATGGGAGTTGGCAATGCATCGGTTGGTCCGCCCTCCGAACGGCTAAGCCTAAACGATTTCGTAACACCGTGTGTATGTGGGGACACAAAGCGTCCCCACATACAAATAAAAACCTCTTCCCCTCCCCGCAGCGCGGGGAGCCTGCCCTGCAAAGGGGGAGTAAGGGTAGGGTCGATGCACATGAGTTCGCCGCCAATGCGCGGGCATCATTGACCCTTGGGCAAGAGCCTAGCCGGGAGAATCTGATTCGATCAACGACTCGGCCGCGGCCAGGAGGCGCGCCAGGCGCTCGGGCGGCGTGCTGCGCAGCGCGAAGTAGCGTTCGAGCAACTCGCGGGGGGTCAGGCTTTCGGCGGCGTCACTCCCCAGGCGCGCGCGCACCGGCGAGGTGATGTCCTTTTCGATCGAGAGGTGCGAGGCGGCTGCCAGCAGCCGCTCGACCTCGCGTGCATCGAACTGCGCGAGTTGGTCGTGGCGCAGCGTGACGATCGCCCGCACGACGGCGCCTGCCACCTCATCAGCGCGCGCGGCAAGGCTGGATACGGCGTGCGCGGTCGGGTCGTCCGCTTCCTGCAAGTCCGCGCGCAGTGTGATAAACGGCCGCGCGTGCACCGGCACGAAGTTCATGTCCGTCGCGCCGCGCGCGAGTTCCACCCAGCAGAAACCCTTGGCTTCCTTCTCCTCGCCGAAGTCGATGCGCTCGAGCGAGCCGGAATAAGCAAGAATCGGTTCGCCGGGCGTGTTGCCCGCCAGAACCTGGTGGCGGTGGATGTGGCCGAGCGCGATGTAATCCCACGCCGGCGCGGCGAGTGTCGAGCGCGAGACGCTGACGTCGCGGCCGAGCATCACGCTGCGCTCTGAGCCGTAGCGCGCCTCGCCCACCGAGAAGTGCCCGGCCAGGACGCGCGGCATGTCGGCCGTGCCGGCAGCCTGGGCCAACTCGTCGAGCGTCTCGATCACCGCCGCGCGCAAGGCCTGGTCGAGCTCCTCGACCGACTTGCCGCGGTGCTCCTCGTCGCTCAGGAGGCGGTTGCGTGTGGGGTACGGAACCCAGGCGAGGAAGACCGGTCCGCGCGCGGTCTCGACCACCCGGCTCTCGGGCCTGTGGCCGACGATGATGTTGGGCACATCGAGCGCGCGGAAAATGTCGACGCTGGTGGCCTTCTGGGTCGAGCCGGGCAAATCGTGGTTGCCGACCAGCAGCAATGTGGGCACGCGGTCGGCCAGGCGTTTGATGCGCCGGGCGAACTCGCGCTGTTGGGTGGGTTCGGGGTCGCGTGTCTTGAAGGCGTCGCCGGCGAAGACGGCGAGGTCCGCATCGTGCGTGAGCGCGTACTCGACCACCTCATCCAGCCGATCGAGAAAATCGCGCACGCGGCTGGAGGTGCCGGTGGCGGGGTCAAGCTTGCCGTAGTTTTCCATGCCGACGTGCAAGTCGGCGAAATGCACGAGGCGGATGGGGGCAGGCATGGAGAGATTCTAACAGGGGGTAGTCGTGCCGATTTGGCTCATCCGGTCAACAGGCAATCCGAGCAGGGGGTGGCGAGCCTAAGGAGTTGTGGCGCGAGGTTCAAGCAGCAGCGCTACCTCCATGTGCCCCCTCTCCCTCGCCAGCTCCTCCGCCGTCTTACCGTCGTCCGTGCGCGCGGAGGGGTCGGCGCCATGGTCGAGCAGCGCGCGCACGAGATCCAGGTTTCCGTTCTGCGTTGCGGCGTGGAGCGGCGTGAAGCCGCCCTCCTGGCGGGCTTTGACGTCTGCGCCATGTGCGATGAGCACGAGTGCAATCCGTGTCTGGTCGGCAGCTGCGGCCGAGTGCAATGGACGCACGCGTATCTTGTTGCGTGCCTCGGCGTTCGCGTCGGCGCCTGCGGCAAGGAGCATCTCGGCAACTTCGGGCTGGCCGAAGAAGGCCGCGAGATGCAGCAGCGTGAACCCATCCGGCGTGTAGCGCCCAATAAGGTCGCGGTCCGCGGCGAGCATCGCCTTAAGTTGATCCGCCTGCCCAAGTACGCACGCCTCGAACGGGCCAATCTCAGAGCCCATCTCGGCCAGGAGTCGCGACACGTCCGCGTGCCCGTGATACATCCCGAGCATGACGGCGCTCACGCCGTTCGCGTCATTGGTGTTCAGCAGCGCGGGTGACTCGCGCGCAGCCTTGCGGACCGCCTCCAGATCTCCGGCGCGCACGGCATCCAGGAACTGCTGCGGCTCGGTCACGCGACCATCTCCGCCAGCGCCTCGCGCACGTAGCGCGCAGTGAACGAACCCTCCGCCTGCGCCACGTCCTCCGGCGCGCCCTCCGCCACGATCCGCCCGCCGCCCTCGCCACCCTCCGGCCCGAGATCGACGATCCAATCTGCCGTCTTGATCACGTCCAGGTTGTGCTCGATGACGATCACCGTGTTGCCGGCGTCCGTCAGCCGGTGCAGCACGTCGAGCAGCTTCTGAATATCTGCAAAGTGCAGCCCGGTCGTCGGCTCATCGAGGATGTACAGCGTGCGCCCGGTCGCAACGCGCGCCAGCTCCTTGGCCAGCTTGACACGCTGCGCCTCGCCGCCCGAGAGCGTCGTCGCCGATTGGCCAAGCTTGACGTAGTCGAGCCCCACGTCGTGCAACGTGCCTAAGAGGCGCTTCACGGTTGGGAATGCGCCGAAGAACTTGAACGCCTGCTGCACGTCCATGGCGAGCACCTCGGCGATCGAGCGCCCCTTGAATTTGATCTGCAGCGTTTCGCGGTTGAAGCGCGTACCCTTGCACGCGTCGCAGGTGATCCATACATCCGGCAGGAAGTGCATCTCGACCCGCTTCTGCCCATGCCCCTGGCAAGCCTCACAGCGCCCGCCCTTCACATTGAAGGAGAAGCGCCCAGCCGCGTATCCGCGCGCCTTGGCCTCCGGCACTTGCGCCAGGATCATGCGGATGTCGTCATACAGGCCGATGTAGGTGGCCGGGTTCGAGCGCGGCGTGCGTCCGATCGGGTCCTGCGTGATGTTGACCACTTTGTCGAAGAAGTCGAGCCCCTCGATGCGGCGGAACGGGCCCGGCCGGTCGATCGAGCCGTGCAGCCGCGCGGCGAGCGCCGGGTAGAGCGTCTCCGCAATCAGCGACGACTTGCCCGAGCCCGAGACGCCGGTGACGCAGGTGAACAGCCCCACCGGGAAGCGCGCGTCGATGTTCTTCAGGTTGTTGTGGCGGGCGCCGTGCAGCACCAGCCAGTGATCGTTCGGGCAGCGCCGCCCGTTGCACGCGCCGGCCTGGGCCGTGCCCGCCGCCACCTTGAGCTCGCCGCGCAGGTAGCGCCCGGTGAGCGAGGCCGGGTTGCGCGCAATCGCCGCCGGGGTTCCGGCCGCCACGATGCGCCCGCCCTCCACGCCCGCGCCTGGGCCGATATCCACAACCCAGTCGGCGGATTGAATCGTCTCGCGGTCGTGCTCGACGGTGATGACCGTGTTGCCCAGATCGCGCAGCCGCAGGAGCGAATCCAGCAGGCGCCGGTTGTCGCGAGCGTGCAGCCCGATCGAGGGTTCGTCCAGGATATACATCACGCCCACCAGCCCGGAGCCGATTTGCGAGGCCAGGCGAATGCGCTGGCCCTCGCCGCCCGAGAGCGACGGCGCAGCGCGCTCGAGGGTCAGGTAGTGCAACCCGACGTTGAGCAGGAACTCGAGCCGCGCGCGGATCTCCTTGATCACCTCACCCGCCACCGTCTCCTGATCGGGCGTGAGGTGCAGCGCGGAGAAGAAGTCCATGGCCTGCGCGATCGACATGGCCGATATTTCAATAATGGTCTTGCCCGCAAAGCGCACCGCGGCTGCCTCCGGGCGCAAGCGCGCGCCGTGACACGAGGGGCACGGCTGGTACGACATGAAGCGCGAGTACCACTCGCGCATACCTTCCGATTGCGTCTGGTGATAGCGGCGCTCGGTGTTGGCAATCGTGCCGGCGTACGCAGAAGTCCATGACCCTTGCCCGCCGTCCTCGTTGCCCCATTCCCAGCGGATCTTCACCTTCGGGTCGCCGTACAGAATGCCTTCGCGCACTTTCTCGGGAAGTTTTTTCCAGGGCGTGTCGAGGGAGAATTTGTAATGGCTGACGAATGACTTGGCCACCATGCGTGCGGTCTTGGATGTCTTGGTCGACCCCCAACTGAGCACCGCGCCCTCGGCAATCGACTTTTCGCCGTCGACGAACTTGGCCTGGTCGAAACTGTATTTCTGGCCCAGGCCGTTGCAGTCCGGGCACATGCCCAGCGGCGAGTTGAACGAGAACATCGGCGGGGCCAGATCCGGGAACGAGAGCCCGCAGTGCGGGCAGGCGTTGTGTTCGCTCATCTCGAGCGTCTTGCCGCCGGCCACGTCCACCACCACCGCCCCGCCGCCCACGCGCAGCGCCGTCTCGACCGAATCCGCCAGCCGCGAGCGGAAGTCCTCATCCGGCGTGACGGGCAGCACCAGCCGGTCGACCACCACGTCGATGTCATGCTTGCGCGTCTTGGCAAGGCTGATCCTTTGGTCGAGGTCGACGACCACACCGTTGACCCGCGCGCGCACGAATCCCGAGGCGCGCGCCTCGGCCAGCACGTCCTCGTGCGTCCCTTTGCGTTTGCGCACGACTGGCGCGAGCAGCATCAGCCGCGTCTCCGGACGAAGCGATAGAATCTGATCGACGATCTGGGTCGAGGTCTGGCGCGCCACCGCACGACCGCAATTGGGGCAGTAGGGGGTGCCGCTGCGCGCGAACAGCACGCGCAGGTAGTCGCTGATCTCGGTGACCGTGCCCACCGTCGAGCGCGGGTTCTTGGAGACCGCTTTCTGCTCGATGGCGATGGCCGGGGAGAGCCCGCCGATGTAATCGACATGCGGTTTCTCCATTTGGCCCAGGAACTGGCGCGCGTAGGCGGAGAGGCTCTCGACGTAGCGGCGCTGGCCCTCGGCGAAGAGCGTGTCGAAGGCGAGCGACGACTTGCCCGAGCCGGACACGCCAGTGAAGACGATAAACTTGTAGCGCGGAAGCGTGAGGTCGATGTCCTTGAGGTTGTGCTCGCGCGCGCCACGAATGACGATTTGATTGGCCGACATAATCGTGTGGTATCGCTCTGGTTGCGGGATGAAGTGGGTGCGTCCCTCCATTCTACCGACTTGTCGCGGCCTTGGGGAGGGGGAAATAGAGCGTGGCGGCGAGGGCGCGAATCGTGCGGCAGTGCGCGGCATTCTGGCGGATGAGGTGATGGATGAAGGTCTACTTCTCGTGCTCGCTCACCGGGGGGCGCAACGACGAAGCCATCTACGGCGCGCTGGTCGACCACTTGCAGGCGGCCGGCCATGAGGTGCTCACCGCACACCTGGCGCGGCCCGAAGTCATGCGCGCCGAGCGGGTGGTCGACCCGGGCGAGGTTTATCACCGCGATATCGCCTGGATCGAGGAGTGCCAGGCGCTGGTGGCCGAGGTGAGCACGCCCTCGCACGGCGTCGGATACGAAATCGCCTACGCGCTCGGGGTCGGAAAGCCTGTGTTATGCCTCTACCGCCGCGATGCCCGGGTCTCCAAGATGATCACCGGCAACGATTCGCCCACGCTGCGTGTGGTGGCCTATGCCTCGGCGGATGAGGCACTCGCCCTGGTCGACAAATTCCTTGCGGGGGCGGGCTGAGCGCCACTTGCCACCTGGATTCGCCACGAAACAAACACTGGGGCACGCCATGGCGTGGCCCAACAAGGAGCGCCTCTCTGTCATTCCGAGGGCGCAATGCGCCCTCGGAATCCTGGCCTCAAGATACACGAGCGGCGTGCGTGGCTACGGAGATACACCCGTGGCCTCATCCGTGCGTGGCATGCGGGCGAGTATCGTGCGTGCGCGGACAATCGTAAGGCATGCCATGCCCTCTCCCTATTCTTGTTCGGTGGAAGAGACACGACCCAAAGGATGACACGTTGAGTGAAACCGATGTTATCGAGCGCACCCCGTTCGTGCGCACAACCGACAGCCTGCGCAACGATCTGGCGCGCCTCGGCCTCCCGCGCGAGGGCGCGCTGCTCGTGCACTCCTCGCTGAACGCACTGGGCTGGGTTAACGGCGGCGCGGTCGCCGTTATCCGTGCCTTGCTTGCTGCCCTCGGCCCGAAGGGCACGCTCGTGATGCCCGCGCACTCGGGCGATTGCTCCGACCCGGCCGTGTGGCAACACCCACCCGTGCCGCGCGAGTGGTGGCAGACGATTCGCGACACGATGCCAGTGTTCGATCCGCTCGTCACTCCCACACGCGGCCTCGGCCGCATCGCGGAACTCTTTCGCACCTGGCCCGGCGCGCGACGAAGCGTGCACCCCGCCTACTCGTTCGGCGCGCTCGGCCCATTGGCCGAATCCATCACGGTAGACCACTCGCTCGATTTCGGGCTGGGTGAGAACTCGCCGCTGGGTCGACTGTACGAATGTGCGGCGTGGGTGCTGCTCCTCGGCGCCGGATACGACAGCAATACCTGCTTCCACCTTGCCGAGTATCGCATCCCGGATCCCAAGACCGTCAAGGAGGGCGGGCCCGCGGTCGTGGACGGCAGACACACGTGGAAGACGCGCCGCGAGGTCGTCCTCAACAGCGACGTCTTCGCCGAACTGGGCGAGGACTTCGAACGGACCGGCGCCGTGCGCACCGGCGTGGTCGGCTCGGCCACCGCGCGCCTCTTCCCCATGCGCGGGGCGGTGGATTTCGCGGTCGGGTGGCTCAGCCGCCGCGGAGCGTAAACGCAGGAATGGACTAGTGAGGCAGAGGGCATGGCATGCATTACGCTTGCCCGCATGCGCACGTCATGCGCATGGTTTGCCGTGCACGGCACACGCTGTCGGTGTGATGGCGCTGGTTGAGGGGCGGCTCGCGAACTCGCTGAAGCCGAAAGTCCCGTGGGGCATTGCCCCCTCGGAATGGCGTTCAAGGCGTGTGACGCCCAGCATTCCCACTCGATCCTTGCGCTGCATGCGATCAGCCTCCCCGGATTCTCGCAACAACCACGCGGGAATGACGATCAAGACCATTGCGGCCACCATCCTCACGTCCTCGAAGCGAACACACAAGGCTACTCGCCTACGGACGCCGCCCGTTAAGGGAACCCTCAACGGGGGAGTTGGGGTGATCTTTCCCCAACTCCCCAGAAAAAAACCAACCCCCTCCCCACGAAGTGGGGAGGGGGAAGGGGGAGGGGCTAATCTCCGCCCATGTGCCGAGCGTATCTTCAACTCGCTAAGGGCGCAACTTCGCCTTCTGCTTGAGTTCCAGCCGCGCCACGCGATGCTCGATCTGCTTCAGCATATTAGCGCGCTTCCACGAATCGCGGCCGCGGCGCGCAGCACGCTCGGCGGCGCGCGTCCACTTCGCCGCCGCCGCCATGTCGCGCGCTTGCCACTCGTAGTACTTGGCCAACTCAATGCACGGCAGCGGGTCGCCGGGGGCCAGGTCGTGCCAGGCCTGCCAGTGCTCGACTGATTCGGCCGCGCGCCGGCCGTGCTTGAGCAGCGCGGCCAGCATGCCGTGGGCACGCAACTGCCCCGCCACATCCAGCGTTGCACCCAGCGCCGCGCGCAACGCGCTCTCGGCGTGCGCCGCCTCGCCGCGCGCCGCATACAGCCGCCCCAGCGCAATCCCATCCGGTGGCTCGAGCGGATCCTCCGGCGGACGACGGTAGCGCTCGAAGAGGTCCGCGGTCAGCGCCACCATCGAGAGAATATCGCACGCGTTGTGGTAAATCACATCCTCGAGCGGCGCGGCGTCACCCGCCTCCAAGTAGCTTCGATACATGGCCGGGATCAGGTAACTCTCGACGTCGCGCGCCTCACGCACGATGCCGAGCGCCTGCTCTTCGAGCGTGCCCAGCGAGCACGACTCGAGCCGCCCACGCCAGAAACGGCGCGCGTGGGGCAAGAGATCCAGGTGCGGCAGATCCGCCAGCGAAACGCGTTTGCGCAGTCGAATCGTTCCACGTGCTTCGAGGATCGGCACGTCGAATCCGCGGCCGTTGAACGTGACCAGGCCGGCTGCGGTGGCGAACTCACCCAGCACGGCCTCCAGCATTGCCGCTTCCTCAGATGGATCGCGCAAGAAGTACTGGCGCAACACGTAGCGATCGCCCTGCATGCGGCCCAGCCCCACCAGGAAGGCAAAGGTCCCCGCCCCGCCCGATAGGCCCGTGGTCTCGGTATCGAGAAAGACGAGCGACTCGAGCGTGCCTCGCGGTTGGAAGCCCAAGAGAGTGCTTTCGGGCATGGCTTGCCGGGCCAGCGCGCCAAGCTGGATGCGCCCATGCTGATGATCGGGCGCGTAGCTCGTTTCGAGGTAGTAGTAGTCTCCGCGCGAAGAGGAGGCGATGTGCCCGGCCCAATGCGCAGGGATGCGGCGCGGCGCCGCGGGTTGCGGCGGACGCGCATGCGTTGTGCTACCCGCGCGCTTCAATCGCGCGCGGAGCGAGGCCATGTCACTCATAATGTGCGCTTATCCTATCGCCATACGGGAAATAGTATACCGTGGGCAGGTACGGCGACAGGGGGATTCGAAATCGAGTGTGGCGTTGGATGCGGAGCGACGAAAGTCATCGGGGAGAGGTGACGGGTGGCCTGGGCGCGGTACGAGTGGCGGGATATAGTGAAGGAAGAGACGAGAGAGTGATGGGGGAAACCCCATCGCTCATCGCTGTCTCCTCCTTTGGCGAAGGCCTCCACCAGGCTCCCCCCTCACCGCCCTGGTGGAGGCGCCATTTAACCCCCAGACGCACTCGCTTCAGGTGGCTCGTCCTGCTTGGCCTGCGCGGTCGGCAGCACCACAGTGAAGGTGGACCCTTCGCCCACGGTCGACTCGACCCAAATGCGGCCGCCGTGCACTTCCACGATCGACTTGACAATCGAGAGGCCCAAGCCGCTGCCTGTTCCATCCTCGACATTGGAGGCACGGTAGAACTTGTTGAAGATGTAGGGCTGCTCGGGCGTGGGGATCCCCACACCAGTATCGGAAACAAGCAGTAGCACCTGGTTCTCCTCCAGATGCGTGGACACCGTCACCCGCCCGTTCTCGGGAGTGAACTTGATCGCGTTGTCGATCAGGTTGTTGATCATTTGGCGCAGGCGCACCGGGTTGCCGGCCACGGCCGGCAGGTCTGGCGGCAAGTCCACTTCAAGATGGATACCTTTGTTCTCGCTGCGCAGGCGCAAGCTGTCGGCCGCGTAGCCGGCCAGCGCCGAAAGGTCGACCAGGTCCTGCTGCGTGTCGAGGCCGGCCTCGATTCGCCCCAGATGCACCAGATCGGTGATGAGAGCCGTAATGGATTGCGTGCTGTCTTGCACGCGGCGCAGGAACTCGTGCTGCTGTGGCGTGAGCGGACCGCCGCGCTCGATGAGGTCCACATAACCAAGAATCGTCGTGAGCGGCGAGCGCAGATCGTGTGAGACGGTGGTGACGAATTCCGACTTAATGCGGTCGAGTTCTTTGAGGTGGGTAATGTCGCGCATCACCACCACGTGGCCCACGCCCTCGATCGGCGTGAGGTGAGTGTGGAACACGCGCCCATCGGCCAGGGTGATCTCCGCCCGCCGCAATTGCGGGCTGGGCGTGTCGCGGCGCGAGTAGAGCGCAAGCAGCTCGGGGTGGGGCACGGCCTCGGTCAGCGGATGCAGCAGAGCCGCGTCCTGGTTGAGGCCGAAGGCTTCTTGCGCCGTGCGGTTGATGAGCAGTAGCCGGTCCTGTGGGTCGGTGATCAGCACCCCGTCTTCGGTCTGCTGCAGGATGGTTTCCAGTTGGCGGCGCTCGGACTGCACCTGGCTGTAGAGTCGCGCGTTCTCGAGGGCCACCGCGGCATACTCGCCCAGGGCTTGCATCAGCGCCACGTGGTGCGCGTTGAGCGGCCGCCCGGCCTGACGGTTATCGACGCCCAGGAGACCCACCGAGCCGGTCTCGCCCTTGAGCGGAACGAAGATCAGTGAATGCACGAGGAAGGTGGTGGTGATCTTCTGCGGGCTGTGCTCGTCGATGAGCACCGGCTCGCCGGAGCGCAGTGCCTCGCCGGCCAGTGAATCCTGCACCCGTGCGCGGAAGGTGCGCACGAACTGCTCGTCGAAGTTCTTGGCCGCGCGCATATACAGGTCGCCGCTGGCCTCATCCAGCAGCATCAGGCTGCCCTCGTCGGCTCCGGTGAGGGCCACGGCGGCTTCGACGATGGCGGTGAGCACCGCGTCGAGGTTGAGATGGCGCAAAATTCCCTGGGCCAGGCTGGCCAGCGTCTCAAGCTCACGCACGCGAGGCGAGGCATCGGCCGCCGGCACTTCCG